>WNGJ01000318.1_pt1 | contig 54099 bp, 51 predicted proteins | sample 5400611 | NCBI WGS metagenome assembly WNGJ01 (sample SAMN13153375, study PRJNA577476) | soil metagenome | isolation source: 40 cm soil or saprolite under Garry oak tree replicate 1 | place: USA:California | collected 2016-06-15 | reverse complement strand
ATCGCGGGGATCGGCGACAAGAAGCTCGAACATTATGGGACGGAACTGATCGCGCTAGTGAGAGCGACCGCTCAACAGTGAGCGGCGTTTCCGCAGATCATGCGGGCGCGCCGACATATCCCGTGAACAGGATGAGGCCGGTCTTTTGATCGCGAAGCGCGAGCATGAAGGGCTTGTCGACGATCATGCTGATATGATCGTGCGGTCCCAGCGAACGTGTCGTCACGACGGCGGTTGCCCCGGCGGCCTCGGTGCCCTCCTCGCCCAGGCGCAGCTCGAGCTTCTGAACCACGCGGGTGATGAGGAGAGACATCGCCGAGAACCCTTCCAGGGCATCGGGCATCTGGCGCGCCGGCCGCAAGCCCAGCGCGTCCAGCGGACGCAGCAATTCCTCCGCAGCCGATAACGACAATTTCGGCAAGCCGATTTCGCCGCTTTTCGGCTCGAAGCCCCGCCCGGTCAGCCAACTGGCGACCACGGAAAACTCGGAGACTTGCGCGGGCGTGGACTTCGTCGTGACGACCACCAGCTTGAAATCATCGTTGGCGTAGGCAAGCTCGGTCGCGATGAAACGATCATCCTGACGAAAGCCGAATTTCGCGACCGGCGAGTGCATCATCATCACGTACACCGGCTTGCTCGACGCGGTCTGGAACGGCTGGGACTGTGTCCGGGCGGGATCGAACGGCGTTTTCCACCGGTCCTTGAAGTAGAGCGCATTGATGGCCACGAGGCCGAGCTCCTCGGGCACCTCCTCGATGATCGACGGGATGTGGTCGTCGGTTCGTTGCCGCACCCAATCGTTGATGCGCCCGATCAGCTTCGGATCGCCGAGATTGTCCACCAGCACATCAGCGCCTGCCCCCGACAACCCCAGGAGCGCCAATTGCCGTGGCCGGGTCGACAGGTCGAAGGCAAGCAGATTGGCGAGCACCAGCGGCCCGCTCGCGGCCGTTCGCGCGCTGATCGCGGAAACGCTGTTTCTGAGCGCGGCGAGATCCTGCTCGGTGCGGCGCTTGGCGGCGGGCTTGAACCCGAGGGTTCGATGAATAGCCGATCGCATCAGGCTGTTCGCGCCCAGATCCACGAAAGAGAGAATGGCGGCCAGGCTCGCCGGCGAGGCGATCAGGTTGGTGCCGGCCTTGCCGTGGTCGGCGAGAGTGCGGATCAAATTCTCTCCGAGCCGCGACTGCGCGGATGAGAGATCGTCGCCGCTTGGGCCTTTGCTATCGGGGCTGCCGCCGGCCTGGAGGATATCGGCCAGCGAAGCGCCGTTGATCAGGCCGAACACCGCACCAGCAGCGGCCTTCAGCAACAGCCTTCGCTCAACCGATATCCGTCTCATGGTCTTGACCTGACAGCAGGAGGCATCGGTGCGCGTGGCACCGAAAATTCATACCATCATGACTCCGCTGTCTACCGGCGTGATTTAAATCACGTTAGAGCATGATCCGGAAAAGTGGATATCGGTTTTCCCTCGCGACAAACGCGGAACGCGTTTGCGCGGAGATCATGCTCAAACAGAAAGATAGAGCGAGATGACGATTCGAAGAAAAGTCATCACGCTCTAGACGACGGGACGCGCTACCGGTCCAATCGCCTTAGCCATTTCGGAACGTATAGGCGTATCCGTTGATCGCCGGCGCGCCGCCGAGATGAGCGTAGAGCAGCTTCGATCCCTTTGGAAAATAGCCTTTCTTGACGAGGTCGATCATGCCCTGCATGGATTTCCCCTCATAGACGGGGTCGGTGATCATGCCTTCGAGACGCGCGCAGAGCCGGATCGCCTCCTTGGTATCGTCGGAGGGAACGCCGTAGGCCGGATAGGCGTAGTCCTCGATCAGGACGACGTCGTCCTCGACAATCTCCTTGCCCAATTCGACCAGGCGAGCGGTATTCTGGGCAATGGAAAGAACCTGCGCCTTGGTCTGCGCCGGGGTAAAGGACCCATCGATGCCGATCACCTTGCGGGCGCGGCCGTCCTTGGCAAAACCGACCAGCATGCCGGCGTGGGTCGAGCCTGTCACGGTGCACACGACGATGTAATCGAAGGCGAAGCCGAGCTCTTTCTCCTGCGCCCGCACCTCTTCGGCGAAGCCGACATAACCGAGCCCGCCATATTTGTGCACGGATGCGCCGGCCGGGATCGCATAGGGCTTTCCACCCGCGGCCTTCACCTCGTCGATCGCTTGCTCCCAGCTCTTGCGGATGCCGATATCGAAGCCGTCATCGACCAGTTGCACATCGGCGCCCATGATCCGGCTGAGCAGGATGTTGCCGACGCGGTCGTAGACGGCGTCCTCGTGTGGCACCCAGCTTTCCTGCACCAGGCGGCACTTCATGCCGAGTTTCGCCGCGACGGCCGCGACCATTCGGGTGTGGTTCGACTGCACGCCGCCGATCGAGACCAGCGTATCGGCGTTGGAGGCGATCGCGTCGGGAATGATGTATTCGAGCTTGCGGAGCTTGTTGCCGCCAAAAGCAAGGCCCGAATTGCAGTCCTCCCGCTTGGCGTAAAGTTCGACTTGGCCGCCGAGATGTTCGGTGAGCCGCGAAAGCTTCTCGATATGGGTAGGTCCGAATGTGAGCGGATAGCGCTCGAATTTCTCCAGCATGGGTTGCCTTCCGGTTGTCGTTTGGTTGGCAAGAAGCTAGCACTTGGCGCCTGAAAGGTGCTCTCGAAGGCGGGTTTGATATTGCGCTAAGTGTCCGATATTTTCTAGAACATGACCATTTTATTGCATTATGACTGGAAACTATGAAAGAATCTTCCATGAGTGTAGGGCTGGACCGGATCGACTTGAAGATGCTGCGCCTGCTCCAGAGCGACGGTCGGCTCACCAATGCGGACCTGGCGCAGATGGTCGCTGTCAGTCCCGCGACATGCCACCGGCGGACAAGCCGGCTGTTCGAAGAAGGTTATATCGAGCATGTCAGGGCCGTAATCGCACCGGCGAAGGTCGACAGAAGTGCTCTGGTGATGGTGGGCGTCGTGCTCGATCGTTCAACACCGGACAGTTTCGCGACATTCGAAGACGCCATCACGAAGCTGAATTTCATCCTCGACTGCCATCTCGTGGCCGGGGACTTCGACTACTTTCTGAAGATTAGGGTGAGGGATATGGCGGATTTCAATCGCATTCACGGTGACCAGTTGATCGGATTGCCCGGCGTCCGCCAGACCAGAACGTTCTTTGTCATGAAGGAGGTCGTCGATAACGCGCCCCTGGACTTCTGATGCAGGCCGCCGAAAATTTTCAGGACGTCCCATTGTGATTTCTTAGCTTGCGTCATCAAACGGACGTCAAAGGCCACCTATTGCTGCCGCACCAACAGCAGCTACGACAGAAAGATAAACTGTCATCTTACGGTGGCATGGTCCGTTGGCGGGCGGTAAGGCCTCAGGAAGCAGGCAGAGCGGTGGAAGCCGAGTGATGAGTACAAAACTAGTGATGAGTACAAAACTAGTGACATGGACGGCGATCGTGATGTTGTCGGCGGTCTTGCCCGATATCGCGCCGCCACAATTCTCGCGCGCGCCCTCCGCCGCCCTTGCCGCGTCCGAAGTCTACATTCAGCAATCGCGTGGCCGAGTCATGCCGGGCGCAAGCATCCTGACCAAGCCGCCACCCGAATCGACCACCGCGGTCAGCCCGAACGCGCCGCCGACTGCGCCGGTGACCTGCAACGCGCAGAACGCATCCTCGCAAGCCTGCTACACAGCCACCCAGCAATCGCGGCCGGCCGGTCGATAGTTGTGGCAGCATCCTAGCTCTTCGGCATCTCCGGCGCGTTGGGCCGAATGACCGCGGCCTGCCGGTTCTTTTCGAGCTCGCGCATGAAGGCCTCGCCGGCAATTCGATCCCTGAACTGCCACAGGTGATTTTTCGCGCCTTCGAAGATCAGCGCGTAAACCGCGAGCTGCATGCCTTCCCGGACGCCGAGCGTGGCCGGGGAATTCTTGGTGAAGCCAAGTTCGGCCTGCAACAGTTGATCGATCGCGGCGAACTGGAATGCCGAGCTGTGGACCTGGATCGAATAGATCGTCTTGGTGGTCGTGACCGAGGCCAGAACGCGGCCGCTCTGCACGCTCACGGCGCGCAGCGCCACCGTGATGATGTCCTGCCTGTATTGGGTGTCGGCGCCGATCCCCAGATAGTTCGCGCCGATGCCGCCGGTCGTTTCGTCGCTGTCGTAACCGATGATGCCGCCTTCCAGCAGGATGCCGGCAAAGCGGAGCGGCGGCAGGCTTGGCGCCTTGTCGCCCTCGGAGGCGGTGCGGGTGTTCTGGATGATCTGGCGTTCCTGAAGCAGCGGCTGCAGATCATTGCGTTCGACAACATTGAACCACGCGCCTCCGCCGGCTTTGGTCAGCACGTCGATCAGAACCGCGCTCGCGCCTTGCGTCAAGGCGCGGGAGAACTCCGCAAAATTGTCGTTCGGCTTGTTCTGTCCGGTCAGGTCGGGGAAGTTATAGACCGAAACGTCAAGCTTGCGCCGTGGCGGCGGCAGGCTTTCGAGTACGATCCCCGTCTTGGTGTCCGCAACGAGCGCGGCCGGACGTGCCAGCGGGTCCTGGGCCGAGCCGGTCATGCATCCGGCCAAACTCACCGAGAGCACCGCCATAGCCGCGATGCTCCAAAAATACCTGTTCATGTTTTGAAATCCAGCGTGCGTCTAATGTCAGGCGAGGTGATCGCGTTCTAGAGCATGATCCGGAAAAAGCCTGCCCCGCACTTGGATAGCGGGGTGGGCACCGGTTTTCCCTTAGCTAACAAACGTGGAACGCGTTTGCGTGGAGATCATGCTCAAAAAGATGGAGCGAGATGGCGATTAAGAAAAGTCATCGTGCTCTAGGGAACGATAGCGCGAACGCTGTTGGCGGTCGCCGCGCTGCTGCTTGTGCCGCCGCCACCCGTACCGCCGCCGCCCGGTGCAATGATGATCCCGCCGCCGCCGGAACCGAGGTTGTTCAATGCATTGTCGAGACCGGACAGGTCCGGCCCCTGCGAGCCGGATTTGACGCCTTCGCCTTGCGCCTGCGCCTGCGAGAGCAGAAAGCTTCCATTGAGCGGGTTGCCGCCGAAGGTCGGATTGACCGGGTGATAGACGATTTCAGAAGCGACGGCTGCTGCCGGCGCATTGGCGACGAGCATGACGATCGCCGGAATTGCCCAATAGTGCTTACGCATGACACATACCTCGACTGAATTTTTCCGTGGGTTCATCGCTTGATAAAGAGAGCGCCATTGGGAAGCCGCGCGATCAGCATGTTGAGCGGCGGCGCGCCTGGAGGCTGAATCACCGCGATGGCGAGCCCCTGGGTATTGATCAAGTTGACGTTCGACCGGTCTCCACCGCCCTGCCACACCCCGACGTCATTGTTCTTTCCGCCGAAAACGCCGACGTTGGAAACGTTGTTGCCGCCCGATTGGGATTGGAAGACCAGGTTGGAGTTGCCGACCTGGATCGTCTGCGCAGAGTTGCCGTTGCGCGCCGGCATCGCCGTTTCCGGTGTCGGAACGAAAGACATTGGACGCGAGGCATATGGCACGGCCGGCACCAACTGGACCGCCTGGGCCGCAGCCATTGTGGCGGAGCCAGAGGATTTGGGATTCGCCTGGGTGATGTAGGCCGTTTCGGCCAGCGCCGGCGCGCAGGCAGCGACGAGAACTCCGGCCAGCGCTGCCCGCAGCACCATCTTGCGTCTCAGGGTGAAGTACACGTGAACCTCTCGCGATCCGATTGAAGGGAGAGTTCGGCGTGATAGTTTCCTATCGCCGAACGATCCAGAATGATTGTCGTCAGAACCTGTTCTTGTCCGCCCTGCAAAACGAAGGTGCCGCTCTGCGCGTTGCTGCTACTGCCCGTCGGACTCCGCTTGGCGACCAAGAAACTGTATTCTCCGGCGGCAGGCGCATCGGATCGCGCGATCGCCTGCAACCGAAGGACGTGCTTGTCCGGCTGAGCGCGAATAACGCATTCTATTGCGGGTGTCGGAGGTAGGGGCATTGACCTATTTCGATTCCGTCGTGAAAAGCCCGTCGTAGAAGGACCGCGGACGCGGCCACTTTTCGGTGAAACTATAGGCCTATCTTTGCCCCTTTGTGACAGCGGCCCTACACGCAAGTACAACCGGCCATTCAGAACCCGGCGCGTGGTTGTTGTGCAACAGTCGTGACGGAATAGCGTAACAATGGCCTTGCACGGGTTGTGCAATTCTTGGGAACGTTGACCGTTCATTCCATGCCGACCATCACCGATCTCGTGGACAGTGGAGCGATCGTCAAGATCGACGTCGATCTCGCCGCGCGTCATCAGCCGCTTCGGCTGCTTTACGGCACGCCGCAATTCATAGCCTGGTTGGGGGACGTTCTTGATGGCGCCAAGCCGCCGCGGCTGCTCGGACACAGCTCGGTCGCAGAACAGATCGACGATCTCTTCCATTCTTTCTTGAGCGGAGAGCAGCTGATCTTTACAAGGCAATTCCGTGTGGTCCGGGCGGAAGACAACGCCGTCTGGGAATTGAAGACGCCCGACGTCCGGATCTTCGGATGGTTCATGGCCAAGGACTGTTTTGTTGCCGTGTTTGGAAATTGGGCTGACACAATCAAAGACCATGATCTCTATCGGGGCTATCGCATCGGCATCCGGCGTCTGCGCCGTGAATTGGGAATCGATGCGACACTGTGCGTGAAGGGGGTTGCGCCTGATGACGTTCTTTCGGTTTGACATCGATGTACGATCCCGCACGGCCGGCAGGCTGATCGGACGAATTCGCCGCGAGCTGCTTAAAGCCATCACGGAAGAAAAGCGCGCCGGACTGACCCAGCAGGAGCTGGCTCGCCGGCTGGAGAGCGAACGGTCGAACATCAATCGCCAATTGTCCGGAGAAACGGAAATAACGCTGCGATCGCTTGCCGACCTTGCATGGGCGCTTGGTCGTGAGATCACGTTTGAATTGCGCCGCGCCGACGGTACGGCCGGACAGAACATCGCACCGACGACATCGACGATCGGGTACCATCCGGTCAGGATCATCGCGCCAAAGACGTCGAACGACTGACCCGTCGCGGCGTCGAACCTTCTTCTAGAACATGATCCGGAAAAGTGGGTACCGGTTTTCCGAACAGATCATGCTCAAATAATAACTTAGAGCGCGATGACGATTCATCCTGATCTCATCGCGCTCTAGGAACGTGGATGACGGACAGGCGGCGGGCATCGCCCGCCGCTTGCTCTCATTATTTCTGCGAGATCATTACTTCTGCGAGACCATCGCGGTGTTGTGCGATCCGAACTGCGCGGTGAACGACGTGTTGGTCACGTTCGCACCGGTCGCCTGCGCCACCGTAACAGAGTTGCCGACACCGACCTGCAGCGCAACCTGGTTGTTGTTGCCGGCGGTCGCCTGCTGGCCGACGCTCTGGAGGGCGTTGACCACGTTGTAGCCGCCGACCTGGCTGATGAACGAATTGTTGTCGCCGGTTGCGAGCGGATTGGCCATGGATTGAGCGACAGTCGCCTGGTTCTTGCGGCCGAACTGGGCGGTCACCGCGTTGTTCGCGCCATTGCCGGTGCCGAAGACCTGGGTCTTCTGACCGATGGTCGCGTCGTTCCCATAACCGGTCTGGAACGTCGCCTGGGTATTCGCGCCGTTGAGCTGATCGACCTGCGCGACGTTCTTGACGCCGACCTGGCCCACGAACGAACCGTTGGTGAAGTTCGCGATCTGGTCGGCGGGCGTTGCGCCGAATGCGCCCGAGACATGGCCGCCCTGCGTCGTGAGGGCAATGTTGCCGTTGCCGATCTGGACCGTCGCAGCCGCGTTGTTCGTGCCTTCGCCCTTGCCACCGACCGATTTCTGCTCGGTGCCGGCTTCGTTGCCTTTGCCGATCTGAAGTACGGCGGACGCGTTGCTGTGACCGTTTTCAAAGCTCCCAACGCCGTTGGTGCCGTCCGCGCTCTTCTGCGATGTGGCGGCCTCGTTCCTGTCACCGAACTGGCCGGTGAACGAGGTGTTGGCGGCACCGACGAGCGTACCAGACACCGGAGCAACACTCTTGTCGGTCTGACCAACGGCCGACTCGTTCTTGTTGCCGGCCTGAAGCGTGTCCTGATTGTTCTTGCCGCCCTTCTGCCCGACGGTGACGTCGTTCTCTTTCCCGAACTGCGCGCTGAACGAGTTGTTGGTGAACGTCGCATTCGTGAATACGTCGTTCGGCGGCGAGTTGGTCTGTCCGGTCGAGGCGATGTTCCCTTTGCCGACCTGCACGTTGCCCGAGGTGTTCTTGCCGCCGGCGAGCTTGCTCACCTGATCGGTGATCACGGAGTTGCCCTTGCCAGCCTGGAACGTGGCCTGGTCGTTGTTGCCGTTCTTCTGCGAGATCGTCGCGTCGTTCTTGGTCCCGATCTGTTCGATGAACGATTCATTCTGGAGCGGACCGGCGGCGTAGGCGGTCGGCACGCTTGCGACGATGAGCGCCAAGGCAGTCATCATTCTCATGGAAGGTCTTCCTTCGTTTTCCAAAGCGGGGCCAGCGGGGATCGCCGCCCTCGGCGCGCGTTAAAACATTCTTAACCTGACGCGCGGATGACAGTTTTGATTCATCCATTGTTACGGCGTGCGCCTCGCGCGGATGTGGGGGCGTAGCACGAACGGCTGATGCAGCCGGAGCATGATCCGAGAAAGGCATGTCCTCGGGCTCAAACGGCGAGCCGGAGCACGATTGCAATTCATCCTGAAATCATCGCCCTCTGGCGATCAGGAGGCGTGTTCGATGCGCAGCGAGCCGAGCCTGAGCTCCTGCTCGGCATCGATCAGAGCGCGCACGCGCATCAGGCCGGAATTGCGAAGCTCGAGCGGCGTGAAAATCAGGCTGGTGGCCGCGACGATGAAGAGCGGCGCGCCGGTGTCGGTCTTGAGATTTGCGACCAGCTCGGTCTGTTCGCCGCGCCTGGGCGTTTCAATGGGCTCTTCGGAAAACGGCCTTTCGTCGCCGGGCAGATAGCAACGCACGACGATCGAACTGAACGGCTGCGCTGCCGGCGAGAAAATATGAATGTGCACGCACAATTTCGGGAGCACCAGCGGAAACCGGCCCGAGATGAAGATGACGCCGTTGTAGCAGCCGATGAAGCTCAGCTTGCCGCCGGCCTCGTTGCGAATATCATCACAAAAAATCGAGTATCCGTACCGATTCATCGTTAAAGCCGTTGCTTCGGACAATCCGGTCATAAAACATGCCGGCGCTTGTCTTCTCCTACAATTATGACGGCAGCATTACGATGGACGTTTCCAGGCCCAATCGATCGCGCCGGATCATGCGCTAAGGCGCCACCCACACGTCGCTTTGCTTGATCCGCCGAATGAGGCTTTCAGGATCGAATTTCCGGAAGCCTGTTGGAATCTCCAGCGACTGCGCCGCCTGCGGTTCGTCTCGAATGTTCTCCGCGCCGATGATCGCACCATCCTCGGTTTCGATCCGCACCGGAAACTTGCGCACCGGGTCGATCCAACCGGTGAGTTGCGCGCGCGTGGCCGAGGAGGCCCGGTAGGCGATCACGCGGCGTCCGCCGATCGTGTCCTCACCCACGCGCTCACAGCGCCAATCGCCTTGATCCGGCCTGCCGGCCAGTCGCGCCATTGCCTGCCATTGCCGACACGGATCGCCGGGATCGACAGGCACAAAAAGCCTCGTGAGCCGACTGGATTGGCGGGCATCCATATATGTGCGTGTGGCAGGCCGCACGAAATAGGCGGCTGGCTCCGCGACGTCGATCAGGAAAAAGCCGTCGGAAAGCTCCGGCGTCTCGATTCGCACTTTGCCGTCAAGAACGAACAGCCTGCCCGCGGGCGCCGTCGCATCGCCCTGCCGGCTCACAAGCTCCGCGGAAAATTGCTGCGCCTGTGCCGAAGCCTGGCCACACAGAAGGCCTACAAGGGCAATCAGGGAGAACCACGCGCCAGGCGGTGCAACCCGCGTCAGACCTTTCATCATCTTCGGAATCCGCTACCGAAATCCGCCGCATCAAGCAGCGGACAAGAGCAGCGCCGACCGAGCCATCGGGCCCGGTCGGCGCCACGTCGATCATGCCGGATCGCGATCAGGCCGCAATCCCTGCATCGATCACTCGGTGTACGACAGAGTGACGGGGTGGCTGAAGTCGAATGCGTCGAACAAGTCGGCAAGCGCCGGGCTGTTGGTCGGCACATACGGATTGCTCTTCGCGACCGTCGGATTTGGCAGGTTGTCGCGGCTGCGGTTCGTGAGCGGCTGCAGGCCCCAGTTACGCTCGATGAACTTCAGCAGCGAAACGTGATCGCCGTAGTTGTGATAGACCTTTCCGCCGGTCGAATAGGGCGAGAGGATCAGGGTCGGAATGCGCGGTCCGTCACCGAAGAAGTCGATCGACTGGATGTAGCCCGAGTCCCAATAACCGCCGGCCTCGTCCCAGGTGATGAACACCGCCGTTTCCGCCTTCAGCTTCGGATTGGCGTCGAGCGCACCGAGAACATCGAGCGCGTACGCTTCGAACAGATCGACCTTCGAGCTCTGCGGATGACCGTCGAGCAGACCATCGGGTTTGCCGAACGACACCGAAGGCAGGGTGTTGCTCTGGATCGCCGTGATCAGATCAGCGGTGTCCTTGATATGCGCCGTGCGGACAGCCGGGTCGGCCATGATCGAGGTAGCATACTGGAACGGATTGCAGATCTGGCAGTAAGCCACGCCGAGAGCGTGCGCCGGATCGGCAAGCGCCGCCGCCGACAGGCTCGGGTTGGTCGGATTCGCCGCGACCGCGACATTCGAGAGCGCCACGGCGTCGTCATACGCGCCGCCGTAATAGGCCCAAGAAATCTTCTTATCGATCAGGGCATCGCCGATGGTCCTGACGGGCGAAGGCGGAACGTTGTTTCCACCCGACAGCGCACCATTCGGCAGGTAGCCCGGATTGACGTTGTTGAGCATGTAGAAATGATTGGGCTTGCAGTTCGGCTCCGCCGCATAGGGCAGATTTTCCAGATAGCTCACGATGGGCTTGACGCCGGGCTGGAAGATGTCGGAGCAGTCACTCCAGTTGCCGTCGACCGTGTAGCGGTTGACGGTGCCTGCCGCTGGATTCGGGTTCGCGATCAGGTTGGCGGGCGGCGCGGCCGGGTTGCCCTTGCCGTCGCTCCAGAATTCCGCGTCGCCGGTGCCGAGCATGAAGTGGTTGGCGCCGGTGCCACCGTGGAACGACTGATGGAAGTTGTCGCTCAGGGTGAAGCGGTCAGCCAGCATCTTCAGGATCGGAGCCTGCTCCTGCTGCGCATTATAGAAGCCCATCGAGTTGCCGAGGCTCTTGTTGGTCGCCGAGTAGGTCGCCATCACGAAGGGGAACAGGTCGGCCAAGCAACCCGAGTTGTTGGTCTTGGTTGCGTTGGCTACGCTGCAATCCTCTTGCTGCCAGTCCTGGTAGAAGCGGTGCGTGGTGTCGGCGGTGTAGTCGTCGTCGCTGAGGTTTGGCCCCTGCAGCGGGAACGGTCCCGCGAGCGTGCCGGCGCCGGGGACGCGGGTATCGAGCGAGTTGGCCGGCAAGCCGGTGAAGCCGGTGGTCAGGATATCGAGGTCAGCCGGATTCATGTCCTTCTCGACGCTCGCCTCAACGATCGTCTTGAACGGCGGACTGGTGTCGCTCGGCGCGCTCGGGGTGCCCGCGGTGTTGGGCTGCGGCATCGCGTTGGTGGGGCTATAGGGCGACTTGGCGATCGTAGGAGCGCCGATGTAGAACGACGGCTGGCCGGCAACGGAGAACTGCTGCGCCTGCGCGAAGTTCGGACCCGGCGAACCGTCCTCGTTGACAATGCCCTTTGACAGCAGGTTGGAGATGGTCTGCCCCTGGCCCTTGGCCTTGTAGACGCCGAAGGTGTGATCCAGTCCGCGGTTTTCACCGATCAGAATGATCACATGCTTGATCGGCGACGCGGTCTTCACGGAGTCCGCCGGATCTTTCTTGCCGTTGGCGTCGTCCTTGATCTTCTGAAGGAGATCCTGAACCACATTGAAGCGGTTGGGATGCTTGCGCATATCCCAGCTGCTCCGGCCGAACTCGGCAGCGGAGGCCACGGGTGCAACTGCCATCGTTGTCGCGATGCAGAGCGCAGTCGTCGCCCGCCATCTTCTCAAATTGAACGTAGCTTTCATTTCGAACCTCAGCGTTGGAATTAATGTCGCGGTGATTAGTCGGTCAACATGACGCAGGCATATCGGTGTGATGAAACCGCGAGAGAAAATCGGAATGATTCAAAAAATTCCCAGAAGAGAAGTTGCGACGCATTTCGTTCACCAAAAAAATGTCAACGCGCGACTCACTGGAGTCACCTCGCGTAGCGAAGGCGCAACGAAAATGATCGTCGATCGCGATGACCGAACAACGCGCGACGCATGCAGCGTGGGAAGGCATCTTTGAAGGGAAAAGGGGTTACCGCTTGGCGAATGCCGCTCTATCGCGATGTGTGCTTGGATTGCATGACTTGACGCAAGGCACCGTAGTGCTGGTCATGCACGGCGGGATTGAACAACGACCACGGTTCGGCACTCGCCAGCAGCGCGGGCACCGCGGCGGCCATGAGATAGCGGTACGTCTTGTAGTCCGCGGACGCATCGTTGATTCGGCCTTCCGCGACGGCCATGTCGATCCGCCGCAAGGTCAGAACGACTTCCTTGAGGGCCATGCGCGCGCGGCTGCGCTCTACTTCGCCGCCCGAGACGCTGGTGTTCTTGCGATCGGGATATCGCTCGGTCAATTCGCGCAATTCCTGGCCGATGGTGTCGACCGCGAGCGCGACAACATCCTTGTCGCCCGCCGGAATCGCCGTCGCAAGGACGCTGGCAAAATCGTCGATTTCCTTCAGCGACGCGCCGGCGCCGTCATGCTCATAGGGCAACGTGCCGTCGCCGACCGCAGTGAGATAGGCCACGAGATCACGCCGGTCCTGCGCGGACAGGCCGAGATCGAAGGCCCGGTCGAAATGCCCCACCACCTGGTCATAGCTGTCGAAGCGGCCGTCATGGAAATATGGCGCGTTGAAATCGGCGTTGCGCAGCGTCGGCGTCTTGAAAAGACCGCCGGAGCCGACGTCATGTTGCTGGTGATCGACGAAGCCGCCGGAAGGGATATGGCAGCCGGCGCAGGTCATGTTGGGATCATGCGGGAACGGCTTTGCGAACAACGCTTCGCCGCGACGCTCCGCTTCGCTGATCTTGCCGGTCAACCGGCCGCCGGGACCGAGACTTTGGTTCGGCAGGAAGTCGATATCCTGAAGATAAGCGACGACGGCGTCGAGAATGACCGGCGACGGCTCCGGCCCGGCAAACTCGTTGACGATAACGTTGTGAACGAAGTCGCGCAGCGATGGCATGCGGCCGTCAACACCGTAGGGCGCCAGATAGCGCGCGCCGCGCAGGCTCGGGATCCTGACCGGGTCGAGCACGAAATTGTTTGCCTTTGGATTGAACAGCGGACCGGTCGTGTCGAAATTGCCCTGGCGCGTCGACATTTTCGGCATGAAGAATTTGGCGTTGCCGGCGCCGTTGACGTGACAGGTGCCGCAGCTCACGCCGGCCTGCCGCGCCACCTCGCCGAGGATCGAGGGCGAGCTGAACGCCAGATTGCCGAGATTGATCAGATAGGATTTGCCGCCGGCGAATTCGGACCGGAACACTTCGCGCGGCTTGTCGAGCGCGTCCTCGTTGAGCTCGGTCTTCGACGGCAACGCCGTTTGATCGCCATCGACGGGGAAAGCGGCAACACGGCCGGACGAGCCGGCGAGAAGAAGCCCAAGCCCGAGCACGGCGATGCGGGCGCGGCGAACGATCATCGCGACTGGGCCTCCAGCGTCGGCCGCGGCAATCCGAGCTTGGCGGATGCCGCCTGCAGCGCGACCACCAGTTCCTCGCTGGCGCGGCGCAGGGTACGAATATTGACGTGCGGCAGGTCGGGCGCCGCCACGCTGGCCTTGAGCTGACCGATCCGGCCCGCCACGGTGTCCGCGAGCCCGGCGTCGGCCGCTTTCAGCGCGTCGGCAAAGATCGTGCGATAGGCGAAATCGATGCCGGCGACGTTGTTGCGCATGTCATCCAGCGACGTTCCGCTGATGCGCGATTCGCCGCCATCGGCCTTGCTCTCACCGACCTCATAGGCCAGCCGCACGGTGCCATCCAGCAGGCCTTGCGGCGTCAACGGCATGTCGCGAAGCTTGCCGTGGAGACTGTCCAGATGTTCGACGAGCGCATCAGCGTCGCTTCCGACGTCGGTGCGGCCGGCGCCAAACAGCTTTGCCTCGATGGCGTGAAACCCGCTGACGGCATTCGGCCAGGCATCGATCCGCGCGTCGAGCTCCGGAACGAAACCGGCCGTGAACACTTCGGAGCGCTCCCAGCCGGCGCGGGCGGAGATCCAGGCTTTCTTTGCACCTGCCAGATCGTTTTCGGCAGCGCGTTCACGCAACGCGCGGGCGCCTGCCAAGGCGTCACCGATTCCTGCGATCATGTAAGGCCGATAGCGTTCGGCGGCGTCGTCGAGCGGCGCCGCGGTTGCCGCGCGCATTCCCGTCCAAAGCACCAGCAGGACAAGGCATCCTGCCCTTCTCACGTCCACCATCGTCTCAGCCCTTCAGCCGCGCAGCATTCGCGACCGCCGCGTCGCCGCAGCCTGGAGAGGCGCAATATTGTCGACTTTGTATGCTGTTTTGTGACGAGTTGATTTCGCGCGAAAAATTTCTGCGAATAAAAAAAATTTGGCGCGCGGAATATTCCACACCGAAGCAGAAATGCGCGCATAACTCAGGCGTGTTCACTGCTAAAATAAACTCTTCAACGAAGATACTTATTCCTGTCAAAAACGCTATGACGTCTTCGCTCGAAGCAACACTGACATGGTTCGCATGCTCGCCAATTCCGAGGTCGCACAATTTCTGGCGTTCTTCGCGCCGCTTTGCCTGCTTTGCGGCGCGCTGGCGCTGATCGACATTCGCCACGGCATCATCCCGGACGAACTGAACCTGTCCATCGCTGGCCTTGGCCTGTTGAAAGCAGCGGTCGCAGGCGGCTTCGCAGCCAGCGCCGAGGCCATCATTGAGGCCGCCGCGATCGGCGGCACTTTCTGGTTGCTGCGACGGTTATATTTTATGTGGCGGAAGATCGACGGCCTCGGCCTTGGCGACGTCAAGTTTCTCGCCGCCACCGCGCCATGGATCGGCGTCGGCGGGATTCCGATGTTGCTGCTGATCGCCGCCATCACGGCGCTCGGCGCGGCAGGCGGCTTGCGATTGGCGGGACAGACCATGACCCGCCAGACCTCCCTGCCTTTTGGTCCGTTTCTGGCGATGGGACTGTTGCTGACGCTGGCTGCGCAGCAATGGCTCGATCCGGGCTGAGGCGATCGGAGCCGCGTCCGCGCGAGAGAGCTCCTAGAGCGTGATGACTTTTCTTCGAATCGTCATCTCGCTCTATCTTTTTGTTTGAGCATGATCTCCGCGCAAACGCGTTCCGCGTTTGTCGCGAGGGAAAACCGGACCCACTTTTCCGGATCATGCTCTATTGCTGCGTCGCCATCGGCATCTTGCTCGCGGTCATCGGGATCAGGCGAACCTCCCCGCTCGACGGTCCGCCCGGCTCCGGCAGTGTCAGCACCACGCCCTGTTGATCCTTCTCGATCGTCACTTCCCGGCCCTGGATCGCGCGCAGTCTCCAGCCCTGATAATCCTCGCCGACCCTCAGCCGCAGCGCCGCCTTGGTCGCCTGATCGAGAAAAATGCCATAGCTTTCGTCTTCGCTGGCGATGGTGCCGACCAGCGACAGCGGCGGAGGCTCGATCTCCTTTCGTGGCGGCGGCGGCCTGACCACCACCTGGTCGGCGGCGGCCGCGGCTGGGGGCGGCCGCCGTGACGGCGAAAAGATCGGGCGGTCGCGCGTGCCGGACAATTGCGTGAGCGGAACGCCCCACAGCGGATTGGCGCTCAGGGGTCGTTCCGGCGCAGCCAGTGGTGGGGCGACGCGCACCGTCGTGACCGGCTCGGCCGCGGCAGGAGACAGCGCGGACGCTCCTGCCGCTGGCATCGCGTTGGACAGATCGGCGTCGAGCGCGTCGCTGGATATGGCGGCGCCCGCCGCGGCCGCGCCATGCAGCGACAGCCCCAACAGCAGCAGACCGATTGCGACGCCGCGTATCACTTGGCGAATCACTTGGCGAATAACTTGGCGCATCATTTGGCGCCCCGCCATTGCCCGGACACCGCGAGCAGCACCCGTAACCTGCCGGTTTCGGAGCTGGAGCCGGTGAGCGGGGTTTGTACCACCAACTGATCGATGAACAGAAACGGCATGCCCGCCTCGAGGTCGTACAGCACCTGCTGCAACTGCGACTGCTCGATTTCGCAGCTCGCGATCATGCTGAGAGCGCCGGCCTTGGTCGGCGTTCCCTGCACATCGAGCTGGGTCGACAGCACGTTGCCGCCGAATTTGACCACTGCGCCGGCCACGCGCTGCAACAGCGTCGCGCCTGCGACGGTCACGGTGGCGCCTTCGAGATAGGCCGAGCCCGACGGCATGGTCGCCTCGCCGGGTGCGCCGCGGCCGATGGAGGGCCTGTGGCCTTCGAGCTGTTCCAACATCGCCGCCGCCGCCGTGAGTTCACCGCGCTGGCCGATGACATCCATGATCGAGGTCAGGACCGCGAAGACCAGCACGACCACAAGCCCGACATAGATCGCCGCCGCCGGGATCAGCGACGTGGCGATGGCTTTTCTTGCTGTGGAAAATACGCTCACGTGCCGGATCCGAAGTCCGCGGTGATGTGGGCCTCGATATGGAAACGTTCGCCCGGTTCGTTGGTAGCGCGCGTTGTCGGCGCAAAGAAGGTGGCGCGGGTGAATTGCGGCGATTGTTCCAGGAGGCGGATCAGGGAGGGCGCATCCTGGGTCATGCCGACGACCTGTACCTTGTCCCCCTCGATCCGCAGCTCCGTCACATAGGTGGAATCGGGCAACACGCGCGAGAGCGCTTCCAGCACCATGACGCTCGACGGCGTCGTCTGCTTGCGTTTGGCCAAAAGGCTGAGGCCCGACGCCGTACCGTTCGCTTCCAGACGCAGGGCGGCGCGGCGTTGCGAAATCCGCTGCTGCACGTCACCAAGTTCCGATTGGAAGGAATCGCCGAGATAGACGCCGATCAGAAGCGATGCCGCGGCGGCAATTCCGGCCGAAAGCAGGATGATCCGCAGCAGGCGCGGCACGTTCACCGCGGGTCCAATCACGCTGCGCAATGGTTTTTCCAGCAGCGGGATCCGGCCCGCCGGCGCCGTGGCGGACACGACAACGGACGCGGCGTCCAACGCGCCGACCAGTTGAAGCAGAGGCGCAACCTTCAGCCTCGACGTCGCCGCCAAGGTCACTTCGATCCGATCGTTGCCGATCGGTGCCGGCGGACTCCAGCCGAACACGGCGTCGTTGACGGTCCAGGGCGTCAGGCGATCGATCTGCGCGCGAATCATGCCGTCAAGGAAATCCGAAGCCTTGCTCGGGAAATCGAGCAGATGCGTCATGATGTGGGCCGGCAGCAGCTCGGCCTCGACGCGGCTGCCGCGAAACGCCGCCGTCCATTCCGCCGGGAGCGGCGGCTGCGGCCTGCCGGCCTCGAGGCGAAACGAGACGTCGGGCAAGGCCGCGCCATTGTCCGACGCGATCGTGCTGGCGGTGAAGCCGCCATCGTCGCGCTCGGCGAGCCGGATCCGGCGCGATCGCACGAACCGGTCGGCCAGGGCATCGACCGCGCGGGAGACGGTTGCAATCCACTCGCCGAACAGGGCCTTGGCCTCGGAGATGATCGCCATCATGACCTCCGGCGCAGGGGCGCGCTGTTGCGCGGTTCCACCTCGTCCTGCCAGGACAGCACGCGATAGGGCTCGGCCTTGTCGCCAAGCGCGATCACGACCTCCGACGAGGTCCGGCGGCCACTCTTGAAGTTGACCGTGGTCTCGATCCGGTAGCAGAGGCTTTTCGCCGTCGCCGCATCGCTTACGGGCGTGGACGCGCCTGGATTTGCAGCCGTGTCATTCGATGACGCCGGCCGGTCGCCGAATGCATCCCTCTGTCCGTTCGCATTCCGGTTCGGCAACGCCGCGAGCACCTCCGGCGCCGCGATCGCGGCATCGACGTCCGGCGATCCGTTGAACACCGTGACAAACGGCAAAGCGCGCTCCACCAGAGCGGGCGGCAGACCGGCGACGAGCGCAAGTTCATTGACATGCACAAACAATGACTGCCGCGGCGAATAGTTGAGCCCGGCAGCCGCGTAAAGGGCTTCCTCGTCGTTGGCGCTGCCCGGAACCGGACGGGTTCGCCATCCGATAATCCGGTCGGCGTCGTCCTTGGCGGCCGACTTGCTGGCGCCGAGCGTCGCGAACAGACCGGACAGGACGTCCTTTGGCGCGAAATTCAGATCGATGCGGGCAGCCTCCGAGAGGAAGGTGACGCTCACATCGGCGTCATCCATGCGGAAACGAAACGATCCGTGCGACGGCATCTTGTCACCCGCCAGCGCCAGTTGATAGGCGGTGAGTTCGAGGCTGGCCGAGACCAGCGCCTCGGTCTGCAATGCGGTGTCGCCGACCGCCAGCGCATGCGCCGAGACGGACAGGTACACCGAGAAGATCATCGCCAGCGACGACAACGCCACGAGAATCCAAAGCACGGCGACGATCACGAAGCCGGGCTCGGAAGATGGTGCGCATGGGCCGCGTTGCGTCATGGCATTCGTCCCTGCGCGGCAATTGCGGACCGATCGCCCTGCGGCGCATTCGCCGAAGTGTCCGTCTTGTCCTCGCACTTGCCGTCTGCTTGCGTGCAATCGCTCGGCACCTGGACATGGACCGGCGCGATCGTCGAGACCGACAGCACGCGCTCGCTCGCCGCGTCCCGAACCACGAGCCTGATCATGGCCGGCAATTTGTCGGCGCCTCGCCAGGTGCTTTTCCAGACCCGATCCGGACCGGCATAAGCGAACGACAGCCGGAACGGCGCGCACAACAGCACCACCGGATCACCGAAATGCAATTGCTCCGACAACGACGAACCCGCCGGCAACGGCGCAAACCGCGCGCGCGAGCGCACCGTGACAAATTCGCGGCGATCCGTCGTCTCGCCAAGACGAACGACATCCAGTCCAGGACCGGCATTCGGTCCCAGCGCCGTTCGCACGAACGTGACTGACAGCTCCGACCCGTCGAACAGCGGCCGGCGGGAGCTGCGATTGGCCGAAACATATTCGGCCGCGGCGAGATCGGCGCCAATCCGCTGCAACGCGATGCCGATCGTCTCGCCGCGCTGGATGCGGTCGATGCCGCGATTCCAGTTCGGCAGCCATTGCGCGGTGATGCTGGCGAGCGCGGAGAGCACGAGCCCCGTCAGCGCGAGCGCGATGATGGCCTCGATCAGCGTGAAACCCTGCTCGCCGGCGCGCCGATCGGTGATCCCAGCGATCATTCGGTCGGCCTTTGTATCAGGCGAACGGTGCGAATGTCGGACACCGCGCCGCTCGGCGATTTAACGCGAACTCTGACCAATTGGGGAAACCAAGGCGCATCTGTCGGAGGCTCGGCCCATTGACCACCGAGCGGGGTGACATCCACCGTCCAGCGGTAACCGTCAATCTGCCCCGACGATGTCCCGGGACGAAGCTCGGCGCGCGGCGCGATCCCCGCCGTCATCGCGGTGCGCGCCGCCTGCATCAGCGCTGCATGCTGCTCGAATGAGCGCACGCCGCGCACATTGGTCGCCATCAGCGAGCCGATCGCGACGATGACGACAGCCACCAGCGCCAACGCCACCAGCACTTCGATGATTGTGAAGCCGGCGTCCTGCCGATCGGCTTGGCTATCGGCTTGGCGATCATTCCGGCGATCAGTTGATGGACGTGTCACGGGAAACAACCTCGACCCTCCCCGTCAGCCAGTTGACGCGGACCTCATAACTCGCATCGAACCGGGTCAGCGCGATGCTGCCGCCGCACGACGTTCCGTTGGCGAAAAAGCGGATGGTCGACAGCGCCGCGCGCCGCTGGCAGGTCTGCGGCAGCACGGCGTCGAAGCGGACGTCATCGGGAATGCGGATCGCGGCCCGCGACGCGCCGGAACGGATCGCGCGCCCACCGGCGTCGACAAGCGTCGCCACGCTGATGTTGCGGCTGATCGCGGCATCGCGGTCCGCCTTCAACAGTGTCGCCGCCTGCAGCGCGTAAGCCTGCAATCGCGATCGCGACGTTTCGCGCGGAATGAACGGCAGCAGCACGGCCGCGAGCAGCGCGATGATGGCGAGCACGCACACCATCTCGAGCAAGGTAAAGCCGCGCTCCGCCGCGTCACTCATTTTTCGCGGACGTGCTTTCGAGCGAAATGTCGGCCGCGACCCCGCTGCCGCCTTCCTGGCCGTCGGAGCCAAAGGAGACGATGTCGTAGGGACCGTGTTCGCCGGGCGCGCGGTAGACGTATGAGTGGCTCCAGGGATCGGTCGGCACGCTGCCGCCCTTCAGATAAGGCCCGTTCCAGGCGGCGACGCCTGGCGTGCGCTGGACCAGCGCCGCCAGTCCCTCGGCAGCCGACGGAAACCGGCCGGCGTCGAGATAGAACAGGTCCAGCGCACTCGCAAAACTCTGCAGTTGAATCTTCGCCGCCTTGACCTTGGATTCGCTGAGATAGTTGAGCACGCGCGGACCGATCAGGCCCATGATGAGGCCGATGATGGTGATCACCACCAGCATTTCGACCAGGGTAAAGCCCTGCTGGCCCGCATATCGTGCATTCTTTTGCCGCGCATGGCCTGTTCCGGCGCGCGCAACGAACAATCCGCCGATGGTCTTGAGCGATATCATGATGAACCAACCTCTGGTCTAGCCGACGAGTTGAGTGACCGACAGCAGCGCGGTCATGACCGATACGATCAGGCCGCCGACGACCGTGCTGATGGTGACGATGGCAAGCGGCCCGACGATGCCGACGATGCGGTCGAGGCTGCGCTGCAGTTTCGCTTCGTAGAATTCGGCGATACGGCCGGACAGTGCCGGCAGTTGCCCGGTCTCCTCCCCCAACCGCAGCATGCGGACCGCCATCGGCGGCAGGCTGCTTGCGACCGACAGCGCATCCGACAGCTTGCCGCCGTGGCGGACGCGATCGGCCGCCGCGGACCAACTTGCCTCGCCTCCCGTCACCGCCATGATGTCGACGAGGATGCGCAAGGTGGCCGTGAGGTTGACGCCACTGCCGAGCAGGATGCCGAGATTGCGGCAAAAAAGGCTGGTCCGGTAGAATTGAAAGATCGTGCCGATGCCGGGCAGGCGCGACAGCGAGCTCATGATCGCGGCACGGGTGCTCACCTGGCGCGACAGCCACCAGCTTCCCGCGATCGCAGCAGCCGCGCCGAGCAGCGCGGCGCTGGCGTTGGCCCGCAGGAATTCCGACAGCTTGATGAAGGCGCTCAGCGCCGTATCCGATTTACTCCCGAAATCCTGCAGCACCGATGAGAATTGCGGCAGCACGAACAGGATGAAGAACAACATGACGCCCGCGGCCGCGACCAGCACAAAGGCCGGGTACTGCATCGCATCGGTCAACTTGCGGCGCATCTGCTCGGATCGCGCGCGCTCCGCGCCCAGCATGTCGAGCACTTGATCGAGCGTTCCCGAGACCTCGCCGACGCGCACCAGCGCGGCGTACATCGGAGGGAACAGCGCCGGATAGACCGCAACCGCATCCGCAAGGCTTTCGCCCGAAAGCAGCGCGGCGTGCAGCTTGGAGATCACGGGACGCAGCCGTCCGACATCGGCATCGCCGGCCAGCAGCTCGAGAGCGTCGTCAAGCCGCGCGCCGGCTTTCAACAACAGCGCCAAGTCCCGCGTGAACGTCGTGATCTCGGCAGAACTTGGCCGGCCGAACAGGCCAAAGCCGCCAAAGCTGGCAGCCGTTCGCTTGTCCTCGACGGTTTCGATCGGCAGCAGCCGCAGATATTCGATGCGGCGGGCGACCTCGGCCGATGTCGGCGCCGAGATCGTGCCGTTGACGATCTCGCCGCTCTGCGTCAGGGCCCGGTAGCGAAAATTCGGCACGCGCTCACCGCAGGGTTGTGACACGGAGAATTTCGGCGGGCGACGTCAGACCGGCGCGGCACTTGGCGACGCCGTCGTCGAGCATCGTCGTCATGCCGGCGCGGATCGCCATCGCGTCGATCTTCAATCCGTCGGTTTTCTCGCCGATCAGCTCGCGCAGCTCGCCGGTCAGTTCCAGAAGCTCGAACACGCCAAGCCGGCCGCGATAGCCGGTGCCACCGCAACGTTCGCAGCCGCGCGGCTCCTGAAGCATCTCTCCCGTGCGGAAACCGAATGCTGCAAGCCGTGGATCTTCGGCGAGATCCGCCTCCATCAACATCCGCGGCGACTTGCAATGGTCGCACAATTGGCGAACCAGCCGCTGCCCGATCACGGCGCGCAGCACCGAGCGCAGCAGATAGCCTTCGACGCCGAGGTCCAACAGGCGGGGGACTGCCGCCGCCGCGGTCTCGGTGTGCAAGGTCGTCAGCACCAGATGGCCGGTCAGCGCGGCATGGACCGCCACATGCGCCGTCTCGGAATCGCGGACTTCGCCGACCATGATCACGTCGGGGTCCTGGCGCACGAAGGAGCGCAGCGCGGCCGCGAAGGTCAGGCCGATCGCGGGCTTGATCTGCGATTGGTTGATGCCTGGGATTTCGTATTCGACGGGGTCCTCGATGGTCAGGATCTTGCGAACCGGTTCGTTCAGGATCGACAGGATGGTCGCGAGCGTCGTGGTCTTGCCGCTGCCGGTCGGACCGGTGATGACGATCATGCCATGCGGCAGCTTCAGGAGCCTCCGCAGGATGGTTTCGTCGCGCGGCGAGAATCCAAGTTTCTCGACCACCAGCAATCCGCGATCCTTGGGCAGGATGCGGATGACCGCGGATTCTCCATGCTGCGTCGGCATGATCGCGACGCGGATGTCGATGTCGGTCCGCCCTGCCCGGAGCCGCGCCGCGCCATCCTGCGGCAGGCGCCGCTCGGCGATGTTGAGATTGGCAACGATCTTGATGCGGGAAATCACCGCCTGCGGCAGCACGCCCGATGGCGCCGCCACCGCCCGCAACAGGCCGTCGATGCGCAAGCGCACCACGAGCCCCGTTGCAAACGGCTCGATATGGATGTCGCTGGCGCGCAGCTCCACCGCCTTTTCAATCAGATCGTTGACCGCGCGCACCACCGGCGCGCCGCTGGCGAGATCGCGCAGGCTCTCGATATCGTCTTCCCGTGGCTGTGCCGCCAGCCCGGCGAGCGCGGCGGCGTCGTCCTGGTCCAGGCGCTGATTGAGGACCACGGCGATATCATCCGAAGATGCGACCCCGATCACGACGCCGGAGCCGAGAACGATCTGCGCGGCGCGTTGCGCGGCCTGATCGGTGGGATCGGCGACCGCGAGCACCGTGCGACCCTCTGCGGATCGATATGGGAAAACAACCGTTTCGCGAAGGAAACGTTGCGAGAACGACGCCGCGAGCGGCACCCCGGACATCATGTCCTGCAAGGTGACGCGCTCAAGGCCATGGAAACGCGCGGCTTCGTCGGCGAACTCGCCGGCCGACAGGTCGGCCAGTTCCCACAGCTTGGCCTGACGGAAACCCGCGCCGCCCTGTCCGGTTGCATCGTCGCGTTCGTCAACCGTCGTCAAGCGTTTGCTTCGACGGAGATATTCAACGAACTGCGAGGACAAATCGGTGGCCATTCGTCGTTCCGGTTGCCAGTCCTTCAAGACGGAGTCTTTTTCAAAGATCATGGCCGGCGGATTGGAAAGCGCCGCGGAGGCGTCAACCGCAATTGCCAGCGACCGGGAGGTTATTGATCCGAAGTATGACACCTGTACGAAGCAAGGCGCGCGACAGGCGCTCAAAAAGACTTTAATAGCCGATGTTCACATGCAAATCGCGCTTGCGGTGTGGTCCCAAATCCACGCGATGAAAATGATTGGCAGTCAATGCCGGCAATCATGCAAACAATTTATTTCTGTCATGTTCCGCGGCTAACTACCTGCGCACACGGGTGGATCGTCACGAACGACCTGTGAATACAACACAGTCGATCATGGCGAGAATTATGGTACGCGTCGGCAGTCTGGGCCGGTACCCAACGATCCGCCGCAGCGTACGTGCGGCCTTCCTTCTGACGTCGCTGGGCCTGTTGGCCTCCTGCAACTCGGCCACGCTCGGCTCGAGTGTGGAGGGCTCGCAGATCGATGTCGTCGACAAGGTCCGCTCGCTGGATATCATGCCCCGTCAGCCCCAGCCGGTGAATGCCGCCGCAATCGCGCACGGCGAAGGCCGCGCCGAGCGCGTGGCCCTTTACGAGGGCGTGGAGGTGACCGCCGTTTCCGACGAACGGCCGCAAACGTCGACCCACGGCAACGGCTTCGATCTCAACTTCGAAAACGCACCGGTCGGGACCGTCGCCAAGGTGGTGCTCGGCGATATCCTCGGCGTCGGCTATACGATCGATCCCCGGGTGCAGGGCACCGTGAGCCTCGTCTCGGTCCGGCCCGTTCCCAAATCGGACATCGTCTTCGTGCTGGAGAACGCCTTGCGGCTGAGCGGCATCGTGCTGCTCCACGACACCTCCGGCTATCGGCTGACGCCGCTCGGCGACGCGGTCGGCGGCGGACGGGTCGATAGCGCGGCGGCCAATCCGGAGCCCGGCTTCGGCGTGTCGGTCGTGCCTCTGCAATATGTCTCCGCGCAGACCTTGCTGAAGCTGATGGACAGCTTTGCCACCAAGGCCGGCGCCGTCCGCGCCGACACGACCCGGAATCTCCTGTTGATTCAAGGGACCGGCGCCGAACGCCGCACCGCTGTCGACACCGCGCTCAGCTTCGACGTGGACTGGATGCGCGGTCAATCGGTCGGCGTCTTCCCGGTTTCGAGCGGGTCGCCGGCGCCGATCATCGGAGAATTGGAAAAGATCGTCGATTCCGGCGAAAACGGACTCACCCAGAACGTCATCAAGTTTCAGCCGATCGCCCGGCTCAACGCCATCATGGTCATCACCAAGAAGCCGGAGATGCTGCGCACGGCGGCGACCTGGATCAAGCGGCTTGATCGCGCCGATACGGCGAGAACGGGGGTCCATGTCTATCGCGTGAAGTATGGCGATGCCCGACAGATCGCGCGGGTGCTGACCGACATGTTCCTCGGCGGCTCGTCCTCGAACCTGCTGGACAGTCCGGACAACCAGGTCGCCCCCGGCTCCGGCACGTCCGCCACCTCCAGCACCGATCGCCTGTCGCTCAACGCCAATGTGTCACAAGGCAATACGTCACAAGGCATGAACGGCTTCTCCGCTCGCGGCGGCTCCGCGACCGGATCAACGACGGGCTTCGGCGCGCCCGCGGCAGGCACGAATACCAGCACAAATACGAGCGGAAACAACACACTCGACAGCGGCCGCGGCCCGGGCGGCGGCCAGCCGATGCTGCAGGACGTGCGGATCACGGCCGACGCCGTCAACAACTCGCTATTGATCTACGCGGATCAGGCCAACTATCGCATCGTCGAGGCCACCTTGATGCAGATCGATGAGCCGCAGCTCCAGGTCGCGATCGAGGCGACGATCGCGGAGGTCACGCTCAACAACACTCTGAGCTACGGCGTTCAGACCTATCTGACCGGCCAAAACATTGGGCTGCGGCGGAACAGCGGATCCATTCTCAACACCCAGGCAACGACCGCGCCGGCCACCACCGTCGACGCCGCCACCGGCGCTGCTTCAGTCGCAGGCTCGGTCTCCAACGCCTTCATCAATCGCGCCTTTCCCGGCTTCAACTTCCTGATCGGGTCGGAAACGCAGCCGAGCCTCATTCTCGACGCGCTGCACGCGGTGACGAGCGTCAAGGTGCTGTCCAACCCGTCATTGGTCGTGATCAACAACCAGGTGGCGACGCTGCAGGTCGGCGACGTGGTGCCGGTGTCCACCGGCAGCGCCACGGTCCTGACCACGAGCAACACGGTGGTGAACACCATCGACTATCGCAACACCGGCATCATCCTGCGCGTCGCGCCGCGTATCAGCGTCAACGGCGATGTCCGGCTCGACGTCGAGCAGGAAATCAGCAACGTACCCACGACCAGCACGAACAGCCTCACGCCGACGGTATCCGAGCGGCGTGTCAAGAGTTCGATCTCGGTGGCGACCGGTCAAACCGTGCTGCTGGCCGGGCTGATCAGCGAACAACAGAGCGGCGACCGCAGCGCGATCCCGGTGCTGGATCAGATCCCGGGTCTTGGCGATGCGTTCGGCCATCAGAGCAACTCCACCAAGCGCACCGAGCTGATCATCTTCATCCGCCCGCAAATCATCCGCAATGGCTCCGACGCGCATATCGTCGCCGAAGAGCTTCGGTCGAAATTGCGCGGGGATATTGCCACGACCGCGACCAATGCAGCAAAGACAACCAGTTTCCACTGAGGTGAAAATGCCGATTGCGCGCCGGCGCCTGCGGGCCGTCGCGCTCGCCACGACACTTTGCATCGGCGCTGTTTCGGCCGCCCAGGCCGGCGCGCTGAGTCGCGCCACCGGCGCCTATAACCGCGGCGACTATGTCCGCGCGGCAAGGGAACTGTCGCCATTGGCCGAGCAGGGAAACCCCAAGGCGCTCGGCCTGCTCGGCTTCATGTACGAACATGGTTTTGGCGCGCCGCAGGCTTATGTCGCAGCCGCCGACCTCTACGCCCAGGGCGCGGCTCAGGGAAACCCCTTCGCCCAGGCCATGCTCGGCTTGATGTACGACAAGGGGCACGGCGTGCCGCAGGATTTCATCCTGGCCTACAAATGGCTCGACCTCGCCGCGGCGCGCACGCGCGGCCATGAACGGGACACCTATGCGAGGTTTCGCGATGCGGTCGCGTCAAAGATGTCGCCCGACGAGATTGCGATGGGTCAGCAGCTCGCCCTGAATTGGACGCCGGTTACGTTTTCGCCGCTGGAGCGCGATGGGATTGGGTTGAATCACCATCGCGCTCCAGGTTTCTGATTGAGCATGATCTTTTCGGAAAACCGGACTCCACTTTTCCGGATCATGCTCTAGTACGGGCGTCGCGCGAGCGGGACCGCTGAGATCGTCACCGATTTGGAAGTGCGCACTCATACCAGCGGCCACAGTTCATAGCTCGTCATGCCCGCGCTTGTCGCGGGCATCCACGTCTTGCTTTTTCGATGCCGCAAAGACGTGGACGACGCCCGGCCATGACGGGGAAGGATCACTGCCAACGTCCGCTGGTATCATTCGCCATGAGTTCGCTCGCGTCATGACACTCGCGCCATGGGTTCGCTCGCGCCATGGCCAGACTTGGGCTCGTAACGCAAAAAGCCCGCCGGCTATGACCGGCGGGCTTCATTGTGTGAGTTGGCCAAAGAGGCTCTCTGTTCGCGAACTTAATCGCGTCCTGCCAGATCCTCGACCTGATCGATCAGCAGCTTCGCGCGGATGGTGAGATCGATTTGCGCGAATTCATCAACGGCCCTGTCGTGGAACGCGGCGTTGTTCAAGGCCGTCTTGATCTGACCGGCCAGCTTGTTGCGTTCCTGGGTGATCTCGCCGATCCGTTTCAGATAGCTCGCATACACCTTGTCATTGCCGGCGATGGAGTGGTTAGCCCAGACCATGCTGGCGCGGCCGAGGCGGCCGAGCGGTGCGTTGAGCTGCTTGAAGGCCCGGGCGAGCTCCGTGAAGTCTTCCGTGTGCTTGCGGATGCCTTGCGGCAGCGCTTGCTCCTGCATCCACTCTGCGATCACCCGGCCCTCATGGATATAGTCGTCCTGCAGGCCAAGCAGCGCCATGATGGTGGGCCGAACGTCGGCGTGATCGGTGAAAAGCTCGTCACTGCGGCCGAGCTTCCGTACGCCCGGCCCCACCATGGCGACCCAGGTGCGGGTGATGTCTTTCTGGAAGTCGCCGTGGTTCCAGGCAAAGCCCGGCCCGACGAAGACGCAGTCGGATTGGGCTGCGCAAGCACCGCCGGTGCCGGTGTTGAAGAAGTAGTTCTCGTCGCCGAACATCGTCAGGCTCGGCGTACGCGCCGGGCTCGTGGTGATCATGTGCAGCAGCTTCATTTCGGCCTGATCGGCCTGCAACTTCGACAGCTTGTCGGTGTTGCCGGTCATCGGGTTGGTGGCGACCAGCGCGTCGAGATCATGCTCCATGGTGCGGGTGACCGCATCGGTCGGCGCCGGGTTGCCGTTGATGTAGAAGGTCGGGGCATCGTCTGAATGCACCGAGAACGGCGTAGAGTTGGCGCGCTGGGTGAGCAGCAGGCGGTTGACCAGCGCGTTGATCTCGCCTTTCTGGCCGGCGGCATAGGTGCAGGGCACGTTGATGCCGTCGCAGTTCGCAGGCGTCGGAGCACCGCCGACGAAGTGGTCGTTTTCGTCAGGCACCACAGTGAACAGCGTGTTGTCCTTGGTGATGCCGTCGGCGGCAAGGCGGGCGAAGAACTGGCCGAACGCGGCGTCATATTGCTTGAGCTGGGCGACATAGCCGGCCTCGCCGGGACCGAACGTGCCGCTGGCTGTGTGATTGTCGTGCGCATCCTCGATGTAGAGGTAAACCACCTGCACGCCGGCTTCCAGCATCGTCGCGGCATAGCCGAGCGACTGTGTCGCGAGTGGGCTGAAGAGATTGGGGAAGCCGGGATGTCCGAACCTGTCGGCGATGACGTTGCCGTCGAGATCTTTCACAGGCCCTTTTGGCGAAATCACCGGCTGCACGTTAATATTGCCGAACAGGCCCTTGAAGCCGCTATAGCCGTTGGGTTCATCCGGCAAGAGATCGTTCAGGGCGAAGCTGTTGTTGCAGAGGGGACTGCCGATCGCGCAATGGATTGCAATGCCAAGCCAGTTGGTGTCCGGCAGCGCCTTCGTCGCCGGGTCCGTCGACGCCTTTTGCGCGCGGACCATGACGTCGGTCGGGCTGCCGGCGCCAAAGAAGGTCGTGATATCGTCCGGAGTGCGTTCGAACTCGATATTGGCGACGGAGAACGCGCCGACGTCGCAGCCGGCGCGGGTATAGGCCACCCAGGGAGCCGGCGCGGTCTTGCCGAGCTCGTTGATCATTTCCGGCTTGCCGTCGCCGCCGAGCGCGGTCCAATACAGGAACGAGGTCGTGAAACCGACACTGCCGTCCGGATTGAAGAAGCCGTAGGAGTTGGACACTGGAATGCCCGAGCGGTCGCCATAGACGCCGGTCAACGCGGTGACGATGTCATGGGCGGTGTGCGAGATCAGCGGAGTGTGATGGTTGCCGCTGATCGTGCCGTTGCCTTGGAGGAAGTTGAGCAGGTTGGGCATCTGCTCGAGATCGGACGGAACGTTCGGATTGTCGCGCCGCAGATGCACATTGTCGAAAACAATATTGACGACATGCTTGATCTGCCCTCCGGGGGACTTCAGCTGGCACGTCGCCGATGCCGACTGCAAAGCGGCACCGAGAAACAACAGGCTTAGCGCCAACGAAACTGGCGCGCTTAACATGACTTTCGATTTTCTCATCATCTCCTCCTGGCGTCGGCCGGAAAAATAGAAATCAATTGCCGACGCGAGGGAAACTACGTTGCGATTTGTTGCGGCCAGTTGACACCGGCATGGCACGCGCACGCATCGCACATCTATTTTTGTGATTTGCCGCTTGCCAAGCGAAGAACGATCCTCCGATCGGAGGATCGTGTCATCTCTCTGACAAATATGACAACGACGTTTGTCCGCAAAGCGCGGTGACTTCGGGATCAATCGTCATCGCGCTCAAGCGTAGGCAGGCGCTTCGAATCATCATTGAGGCAAGCAACGAATATATGGAGCTTGAGACCATTTCGGACTCGACCGGATGTCGCGGGCTTGATGTCGCAGGCTTGATGTCTCAGGCTTGATGTCTCAGGCTTGCGCCGCTCACAAATAGGATTTCGGCAACAGCATATGAATGCCCTTGTTGCCGTCGACAAGCTGGGTGACGCGAAGATTGCCGGCGAGCGAGCAAAGCATATAGGCCTGGTTACGCGACAGGTTGGTGCGCTCGCAAATATGCTTCACCATCTCCCGCACGGCTTGCTTGGCGGCATCGTCGAGATCTTCATCGAGGCCGATGGACATCAGGTGCATGGCGCTCTCGGCGAACGGCCATGACAGCTCCATGTCCTTGCGCACGGTCAGACGAAACGTGCCGGTGACGCCGGTCTCGAGTGCGGTGATGCACACCTCGCCATCGCCCTGCACGCCATGCCCGTCGCCCGCGAAGAACAACGCACCTTCATTGTAGATCGGCAAGTAAAGCGTCGTCCCCGGACGAAGCTCCTTGTTGTCCATGTTGCCGCCGAAGCTGCGCGGCACCGGAGAGCCGCAACGTCCCCAAGCCGGCGGCGGCGCGGTGGCGATAATGCCGAAGAACGGATCAAGCGGAATTTCCAGTCCCCACGGCATCACGCAGACATTGCGATCGTGGTCGACCTTCGGATGGATGGTCTCATATTCGGTGAACTCGTCCGGCAAGGTGCCGAGCAGCGGCAAAATAGAGACGAAGCCCCAATCCTGGCGCACCTTGACGCTGAGAATATCGACCTGAAGGACGTCGCCGGGCTTCGCGCCCTTCACGTAGACCGGCCCGGTGATGAAATGCGGTCCGGGTCCCTGAACCAGCGTGTCGAGCGCCACGAGATAGTCGGCCGGCACCAGGCTTTTATCTTCCGGTAACGATTCCTTGCCGCCTGCGGGGAAGGAATGCAGCGTGACGGTGTCGCCGGACGCGATCTCGAGCACCGGCGGCGTGGTGCTGTCGAGATAGCCCCAAACCATATTTTCGGGCGACGAGGAAATCTCATGGCGGCGCGACATCGGTTTGCTCCCTTTGCTGTGGTCGTTGCTTCAGATAGCGATGTATCGGCTTAACAGGTCACGGCTTGACGCTTCCATGCGGCCCGCCTCCGCGACCGCGCCGCGCGACAGCACCACGAACGCATCGGCAAGGCTCACGGCAAAGTCGAGATACTGTTCGACGAGAAGAAGCGAGATCTTGCCTTTGAACGAGGCCAGCACATCCTTGATGGCGGCAACGAGATTGGGCTGGATCCCTTCGGTCGGCTCGTCGAGGATGAGAAGGCTCGGCTGTGTGACCAGCGCACGCGCGATCGCGAGCTGCTGCTGCTGCCCGCCCGACAATGCGCCGCCCGGGCGCCGCCACATCTGCTTCAACACCGGAAACAGGGCGATGGTATCCTCGAGGACGGGCGTGCCGAACGTGCCGTGCGCCCGCGCCGCCGCCTCGATGTTTTCACCGACCGTCAACTCGGAAAAGATCTCCCGGCCTTGCGGAACGTAAGCCAGCCCCGCGGCGGAGCGCCGATGCGACGGCCATCCCGATATCTCGGTCTCGTCAACCAGCACGCGGCCCCGCGACACTGGAAGGACGCCCATCAGGCATTTCAGCAGCGTGGTCTTGCCAGCGCCATTGCGGCCAAGAACCGCCAGGCATTCGCCGGGCATGATCTCGAAGCCGACCTGGCGCAGAACTTGCGCGCTGCCGTAGTGCTGATCCAGGCTCTCAACGCGAAACCGCATGGTTATCGCCCCAGATACACATCGATGACGCGCTCGTCGGCTCTTGCATTCGTCATCGAGCCTTCGAACAGCGTCCTGCCTTCGTGCAGCACCGTCACCCGATCGGCGATCCGCTCGACAAAATCCATGTCATGCTCGACGACGACGATGGCGCGGTCGGGGCGCTTCAGGCTGCGCACGAGAGCAGCCGTGCGTTCGGTCTCTTCGTCGGTGAGGCCTGCCACGGGCTCGTCCAGCATCAGCACGGCCGGATTTGACGCCAGCACCATGCCGATCTCGAGCCACTGCCTTTGCCCATGGGCGAGCTCGGACGCGGAACGGCTGGCGAGAGCCGACAAACCGACGGCCTCGAGCACCTCGGCCACGCGGCGATCGAGCGCGTCTTTCGAGAGCGACCGGCGCAAGCCCCCCTGTGCACCGATCTCGATGTGCTGGCGCACATTCAGGCCTTCGAAAATACTTGGTTTCTGGAATTTCCGTCGAATGCCGGCGCGGGCGATCTGGGATTCGCTGGCGCGCACGATATCGGTCTTGTCGCCAAAAATCACCCGGCCCTGCTGCGGCCGCGTGATGCCCGAGATCACATCGAGCAGCGTCGTCTTGCCGGCGCCGTTCGGGCCGATCACGGCGCGGACCTCGCCAAAATCGATCGCGAGCGACAGCGTGTCGATCGCCCTGAAACTGCCGAACTCGACGGTCACGGCATCAACCAGCAGTGCGACACCGCTCATCAGCGAAGCTCCGGCGTTTCGGAAGAGACGCGCCGCGAGATCAGCGGCCGATGAAACTTGAACCTGGCGAGATCGACCAACCCATTTGGAAACACGAAAGCCACCAGCACGATCAAGGCCGACAGGATGAAGGGCCATAGCTCGGGTGCGGCCGCGGACAACCAGAATTTCAGCGCGTTGACCAGCACCGCCCCGATCACCGCGCCGATCAGATGGCCGCGCCCGCCAATCGCGACCCAGACCGCGATTTCGAGCGACAGGTCGGGCGCCAAGAGCCGCGGATTGATGATGCCGACCTGCGGCACGTAAAGCATCCCCGCCAGCGCGGCGATCAGCGCCGACAGGCACCAGATCGCGAGCTTCAACAAGAGCGTGTCGTAACCGAGCGTGCGCAGCCGCACCTCGTCGTCCCGGGCTGCGATCATCAAGACGCCGAAGCGACTTTGCAGCAGCAGACCGCAGGCCACCATCGTCAGAGCAAGGACGACAACCGAGGCTGCGGCGATCGCAACGATGACGGCTTTCAAACCGATCGGCCAGCCGAATATCACCGTGAATCCGGTCATACCGTTGTTGCCGCCGAATCCGGTGTCGTTTCGGAACATCAAGAGCATGGCGACATAGACCAGCGCCTGGGTGATGATGGCAAAATAGACGCCGCCAACCCGCGAGCGAAACGAGACGTAGCCGAACACCCCGGAGATCAGCAGTGTCACGACCGCCGCGACGATAACCGCATAGGAGAAGAAGCCGAAGCCTGCCCAATAGAACGGCAAGGCGGTCCATCCCATGAACTGCATGAAGTCCGGCACCTTGCCGGTGACCTCGAAGGAATGCTTCAGGAGATACATCGCGGCGACATAGCCGCCGATGCCGAAGAACAGCCCGTGTCCGAGCGACAAGATGCCGAGATATCCCCAGATCAGGTCGAGCGACAGCGCCAGCACGGCGAAGGTCGCCAGTTGCCCGATGGCATTCGCGAGGTAAGCCGAGAGCCCGAACGGAACCGCGACGGAGATGACAAGCAGCAGCGCCACCGCTAGCACCGCGGCCAGCACGATCAGAAACGGGCGATCCGACCAGAAGGAACTCATTTCCGGCGCCCCTTGACGGCGAACAGTCCCTCGGGCCGCCATTGCAGAAAGCCGATGATCATCAACAGCACGATCACCTTGGCCGCAACGGCGCCCCAGACCGGCTCGATCAAGACGTTGATCTGGCCGATGCCAAGTGCCGCGACGATGGTGCCGGCGATCGTGCAGACGCCGCCCAAGACCACCACCATGAAACTGTCGATGATGAAGTTCTGCCCCATCTGCGGATTGACGCTATAGATCGGCGCGAGCGCAAGGCCAGCCAGACCTGCAAGTCCCGAGCCGAGCCCGAACGCCAGCATGTCGACGCGCCGCACGGCAATTCCGATGCAGCCGGCCATCGCCCGGTTTTGCGTGACCGCCCTGATGTTGAGGCCGAGCGGCGTCAGTTGCATCAACCCCCAGGTCAGGATCAGCGTCACGACCGCGAACGCGATGGCGAACATGCGATTCCAGGTGAAGATGAAGTCGCCGATGACAGGCACTCCGCCGGTGATGTAGGACGGCGTGACGAACTGCAGGTTCTGGGTCCCGAACGTCACGCGCACCAGATTGATCAAGAACAGGCTGACCGCCCAGGTCGCGAGCAGGCTCATCAGGGGGCGGCGATAAAGATGGCGAAGCAGGATCGTTTCGAGGACAATGCCGATCGCCGCCGTCATCACGAACACGATGGGGACGGCGATGATGAGGTACCATTCGAGCAAGGCCGGCGCGAACTGCCGCAAGGCTTCCTGCACCAGCCAGGTGACATAGGCGCCGAGCATGATGAACTCGCCCTGCGCGAGGTTGATCACGCCCATCAGGCCGAAGATGACCGCCAATCCGATCGCCGCCATGAACAGGATGCTTGCAAAGCTCAAGCCGTTGTAGAGCGTCGCCATTGTGTCGCCGATCGTGATGCCGCGGCGGATCGCAGCAGCGGCTAAATCCACGGCGCGCTTGAAGTCGGGATTGGCGGCGTAGGCCGGGTCGTTCACCAGCGGCGTGACCAACGTCAGCGCGCGCCGGTCGGCATTTGTCGCGATGCGCCCGATCGCGGCGATGCGCTTGGCCGGGTCGGACGAATTCAACGCGGCGCCCTGCGCCACTGCTGCGATCTGGGCCTTCAATCCCGGATCGGCTTCCTCCGCAATGGCCGCGTCTAACAATGGCTCGGGCAAGCTTGCGGCCTGGCGCTCCAGCGTGCGCAGCGCGGAGCTGCGGCGCGCTAGGTCGGGCGAGCCACGCAGGGCAAACGCCGCGTCCGCCGTCTCGAACAGCGCGCGATTCTTCAAGCTGAGAAGCGGCGAGCGGCTCCCGTCGCCTGCGCTCCGTTGCGCGCGCGTCGCTGCGTCGATCGATCCTTCGCCGGAGGTGACGACGGCGCCTGCGCCGTCGCAGGACAGTCTCCGGTCGATCGCGGCGCGAACGATCGTCGCCGCCCAGCCCCGATCCTCGGAAGAGCCATTCGCCGCCATGCGGGTCAGCGCACGTCCTGCATCCCCCATGGCCGCGGCATCGCCGCAGACCTTGCCGATCAGATCAGCTCGCTCCTCAGCACCGGCTACCGATGGCAGCGCGATCGCGAGCCCCGCGACGACACACATCGCAAAGACGCGGAGGTAGCACATCATGCCCACCAATCGTGACCAGCCGGATCATCCGGCAGGCCGGCTGAGCCTGCGACCACGGGTCAGCTATAGGGGCTGAACGGGACAGGCTTGGGCGCGTCCTTGGACTGCCAGAGAATATCGAAACCCTGCTTCTCGTTGACCGAACCGATGAAGACGCCGCGCGAGACATAATTGTTCTCGGCCGTCATCTGCAGCTTGTAGCCCGACGGGCAATCGAACGTGAGACCCGCGAAGGCCTTGGTCACCTCCGGCACCTCGAACGAATTGGCCTTCGCCGCCGCCATCGCCCACAGATGAACCGCATCATAGGCCGAGATCATGGGATCGATGGCGACGTCCGCCTTGAACGGCACGTTGTTGGCCTTCACATAGTCGGCCCATTGCTTCAGGAAAGCCACGTTGGCGGGAGCCTTGGCGTTCTGCAAGTACGCCCAGCAATTGAGATGACCGACCAGAGGTTCGGTGTTGAGCCCTTCCAGATCGGCCTCGACCATGTCCAAGCCCAGCACCGGCACATCCGTCGCCTTGATCCCCTGATTGGCGTATTCGCGCAAGAAATCCGGGATCGACGAACCCACCACCGTCAGCACCACGATCGGCTTGCCGCCGCCCGCGTCCGCGAAGGCGCGAATCTGATTCACCAGGGTCTGGAAGTTCGAGAAGCCCAAGGGAACGTATTCTTCCTTCCAGGCGCTTTCCGCGATGCCCTTGGATTTCCAGTATCCCTTGAGCTGCTTGTTGATCGTGCGCGGCCACACATAGTCCGAACCGACCATGAAGAAGCGCTTGGCGCTGACGCCGTCCTCGCTCATCAGATAATCGACCGCCGGCAAGACCGAGCTTGCGGGAGGCGAATTGACGTACACGACGTTCTTCGAATTTTCGTCGCCCTCGAAATGAAGCGGGTAGAACAACAGGCCCTTGGCCTGTTCGACCACGGGGAGCACGGTCTTGCGGGAGACCGAGGTCCAGCATCCGAACAGCGCGGCGACCTTGTCCTGGTCGAGCATCTGCTTGCCGACTTGCGCGTAGAGCGGCCAATCGGAGGCGGGATCGGACACGAGAACTTCGATGGTGCGGCCGTTGACGCCGCCTTTCGCGTTGATTTCCGCCGCCGCCATGCGGACCACGTGGTTCAAGCGGCCTTCGATGTTGGCCATCGTTCCCGAGGACGAAAACAGGCACCCGAGCTTGACCGAGCCGCCGGCCGCGTGAGCCGAACGCACGATCGCCGGCATCGCGACCGATGTCGTCAGCGCCGCCGCGCCAAGTCCAGTTCCGCGAAGAAACGAGCGCCGTGAAAACCTAGCCGAAAACCTAGCCATTGGATCGGACCTCTTCTTGCGAGTAGGGTCCGATTTCAGATCAAGGCATTTGGTCAGGCAACGCCAAATAGTATTCAGCACTGCTCAAGCGCTCGGCAAAGACTTTGGCGTTCAAAGCATAGTGTCAATTTTGCCATTTAGAATGTGATTGTCTTGTCGTCATCCGACCGTGGCGATCCTGTGCGAGCGGCGCGTTTGAACGGCGCGGCGGCATTGCCTCATTCCGATATCGCGGCCTCGTCGCCCTATCAAATGGCTGGATTTTATGCGATAAGGTCGCGGTCGACCACGTATGAGGGTCTACGCCGATGCGCCGCTCGCAGCACACTGAGCACGAAATTTTGTTCCTTCTCGAAGAGGCGGATTCCGGCATCTCGATTGCCGAAATTTGTAGCACGGCCAAAGTCTCGCTGCGGACGTTTTACCGTTGGCGCAAGCGCTATGGCGGCCTGACATCGTCCGCGCTGCGCCATCTGAAGGAATTGGAGATCGAGAACCAGCGCTTGCGTTCGCTGCTCGACAAGCTCTCGGCGCGCCGTCACGTCGCGCACGCCGAAACGCCGATGGTCAGGCTTCCGCGCCAGGAGTTCGGGTGCGGCCAGGCGCCGGCCGAAGCCGCCAAGCAATCGCGGGGAGCATCGCTCGGCCGGTTTGCCTCGGTCCGGTATACGCGCTGACACCTGCGCGCCGCCGCTTTTCTTGGTAGCTTCCTTGGTTACTTCCTTGGTTACTTCCTTGGTTACTTCCTTGGCTGCGAACGGCGGTTGGCTGCCACTGCCCAGCGCCTGAGCAGTTGCCAAGGCGAGTTGCCAAGGCGCAAGCGAGCCGCTTTATTGCAATCGAAAGCTGAGCAGGCGGATTGCTTCCCTTGGAAGTCTTCCGTTATCTGACGGCGCTGGAGACGGCTCAATGACGAAGACAGGACAGCTCGCGAAACAGTCCGATCGGGACGTATGGCGCGTCGGCGTGCTGTTTTCGCGCACTGGAATGATGGCCGTCTCGGAATCGGAGCATTTCTTCGGCACCGCGCTCGCCATCCAGGAGATCAACAATTCGGGCGGGGTTCTCGGCCGCGAGATCGAGGTCATCGCCCACGATCCGGGCTCGGCCCCCGAGACCTACCGCAAGATGGCCGATCAGCTCCTGACCGAGGATGGCGCCTCGGTCATTTTCGGCTGCTCGACCTCGGCCGAACGCAAGGCCGTGCTTCCCGCCATCGAGCGGCGCAACGGCCTGTTATGGTATCCGTCGCTCTACGAGGGCTTCGAATACTCGCCGAACGTCATCTATACTGGCGCCGTCTCCAACCAGAACAGCTTTCCGCTCGCCGAATACATCGTTCGGAAGCACGGGCCGCGCGTCTATCTGATCGGCTCCGACTATATCTATCCGCGCGAATCCAACCGCATCATGCGCGATCTGGTCGAGTCCTATGCGGGACAGGTGGCCGGCGAGCAGTATGTCGCGATGGACGCCGGCGACGCCGAGCTGACGCGGGCGCTGGAGTTGATCCGCATGCGATCGCCCGACGTCGTGTTCTCGACCATCGTGGGCCGTTCGGCGCAGCGGTTCTATCGGCTGTTTGCGAGGTTGGGCTTCGATCCCGCCCGGCTGCCGATCGCGAGCCTGACCATGGCGGAAGGCGAGATCCGCGAGATCGGCCCGGAGTTCTGCGCCGGCCACCTGACCGCGGCGAGCTATTTCGGCGCGCTCAAGCGCGACAGCAATGCCCGCTTCAAGGCCGCGTTCGCCAAGGCGTTCGGCGCCGACAGGCCGGTGAGCATGTGGAGTGCCGGCGCCTATGCACAGGTGAAGCTGTTTGCGATGGCGCTCAATGAGGCCGGCAGTCTCGATACCCAGCGGCTGGTCGATGCCGCGCTCGGATTGAGCCTCGATTCTCCGGAAGGGCCGATCCGGATCGATCCCGACAACAACCACGTCTGGCTGACGCCGCGGATCGGGCGCGTCCGTTCCGACGGCGCGTTCGATATCGTCTGGGAGGGCAAAAGCCCGATCAAGCCGGACCCATATCTGTCGGTGTCTCCGATTGGCGGACGCTGGCTGACCGAAGAGGCGGTGATCGCATGAAACCGGGGGTCCGCCGTCTGATCGAAGAGCTGCGCGGGGCGCGCGTTCTCGTCATTCACCCGCGCGACGCCGAGGGCGAGGCGCTGATCGATCAGCTCAAGCGGATCGGCTGCAACGTCCGTGGCGTCTGGCCGCCGCCGGCGATGGTTCCGGACGACATCGACACCGTGTTCCAGTTCGTCGAGAGCTCGGAGGAGACGGCCTTCCCGGCATGCTCGAACGAGCATTCGCCAACGCTCGTTGCGATCGTGGACTACGAGAACCCCACCATCCTGAAGCGGCTGCTCGACAGCAACGCCCATGGCGTCGTCAACAAGCCGATCCGTTCGTTCGGCATCCTCTCCTCGCTGGTGCTTGCCCGATCGCTGCGCGGTTACACGCGGCGGCTCGAGGGCAAGGTCCAGAAGCTCGAGGAGACGCTCAAGGCGCGCCGCGACGTCGACAAGGCGGTCAAGATCCTCGTCGGCCTCAAGAAAGTCGGCGAGTTCGAGGCCTACGAATTGATCCGCCAGCAGGCGACGCAGAAGCGTCTGACCATGGCCGAGATCGCCGCCTCCATCATCAGCGCCCAGGAAATGCTTGGCGGACTTGGCATTCTCGACGCGCCGGTGCAGCGCTGATGTCAGCTCATCCGTTGAGCAGGCGCGGCCTCATCTTTTTGCATTATTCGCCGTTGACTCAACGACCACATTGAGAACTACTTCAACCCAGCGCGGGCAACTCGCTGCTCGCGCCATGGCCGGTCGGCCATGTGAAACAAAGGCTGTGTAGCCCTCGGATTGCGCCTCTCGGCGCATTCGGGGGTTTTTTATTTTGGCGCACACCTTTTATTTGGCGCACGCAGAGGGAGCGTTGTGCAATGGAGTCGCGTGGCTTGTCGACGGACGGCGAAACCAAGGTGCGGATCGCCTGCATTCAGATGCAGCCGGCGATCGGAAAGGTCGAAGACAACGTCGCGCACAGCATCGGCTTGATCAAGCGCGCCGTCGAGCTCGGTGCGAGGCTGATCGTGCTGCCGGAGCTTTCCAACACCGGATACATGTTCCAGTCGCGCGAGGAAGCCTTCGCGCTGTCCGAGCCGATCCCCAATGGGCCGACCGTGAGAGCCTGGAGCGAGATCGCGGCGAAGCACAAACTGCATCTGGTCGCTGGCATCTGCGAACGCGACGGCAATAAGCTCTTCAACAGCGCGGTGCTGATCGGGCCGTCCGGTTACATCGGGACATTCCGCAAGGTCCATCTCTGGAACGAAGAGAATCTGTACTTCGAACCCGGCGACCTCGGCTTTCCGGTATTTCATACCGCGATCGGCCGCATCGGCATGGCGATCTGCTACGACGGCTGGTTTCCCGAGACCTATCGGCTTTCCGCGCTCCAGGGCGCCGACATCGTCTGCGTGCCGACCAACTGGGTGCCGATTCCCGGCCAGGCCGAGGGGCGCGAAGCGATGGCCAATATTCTCGCGATGGCCGCCGCGCATTCCAATTCGATCTACATCGCCTGCGCCGACCGCGTCGGTACCGAGCGCGGTCAACCCTTCGAAGGCCAAAGCCTGATCGTCGGCCATACGGGCTGGCCGGTGGCCGGTCCGGCAAGCCGCGACAAGGAGGAGATTTTGACCGCGGATGTTGCGCTCGGCGAAGCGCGGCGGGCCCGCAACTGGAACGCTTTCAATCAGGTTCTGCGCGACCGCCGCTCCGATCTCTACGATGAGATGCTGGGCAGCGACATCAAGCGCGGTTGGTACTGAAGACCATTCGAACATTGGCAACCAGACGGAGGATAATCCATGAGTTCGCGTTTGTTTCTGACCTCTCTTGCCGTCGCAGCAGTGATGGCGCCCGCCATAACGCCTGCAATGGCGGCCGATCCCATCAGAATCGGCGTGCCGGTCGGCCTCTCCGGCGCCAACTCGGTCGTTGCGCCATCGGTGGTGCAATCGGCGGAGCTTGCGGTCGAAGAGATCAACGCCAAGGGCGGCGTGCTCGGCCGTCCATTGGCGCTCGATGTCGCCGATGACGGCTCCGGCGCCGCCGGTGCGCAGAAGGCGTTCGATGCGCTCATTTTCCAGAAAAAGGTCAACGTGCTGATCTCGATGGAGACCAGCGCGGCACGCAACGCCGGCCTGCCGATCGTCGCCCGCGGCAAGACACCCTTCATCTACACCTCGTTCTACGAGGGCAAATCCTGCAGCCCCTATCTCTATGTGAACGCATGGGTGCCGGAGCAGCAGGTGCCGCCGATCGTCGATTACTTCAACAAGGAAAAGAAGGCCAAGAGCTACTTCCTGATCGGCTCGGATTATGCCTTCGGCCGCGGCATGCTGTCGTTCACCAAGGCCTATATCGAAAAGACCGGCGGCAAGGTGCTCGGCGAAGAATATCTGCCGATGGACGGCTCGGACTGGACGCCCATCATTTCCAAATTGAAGGCCGCCGGCGCCGACGCGATCATCACCTCCACCGCTGGCGGCGCCCCGAACGTCACGCTCACCAAGCAACTCCGTGCGGCGGGCGTCTCGCTGCCTTACGGCAACCTCGCCGTCGATGAAGGCACGGCCAAGAGCATGGGCGCCGACGCAACCGGCATCTATATCTCGGCGTCCTATGTGACCGGCATCGATACGCCAGCGAACAAGACCTTCCTCGCCGCCATGAGCAAGAAATTCGGCGGCGACCTGAAGACGCCGAACGATCTGTCGGTGCCGGAATACGAGGCGGTCTATGCCTACAAGGCCGCGGTCGAGAAAGCCGGTGGAACGGATCCGGACAAGGTGCTAAAGGCGCTGGCCGAGGTTGCCATCGATGGACCGCGCGGCTCGATCAAGATGGACAAGCAGCGGCACGCTCCGCTCACCATGTATCTCGGCCAGGTCCAGGCCGACGGAGGGGTCAGCGTGATCCAGAGCTTCCCGAGCGTCGATCCGGGCGCGCAGTGCCCACCGAAGTCGTGAGAGTTGACTGAAAGTGGCTTGCGTGGCCCTGGATTGCTTCGCGTAGTTTATCATCGGGCAGCGCTTCGCGCCGACCCGTTGGCTCGCAATGACAGCCTAGTTCCATTGCGCGGGGCCGAGCAAATCAGCCTCGCACCCACCGCACCGGAGACGCCATGTTCACCGTCGCCCTCGATGCCGTCACGACGGCGGCGCTGCTTTTCATCATCTCCGCCGGACTTCTGATCGTGTTCGGGGTGATGAAGATCATCAATTTCGCGCATGCCGCGTTCGTGACGGTCGGAGGCTATGCCGCGCTGGTCGGCGCGTGGCTTGGGCTGCCGTGGGTGCTCGTCCTGCCGCTGGCGTTCGTCGCGGGCGCGGTGTGCGGCGCGTTGACGGAGGCGATCATCGTGCGCCGGCTTTACCAGCGCCCGCTCGACGCCATTCTCGCGACCTGGGGCCTGGGCATCGTGATCGGACAGCTCATTACGCTGATGTTCGGGCGCGAGGTGCAGTTTGTCCAGGCGCCGATCACCGGAACGATCGATCTCGCAGGTATCGACTATTCCGCCTATCGCATTGTCATGATCGCAGCCGCCGTTATCGTCGCCGTGGTTTTCACGGCCCTGCTCGGCGGAACGCGCCTCGGCCTCTCGACACGGGCCGTCATCATGAACGAGACGCTGGCCCAAGGGCTCGGCATCAACAGCGCGCGCGTTCGGCTCGTCACGTTCGCGATCGGCAGCGGGCTCGCCGCGCTGTCCGGCGCGCTGATCACGCCGCTGTCGAGCGTCGACCCGAACATGGGCCTGCCATGGCTGATCAGCGCCTTTATGTTGGTGATGGTGTCCGGCGGATCGCTGTTTGCGCTCGCGGTCTCCTGCCTCGTGCTCGGCGGTTGTCAGGTGATCGTATCGACCTTCGTCAATTCGATTCTGGGCGGGCTGACCATCGCGATCCTCGCAGCGATCGTGCTTCGTATCCGGCCGGAGGGTTTTGCGCGTGCCTGAGGTCGAACAGGTGAGCGAGGCGGCCGCTTCGCCCATCAATCGAGGGTGGCCTGCAAAAGCATCGCTCGCGGTATTGTCCTTGCTGATGGTCGCGGTCGTTGTCGTGGCGCCGTCGCTGCTCGACACCTACCTGGTCAACATCTTGATCCGCGCCTTCTTCGTCGCGATCGCGGCGATCACCGTCGATATCATGTGGGGCTATTGCGGCACGCTGACCTTCGGCCAATCGGCCTTTTTCGGGATCGGCGTCTACGCGCTGGCGATTTGTTTCACCGAGTTCGGCTTTGGAACCTGGCAAGCCCTGTTGGCGCTCGGCGCCACGATCGTCATCTCGATGGCGGTTGCCGCCCTGACAGGCTGGCTCTCGTTCTATCCGGGATCGACGCCGCTCTATGCATCGATCGTCTCGCTGGTCGTTCCGATCGTGCTGGTGCAGATCCTCTATTCCGGCGGCACGTTCACGGGCTCATCCAGCGGGCTGGTCGGGTTCGAGAGTTTCGACCTGTCATTCGAGGATTGGTTTCGGCTCGCGGGCCTGAGCCTGATTGCCGTTGCCGTGGTGGCGCTGATCATCATGAAGAGCGACGCTGGGCGCCTCTTGAGCGCGCTTCGCGACAACGACGCGCGCTGCACCTATCTTGGCATCGACACCTCGCGCGCCCGTATCGTTGTCCTGGTGCTGACCGCGGTCATCGCGGGGCTGGCCGGCTTCGGCTATGCCGCGTTCGGCGCGGTCGCGGCGCCTGAGAACGCGAGCTTCACGTTCGGGACGCGGCTGATCATCATGGTCGCGCTCGGCGGCCGCGGCACGATCATCGGAGCGATCGTCGGCGCGCTGAGCATCGAGGTCGCCAGCGCCTACCTCTCCGGCAGCCTGCCTTACGTCTGGGAATTGATCATCGGCGTTGCGCTCATCGCCGTCATTCTCGCCTTCCCGGATGGTCTTGTCGGCGTGATCAAGCAGTTGCTGCGTGGCGTTCGCGGGGTTCCGTCCAAGCCGGCGATACGACTTCGTCCGGTCGTGAGCACGGCCGTCGCCGACAAAGGCCGCGACGTCGCAATCGAAGTCCGGGAGCTTGGCAAGCATTTCGGGAGCCTGTCGGTGCTCGACGGCGTCCAGTTCACCGCGCGCAACGCCGAGCTCTTGAGCCTCGTCGGACCGAACGGGGCCGGCAAGACCACGCTGATCCGCTGCCTGTCGGACGGGCGCGAGCGGTCGCGCGGCCATGTCGCGATCGCGGGCCGGCCGATCGATCATCTGTCGCCGGACCGCATTGTCCGCTTTGGGCTCGGCCGTAAATTCCAGACCGCCTCGGTGTTCGAGACGCTGACGGTCGCCGAGTGCCTGCGCGTCGCCCGCACCCAGCACGCGCCGCCTTCGCTGACATCGACCTCGAGCGTGCTCGAACTGCCGGCCGCCGCGATTGCCGTGCTGGAACGCTCCGGACTTGCCGAACGGTTGACCGAGGAAGCCCGCAACCTCAGTCACGGCCTCAAGCAGGCGCTCGAACTCGCCATGGTTCTCTCGCTCGAGCCGGAGGTCCTGCTGCTCGACGAGCCGACCGCCGGCCTCACGCGCGCCGAGAGACAAGGCTTTGCCGACATCCTGACCACGCTGGTGTCGCGCGATCGCCTGTGCATCCTTTTGGTCGAGCACGATCTCGACTTCGTTCGCGATATCTCGTCGCGCATCATCGTGCTGCACCAGGGCCGGATTGCACTCGATGGGTCGGTGGACGAGGTGGTGAACAGCGCGCTGGTGCGCGAGATCTATACCGGCCAGCCAGCCGCCGCGCCGGAGGCTGTCCCATGACCGACGCGCTCCAGGTCGAGGGGCTGGCGAGCGGCTACGGCACGTCGGAGGTCGTGAGCGACGTGTCCTTTGCGCTGGCGAAGTCCGAAGTGCTGGCGATCGTCGGCCGCAACGGCATGGGCAAGACTTCGCTGTTGAAGACCGTTCTCGGATTCCTGCCGGCCTGGCGCGGCACAATAAAACTCTCCGGCAAGGACGTCACCCGCATGCCGCCGCATCTGAAGCGCCGGCTTGGTCTTGTCTATGTGCCGCAGGAGCAGGCGCTGTTTCAGGACCTGACGATCCGCGACAATCTGCGGCTTGGGATCTTTTCCGATCGCGAGCTCGACGCCGCGCTCGATCAGGTCGGCCAGTGGTTTCCAGTGCTGACGCAACGCCTCCAGCAAAAGGCCGGAACGCTGTCGGGCGGTGAACAGAAGATGCTGATCGTTGCGCGCGCGCTGATGGCGCGGCCGGAGGTGTTGTTGCTGGACGAGGTCACCGAAGGTCTGCAACCGTCGCTGGTCGATCGTCTGTCGCATGTGCTGGCGCAATTCCGGCGCGAGATCGGCACATCGATGATCGTGATCGAGCAGCATCTGCCGTTCGCGCTCGGCATCGCAGGCCGCTATCTCGTCTTCAAGCGCGGAGAGATCGTCGACAGCGCCCAAATCGATGCCGGAGCCGCGGCGCGGATCGAAGCCCATATGCGGATTTAGCCGGGCTGTTCACGGGCCTAGCCACCGCCCGACACCGCCAGCTCTTCAATACCGTCATTGCGAGGAGCCAACGGGTCGCAATGACGGCTGAAATCTACGGGCTGCATTTTCCGTCATACTCCAGGACACCTACCCGATGCGCATGTTGGCCAGCCCGATCAGGGCTGGCGATTCCTCAAGGATGAGATAGGTCGGGATGCGACTCAGCATGGTGGCAAACCGCCCCTTGGCTTCGAACCGTTGCCGGAAGGCCGAGGCCGCGAAGGATTCCCTGAAGCGGAGCAGGATTCCGCCTGCGATATAGACCCCGCCCAGCGCGCCGACGGTCAGCGCAAGATCGCCGGCCACGCTGCCCAGAAACCCGCAGAAGTGGGCGAACGCTCTGACGCAGGCGTCGTCCGACTTGCTCATGGCACGCTGCGTCACGTCGGCGGGCGAAAGCATCAGCGGTTCGACACCATCAATCGCGCAGACCGCCTCGTAGAGGTTTACGAGCCCCGCGCCGCTGAGGACGCGTTCGGCGGAAACGTGGCTCCAGCGCTTCCGGAGCATATGGATGATCGCTTCCTCTTCCTCGTTCGACGCAGCCAGCGTGGCATGACCACCCTCGCCCGCGATGAGAACCCAGTCCCCGCCGGTCGGAATGAGTGCGCTCACGCCAAGGCCCGTCCCCGGTCCGACCACGCCGATATTGCCCTTCGCGCCCGCGGAGACCGGGCCGATCGCAAACAGACCGGGCTCGGCAAGGTGAGGAATCGCGCGGGCGTTGGCGGCGAAATCGTTGACGACCGTCAGCGAGATCAGTTTGAGGCTCCGCCTCAATTCCTCGACCGAGAACGACCACGCCTTGTTGGTCATTGAAATCCTGTCGCCGAGCACCGGTCCGGCGATCGCGAGCGCGCCTGACAGGTCCGCCCGCTCGGCGTCCGGCAGCGCCTTCAAATAGGCGGACAGGGCGTCGTGAAGCGAGGGATGGCGGTCGACCTCGACGTGTTTGAGCTGGCGGTAGGCGCCATTCTCCGCGATCGCAAACCGCGCATTGGTGCCGCCGATATCCCCGATCAGTCGCAAGCCGCTCACAGCAAGCTCCCTTCTCATACTTCAGCGCCGACTGAAGAGACGCCTGTCGTTTGACGAAACGCGCACACATCGATGGATTGGTGCAATTCTAGCGCCGCCCAATTCTATCTCCGCCATTGACAACAGCTAAGCGGCCGGGAGGTTTCCAGCGTTCAACGCCGGCCTCGGTTCGAAGGGTTTCGGCGCCAGCGCGACACTTGTGCTGACCACACCAGAGTGTTCACACCAGAGTGTTCACACCAGAGTGTTCACACCAGAGTGTTGGCCCGATCAAGCCCAAATTGGCCGAACGCAAGCTCGCCTGTCCGGCTGCGACCCTCACCGTCCGGATGCCTCCGATCATAAGTAAGAGCTAAGCGAAATGTAAGGGCGTCCTAAGGACTCGCGGTCCGCGCAAGCAATAGCGTCGCATGGTCGGCGATCTCGTCCGCAACACACGTGCGGGGCGCCGAGGAGGAAGCGGGATGACGCCGAATCCAGCCTCCGCAGGAACCGACAGACAGATCGCCAATGCGGAGGCGGGCGCCGCGCTGATCGTAGCGCCCGAGACCATCGAATTCTTGAACCGGGTCGTCGACGAGACCAAGGTTAGCGTCGTGCCGGATGGAGCGCTGCAGGAGCGCTTCGGCGGTGAGCGGCTGCTTGCCGAGGCGGCGCCGGATGACGTCGTGGCGGGAGAGGGCCAATCCAGCCAGCCAAAGCGCGAAGCGTCCCTCCTGGCCGGACCTCTGCGTTTCGCGGGAACCGTCATCGGATTTCTGATGGGGGGCCCGGCGGGCGCCGCGCTCGGCTCGGTCTTTGGGGAACTGGCGGACGACGTCGTCGCAGAGCAAGGCAACATGATCTGGCAAAAGCTTGGAAGTGCATTGTTCTTTCGGAAGAGAGCCCATCACGAAGAAGATGCCGGCGATTGCGCCGGCCGTCGCTGCCGTAGTCCCGCGGAATCGGCGCAGGCGCTGCGAAACCGCCGACTATGAACTGATGGTGGCGGGCCTACCCGGGCCGGACACTGTTGAGTTGGCGATCCCGGGATGACTCGAACATCCGACCTACGGTTTAGGAAACCGTCGCTCTATCCGGCTGAGCTACGGGACCGCGACCCCGTGTCACGGGTCTCGCCCTCCCATATCAGACGACGCGGCCGATCGCCAGCCCGCGCGCGTCACGCCGATCTTGAGGCCTTGAGAAGCTTCAGCCTTTGTTCGAAGGTCATCGCCTCGGAGAAGCCGACATCCCGCGCCAAAGCAGCCGACCGACCGCGATCCCGCGGCCGACAGTCGCACGAGCTGCAGCGCTATGACTTCGCTCGGCGTGACCGGACGCCTCGGTCACGCCCGAACCGCGGACGGCAGCAGCAGGGCCAGCTTATTTCTGATCGACGACCTGCTTGATGACCAGGCTCGAAAGCTGGGTCACCAGCGCCCGCAACCGGGCGTTTTCCTCGAGCAGAATGATCATGTCAGTATTCAAATCGTTATCGAAACCGTCGTCGTCGTGAAGCCGCGTGTTGGGAATCGGATTATCGTTGGTACCAAGGGGCGGATACACGTTCGCCATAACTAATACTCCTTGCAACTGAACCCCGCCGAGTTCGGTTAATTACGAATCGACAATGCCCGTAAAACTCCCCTGATTCGGCGTCTAAATTTGGACGGTTCGAAGGAAATTGCGGCAGCCTTGCAGCAAACCGTTGACGGGCTCTTCGGCGCCTTAAAATTGACAGGCGATGACAGCACACGCGAGCTGAAAGCTTGGTGCTGTCTCGGAAGGCTTGCGGCGCTCTGGAAAATCCGCGCAGGACGAGGGTCGATGTCATCGACCAGCGCTGGAGAGCGCCGCGCGGCGCATGGTCGGCCTAAGAAAGCCGCCGGCGCCCGATCTTCCCGCTCATCGTGCTGACTTCCTTGTAAAGAGCGGGCTTCGCCGCACGACGGAAAAGACGTCTTCGCTGGTCATTCGGCCGGTCATGTTCGGCCCGGCCACAAGCTTCCTCGCCGGCGCGGCCACCTCCCGGAAGACAGCCGTCATCTGCTGGTTTCGAGAGAGACGCCCCACAATAACATTTGCGTGTACCAGCCACCGTCGCCCGCCATCGGGACAGCGCCTGTTCCCTGCGCTATAGAGACAATGCTGGCGCAACGGCACCGCATCCAGACCGGGAACGGAGACGTCATCGATGCCGGCGCCAATATCTTGACCGACGATTTGCGCCGGACGCGCCCCGCACGACCATCGAGCAGCACAACAGGACATTGCCTTGACGCCCCCCTCCCGCGCCCTCCCGCCGCGACGCGGCCGAACTGAGCTGAGTACGTCTTCAACGATCCCGCAAACTGTCCCCTCCCGATGGCAAAGGCTGGCGGCCGTCGCCATTCCGCTGGCCCTGCTCGCGCTCCCGGGCCCGGCTCGGGCTCAAGCACAGAACCCGGCACAGACCCAGGCGCAGACTGAGCTGTGGGACGGCCAGCGCGCGATGGCCAGCATTGGCGATCTGCTGCGCTTCACGCCACGTTCGATGGAGACGGCCGGACATCAGCAGACCATCGATTACATCAAGGGGGAGCTTGCCAAGGCAAAAGCCGATCCCGTCACGCTGCAGCGCTGGGTGTTCCGCAACGATGACGGCAAGCCGTTCGCGATGACCAACATCATCGCCCGTTTCCAGCCTTCAAACCCGCGCCGCGTGATTGTCGCGACCCATTATGACAGCATCGTCAAGGCCTATCGCGACGCCAAGACTCCCGATGCGCCGATGCCCGGCGCCAACAACTCCTCCTCCGGCGTCGCCGTGCTGTTGGAAACCGCGCGGGTGCTGTCGCTGTTGCCGGCGCCACCCGTCGGGATCGATTTCGTCTTCTTCGACGGCGAGGAAGGCTCGAAATCGCTCGGTGCCGGGGACCCGGACTTTGCGCCGATCGGTTCGCCCTATTTCGCCGCGCATCTGCGTGATTTCTATCCAGCGAAAAAGCCGGAGAAGGCGGCCGTGTTCGACATGGTGTGCGACAGGGATCTGCATCTCAAGCCGGATCCGTCCTCGATCGGATCCGCGGCTAACGAAGTGAAGAAGTTTTGGGATATCGGAATCAAGACCGCGCCATCGTCATTCGACGCCAACCCACTCCCCTACGCGATGAGCGACGATCATAGCGCACTGGCCGAAGCCGGCATTCCGAGCTTTCTCGTGATCGATTTCGAGTACGAGCCGTTTTACAATACGACCCAGGACACGCTCGACAAATGTTCGGCGAAGAGCCTGGAAGCGGTCGGGCACACGCTGCTCCAATATCTCTATCTGCCTTGAGCGGCCCCTTGCATTGGCAATCCCTTGCATTGGCAATCCTTGCATCGGCAATCCTTGCATCGGAAAGACGACGGCGGGCCCATTCACGCTTCTGCTATTCAATCTTTACAATGGAAACATTGGCGGCCGAATCACTTTGCCCAACAAGCTGCATATAGAGTCGCGCAGAGGTAGTATGATCCGTCCACGGTTCCGGCCTCACGTCACGGCTCGGCCGCTCCGCGAATGCGGAGAAACCGCAAAAGTTCCATGTCCCAGGCGATTTTCTTGTGGTTTCGGCAAAAAAATGACCGCGCAGCCCGGACGGGAATAACGTACCGTAACGGGGGTCGTGCGCTGCCGCAAAATGGCAACAATTCGTGCTAATCGTCGCGCGCAATTCGCTGGGGAATACCGTCTGTGATCGCAATGCGTACCTCCGCGCTTCTCGTCGTCGCCGGGTCCGTTGGACTGATCGTGCTGCAGCCCGTTCGAGTGTCTGCGCAATGGTGGAGCCGTGCGCCGGCCGACTTCGAGGAATGCGCGGATACGGCCGAGAAGGCCGCCACCAAAGAGGAAAAGACCGCGGCGCTCGCCGAGTGCACCGCCAAATTCGCTGGCCGGCGCAAGTCGGGCGGCGGTTATGCCTATTACGACTTCATGCAGGACCGCACCTTCGACATTGCCGGTCCCAATCCGACACCTGAAGAGCAGAAATACATCGACCAGCAATATACCGTCTATCTGGAGAATCAGCGGCGCAACAACATCGCCGCCGCCTTCACGGCGAAGCAGCAGGAGCCGCCACCGCCACCGCCACCGGACGTGCAGCCGCAGCAAGAGCTGCAGCAAGAAGCGTCCTTGAAGAGCGATAGCCCGAAGGTTCCGCTCCCGGTGGAACGGCCGACCAAATCGCAACAGGCCGCCCGCCTGAAAGCCATCAATTGCGCCCAGCATGCGTTTTCGTGCGAATGGCCCCGGCTTTCGGAGAGCCTCAACGAGCTGAAGAAGCTGTTCAATTCTCCATCGAAGGCCAAGCGAAGTTAGCGACCAAGCTAGAGGCCAAGCGAAGTTCGGCCCGCCGCTTCGCTTCTCGTCAATCCGCGCTCACCATAGCCCAGAATCTGCGGTGGGGCGCCTTGGGACGCGCTTCGCGTGATGGCGCTGGTAAGCCGGCCGGACCTCTGAACCGATCGGCGCCGATGCCGCCCGCCGCTGTTCCTGCAGGCGGGCGTCATATCCCGGCGATGGCGTCACCGTCGGCGGCGCCGCCTTGACTTGCGAGATGCTGATCATCACCAAGGCCGCCGCGGCGGAAGTCGTACAAAATCGCTTCATCCCGCCCCCTCCCAGCGCGGCAGCCGGTCTGCCGCAAACCGGCAACATCGTGCCGGTTCGCAGCCATTTCAAGGCCGCAAGAGCGTAAGCGCGAGCCAGGCCTCCCGCCGCTCAAATGGTCCGCTTCTAATTGGTGATATGGGCGGTGACGACCGCGTGGTTGAACATCGCGTTCAGCGCGGTCGTGATGTCCGTCGGACTATTCGCCGTATAGAAGAAGCCGGGCGAAGCGCAGTCCTGCAGACTGGCCGGAATACTCGCGATGTTGCTGTTGGCATAGCCATCCTCGTTATTCGCGAAGGAGGTGTTTGGATTCTGAATCGGCTGGTAGGGAATATAAAGCACGGAAATGATGATGCCGCGGTCCTTCAACGGCTTGCAGGGCGACGAACTGCCAGTGGCAATCACGGTGGCGTGGTTGCTTCCCGACCAACTGCCTCCGTTGATCGCCTTGACCTGGGGATCCTGTGCGCCGTCCGTCACGACGAAGACGTAGGGCAGCGTGCTGTTCGAGGCGCTGCCGTCGCCGACGCTGGTGATCGTGGTGTTCATCGTTGAAAACGCAGTATCGATATGCGTGCCGCCGGAGCCAAGGCTTGCATTCGCATTGGTGTCGAGCTGCGAGGCAAGGTTCGCGGCGGCATAGTTGATGGTCGTGGAGTTGGTCGACGAGCCGTTGATGTTGGTCGTCAGTGCAAAATAGGCATAAAGATATCGGATGAACGGGTAGAGCCCGATCCGGAACTGGTTGGGGATCTTCGCGGTGGCGTTGGCGGTCGTGAACAATTGGTTCACGGCGTAACCGACCGCATCGGCGCGCAACTGGATGCAGTTGGCGGTGCCGTCTGTCGGGCAGGACGAAACCGATGACAGGCTGCTTGGGTCGCCGGAAAGCAGCGAATTCGGTAGGCCAGAAAGCATCGAATTCGGCAAGCCAGGTTGCGCCTTCGGCACGCTAACAGTCGACGCCTGGTTGATGAGGCTCGCGTACGCAGTGGGGCTGACCCGCGATATCCAATAGCCCAGACATTCGTTGTTCGTAGGGTATTTCTGATTGCTGTTCCCGCACGAGTTCGCGACGGTGAAATGGCAGGCCAAGGTGCAGCCGCCGGGATATTGCGAAAACATATCCGGGTTGATCGCCGCCAGCCGCGTCTGCTCGGCGTTGGTCGACGGCAGGCCCATCGAGCCCGACACATCCAGCATGAGGTAGAAGTCGAGATAGAGCGGCAGCGAGGCGCTCGATGACGAGCTGCCCGTAATCGTCAGGTACTGGTATCCGATAATGTTCAAGAAGGTGGTGGGCACCTGAGCGCTGAACTGGACATTGGACGTCAGCATCGACTTGGTCTTGGTGACGGTGCTGGTGACCGAAAGGTTGTTGTAGCCGGGGACCCCGCTGAGATTGCCGTTGAAGATGTTGTTGGCCTCGGTGACACCCGCGGGCACCGAGCCGTTCGATGTCATCAGGATCGCGGCGTTATAACCGGCCGAATTCGCCGAGATCGAAGCGACGCTGGCGCCGTCGGCCGACGATTGCATCTTGGCCTTCATGCGGACGGCCAGCGAATAATCGGTTGCGCATCCGATCCCGGTGAGGATCGGCACCAGCGAGAATGCGAAGATGACGACAACGTTGGCCTTGTTGTCGCGCCGAAAGCGCGAGATCAGCGCCGCGATGCGGCTTGAAATGCGAGGCACTGACATGGCGAACAAGGACGTGGCGAACAAAGACATGGCGAACCATTCCTCCGGTCCCAAGAAATACGGGGGACAGAGGGAACGATTCCAGGCGCCGAGTTAACGTGAGGTTAAGTCGATCTCACACACTTGGACTTCGCACCTTGTAACCATAATCGCACGGAGGTATTTCTACGGATGCGATGTCAGGAGGTAACAATGGGCTTGCTTGACGTACTCAACGGAATGCAGAACGGTCCGCACGGTCCGAGTCATCCCTCGACGCAATCGAACGGGGGCATGTCGCCGATGACGATGGCGATCCTCGGGTTGCTCGCCTGGAAGGCGGTCAAACATTTCAGCCAGCCAGGCGCCGCCCCTACCGCCCCCACTCCAGTACCGCCGCCTTCTCCCGCGACGACCGGCGGTGGCCTTGGCAGCCTGCTGCCGGGGGGATTGGGCGGACTGCTCGCAGGTGGCGCCGCGGGCAGCGTCGTCAGCGGCGGGCTCGGCGACCTGCTCAAGCAATTGCAGCAAGGCGGCCAGAGCGAGACGGCAAATTCATGGGTCGGCAAAGGCCAAAACAAGCCGATCGCGCCCGGCGATCTCGCAAGCGCGCTCGGCGCCGATCAGATCAACCAGCTCGCGACACAGAGCGGGATGTCGCGCGACGAACTGCTCAACGGCCTCAGCCAGTATCTGCCGCAGGTGGTCGACCATCTGACGCCGGACGGACGGCTGCCGAACGAAAGCGAATTGTCCGGCCGGCTCTGAGCATGATCCGGAAAGGCCTGCCCCAAAGGCACGTCCTGGGGCAGCGACCCGATGGGTGGATACCGGTTTTCCCTTGGCTGGAGCGAGATGACGATTCGAAGAAAAGTCATCACGCTCTGAGGCGGCGATTTATTTTTTATTGATGGAGGACGACAACCATGAGCGGCATCATCTGGGTCATCATCGTCGGCTTTATCGCCGGCGTTATCGCGCGCATGCTTTCGCCGGGGCCGAACAATCCGTCCGGCTTCATTTTGACCACCGTGCTCGGCATTGCCGGCGCGTTCCTGGCGACGTTCATCGGCCAGGCCATCGGCCATTATGGACCGGATCAAGGCGCGGGCTTCATCACCGCGACCATCGGCGCGCTGGTGGTGCTGTTCATCTGGAACCGCCTGGTGGCAAGGGGGATGATTCCCGATCCTGGAAACCGGTGACGGCTTAGCTCCGTCATCCCGGGGCGATGTGCCAGCATCGAACCCGGGATCTCGAGATTCCGGGTTCGCCTCTAGCGAGGCGCCCCGGAATGACGTTTTCCAACATTCACAGAATCAAATGCATGCCGGCGTCCATGCGCACGATCTCGCCGGTCATGTTGCTCGACGCGGGCGTGGCGAGGAAACACACGAGCTGCGCAATATCTTCCGCGGTTGAGGCGACCTTCAACGGCACTTTCGCCACCACGGAATCGCGTACCGCCTTGGCGCCTGCCTCGCCGCGGCCCTTGGTGAACCAGGGCGTGTCGATATAGCCGGGGCAGACCGTGTTGACGCGGATCAGGGGGGCCAGCGCGCGCGAAAGCGAAAGCGTCATCGTGTTGAGCGCGCCTTTGCTCGCGGCATAGGCGACCGAGGAGCCGCCGCCGCTGATGCCGGCGACTGAAGACACGTTGACCACGGCGGACGCCCGTCCCGACGCTTTGGCGCCGGCCTCCAGCAGCGCGCGCGCCGCG
>WNGJ01000360.1_pt1 | contig 54792 bp, 43 predicted proteins | sample 5400611 | NCBI WGS metagenome assembly WNGJ01 (sample SAMN13153375, study PRJNA577476) | soil metagenome | isolation source: 40 cm soil or saprolite under Garry oak tree replicate 1 | place: USA:California | collected 2016-06-15 | reverse complement strand
CGAGTTCGTTGTTGTTGACGCTAGACTAATGGCGACGTCGGCCGCGCCTTACGCAGGCTCGACAATAGGCGGCACGGTTGTGCTGTGCACCTTGGCAGGCGCGGCGTTGGGACCGCGGCTACTGCGCTGGTAGGAATGCGCTTCACGTCAGCGTGAGCCTGTAACCGGCCGGCGAAGTGCGCCGAATTCATCATCAGAAGCGCAGTCACGCGCTTCTGATGATGATGGAGCCGGACCATGTTAACGAAACACCTTCTTACGATTTCACTCTTGTTGCCGCTGGTGGCGATATCAGCAACGGCCCGCGCGGGCTCGACCATCTCGGACAAGAGCTATTGGCCGAGCGAGGCCAGGCGGAGCACGCAAACCACAACTGTTGGTTCACAACGGGATTCGAATTCTGTGTTCGCCTACGAGCCGGGAGCGTCACGTTTGCAGCCCGCGGCTAGCCCGAACGCGGGTGGATCCGCATGGCGTTATCAGGGCGGCCCGAAATCCCACTAAAGTCCGCATCAGCGCAATGGAGTTAGCCGTCGCCATGGCGCATGGGGTTGCGGATGGGCATCGGACTCCGCAACCCCTTGCATTTTGGCACGCACCAAAACTGAAGGAGCATTCCCATGGCCTTAAGTCTCCGCGATATCACCGTCAGTGGTGGCTGGAATTCACTGCTCGACAAATTGAGAGGTTATTTCGTGCGGTACCGCCTGGCGCTGTATCTTTCCTCGGGAGCAGCCGTCGCTTTAGGTGTTGTCCTGAACTGGAACTGGCTGACGGCCGCCGGATTACTTCGTGTCGTGGCAGTGCTACCGTGCGCGTTGATGATGTTCCGGTGTGTGAGGCACGGGCCGCGCGGGTCAGGTGAAAAAGCCGCGTTACCGGACCAGACGTAGCGGTCTTGGTTCTCAACATCGTGAAATCCGCAACAATAGCCGTTGGCGCCTTGACAGCGGTACCAACGCGCGACCTGGCATTGAGTTCTCTGGACGCAAGGACGCAAGGGAGACCGGCAATGAGCAGATTCGTGATCGCGGCGCTGGTGACCTTCGCGTCCCTGCCTTCCGCGCTCGCCGAGCAAGGCAACGCATCCCGCGGCCAGCAGGATTTCCGGGCGTGTGCGCCGTGCCACTCGCTCGAAGCCGACCGAAACATGACGGGGCCAAGCTTGGCCAACCTCTGGGGACGGAAGGCCGGGTCCTTACCCAGCTTCGAGCGTTACTCTGAGGCGCTCAAATCGTCGGGAATTATCTGGGACGACCGCGCGCTCGACGGATGGTTGACCGATCCGAAAGCCATGGTGCCGGACAATGACATGCCCTTCGAGGGCATCAAGGACGCTGCCGTTCGTGCGGACCTGCTGGCTTTTCTCAAAGACGCCAACAAACCGGGAGCGCGGCAACAGACGGCGCAAAAGGGCGGCATGAAAGGCATGGGCGGGATGATGGGCGGCATGGGAGGGATGATGGGTGGCGGCCGCGATCCCAACCTGAAAAGTCTCGAGCCCGGCCAACAGGTCAAGGCAATCACCTATTGCCACGACACCTATCGTGTGACAACCGCCGACGGCAAGACGCACGCCTTCTGGGAGCGCAACCTGCGCTTCAAGACCGACTCCAGCCAGGACGGGCCGGAAAAAGGTACGCCCGCGATCACGCCGGCCGGGATGATGGGCGACAGGGCTTCGGTGATTTTCGCCGCGCCGGAGGAGTTCACGAAGATGATCGAAGCGCGGTGCTGATGGGATCGGACCGCACCGCCGTCTGCGCGTGGGTTTCGTGCTTAGATAATTCAATGGAGGTGTTCCATGATGAATGCAGTCCTGCGCGCGCTCGGCATGGCGTTCGCCATGGGATGGGAAATCCTGTGGCCGTTGATTCTTGGTTTCGCACTGTCGGCCATCGTGCAGGCGGTCGTCTCCCATCGGGAAATGGCCCGGCTGCTCCCGGACGACCGGCCGCGTTCGATTGCGACGGCTCTCGCGCTCGGAGCGGCGTCATCGTCGTGCTCCTACGCGGCCGTTGCGATCGCACGCGCGCTGTTCCGCAAGGGCGCCGATTTCACCGCAGCCATGGCGTTCGAAATGGCCTCCACCAATCTCGTCGTCGAGCTCGGCATTATCATGCTGGTGTTCCTCGGCTGGCAGCTCACATTGGCTGAGTTTATCGGTGCGCCAATTATGGTCGTCCTTTTGGTCGTTCTGTTCCGACTATTCCTCAACCGGAATCTTCTTGAGCAGGCGAAGGAGCAGGCCGACAAGGGCCTGACCGGCCGGATGGAAGGCCACGCCGAAATGGATATGTCCGTCAGCGGAGGCGGCACCCTCTGGCAGCGGATAACGTCCGAACAGGGCTTTACGGCGATCAGCCATTATTTCGTGATGGACTGGGCCTCTGTCTGGATGGACATCGCCGGCGGCCTGCTCATTTCGGGTGCGCTCGCTGCCTGGGTACCGGCCGAATTCTGGCAGTCGTTCTTCGTCGTCGACCACCCATTGCTTGCCAAGCTATGGGGACCGATCGTTGGACCGCTGGTGGCGGTGATCTCGTTCGTATGCTCGGTCGGGAATATTCCGCTGGCTGCGGTGCTCTGGAACGGCGGCATCAGCTTCGGCGGCGCAATTGCGTTCATCTTCGCCGATCTGATCGTGCTCCCGATCCTGAATATCTATCGCAAGTACTACGGATGGAAGATGACTGCCTTCCTGTTCGCGACGTTCTACGCTGCAATGGCTGGCGCCGCGCTGATCGTCGAACTGATTTTCGGTACTCTCGGTCTCGTCCCGGCCCAGCGCAACGCGCGCGTGGTCGAGGTTTCCATCACCTGGGACTACACGACCTGGCTCAACATCGCCTTTCTTATTCTCGCGAGCGTGCTGGTTTGGCGATTCTTAAAAACAGGAGGCCTCGCGATGTTGCGCATGATGAACAAACCGGCCGCGATGGGGCACACCCATTAGAACGTGCGATTGATCGGTGAATTCGCGGTCCCCGGCGCGGCAAGGATGGACAGCGTTCCTGATGCAGCTGAGGTAACGATCGAATGTCTGCCTGACCCAACTCTGCCGAACGATCTTCGCACGCTCGGCTGTGACGTCTCGCGGCGGGCGAGGTCGAGCGCATCCACCGGCCGCGATCGTCGAGCAATTCACGATGAAGTCATCCCGTGCGCTCGAACCTGCGACCGCAAACTCGACAAAGCCGATCGCGTCGACCCGAAGCGGACGTCCTCTCAATTCCGATGCGGAACGACAGTCCTCGGGCCACCGCGATAAGCGCGGGACTTGTTGGCTTTGATTCTCGGCGCGTAGACGTCGACTCCCTGCGCGTAGATATCGCCTCCGCTGTTGATTTGCCGCGTCGTGGGGGCAATGCCCGATTTAGGGCCGCCCACATACTGCTGAGCCATGCTGGACACAGACAGCAATGGCGTGATGAGTGCGACGGCAAGGATGTATTTGATAGTCATGATTTCCTCCCGCATTTACTCGAAAGTGCTACCGGCACGTTACAGGCCTTGTCGCACCGATGTTCATCAAAGAGGCGTGACAATGCCTAATTGTTAGGCTTCGACGGGATCGTCTTACCTGCTGCACAGGCGAGAGCCGCGGAACCGCGTCGTCCTCGAAAGAAAACTGCCTTTCAAACCAGCCCCTTAGCTGACCGTCTTAACGGCATCGGCTGATGGCACGCGACTTGCGATGCGCGGCGCAGGATTGATCCGATAACGCCGGGAAAATGGACATGCGAGCGCGCCTGATTGCTGCCGTTGTATCGACGGTGCTGACCGTTACATCGGCTTCCGCGACCGAAATTATCAGCTACGACGTCGGCGGTAAGATGCAGGACTACACGACGCACTTCCGACAGGTGCGCGATTCCGGCGAGCCCGTCGTCATTGCCGGGACATGCGTTTCGGCCTGCACGATGGTGCTCGGATTGGTGCCGAGCGACCGAATCTGCGCCACCCATAATGCGGTGCTTGGTTTCCATGCCGCATGGATGTTCGATGATTCCGGCAAACGCGTCGTCAGCGCATCCGGGACACAAGATCTAATGCAGACCTATCCAGCTTCTGTGCGTGCCTGGATCGCACGGCGCGGTGGATTGACCCCAAAAATGATGTACCTGCGAGGTCGTGATCTTGCCGCCATTGTTGCGCCCTGCTCACGCACGGCATCTGTTTCACGCGTGAAGCGCTCCGGTGGCGTTCGTCAAGTTGCTGATACAAAAAATACGCCTCGCGCCAGTTTTGACGCGCGCTGAATAATCATCCATCGCACTGACTTGCTCATTCGTCCTTGCCGCCTCAACGCATGTCCGTTGAGGAGACCGACATCATCAGTTGCCAAGCTATCTGCACTCGGCGACGATTTTCCACCAGATTTGCTTACTCGCCCAAATGAGGCAGAGTTGGAGTTTCAGTCCGGGAGTGGATATCGCGCTGGAACATAAAATCTGGCGCACCCGACACGATTCGAACGTGTGACCTTTGCCTTCGGAGGGCAGGGCTCCTCGGAAGTGATGCGCCCCCAGAAATGTAAGCCGATCAATCGGAGCGCTGATTCCGGTGGCCTCGCCACAGCGCGTTTTCTTACTCTAACGCCGCCGATTCCTCGACGGCTCCTCACAGCTCTAGGCGAGCCCAAGACCATTGCGTTATTATCGGTATCGATAGATCAAATCATCGGTTTGACGGTGGGATCGAACGGTCGTTGGTGTCCCAAAGATTCGCAACATGACTCTTGTTTGGATCCTCAACGTGCCGGACGCAGGAGCTGATCGCATGCTCTCGATTGAGGATATGGTCTGGAACAGCCAGAGGACGTCGGTATCAGCCACCGTCGGTCGGACGCCCGCTCAAAGCCAGGGAGCTTCCCGGCAGGTTCGCACGCGCGGGTGCGGGCTTTGGGATGATCTCGAAGCGTCACCCCTTCAAAGACACTTTTGGGGTCGAAATGCACCTTATGGTTTGACAAACCTTGGCAACTCATTGATATCGCAACAAATGCGACCGCCCTCCGAGCGCACCACCTCAAGAAAATAGCTTTGAAATCTCCATGTTTTTTGCTCTGGCGCCAGTCACGGCCGGCAGGGGAACCGCCGGTCGCTAGCGCAAGCCCTGGGATGGACGGCCAAATTGCCGAGCAAGCGGTGAGTTGCGAACGCCGGCGATTTCCTTTTTCGTCAAGGGCGCGCCGGGAACCGCCAGGCCGGGGTTCATCAAATCCCGTATGTCACCCTGGTGCTCGAGCCAAAGCAGGTGCCCGAACTCGTGGGCAAGCGACGTGTCGTTGGCGGCGTCTCCGACAGCGCAGACGCCTAGCTCCTTTTTGGAGGCACCGCCCTCTGAGCCCGCAAACCGATGTACCAGCAGCAGGCTGACGCCATTCTTCATTGGGAAGGCCTTGGCCAGCATGAGGAAACCCTCATCGTCAAGGTCTTCGGATCCCTTCGGCGCCTCGACGGGATCGGCTGTGGTATGCCGCAGCCGAAATTCGATATCGGCGGCGCCGAATATCTTGTTCACTTCCTTGAACGACTCTGTCAGGGAGGCCGCGCTGCGTGTCGTTTTGATCTCACGCATCCGTTGAATGCGTTCGCGCTGCATGCGGGTTTCGCGGCCCACACGCACCGGGCGTTCCACAATCTCCGGCGTCGAAATCGTGAGCGTCAGCAGATGAGCGTCCACCGGTATGATGACCACGTCATTCTCCATACATGAGTTTCTGGCTAGGCGATCGCAGGTTGGTGATGATGTTGTCGATCATGCGGCCGCCGCAATCCGGATCGTTGCATTTCGAAACGATGTGGTCGACCACCGCATACAGCGCAACGGCCAAACTCATAGGGGGCAATTGTGTAGGGGGTCAAAATTGCACGCCGAAACACACCCGGGGCGGTTCAGTTCTGATCAACTTGTGCGAATATCGTTCGCCACCTTAGCTGCAAATGCTCGTATCTGATTAAGTTGATCAGCGACCAGCGCCCATTGCGCATCATCAAAATACAACGACAACTTTTGTTCTGTGATCCAATCGGACCGCACCGCGTTCCATTCCGTCTCGTCATATCTTTCAATCTTATAATCGGCTGGAACAGTGTCGAGTAACAGTATGCCCTCTGAAAGGTCTATGGAAGCCTGCGCTCCGGTCTGCCAGCCTCCCACCTGGAGCGAAGCGGCGTCGCGCCCCATGCCCCAGAAAGTCAACCAGGAGCGGCTATAGCCAACGCCAACTACGAGGCCCGCGTTGGTGAATCTGACGCGTGTGCCATGGAAGTCATCAAATCCGACCTCCTTGTCGGTCGTGAAAGACGCTTCCTCGGTCCAGGATTTGGGTGAGTAAGAGTATTTTAAACTTACTCCACAGCCCGCCGTCGCGATCGAACCGCTAGCTTCGTCGCCCTTCCAATTTCGAAGTTTTATCCGCATAAACCCGAAACCGGCTACCGCCTCGACACTCCCAGAGACGCCCACACTGACGTACCAGAATTTCGACTTCGTAGTCCGTTCATACCGCCGCTCAACTTTCGTCGGTATTTCATCTTGTGTTGAACGAGCAATACGGACGGTTACGTCGGTTCGGCGATATTTCGCATCGTCGTTTTTCTTATTGCCCCCCGCGCTCAACAACGACTCGCGCTGTCCCAAGGCGTAGGAATTCATAACCGCGGTCTCGTTCGGTTGGCCGTCGTCGGCGTTGCTGACATTTTCCAAGAATTTCAGCTGATACTTTCCCAGTTCCTGTGCTAAGTCGGACTTGAATTCTTTCATGACAGCATCCGTCCGGCGCTGGGACAATACTTCATTATTTCCCGCGCGCAGCGATTCCGTCGACGCACCTCTCCACCTAGGACTGGCATGGCCCACGATTTTGCACTGGACTGTCAGTTGAAGGGACGGGGCCATATCGAATCCTTTCTCATTGCCACGGTTTTCCGGTAACGCAAGAGGTCGATAGCGCCCCACCTACCGGTTCGATTTCCATCTATTAGCCACATGAACTCGTAACGAAATCTGCGGCATGGCGCGCAAGTCGATGCCGCGGGGCTGTTCGGCGAGGCTGAAAAGCTCTCGCTGAGATGGCAGCATCAAAGGCACATGCTCCTGATGCCAAATCGTTTATGTCCAGGCATAGGCGAAATCCGCGTTTTCGATCGTCACGCGCGCTTGCATGATCTCTTCCTTGGCCAGGGATCTCTTGAGAAATTCGCGGGATAGCGCCGGCAGCAGCGTGTTGGTGATGATGTTGTCGATCATGCGGCCACCGGAGTCCGGGTCGTTGCATTTCGAAACGATATGATCGACCACCGCATCCGTATAGACGAACGAAATGCCATGGTTGTCGCGAATGCGTCGATCGATACGACCAAGCTGGAGCCGGACGATGCCATCGAGCATCGCATTCGTCAGCGGGAAATAGGGAATGGTCACAATGCGCCCGAGCAGCGCCGCCGGAAAGACTTCGAGTAGTTCCGGCCGCAGCCGGGACGTGAGTTGTTCCGGATCGTCGCGATATTTCAGGTCGCGCGACAGCTCCATGATCAGGTCGGTGCCGACATTGGTGGTCAGGATGATCAGCGTGTTCTTGAAATCGATCCTTCGACCGTTGCCATCTTCCATGATGCCCTTGTCGAACACCTGGAAGAAAATCTCGTGCACGTCGGGATGGGCCTTCTCGACTTCGTCGAGCAGGATCACGCTGTAGGGCTTTCGCCGTACCGCTTCGGTCAGCCGGCCACCTTCGCCGTAGCCGACATAGCCGGGAGGGGCGCCTTTCAGCGAAGAGACGGTATGGGCCTCCTGAAACTCCGACATGTTGATGGTGATCATGTTCTGCTCGCCGCCATAGAGCGCCTCGGCCAGCGCCAGCGCGGTCTCGGTCTTGCCGACGCCGGAGGGGCCTGCGAGCATGAAGACGCCGATCGGCTTTGACGGGTTGTCGAGCCTGGCGCGGCTGGTCTCGATCCTCTTGGCAATCATCGCCAAGCCGTGCGACTGGCCAACGACGCGGCGATTGAGGATTTCCGGAAGCTTCAGAACGGTTTCGATTTCGTCGCGCACCATGCGGCCGACGGGGATGCCGGTCCAGTCCGACACTACCGAAGCAACGGATTGCTCGTCGACATGGGCATAGATCATGCGCTTTTCGGGTGCGATACCCTCCAGCTCGTCGAATTTGCCGCGCAATTCGGCGCGTTTCGCGGACGTCTGGTCGCCTTGCTTCTCGTCGCCTCGTTTCGGTTCCGCCAGTATCTTTCGGATGTCTCGAATATCGTTGACGAGGGCCTGCTCTACGGCCCATTCGGATTCCAGGCCGGCCAGCTTCTCCTTCAGCGCCGCGATATCCGCATCGAGGCTCGTCATGCGCTCCGCGTCGTCGATCCCCAGATCGCCGTCGCTGACGAGCGCGGCGCGCTCTGCCTTGCGGGCGTCGATGGCGACACGCGCGTCCTCGATCAGAGCCGGCGTCGCGCTCTGGCTGATCGCCACGCGGGCCGAGGCGGTATCCAAGAGGCTGACGGCCTTGTCCGGCAATTGCCGCGCCGGGATATAGCGGTGTGACAGATTGACGGCGGCCACGATCGCGGCGTCGGAAATCCGTACGCCGTGATGCTTTTCCATCGGCCCGAGCAGCCCGCGCAGCATGATGCAGCAGGTCTCAGCGTCGGGCTCGTCGACATGGATGGGTTGGAAACGCCGGGTCAGCGCCGGATCTTTCTCGATATACTGGCGGTACTCGGCCCAGGTGGTCGCGGCTATGGTGCGCAACGTGCCGCGGGCGAGGGGGGGCTTGAGGAGATTGGCGGCATCGCCGGTGCCGGCGGAGCCTCCGGCGCCGATCAGAGTATGGGCTTCGTCGATGAACAGGATGATCGGCGTCGGCGAGCTCTGCACTTCATCGATCACCGAGCGCAGGCGCTGCTCGAATTCGCCCTTCATCGAGGCGCCCGCCTGCATCAGGCCAATGTCGAGCGCACAGAGCCGGACATTCCTCAGCGGCGGCGGAACCTCGCCTGACGCGATGCGCTGGGCAAAGCCTTCGACGACCGCGGTCTTGCCGACGCCCGCCTCGCCGGTGAGGATCGGGTTATTCTGTCGCCGGCGCATCAGCACATCGATCAATTGGCGGATCTCGTCGTCGCGCCCGAGAATCGGATCCATCTCGCCGGCTCTCGCCCTTGCGATGAGATCCTGCGAAAAGCGATCGAGCGGCGTGGTGCCCTTCGCGCCGCCGGCCTGTTGCGCGGCCCCCGCCGCAGTCCCCAATCCCGAGCCATCCATCGGACGCAGGGTTTCTTCCTCGGAGCCCGCCCAGATCTTGCGGTACTCGCTGGTCAAGACGTCGACCGACGTCTTGTTGAATTCGGATGAGATGTTCTTGAGGGCGCGATCGAGCTCGCGCGATTGTAGCGCTCCGACCAGAACGTGGCCGGTTCGTATCTGTGTTTCCCCGAAAAACAGCGTGGCGTAATGCCAACCGCGGTCGAGCATGTCCATCACGGTGTTGGACACCGACGGCATCTCGGTTTCGTTCTCGCGAAACCCACCGATGGCGGCGTTGATGTCCATCAGGAGCTTGTTACGATCAAGCCGGAAATGATCGGCGGTCAGCGCGATGTCGGTACGCTCGTCCTGCAGGACGTGGACCAGCCAGTGCGCGAGTTCGACATTGCGATTGCCGGCGCCCTTCGCCTGCCGCAGCGCCTTGAACAAGGCCTCGTAGCCGACGCGGTTGAGCTTGCCTGCGACTGCTTCAAGATTGATGTCGGCCACTCACGCCTCCTTCGCTGCGGGCTGGCCGCTGCGTCGCTTGTTCTCCATCCGCTCCGCCGGGTGGAACCTGGCGTCGCGCCGGTATGCTTTCGTCGTGCTCCAGTCCGGCGCCATCCAGCTCGTCCAGCCCAGCTGACCGAACTGGCCGAGACGGATCGGCCGGACGGCGGCCGATGGAATGGCCAGTTCAGCATCCCAATCGAGCTGGGCACCATTGTAGAAATAGACGAGGTCCGCGAGCGGCCCGCACAAGTCGCCGCTCGGCAGAAATCGAATGTATTGAGCGAGGCTCTGGGTGTAGATGCGGATCCGGATCTTGTCCTGAACGCTATAGACGCTTCGGCCCAGCATCGTTTCTTCGCCGAGCACATTATGGCGCTTGCCCAAGATCGTGTATTCCAGCGGGTCGACCATCAGCCGCGTTCCGACGAACTCGTCGACTTCCGCCTTGACCTCGAACAGGCCGCAGAGGGCACTGGCGAGACGCGAGGCGGATTTGGCCTGGCTTCCTAACAATCCGGCAAAGCAGAGCTTGGCGGCGTCGGGGATGCTGTCGAGATTGCGGTAGGGTTCGGAGCCGCTGCCGATGGCGGAGCCGACATAGGCAAAAAAACGGTCGACCTTCGGACGGTCGTGCTGCGCGATCGGGCGCGAATTCGCCCACGCACGGAAGAACAATTGAAGAAAACGGTGATTGAAGATGTCGAGGAAGCGCGGGAAAGCGTCGTCGTTGGCGAGGACGTGGTGATAGGCCTCCTCGGTTGTCGCCAGCGGCAGCGCGCCCTGGGGGCCGAGCAATCCCATATATTTGACGAAGATCTTGAGCGGCTTGTCTTCGTCGTCGCCGTATTCCACGCGGGCGAGGTTCGACGCCGGAAACTCCATGAACGGGTCCTGTCCAAGAAGGACCATTTCGTCGCGCAGCGACGCGCTTTCGCCAATGCGAGGCTGGTCGTCATGGACGCGTTCGAGATGCCTCAACACGGTGAAATAGTCGAACCGCCATGGCTCGGCTTCCAGCTCGCGCACGAGGCTCGCGTTTAGGTGAGGGGACTGGCTCATAGCGGTCGGCGCATTCCCATGCGGGGAGGCCACCGCATGATTTCGCCCCGATCGACGGAGCGGATCACGGTTTGGGTGAAATGATTGAAGCCTGAATATTCGGCGAAGAAGCGATCCAGCACGGCACCGAGAAGGAACGCGCCCGTGCCCTCGAACGCCTTCTCGTCGACGATGACGGTGATCTCGACTCCACGCCCGACCCCAACGCCGCTGCGCTGGCGGATACGCCGTACGATCGGTCGGCTATCGACGTGACGAACGCCGCGGATGCGGCGTTCGGTGGCGCTATCGGTCATCTCGGCAAAAATCGACAGCGTCTCCCGAACCGCCTCGGCATTGCGTCCGGCGCCTCGCTCGACCAGCCCGAGATGATTGGTCGACAGCAGGTTCACGAGCCGCCAGGTGACCGTGCCCGTGTGCGCGGTTTCGCTGCGGCTACGCAATTGCCTGATGACGGGCTCCCGGGGCGGAGTGGGCCCCGCGACGCAGACCAGATCCACGGCGAAATCGTCAACCATCCGGAAATCGGCGCCACCCACCCCGATCGGCAGGTGCTCGGTCAAGTGCCGATTTGAGCACAGGGCGCGCACGCTGAGCTCGGCGATCGCGTCCTGGTCGTCAATACCGCCAAATTCGCTCAGCGAAATGAACATGTCAGTGCCGGTGTAATCCGACGACATGCCGGTGCGCTTCTCTTCCACCGTGCGCCGTCGCGGCAAGCGCCGGACCGAAAAGCGGATGTCGGATGCAGCCGGCGTATCGTGGAGCGATGCCGAATAGAGCGGCCGCACCGGGACCTTCTCCCGCCCGCCGGGGTAGTGGGCATAAATCTCGAGCACCCGGTGGGGCTCGTAATCCAGGTAGTGGCTGCGGTCAGGAACGAGGTGATATTCGTGCTGACTCGATTTCAACTGAATGCGATCGGTGGTCTTCTCGAACAGATTGATGGCGGGCGCGGCATAGATCGCAAATACCTCGGGACGAACAGCGGCGGCGAGCCGCGCGTTCAGTTCGTCAAAGGCAAATATGATGTCGACCGTTCTCGACGTGACGCGAGATAGGAACTCATCGATGCCGGCGAGACGGCAGCCGAGAAACTTGCGTGGAAAGGCGAAGTATTCGCGCAGCAGGTCGAACCCCTCGAACACCCGATGGTCCCTGGCAAACAACGCATCGTCGCTATCGAATCCGACCTGCTGCAAACATTCCAGCGAGGCCTCGAAGACGACCGGATTGCCGAATTGATCGAGGTGACGGAAATAGACTCCTCTACAATGCGCAAACATCTGTTCGTACAGCGCGACCGAATCGGCCTCCGCGCCGACAAAATAAATCGGCAGTTGCGACGTTCGGCAGCCGGCAATCAGGAGCTCCGGCTTCTTTCGTGCATCGGCTTCGGAGGGTTCGTCTTCGGATCGTTCCGTTGAACGGTGTGTCAGGCTGAGCCGCAGGCCCGCCAGCACCTCGCCGCCGACGGAAACTCCGAGCGCCTGCAGGGGCGCAGGCGATGCATGATATTCCGCCGCGACCAGTTCGAACGGCCATATCGTGATGTCGCCGCACAGGCGGTAACGGCATGCGATCTGCCGATCGAGTTGACGGAAACTCGCGTCAAGATAGCAACCGCGCGAGATCGCACGGCCCTCGCGGAGCGACGGGTCGCCAAACACCGGGTTCGCCTTGACGATCATCATCGAAGGCGTCGGCGCGAGATAATGCGGAACCAGTTGTTCCAGCAGATTCTCGGTGAACTCTGGGAATTCGTGTTTGAGCTTGAGCTGCACCCGTGCTGCAAGGAAAGCGGTTCCTTCCAGTAGCCCCCCGATCAGCGGATCGACGCGGTCCTCCAGAATGCCGCCCAGGCGCTCCGCAATTCCCGGATACTCCTCGGCGAATTGGCGGGCATGCTCGTTGAGCAACTGAAGTTCGGTGTTGTAGAGATCGAGAAATTCCCGGTTCACGCGCGCTCACAATCGATTGACGACAATTTTTCCCGCTTCGACGATATCGGCGACGAATTCGACCGGAACATGCAGGGGATGGCACACCAGCTCGCCTGAGATCACAAAGCGTACCTTGAGCTCGACTGGATCAAGCTCCTTGTCGCGCTTTATGCGCAGGGTATCGGCAGCGATCCTCGGTTCATAGTTGACGATCGCGGTTCGGATTTCGTCGGGAATCTCCTCGACGCCGTTCTCGTCGATGGTGCGGATTGCAATGTCGGCGAGCCCGAAGTTCAGAATCGATTTTCGGACGTGGGGCGCATCTTGCATGTCTACCGTCGCATCCAGCGATACCGTGTTCAAGAGCGCGTCGAGATCGCGTGAAACTTCGCGGCGGAGCACGCTCTCGGTAATGATTTGGCGCGCGCGCAACCGGCGGCCGGCGAGGACGCGTTCGCCGGCCTCATTGCGTTGATCGATGATTCGTTTTGCGTCCTTGGCCTCATGGGCAGCCCGGAAGACATGCATCAAAGGCGGGCTGAGACGCGATTGCCTGCTTGAATCTCGCATGAAGATCTTTCGCCTCAGAGCGTGCCGGACGATCTCATCGGGAACAGTGAGACCCGTCTTCACAGCTAGGACTGCACATTCAAAACAACGGCGAGTGGATCCGATTGTATCCACTCGCCGCATTGGCCAACCCGACGCGGCGGTTATGACACTTTGACGTTTCGTTGCATGTCCCAGCCGAAGCCGATGTTTCCGGCCGCATGGCCCTCGTTTTTCTGGGGCAGATACTTCGTCTTCGCCTGCACGAATGAAAGGGTGACCGACTCCATTGGAAGCTCCCCACCACCGTGGGCGCTCACGTTGTATGAGGTGACGTACACCTTATCCAGCTCCACTTCGAAATACTTGATCTTGTTGTCGTCGCCGGACATCTTGCACAGCGTCAGCTTTCCGGTGGGAATGTGCTGGCCGTCCACGCAACGCTCAAATAGCTTCAGCGAGGCCTTGCACATGGTCTTGCTGAACGAAATTTCATGGATTTGACCCTTGCTGATGGTTCCGCCGGTGCCATGCTTGAAGGAGCTGTGGTTGGTCCCACCCCATGATACGGACTGAACCTCGATCTTGTCCTTGTAGTCTGCATCCGTGGCTTCGCCTTCAATCCCTTCGAGGTCGATAAACGCATATAGGCCGGCCATTATAGGTCTCCTGTGGTTGAGTGGTTGATCTGTGTTAGCTGGCAGCTACCTTGGAGCTACGCTCGTTTTTAGTTGCCATCTCGGGTGCGGCGGTTCGAACGAAAGCTAGTTTTTTGCTGCCGGCAATCGTGAAACGAGGCGCAATCCGATGTCCATGCCCTCGAGCTGGAAGTGCGGTCGAAGCTCGAACGTCGCGGCGTAGTAGCCTGGGTTCTCCTCGTTCTCCGTAATGGAGATGGCGGCACCGGCAAGGGGCCAACGGCACTTCGTTGCCTCGGCGGAGTTCTTCGGATCGGCATCGACATACTCGCTGATCCAGTTGTTGAGCCAACGCTGCAGCTGCTCCTTTTCGTAGTAGGAGCCGACCTTGTCGCGTACCATGACCTTGAGGTAGTGCGCGAACCGGCAGCAGGCGAACATGTAAGGCAGGCGGGACGACAGATTGCTCGATGCCGTCGCTTCCGGGTTGTTCTGATAGGCCTTCGGCTTGAAGAGCGACTGAGCGCCGATGAAGGCGGCACGGTCGGTATTCTTGCGATGGATGAGGGGGATCAGGCCTGACTTCGCCAGCTCGGCCTCGCGACGGTCGCTGATGGCGATTTCCGTGGGGCATTTCATGTCGACGCCGCCATCGTCCGTTGGAAACACGTGGGCCGGCAGATCCTCGACCTCGCCACCGGACTGCACGCCGCGGATGCGCGCGCACCAGCCGTACTCCTTGAAGGCGCGGTTGATATTGGCAGCCATCGCATAGGCTGCATTCATCCAGGCGTATTTCTCGCCCTTGTGGCCATCAGTGTCTTCTTCAAATGCGAATTCCTCAACGGGCTCGGTCTTGGCGCCGTATGGCAATCGGGCGAGCACGCGCGGCATACAGAGTCCGACATAACGCGCGTCGTCGGAATCGCGCAGCGATCTCCAGGCGGCTGAGATCGCGCGGATTCATCAGCTCATTCCATGAATCCATGCCCATCAAGGTCGAGTCCGCAGCGGCGAAGAACGGCGCGTGCGCGGCGCCGGCGATCTTGCTGAGGTCGCGCAGCAATTGGACGTCTGTCGGCAGATGACTGAAGCTGTAGTCGCCGATCAAGCAGCCATAGGGCTGTCCGCCGAGTTGACCGAACTCTTCTTCGTAGACCTTCTTGAAGAGCGGGCTCTGGTCCCAGGCGGCGTTCGGATACAGCCGCAAGTGCCGATAGAGCTCGTTCTTCGAGACATTCATGACCCGGATCTTGAGCAATGCGTCGGTTTCGGACTGGAACACCAGGTATTTCATGCCGCGCCAGGCGCCCTCAAGCTGCTGGAATTCCGGCGCGTGCATGATTTCGTTCATCTGCGCCGAAAGCTTCTTGTCCAGCTGCGCAATCATTTCCCCGATCGTGTCGAGCACGTCGGATTTGATGAGGCTGGTATCCGCGAGTGCCTGCTCGACCAGAGTCTTAACGGCATTCTGGATTTCCGTGGCCGCTCGCTCGGTGCGCGGTTTGAAGCTCTGTTTCAGGAGTGAGGCAAACTCGTCCGCATCTCGGGTTTGCGTTTGCACGTCCTGCTGGACTGTTTCGGTTGCCATGACAAGCCTTCTAATATCTGTTGTATTGCTGCTTACGTCTCGCTATCGCCGCCTTGCTCGACGGTGCGGTTCTTCAACGCCTGCATCAGTTGCGGATCCGCCAACAATTTGCGCAATTGACCCTCCGCGGCGGCCTTGCCGTCCACATAGCGCTGCAGATTCGCCAGTTGCGTCCTTGCTTCGAGAAGCCTTGCGACTGCCGGAACCTGCCTTGCAACGGCGGCCGGTTCGAAATCCGCCATTTTGTCGAAGCGGAGCTCGACGCCCATCTTCTCTCCGGATTCCTCGCTCAGCTTGCTATCTACGCGAAAGCTGATTCCCGGCTTGATGGCGGCCATTCGCGCATCCAGATTATCCATGTCGAATTCAAGGAATTTGCGATCGACGATTTCGGGCTTCTCCTCGCCGGGCGCGTTGCCGGAGAGATCGGCCAGGACGCCCATGACGAACGGGATCTCAACTTTTTCCTCGGCATTCGCGGGATTTTCATAGGTGATGTGGACTCGCGGCGGCCGAACCCGGCGAATGAATTTCTGACCACTTTCCTTTGCCATGTGTTCAACCTTGTCTTTGAGTTTAAGATGAGAAGGAACTTTCGGTGCTATATCAATTGGACTGGATAACTTCAGGGGCTCCGGATGGTCGGCCTCGCGCATCAGTGCGACGAGCGACGCACGCCATTGTCTGGACGTTTGGAAGCGGGGAGCAGTTGCGGAGCGCAACGGCAACAACATCCTCGGTCCTGTTAACTTTTGAATTGCCGTACATCGCTGATCTCATTTTTCGGCGCCGATGGTCTTCAGCGCAGCCTTCGGAAGCACGTCCCTCAGCACAGCCATGAAATCACGCTCGGCAAATGCGCGCGCGCGATCGCACAGCATCGGAACCGGGCTGGAGGGCTCGGCGTGTCGGAAGAACCGCTGGACCTGCTCGAGCAGCGTGATCGCCTGCGCGCGGGACTCGACGCGGTACTGAGGAGATCCGCCGGGTCTCGAAGATGACAGTGAACCTTCCGGCACGGGTTCTGACTCTGGCAACTTGGAAAGCTTGCTGACCGGCAATTCGAAGAACAAGTCGGCGCCGATCTGAAACGCCGCCTTCTCCATCTGGGTGGGGACCAGGATGCTCATCACTTCGAAGAACGACTTGCCGATCAGCTGGTGTGCCTGGCGCACCAGAGGCAGTGCTGGGCTTGAGGGCTCCGAACGGGTGTAATAATCGGCAATCGCCGCCAACGCCCGTTGCGCGTCCGCGAGCGAGGTTGGCGCATCACCTGCCGGTGCAATGTCATGGTCCGCTCCGGCCACCGTCTCTTCGCGATGCACAGCTTGCGGATCGACCAGCAGCTGGATCCTGTCGACCAGCGCCGGCAAGTTCTCCAAGCCGAGCGAAATGTCCTGCAGCATGAAGACATTCCGGATGCGGGCGAGCGATGTCTTCAGCATCGTCACATGCTTGCGCGTTGCCGCCAGGACATCCGCCGGTGCATCCGCTATCGCCTCCGTCAGCGTAGCCGATGGATGTTTCTGCTCGCCCGCGCGCGGCTTGACTTCGCCGGATGCGATCATCCAGGACCGGTAGGTCACCGCGCCAATTCGCCGCCCCCCGCATAAGGCTGCATACTGCAACGGGAAGACGACGGTCGGCAGCTCAAGCGAGCCAAGCGCCGCCACACGCGCGCCGAGGTCGCCGTCATCGGCGCGAGGATGGACATCGTCCCTGAAGTTGTCCAGCCACTCGGCAATCGCAGCGATGCTCACCGCGAAGCCAGCGAGATCTCGGTTCAGGATCGTCAGCCGCGCTCTTAGGACGAGCAACCGCAAGTCACGGGAGCGCTGCCACAATGGCGCGATCGCTTCAATCTGGCGCGGCAAGTCGATACTGGCTCGATCGAACGGCTTTCCGTCTTCGGTCGAAAAGAACGAACTTGGAAGCATCCCTTCGGTCTGCGCGAAGAAGTTCAGGTAGCCCGCATCACCCGCGAGGTCGAGATCTGGTCCGCAGGGATCGGCTTCTGACAACGGAACGCACAGCTCGGCAACCGCGGGGTCGATGATGGCGGGTTGCTCGGCCGCGCCGATTTTCGCACCAACCAAAATAATAGAGCGATCGATTGTTGCCGGCTCGCCGGCCGCAACTTCGGGCTCCGCAGTTTCGGGCTCAGTAGTTTTGGACTCCGGAGTGTCGGACTCCAAGGCCGTCACAGCGGGAGAGGATATCTCCGTCGCGGACGGTGGCATCGCCACCGAGCCGTCGTCTTCAAGATCAGCCGAGAATGCCAGTTCCGCCACCGTGAGCCCTCTGAATCGTATTCAGAACAACCGATCTGTCGTCCCTAATGCGATAGAATTCTAGACGGTTAGTGAACCGCGCGAAATCTAGGTTCAAAAAAAGTGCTGCTCATGCGCCATATAGCAATTAGAAAAATGAGATCCGTTCAACATCAGGGTCAATGCACATCACAAAACGATCGGTACACGATTTGAATTTCGGAAACATCATCCGATCGGATGATGCGCGCGCGCCCAACCAAGAATATCACCGCACAAGTCGGTGATGGGGTGTAACCCGTAGTTGAACATGCCCACTCTGCCATTGGTGATGCGAAATTTCAGAGCGCTACCTTGCGCACGCGCCGGTGGCGAACAATCTGCATTTTTGGAGTTGAACCCAGGCGGCTCGCGAGCGCACTAACTGCGGTCGCGATTCAGTCGCGAGAATCTTGCGGTCAAGAGAGCTCGGAACGCGGATGAACACGGCGGGCGAGGTACTGAAGAAAACCAAGCTAGACGAAGACAACATGAGACAAGCGGAAAGACGAATTGATGACATTTCCATTTCCTCACGGACGTCCAGACTGGACAAACACTCAATTGCGGACCGAGTTGGAGAAAGCCCATAATTCTGCAAGAGACAAATGGGGAGCATACCTGTCCGACTTGGCCCTTGCTTATTGGGACGCCTATAAGAATGTCGACACAACACTGAAGGGAATCGAAGCCCTTAAAAAAGCCCGGGCAGAGCAAGGGCAGCTGTTTTGGTCGGTGGTCCTGCCAGCGGTCGCTGGCGGTTTTCTTGGAGGAATTGTTAGCCTCAAGTTGAAACCTATTCTCAAAGAGTCAGGCATAAAATTTATAGAACATTCAATCATGCTTGATACGGGCAAGACGTTGACGTCCGATGTAGCAAAGTACACGACGAAGAAGATTGAAGCGGCGTTTAAAGAAGCCGTTGATGAAAATCCGTGGAAGCCGACTTCGGTCGATCCCGCGCAATTCGCGGAAATACTGAGGAATGAGCTGTTGCACTCTATGGTGAAGATAGACGATGGGCTTATTGCGTCTCAGAAGTCGTCTCAAAATTATAGGAACCAAATGTTCGTGCTCTACAACAGCCCGTTCATATGGAATGCGCCTACAGAAACCGATTTAAATAAGTGGAGAAGAGAGCTGTGGCGTCCGCTTGAGATCTTCCTTTGGGCGGATTGGGCGAACCATCGAGACACCCAATATTGGCTTAGGCGAATTGTGACTGTAACCGATGGTATTATTGCAGAGGACTATGAAACAGAGCTGGCGGATTTTGATCCGATCCTCGCTCGACTGAGCGAATGCAGGGTGCCTACGCACTACATTACTCAGACCGTTCCAAGTCACCACATCACGGTGGGCGACAACGCAATGCTTATGCAGAGCGCGCGTCCTTTTCTGAATATACTCTGGGTCAGACACTTAGCGTCGCACTATCAAAACACATTTCTGGGCGAATTATTGACGCGAATTCAGCCCGGAAGTGGGGCGCCGCCGACGGGGCCAGCAAACCTAAGCCTGAGGCCTGGGGCATATCGCTTGATGTGATCTAAAGACAAGTTGCACGCATTCTCTGGTGCGACTGGCTCCAGGGGCGGGCGTCCCGGTTTCTGGCATTGAAAATGAACCCCGACAAGCGCCGGGGCCTACATAGGAAGCGGGCGAATTGGCGTCCGCCGTCGCATTCATCGAGGATCGGATGAGCCAGCTCAGTCAAGCCAACTACCCCGCTTCGCTCAAGACGCCGCTTGACGACGTCTTGGTGCTCAAGAGCTTCTCAGGCAATGAGGCGCTGGGCCAGCCGTTCGAATTTCATGTCGAAGCCATCAGCGAAAAGGAGAACATCGACTTCGACAAGGCGCTCGGCGAGGCTTGCACGATCAAGCTCAAAACCTATGAGCAGAAGGAGCGGTTTTTCTGCGGCATTCTCACTGAGACGCAATGGGTCGGCACCGGAATAGGCGGACAGCAGGGGTACTCTCACTACCGGTTGGTGCTGCGGCCATGGTTTTCGTTGCTGGCTCACCGTGCCAATTGCCGGATCTTTCCTAGGAAGAACGTCACGGACATCATCGAGCAAGTGTTCAAGGATGCCGGCTTCTCCAGTGAAAAGGATTTCAAGTTTTGCACCCACGGTACCTATGAAGAAATCGAATACTGCGTTCAGTATCGCGAGACCGATTTCGCCTTTGTTTCACGGCTGATGGAGCAGTACGGGATCTATTACTTTTTCGAGCACCAGGATGGCCAGCACAAGATGATGCTTGCCGATTCGTACGGCTCGCACAGCAAGGTCAAGGATCTCCCAACGGTCAAGTATAACAGCCAGACCGTGGCCTATGCCCGGGCCGAACAACATCTCCATTCATGGACCTCGGATCGGCGCTTCTGCACCGGTAAGGTCGAATTCCGCGATTACATCTACCTCGAGAAGCCGAACGTGTTGCATGCGTGGAAGGAAACGTCCGAGAAGTACGCGCGGTCGAAGTTCGAAGTCTACGATTATCCCGGGAAGTACGACGAGCAAGAGAAAGGCGACCTGTTTGCTCAGGTCAGGCTGGAGGCCGAGCAGGCCCTGGATCGCCGTCGTAACGCCAACGGAGACGCCCCATCATTGTTCGCGGGCGGTCTCGTCACCCTTGAAAAGCATCCCACGTCGAAGGAAAACGATGAATATCTGGTGGTTCGCGCCAGCCACGAATACGGCGCTCAGTTCTATGGATCAGCTCAGGGCGGTGACGCGCCCGCCTACCACGGGAATTACGAATTTCTGCCGAAAAAGAGCCCGTTCCGGAGTTTGCCGCTGACGCCAAAACCGCGCATCCACGGTATCCAAACCGCGAAAGTCGTGGCCCAGAAGGGCGAGGACCGCGAGGAGATATCGACCGACGAGAACGGTCACATCTGGGTGGAGTTCTATTGGGATCGCAAGCCGGAAAAGTCCTGCCCGATCCGGGTTTCGCAGTCCTGGGCCGGCAAGCAATGGGGCGAGCAGTTCATTCCGCGGATCGGAATGGAGGTCGTGGTCGAGTTCCTCGAAGGCGATCCCGACCGGCCGCTTGTAACGGGATGCGTGTACAATGGCGACAACAAGCATCCCTACAAGCTTCCCAACGACAAGACCCAATCCGGCGTTAAATCGGACTCCTCCAAGGGGCATAACGGCTACAACGAGTTCATGTTCGAGGACTTTCAGGGCAAAGAACTGGTCCGCATGCACGCGCAGAAGAATCACGACGTCACAGTGCGGAATTCCGAGACATGGACCATCGGCGAAGCCTGCGAGGGCGGGGCGTCGCGCACCACGACGCTTGAAAACGGCGATGACAGCCTGACCCTCAAAAAGGGTAGTCGCAGCGTCGAGATTTCGCGCGGAGGGCAGAGCACACATGCGCTCTCCAGCATCGACACGGTCTCCAAGACGGAGGTGAGCCACGCCGTCATATCCGAAAGCCTTACGTCTCAGACTCTTGACGCAAAGGGAATTACGCTGAAGGCGCCGATGATCGTTCAAATCAATGCGCCCATGGTCATCATCACAGGAAATTTGTGGGTTCAGGGGGGCATCGGCATGGGACCGGCGTGCATGCCGGTGTCATGAGCCGCATTCGCTTCGCCACCATTCGGGCACTGTTCGAGAGCTTTCCGGAGGCGCTGCAAAACATCGGCGCCGAGCCGACCGATGAGGCTCCGATCTCGTTTCTGCAAAGGCTGGCGGCGGAACGAAGATTCGAGGACGCAGTCGGCGTCTGCGCATACTTGCTGCCGCGTCGCGAAGCTGTCTGGTGGGGCTGCTTGAGCGCGCGGACGCTGCTAGGCGAGATATTGCCAGGCGATCGTGCTCCGCTGCAGGCCGCGGAGACCTGGGTGCAGCAACCGACAGAGGAAAATCGCCGGGCCGCGCTCGAGATCGGTACCGCGGCAGACAGCAACGCGCCCCTGACATGGCTTGCACTTGCCGCAGGATGGAGCAGCGGCACGTTTGCGCTTACGCCGTTTCCGGTGCCGGCCTACATGACGTCCCGCGCGGTACGCGTCTCCTTGCTGATCGGCATGCGTGAGATGGATTCGGAGGAGCGTCCCAAGCGGCTGCAGATCTGTATCGGGGAGGGCATTCGGCTTGCGGAAACGGAATCCTGAAATTGCCTCGGGCTCCGTCCGGCAGGACCACGCTTGCTCAGTTGCAAACGCTTCGTGCGATGCTTCGAGAGCGATTGATTGATTGCAGGATGGCATGACGCTCACGTTGCACATCGAGAATGAGACGAGCCTGCCGGACGGTGGGCCCTTGAGCGTCTCGATCAAGGGCAAGCGTGGCCTCGATATCGGGCGCGATCCCTATCTCGATTGGACGCTGCCGGACCCGAGCCGGTTCATTTCCGGACGGCATTGCGAGGTGCGCTGGCACGACGGCGCCTACTGGCTCCACGACATTTCAACCAACGGCACGTTCTTGAACGGTGCGGAAAGCCGCCTCAAGGCGCCGCATCGATTGCGCAATGGCGATCGATTTGTCATCGGTCAATACATCATCGCCGCGGCGCTGGAGGAGGATGTCGTCGAACCGGTCGAGGTCGCGTCTTCTCGTGCACCATCCCGCGACGATAACCTCTGGGACGGGGGGCCGGATGCCGCCGATCCCATCGACCCGCGGCAGCTCAAGGGTCCGCATGATGCGGCTCCGGTTCGTCCGGATTTTCTCGATTGGGCGGTCGACGTGCCCACTCCGACTATGCATCGCGCACCGCCCGCGGCCGCTTCCGTTTTGCCTGTCCAGTTGAAGCCCGTGATCGCCGGACCCGACCATGACGGTTGGGCCGAAGGTCCGTCGCCGCCGCCCGCTCCGCCGGCCGAGATCATCCCCGTGCCAACCCCGATCCGTCCGGGGCCTGTCGATGCGAAGCGGCCGCGGTCCGCCGCGGAATCGAGTCCGGCGGCGTTCGCGGAGCAGAACGCAGATGGCGACGCAACGGCGGGATTTGTGCAACTCGTCGCGCGTGGCGCGGGACTTCCGAAAGATGCCTTCGCAGGGCGCAACCCCGGCGAAGTGGCGGAGCAAGTCGGCCGGCTGTTGAAGCTCGCCACCGACAATATGAAGCAGCTGCTCGAGGGGCGTCAGCAAGCCAGGCGATTGGCGCGCAGCCCCAATCAGACGGCGGTGCAGGCGACCAACAACAACCCACTCAAATTCGCGCCAACCGGCGAAGACGCCCTTCGTATCATGTTTAGCGTCCAGAGCCGGAGTTATCTCGACGCCGAGCGCGCGTTCGCCCAGGGCTTTGATGACCTGAAGAAGCATCAGATCAAGACCTATGTGGCGATGCAGCGGGCCGTCACGCTGTTGATGAAGGACGTGGATCCGCAATCGATCGAAGCCGCTTCACAATCCGATCGCGGTCTTGCGGGGATGATGGGTTCGCACAAGGCGCGATTGTGGGACATCTACATGGCGCGCTGGCAAGCCCACGCGCAACGGCATGACAACGGGATACTCGACACGTTTATGGATTATTTTGCGCGATGCTACGAGGGCGAATGAAATGAGTTGGCATTGTTTCGGTTATCATCGAAGTCGCTTCGGTTTGATTGCGGAAGCACCTCATCATACTCATCGGGCCATCCGAACGTCGCTTGCCATGCGGCACGGGCGACGATCCCGTTCGCTGGTGGATCAAAACCGGATTGAGCAACACCTGTATCGGAGTGAGCCGAACAGATCCGGCAAAGGCTGGCGCGCTCGGGGACTCCATCGGGCTATTCGCGAGATCCGATAATGTCGTGGTACACAAAAGTCGCGTGGTCGGAAGGTCTGTTCCTTCGGCCCCATCATCTGCAGCAGAACGACCGCTATCATGAGCATCTGCTCGAAACCCGGGTGCGGGCTTCGACGCCCTATCCATGGGGCTTCTCCGAGCTCGAAATAGATCGCGATCTTTCCCAGCAAAGCAAGTTCGCGCTGCGGCGAGCCGCCGGCATCATGCCGGACGGCACTCCTTTCAGCATCCCGGCCGATAGTCCGCTGCCTCTCGCAATCATCGTGCCGGAGGCGGCGGCCGGCCAGATGGTCTGGCTCCTGATGCCGATCGCCGCGGCCAACACGCGTGAAGCCGATGACCGCGAGGCGGAGAGCGCGACGCGCTATATCACCGGCGCCGAAACCTTCATCGACTCGTCCTCGGAACTGCGCATCGAGGAGGAAATCGACCTGGCCTTTCCGCGCCTTGGTTTCGAACTGCGCAAGACGGCCAAGCCCGGCTATATCGGGCTCGGCATCGCCAGAATTACCGAGGTGCGCGACAAGACGATCGTCTTTGATGAGAAATATGTTCCGCCGGTCCTGCTGTGTCATGCCCATCCGGGCGTCGAGGGATGGATCGATCGCGCGATCGGCTGGATCGATAACAAGCTTGAAGAGCTTGCGCGCTATGCGGCCGACCCGACCGCCGGTGGCGGACTGCAGAGCGTTGAGTATCTGGTGCTTCAGTTGCTGAACCGGCACATCGCCGTGCTCAAGCATTTCCGCAATTCCAGCTATGTCCATCCCGAGCGTCTGTTCGAGGAATTTCTGAGGCTGGTCGGTGAACTCGCGACGTTCGCAACGGCCGAGCGGCGGGCCAGGACATATCCTCACTATGATCAGGATGATCTGGAGAACGCTTTCGGGCCGGTGATGCGCGACCTGCAGGATTTTCTGAGTGCGCAGCTCGGCCGGCGCGCCATCCGGCTCGAGATCATCCAGTTGCGGCCGAACGCGTTTTCATCGCCGATTCGCGACAGGTCGCTGTTCCGCAATGCGACGCTGGTTCTCGAAGTCGCGGCGCGCCGTCCACTGGTCGAAATCCAAAACGACTTTCCGCATCTGTTCAAGGTCGGGCCCAATACCAAGATGAACGAGATCGTGCACGCCAACCTGCCGGGCGTGCCGCTGGTGCATCTGCCGACGCCGCCGCCGCATATTCGGGCGATCACCGATCACGTGTACTTCTATATGGATCGTAAATCGCCGCTGTGGTCGGAGTTCAGCAAGGCGGCATCGGTTGGGATGCATTTCTCGGGCGACTGGCCCGAACTCGAATTGCATCTGTGGGCGATTCTGGAAGATCGCCAATGAACGACGGGGACAAGCCGGCAAATCCGTTCGGTCGGGTTGAGCGGACCATCATCCGTCCTAATCCAGGTGGAAGGCTGCCGCAGGCGCCTGATCCATCTCCGCAGTCTCCTGATCCTGGGCGAGCGCCGCCGCGCGCGCCGTATTCGCCGATGCCGCCCTCGGCTAGTCCGTCATCGGTCTATTCGCCGCAATCGGCCGGCTACGCGGCGCCGCCCACCAGTCATGCGCCCGAAGAGTGGGTATCGACACCGGCAACACCTCCGCCGCCGCGGTTCACCGAACCGGCCGCACCGATGCTCCGCGTCGACGAACTGGTGGCGCCGAATGCCAACCCGATCATGCGCGCCGCAGGGCCGTTGCTGCAGCTGCTCGGCCGCCTGCGCGTCGCGCTGATGCGCGCCTCGTTTGCAAGCCTGATGGAGCAGGTCGCCGATGCCGTGAAATTCTTCGAGACCGATATTCGATCGGCGGGGATCTCCGAACAGCAGGCCAACACCGCGAAGTACATTCTGTGCGCGACAGCCGACGACATCGTGCAGCATATCCCGACAGAAGAGCGCCACGTCTGGACGCAATATTCAATGCTGAGCCGCTTCTTCGGCGAACGCGTCGGCGGTGTGCGGTTTTTCGAAATCCTTGATCGCCTCAAAGCCGATCCGCTGGTCAACTACCCCGTTCTCGAGCTGCAGCATGCGTGCCTGGCGCTCGGCTTCCAGGGCATGCACCGTGCGTCGCCAAACGGTCTTGCCAGCCTGCAGGTGATTCAGCGCAACCTCTATGAAACGTTGCGCCGCGTTCGTCCGAAATCCGGCGCCGATCTGTCGCCGCATTGGCGCGGCCAGGAACTGGCCAATCGCCGGCAGCGCGCGCGCGTGCCCGTATGGATGGTCGCGGCTATCGTCGCGGCGCTGCTGACGGGAGGTTATTTCATCCTGCGGGAGCTGCTGTCGAGTCGGGCCGAAAATGCCGCCGAGGTGGCGCTTGCGCTGCATCCCGGGGGTCCCATCGAATTGAAACGTGTCGTCATCGCGCCGCCTCCGCCACCCCCTCCGCCGCCGCCTCCCGATCGCATTACCCAACTGCAGCGGATTCGCAACGCGCTGGCGGCCGAACATCTCGCCTGTGTTATGACCGCGGATCAGACCGGGAGCTTCATCATCATCCGGGTTTGCGATCTCGTGCTGTTCGAGCCCGGACAGGCCACCGTGCTTGACGCCTTCAGGCCGGTCGCAGCCCGTGTCGCGGCGACCTTGGACAAGGAGCTGGGGCACATCAAGATCGTCGGTCATACCGACACGACACCCATCCGCACCGTGCGCTTCCCTTCCAATTTCGAACTGTCTGTCGAGCGCGCGAAGGCCGTCGCTGCCGTGCTCAAGCGAGGCCTCTCCGATTCAAACCGGGTCGATATCGAGGGAAAGGGGCCCGACGTGCCGATCTCGAGCAACGCGACGCCGGAAGGGCGGGCCAAGAACCGGCGCGTCGAAATCTTTATCGAACGCAGCGAGTAGCCGAGAGCGCATAAAGAGGCAGCATGCTTCCGAAGAAAATTTTCCAGATCATCTTATACGGCGTCGGGCTCGGCTCGCTGGCCGCGGTCGTCTACTTCGCCGGCCCGTTCGTCGCATTCGGTAGCTGGCATCCGCTTGAAAATACGATTGTCCGCGGCATCATCATTCTTCTGCTCGTCGCGGCCGCCGCAGGACTGGCCGGCTTCAGTCTCTTCCGGCGCCGCAAGGCCGCCAAGCAGATCGCCGACGGCATCGGCGGCGCCGAACAGACGGTCAATGACGAACCCGTGCTCAAGGAGCGCATGAACGATGCGCTGACGACGCTGAAGGCCGCCAGTGGCAACAAGTCCGGCTATCTCTACGATCTGCCATGGTATGTCATCATCGGCCCGCCTGGTGCGGGCAAGACCACGGCGCTGGTCAATTCCGGCCTGAAATTTCCGCTGTCGCGCGGGACGACCCCGGCCGCGGTCGCGGGGGTCGGTGGCACGCGCTACTGCGATTGGTGGTTCACGGAAGAGGCCGTTCTGATCGACACGGCGGGTCGCTATACGACGCAGGATTCCGACGCCAGGAGCGACAAGGAAAGCTGGTTGTCGTTCCTCGATCTCTTGAAGAAAAGCCGGTCGCGACAGCCGATCAATGGCGTCCTGGTCGCCATCAGCGTCGAGGATATTCTGACCATGTCGCGTCAGGACCTGGCCGCGCACGCGGAGGCGATCCGCATGCGGCTGCTCGAACTGCACCAGCGGCTCAAGGTCAGCTTTCCGGTCTACGCACTGTTCACCAAGGTCGATCTGGTCGCGGGCTTCGCCGAGTATTTCAGCTACTTGAACGAGGCCGGCCGCCGACAGGTCTGGGGCGCAACGTTTCAGACCGCGGACAAGAACAAGAATCTAATTGGCGACATTCCCAACGAATTCGATCTCCTGCTGGAGCGCCTCAGCGAGGAAACCCTCGATCGGCTGCAGGACGAACCCGCTCCCCCGCATCGCGTCCAATTGTTCGGCTTCGCGGCGCAAATGGCGCGGCTGAAACCGCAGATCCACAACTTCCTCAACCAGATCTTCGAACCCACCCGCTATCATGTCAACGCCAGCCTGCGCGGGTTCTACTTCACTTCGGGAACCCAGCAGGGCACGCCGATCGATCAACTGATCGGATCGCTGGCGCGGACCTTCGGCGCGGAGGAAGTCTCCGCCGGGGCTTATCACGGCTCCGGCAAAAGCTTCTTTCTCACAAATCTGATCACGAAGGTCATTATCGGCGAAGCCGATTGGGTCTCGACGGATCGCGGCGCCGTGCGCCGCGCATTACTCATCAAGACTGCCGCGCTGACGCTGATCGGCCTGTGCGCGGTGGGATTGAGCGTTGCCTGGCTCACCAGTTACAACAGGAACTCCGGCTTGATCGAGCAGGCCGTGCAGGTCGACGGTGATTATGCATCGGCCGGGGCGCCGTTGATCAAGCAGACCCTGATCGCCGATCACGATCTCGACAAGGTTCTGCCGCTGCTGCATCGCCTGGGCAATGCCCCCGCGGGCTATGCGACGCGCGATGCGCAGGTGCCGCTATCCGAGCGTTACGGGCTCAGCCAGCACCCGCGGCTGTTATCGGCGTCGAATGCCGCATATCATACCGCGCTCGAACGCATGTTCCGTCCGCGTCTGCTGTATCGGCTGGAGGACCAGCTCAACGCCAGGCTCACCGAGCCGGCCTTCGTCTATGAAGCATTGAAGGTTTATCTCATGCTCGGCGGTCAGCATCCGCCGGATCGAGGATTGATCAAATCCTGGATGCAGCGTGACTGGGCCGGCAATCTCTATCCGGGAGCGACAAATGCGGAAGGTCGCCGGCTGCTGGAGGAACATCTCGCCGCGATGTTCGATCTGGAAACCGAGCAGCCGCCACTGGTCGAGCTCGACGGTCGCCTGATCCGGGAGGCGCAGAATTCGCTCGCTCGTCTCAGCGTGGCGCAGCGGGCCTATGAATTTCTCAAATCGGAAGCAGGCACCTCGACGACGGGCGACTGGGTCGTGACACGCAAGGGCGGACCGGACGTGTCGGCTGTCTTCGAGAGCGCGGCTGGGCAGTCACTTGACAACATCCGCGTTCCCGCCTTCTTCACCTATGACGGCTTCCAGCAGTTGTTCATCGCCAAGCTCGGCGGACTGTCGGAGCGGATCAACCGCGACCGCTGGGTGCTCGGCGACGCCGGACAGCAGACCGCGATCGGCCAGCAATATGACACCTTGGCTGGCGATCTCCTGAATATCTATTCGAACGATTTTGTCATCACCTGGCGCACGGCGCTCGGGAATCTGAAGCTGAAAAAGCTGCTGGCGGACAAGCCGAAATATGACGCGCTGCGCGCTCTCTCGGCACCGACCTCGCCGCTGCGCCAGATTCTGGAGTCGATCCGTGACGAAACCTCGCTCACCAAGGAGCGGGCAAAGCCCGTCAATGCGCCGGCGTTGACGGATGCACTGACGCGGCCGTCACCGGCACTGTTCAATACGCAGGATGGCTCGCCCGGCGCCGGGATCGAAGCGCAGTTCAAAGCCTTCCATTCGGTGCTCGAGGGTGACAGCACCCGCCGGCCGATCGATTCCGTCGTCGCCAACCTCAACGACATCGCGCAGAACCTGACGCTGATCGTCGAGAACCCGGAATCGACCGCGCAGGCGACCACTTCGCTGCAGACGCAGGTCGCAGCCCTGCGCAACAATGCCTCGCGCATGCCGCCACCGTTCTCCGATATGCTGCGCGGCGCGGCAGGCGAGTTCGAAGGCAGCATCGCGGCCTCGACAGCCGGACAATTACTGCAATCGTTGCGCGATCAGGTGACCCCGGTCTGCCAGCAGACCATCACCAATCGCTATCCGTTCGTACGTGGCAGCAATCAGGAAGTGCCGCTGGGAGATTTCGGCAAGCTGTTCGGCCCCAACGGCATTATCGACAAGTTCTTTGTCCAGTTCCTTGCGCCCTATGCGGATACGTCGCGGCCGGATTGGATCTGGCGCAAGGACAGTCCCGTCGGCCGGTCATTGTCGCCGGATACGCTGAAGCAGTTTCAGAATGCCGCCTATATCCGTGACGCGTTCTTTCAGACCGGCGGCGGCGTGCCGCTGATATCGCTGGCCGTCAGGCCGCCGCGTGCCGCTACCTCCGGCGTCGACGTCAAGACGGACATCGGCGGCACCATCATCGCGAGCCCAAGCGCCCCGGCCGCCGCGTCGGCCCTCAGCGCGCCGACGCCTTCGAGCACTGCGCCGTTCACGGTGCAGTGGCCCGGTCCCTCGGCGCGCACCGCGATTTCCGTCAGCAGCGATACCGGGCCACCCTCGGTGCTCGAGCGGACCGGTCCTTGGTCGCTGTTTCGGATGCTGGAGGCCGGTTCACTGACGGCGAAAGGCGAAACCGCGAGCGCCAGCTTCATCGTAGCCGGCAACGAATTGAATTATCAGATCTCGACCGGCTCGGTTCGCAATCCGTTCAATCTGGCGGCGCTCAGGGAGTTCCGCTGCCCCAGCGGAATTTGAACGATCATGCGCTGCGGTCTGTTCGGTAAGCTGGGTGCCAAACGCGACTTCATCGCGCTGGCGACGCCGCGAAGCTTCCTGGAAGCCTGGGAGCCGTGGGTGCAATCCTCGCTGTCGGCGAGCCGCCACCAGCTGGGCGAACGTTGGCAACGGGCCTTTCTGACCGCGCCGGTCTGGCGGTTCTGGCTTGGCGCTGGAATTTGCGGAACCACGGCCGTCGGTGCGATCATGTCGTCGCTCGACGGCATGGGGCGCTACTATCCTCTCACGCTACATGCGATCGCGGATGCCGGCGAGTCGATCGCGCCGCCCGACCTCGAGACCCAGGATGAGTGGTTCGGTGAAGCCGAGAGCTTTCTGCTCTCGACACTGGCGCATGATGCAGCCTTCGACGACATCTCGCTGCGGCTGGACGGCCTTGCGGCTCCGCGAACGCTGTCCCGCTCCGCTGCCGGCAGGCGCATCGTGTCGCTCGGCGACGACATGGCCGCAGTGGCGACGGCCGGAACGGATTTCGCGGCGACGATGTCGGCGCTCCGATCCAGCTGTCCCGAGGTCTATGCGGCCGCAAGCTTCTGGTGGACCGCCGGTGGTGGCGATTTTCCTGCGCTGGCATTGAGCTGCCGCGGTTTACCGGACCCATACCGCTATTCCACCTTGCTGACCGGAGATCTGGGATCAGCGGGCCAGGCGAGGTGAGATTGGCGAAATGCCGCTTTTGCGGTGGTGAAATTTTTGATGCAGGTCGATGGACGTATCGTCGTTGAACTTTGACGTCAGCAGCGTGACGCATGCCGGCAAGGTGCGTGCGCGCAACGAGGATTCGTGCCTGGTGCGCACCGACACCGGCTTGTGGGCGGTGGCCGACGGCATGGGCGGCCACGAAGCTGGCGACCTGGCAAGCCGGATTTTGGTGGAATCGCTCGACGCGATTGAGCAGCCCGAAGCGGCGCTCGATCTCCTGCAGCAATGCGAGGCGCAGATTTTTCGCGCCAACCAGCGGATCGTGGATTTGAGCCGCGAACGCCATGGCGCAACGATCGGCACCACGGCCGCGGTCCTGCTCGTCCGCGACAAGCACTATGCCTGCGTCTGGGCGGGCGACAGCCGCGTCTATGTGATCAACGGCGGGGCGATCAAGCAGTTATCGCGAGACCACACGGAGATCGAGGAACTGGTCGCAGCCGGGACGCTGTCGCGCGAAGACGCCAGGAACTGGCCCAACAATGTCATCACCCGTGCGGTCGGCGTTGCTGAGGATCTGGAGCTGGAGATCGTGACCGGGTCGGCGGACCCCGGCGATGTCTTTGTGATCTGCAGCGATGGCCTGACCAAGCATTTGCGCGACGACGAGATTCTTCAGTACGCCACGGGCCGCAACGCGCGGGCTGCCTGCGAGGTGATGCTTGAGCTGGCGCTGGAGCGTGGCGGTCTCGACAACGTCACGGTCGTCGTCGTCCGCCTGCCGGATGCGGTGGCGCGTTCATCTGAGCCGACGCATTCGCCCGTTACTGGCGTTCGGGAGAGTGGCGGCAATGAATTCTAAAGAACCGTTCCGACCGTCCTATCGCGGCGTAGCGCCGGGCACGCGCCTCAATGGCATTTACGAAATCGATCAGATGATCGGCGCCGGCGGCATGGGCGAAGTCTACAAATGTCACGAGATTCAGACTGGCGCGGCCGTGGCCGTCAAGATGCTCCTGCCGGACATGGCGGAGAACGATGCCGCATTGGCGCTGTTCCGCAGAGAGGCAGCGGCGCTTCATCATTTGCTGCACGACGCCATCGTGCGCTACTTCCTTTTTTCGGTCGAGCCGGCGCTGCAACGCCCCTATCTGGCGATGGAATTCGTCGATGGCCGGTCGCTGTCCGATATCCTGGCGGACGGTCCGCTGACTTTCGAGGCGCTGGTGAAGTTGATGCGGCGCATCGCCTCGGGCCTGCAGGCGGCTCATGAGCGCGGAATTATTCATCGCGATGTGTCGCCCGACAACATCATCGTTCCGCTCGGCGATGTGACACGGGCCAAGATCATCGATTTCGGCATCGCCCGTTCGACCCAGCTGGGCGACAAGACCATCATCGGCTCCGGCTTTGCCGGCAAGGACAACTACGTCTCGCCGGAACAGGTCGGCCTTTACGGCGACGAGGTCACCGCGAAATCCGATATCTACAGTCTGGGCCTGCTCCTGTTCTATGCCTTGACCGGACGGAAGCTCGACATGGGCGGCAGCCAGTTTCAACTGGTCGAGAAGCGCCGGCGGGTGCCCGATCTCGGCGGCATTGACATGCGGATCCGTCCGCTGCTCGAACAGATGTTGCAGCCTGATCCGGCGAACCGGCCGGCCACGATGGCGGAGATCGCGAACTGGCAGATCGCATCGTCATCCCCGCGCAGTCAATATCCGCTGGATCGCGTCGAGACCGAACAGGTCCGGCCGGAATATAGCATTGCGCCGAAGCCAAATCGCCGCTCGCTCTGGCTGATCCTTGCGGCTGCCTTTCTCGCGGCGCTGGTCGGGGAGGGGGGCTATGCGATATACACCCTGGTCTGGTCGCCGCCAGCTGTCGTCAGGCCGCCGCCGCTGCCGGAGTTCGGCCAGAAGTCCCAGGCTGCCTTGTCGGAGCCGAAAGCATCGCCGCCTTTGCCCGCGCTGCGGCCGGTCGCACCGATGGCCTCGGCCGGCGATGGCGCAGCCCGCGCCGATCGCGTTCGTCGATTTGTCGAGCAGTATGGTGGGGGCAACTGCTTTTTCATCCTTCCGGTTGCGATCAGTTCGAGCGCGGCGGTGATCGAGGGCTTTGGATCATCGACGGCGCCGTTTGACGCGCTCGACAAGGCGTTCAAGCGCGACCTGGGTTTTGAGGCCTCGATCGGCGCGCGGCTGGTCACGCAGGCGCAGTGTCCGGCGATCAAATTCCTCGGCGAGCACGGCGGCAGCCAGGCGCGAACGCCGCGCATCAACCTCAGCTCGATCGAAGTCAAGAATGGGGAGACGCTGAGCGGCACCATCGAGAATTTCGCCAATCGCGTTGTCGAATTGCTGTTGGTGTCCGATAGCGGGGAGGTGCAGAACCTGTCCTATCTGTTGAGGCCGGGTATCGATTCCCTGTCGTTCTCGATAGGCATGCAGCGCGGCGGCGGAGGCGATGGCCCGCAACTGGTGATGGCCGTGGCGACGCCGCAGGTCCTCGATTCATTACAGCAACCCAAACCGATGGCCGCTGACACTTTCTTCCTGCAGGCCGCCAGCGAGGCGCAGCGCAACAATGTTGCGATCGCCACGGCAGCACGCTATTTTCGGCTCAGGAACTGAAAATCAGCGACCGATGCGACGATCATGTGCGATGGTCAGAAACGGCCAATGATCAGGATCTTCAGATTGCCTTCGGGCGTGAAGTCTTCGGCAGTAAATTCCAGTGCATTCGGCGCGGTTGGCTTAAGCTGGCCCGGGCAGAAACTGACCAGGCGATCGCTGGCGCCGGGATCGATCGTCAGCTTGAACGAGCCGATCGGTCCAGCCCAATCGGCGCCGCTCTTGAGCACATAGTTGATCCGCTGTTCTCCGATCATCGGCTCGTTGATCTCGCCATTGCCGGCGCGCGCGTCGAGTTGCGCCAGGAAGGCGTCGGAGATGCAGTAGTCCTTGCGATATCCTTCCACTTCAGAGGACAGCGCCTTGTTGCTGCGGAGGATCCGTCGCAGGATGGTATCCGAGCTGATGCCGACGCTTGGCCGGTACTGGTGTTCGACAATGACTTCGCGCCTAGGGGGGAATGTCTGCTGTCGAACAGCGGACGTCCTCGCGACCCAGGCCATGGCATATTGCTGGCGGCCCTTGTCGTCGGTTCGCTCAGGCAGCAACAAGCCCTGATCCAGGAGCTTGGTGCGGGTTGCCTCGGGCAGATCGGTGGGGCGGATTTCGCGACGTCCGATCGGCAGCACCGGCAACTTGAATTGATTGAGCAGGGCGCTGACATCCTTATCGCCAAGCATGGCGCGCTGGTCGATCTGGAACTGCGCGGGAACGCCGTCAATCCTGGTTTGAAAATCGACGAAGTTGACCGGATCGGTCGAAGGAAGGGCGATGGTGTCCGCATCCGAGAGGTCGATGTCAGGCAGCGGAAAGGCGACCGTCAGCGTGATGGGTTTTGCGGAGCTGTTGACGAGCCGATAGTGCACGCTCACGCGGTCGAGCGATATCCGCAGATCCTCGCTCTCAATTGCAATGTCGTTGGTCCAGACGAATTGTAGCCCGCCAATCGATAGCTCCGCGGTGGAATCATTGGCGCGAGCCGCGCAGGCGGCCGCCAGCATGGCACCGCAAAGGACAGCGATGGCGGATGATTTCAGCCGGTCCATGATAGCTCCTCTGCGTCGCGATACACATATGCGTGTGCCGATATCATCCGAATGAATGATGCGGATCGCGCCAATCTTTTCCCAAATCCCATCGTGGTCGCCGTATTTGACTTCATACTGTCGATCAGCGTCGTTTATATTGCGATCCCGAATAATGGGCCGATGCCATGTTGTCGATGCAAGCACAGAATTTATCGAACTAAACAGGCCGGTCGTACGTCCAATCTGCGATACAGAGTTGGTCGGAGGATGCCGGGCAACAGTTCAGTTGAATTGTTGAATATTGAGGCGAGCATGTTTTTTCAGAAGTGGTTGCTTCGAATCATCGTGATGGGATGGGCCGCCTCGTTCGCAGGCGCGGCCGCAGCTGCCGACACCGTGGTGCGGCAATTTTCCGCCGGTGGCACCTCCACGACGGTCGGCATCGCCGCCGCCGGCGAAGACGTGGAATTGACCGGGCCGCAGGCGCTCACCTCCGACGCGCAGGGCAATCTGTTCGTGCTCGATCAGATCAACGGCCGCATTCTCCGGTTCAATCCGAAGCAACCCGCCGGCGGTCCCAGCGTCTTAAAAATGCCGGCGGACGTTCAGGCCAACGATCTCGTCGTGCGCAAGAACGACATCCTGGTTTGGGATGGCTCAATCCGCACGCTCAAGGCCGCCAGTGAGCCATCCACCCGCAGCATCGACGATGGAGTGGTCCAGCTTGAGGAGGTCGTCACGCGGGACGTGGACGATCAATTTGCCGTCTCGGCTTTCGCGCAGATGGGTTCGCAACCTCCGGGAAGCGCAGCTGAGTTGCTCGATCAGAACACCCGCGCCGCGGTCATCAAGAAGACCCGGCAGCCCGACCGGCAATATATCGCGTCCCGCGGCAAGGGATCGGTGATTGCCGACATCATTCCCAACAAGGGTGACAGCAGCGTTCGTATCGAAGTCCAGACCATGGACAGCAACGAGACGATCGGCCAGCTCAGCCTGCGCGTGCCGAACAAGCTCGGCACAGTCGAGTTTCTCGAGATCGACAACAGCGATCGCTTCTATGTCCTGGGCGAGAATGTTCCGGATTCGGGACGGCGGGCCTCGACCTTCGTGGCGCGCTACGCGTCGAACGGCAAGCTCGAAGGCATCTATGAATTGCCCCTGGAGAACACCCCGCTGACCCGGCGCTTCGTGACGATTTCCGGCGATGGCGACGTTTACTTCCTGCGCACCAAAGACGATGGCGTCGAGGTCGTCGGCGTCGGTTTTCGTTCGCTTCGCAGCGCTTCGGTGATCGACCCTCGCCTGCCACGGACCGCGGCCAAGAACAAGAATCTGCTGGAGGGAAAGTCTGACGGCAAGTTCGACGCCGTCGCGGCGGTCCGGCCTTCCAATCGCCAGCAAACCATTGAAACCGCGTTTGCGTTCGAAGGGTTGCAATGGAAGCTGACGCCGGCAAATTATGGCTCCGATCCGGATACGGCCTGCACCGGCTTCGATCGGATTCGCCGCCCCTGGTATCTGCAGGGCAAGTCCAACCAGGAGGTCCGTGGCGTACCCTATTGCTGGGGTTGTCACGGTTCGCTTGCGAATTTTCGCCTTCGTATCGAATCCGGAGACTTGGCCGGCAACGTCTGCACAGGCAACGCTCCGCGAACCGATGTTGCCGGCGTCGACTGTTCCGCTTTCGTGAGCGCGGCATGGGGCCTGTCGGTTCACTACACGACCGCAGCCATTCCCGCGATCGCCAAGAGGGTCGAGAATCCCTGGGATCTGAAGCCGGGCGACGCGCTCAACAAGCCGGGGTCGCACGTCATGCTGTTCCTGCGCTTCACCCCGGACCGCAAGGCCGAAGTGATGGAGTCGTCAACGGGTGGCTGCAATGGTCGCGTCTGTCGCAACGTCTATCCATTGGCTGCTCTTCTGGAGCGCGGCTATGTCCCGGTGCGCTTCCGCGCGCTGGCCGAGGACGAGATGACGGTTTCGGCGAGCGCCTATCAGGAGGCGGACGCGCCAGCCGGGCGTTCGAAAAGGCCAGCCACGGTCAAGCGGTGAACCTGGTCGGGAGCATCAAGCACGAATGTTTTCGCCGACGTCCGTTGTCGAGGTGTGGCGCGCGGCGCGCCCCTGGGATGACGGAGGTTCGGAACCAAGCGAGTGACGTGGGAATCTGTTGAGGAAGCGCGCAATGCCCGGATATTGGAAGATTGTATTCACGGTTGCTTTGATTTCCGTTTCGAGCGTTCAGCTGGATGGCGCATGGGCGGCGGGCACGCTGCAGCTCAGTAATCCCGATGGCGGCGAAGTGCGCGCGCTGGTGATCGGCATCGACGACTATCAACATGTCCGAAAATTGAAAGGTGCCACGGCGGATGCCCACGACATCGATTCAAGCCTGAGGACGATGGGTGTTCGGGATGTGACGGCGCTGATCAACGACCGTGCGGAGCGGTCGAACGTGTTGCGCGAGATCAGCGCGCTGGTCGAGCGGACCAAGACCAACGATATCGTCTTTCTTTCGATTGCCGGACACGGGGCTCAAGAGCCCGAGCGCATCAAGGGATCGCAGCCCGACGGCATGGAGGATGTGTTCCTGCTGCCCGGCTTCGAGGCCACGCCGACGGGTTCGCAGCAACGCGTCCTCGGCAGCGAATTCAACCATTTCATCAGGCAATTTGAGTTGCGCGGCGCCAAGGTGATCTTCGTTGCGGATACTTGTCACGGCGGCGGCATGGTGCGTGACATCGATCCGCGTGCCGAAGAAATGAGCTTCCGGCAAATTCCAAGCTACACATTGTTGGTCGACGAACTGAAACCGGTCTCGGATCAGAACGATCCGCGCTCGGAGCTCGATCTCGACCATACAGCCTTTCTGGCCGCGGTCGATCGCAATACCAAGGCGCCGGAAGTCCGTGTGCCGGGCATCGACGGATTGCGTGGCGCACTGAGCTACGCCCTCGCCCGAGCCATCGAGGGCAATGCGGATGCCGATCATGACGGCAAGGTGACGCTGAAGGAGTTTTTCGCCAATATCCGGCAGGTCGTGTACCAGCTCTCCGATCAACGGCAGAACGTCGTCACCATGTCCTCGCCGAACCGGTCGCCCGACATCGATGTCGCGTTCGGCCTGACGCGCGGCGTGACGCTGATCCAGGGGCCGATCGAAGGCCCTCAGCCGTCGGCGCCCCGGTCGCCTCAGTCGTCGGCGTCCTTGCCGCCAGCGTCCGCAAGCCCTGCGGCCATCGCACCGAGCCCGTCGCCGGGGCCGATCCCGCAGATGGCCGGGCAGGCGAGTCCGCCGATCCGGCTGGCGGCCCTTGACGGCAAGACCAGCTATTTTCCCAGTCCGAAATCCCGCGACTCGACGTTTCAAGCGGTGCAGCCCACAGACAATCCAGACCTGATCTGGGATCCGGTCTCGCATGACATCATCGCCTGGGGAGATGTCATCGCCTACGGGGTCGACCTGCCGGATCTCTCGACCGTCATCGACAGGACGGCGGCGATCCGCACCCTCAAAGGCATCGCGACCCAATCGCCGCAGGTCATGCGTATCTCGCCGGACGATCGTCCGCACCACGATGGTCAGACGGTCAATATCGATCTGTCGGAGGTCGCGGGACGCGCCGTGGTGTTGTTCAACGTCTCCGGCGACGGCACGATACAGATGCTCTACCCGACCGGCTCTGATGTGTCGCCGGTCCGATCGGCCAACTTGCGGATTCCGCTGCGTGTGCGCGATCCGTTTGGCGCCGAGCAGGTCGTTGCCGTGACATCGCAGCAGCGCATGGTGGACTTCGAGAGAGCGCTTCAGCAAATGAATCTTCGGCGCGCGTCCGGATTGGTTATCAAGAGCCTGGAGCGATACATGCCGGCTGACGCGCGCGTCGGATCGGTCGGATTCTTTACCTTGCCCTGACGCTTCATCGAGCGAGAACGGTGATGCTGCCGAACAGATTGAACTTGGGGCTGTGGGTCGGCTTGCTCATGGTGTCGATTTCAGGCGCGGCAGCGGCGAAATCCTCCGCCGAATTCCCGGCTTTCGCATTCTTCGTCGCCTTGACATCGTCGCCGATCCCGCGTGTTCCGCTCGCGATGCGGATCGCGCAAAGTGCGTCCGATCGAAATGATATCCCGCCCAATATTCCCAACACAGCGAGCGTGTCGATCGAGATGGGTCCCGATCAGTCCGTCAGCGTCGGCACTAGAATTTCATTTCGGGTGACGACCAAAAAGCCCGGCTATCTGCTGCTGATCGACATCGACGCCAATGGGAGCATGTCCCAGATTTTTCCGAGTCCTGAAATGATCGTTCAATCGCAGGACGCGGCCAGAAATTTTGTCAAGCCGGGCGAGGCGTTGCTGATCCCGAATTCGGAAGCCAAGAAACACGGCTTCGACTACGTCATCACGCCGCCGACGGGGGAAGCGGCGGTGGTCGCAATTCTCAGCGACCGGCGGGTTCAGATTCTCGACCTGCCCGATACGCAGAAGCCGCGAACCGAAGCCGAGACCATCGGCTATCTGACTGGATGGACGAGCGAGTTGCGGGTCCCGGATCCTGACACAGGCAAACTGCAGCCGAGCAATTGGTCGTTCGATATCAAGCAATATACGATCAGGCCGTGAGCGCAGCGCTGGCCGGTCTGGTACTGCTGCCTGGAAGCGGCAAAGCTTAGCTCGGTTCGAACGAATCGCGCGGACCAAAGGAACCGGCAGCGATGGCTCGCGCAATTCACCTCAGTGGCAGATCTGCACGTTGCCACCGCCGCCCTCATAGGGCCCGCCTTGCGCGGTGGTCCTGAATTCAAGGTGACATCCGCGGTCGATCGGGCGGCAACCGCCGCGGTCGCAGACGATCTGGCCCGTTGATGCACGCGACTGAGGCACGCTGGCCTCGCGGTGCGGCCGTTCCCGAGCCGCGCGATCGGGCCGCTCGTCGGGTTCGCGCCTGGCCATCGGCCGTTTCGCACGGCGCTTCTCGCATTCATTATCGTCGTTGAGGAACGAGCCTTCCGCGCAGACGATCTTGCTGCAGGTGTCGCCATCGGCATCGGGTCTGAAGCCGTGCTGGCAGATGAGTGGGCAGACCCGGCTCGACTTGAGCTTGATGGCATCGAGAGCATCGGGACTGGCAAGCTTGACGTCGAGTTTGGTGCCGGCGTGCTTGTTGAACAATGTCAGCGAACGCTGTGATACCGTATTCCATTCGCCATCGGCGGCGCCGGTCAGGCAGCCGACGCGACGCAGCTCGGTTTGCACCGATTTGACGACGTCGGTCTGGGCGCCCCGGCGTTCAGCGATGCAAGGCGCGGTCGTCGTTCAGGGTAGGGAACACTTCACCTTCCTCTAAGTGCGGTGGCTAAGGGGTATTCCAAAACGATGTACGCAGACTAATACCGTGTACTAAAGCGTTTGGAGCGAGCACAATGGCTAACGAAATAGTTGGGCCGTTGGGCGCTCATTTGTGGCGCGTGTTGTCAGGCGTGGAGTAACGGGCGGCCAGAGCGCGTATGGTGACATGGCCAGACTTGATCCGGCCATCCATCGATCTTCAGAACATTCCTGCGAGAGGACGGATCGTCGAGCCAAGGCCGGTGATGACGGCATACCCGGTTGCAGCGCCTTGCATCGTTCTGTCTCGGCAGATCGTGGACGCATAAATCGACCCGTTGGGAACGGTTTCCCCAAGACATCCTCGCGAGAAGCGAGGTCATCCGATCGGATGATGCCGCCGCGGTGCGGCGGCAGTATGAGTCTTGCAGATACTCCAATCCGATTGAACCCGTCGACGGTGTGAGGCGACCACTTCCGGAGTTCCGGCTCGCGCAGGAGATCGCTCTTGGCCCGTATTGATCCCGTTTTCATCACCCGAAAAATCGAAGCGGTGCCATTCCCGTCGGCGCCGAACGTCGTCGTTTCTTTTCCGCACCGTGAAGATTGGTGGAATCGGTATCCGGCGCTGCACAGCGCAGGGAACGGACGAAAGCGCACGATTGATGACTTACAACTCCTTTATCAGAACCAGAAGCGCGATCACCAGATGAGTGTGTTCAGGCGACTTGGCCATTTACGGCATTGGGCAACGGGCAGGGCGGTCTTTGCGGAACTGCGCGCGCGGCCCTCTTATCCGGTTTACATTTTCCCATATGCATTCTTGCCGTCCATAGATGGGACGGCCGAGACGCGCTGGGTGTAACTGAAGCGCTCCAGATTCCGCAAACGCGGAGGGAACGTGCCCGTGGAATCAAGCCACTGGGGACGACGTTCCACGTGAGGGGGGGTGTACTCCGCCAGCATGGATCAACCCGGCGCCGTCGACTTGTACTATTCGGCTGAGCGTTGCGAAGACAGCGACGCGGATGGAACGCTGTTGCACGAGCTCGTGCATGCAATGCGGGTGATGTCGGGCGCTCATCATCAAAGGAAGATGGGCGGCGGTTACCACAATTCTGAAGAATTTTACGCCAATACGATCGAGATGATCTTTCGATCCGAGCGGGGACAGAACGTCTTCGACTATGCGTATCACCCTATCGATCAGGCATCGGTTCTCAAGCAACCCAGGGCGCGCGCATTTCTTACGGCCCTTCGGCACGAGCAGCTGTCGCTCTTTGTTGCGCTCGCGCAAGTGGATGCAGATTTCAACCCGATGCGGCCGATCGCCGAGAAACTGTTGACAATTGACTTGTAATTGAGCGAGCCATTGAGGTTGCGGCTAGTCATCGGGAGCTGGCTTGCGCAGGATATCGCCCTTGGACCGCAATGATCCCGTTTTCATCACCAGAACAATCGAAGGGACGCCATTCGCGTCGGCGCCGAACGTCGTCGGCGTCACCGAACGCGATCTCGTATGTCGCAGCAATCTCGCCACCATGAACTTTGGAAACGGGCTGTAAATTCGAAAGCAGCAGGTTGCAGGTTACGTTTTGGCGCGCAAAGCGAACATTCGACAAGAGACCAACGTCTGCAAATTAGGTTGATCACGCTTTCATCTCGCCAAGATAGGCCTGCTGCACCATTTCGTTGTCACGCAGACTCTGGGCCGAGCCGTGCAGCACCACCTGGCCGGTCTGCAGGACGTAGCCGTAGTTGGCGATCGACAGAGCCATGTTGGCGTTCTGCTCGACCATGAAGATGCTGGTACCCTGGCGATTGATCACCTGAATGATGTCGAACACCTGTTCGACGAATGCGGGCGACAAGCCCATGGACGGCTCGTCCATGCACAGGAGCTTCGGACGCGCCATCAGCGCACGACCGATGGCGACCATCTGCTGCTCGCCGCCCGACAGCGTGCCCGCCTGTTGCTTGAGGCGCTCCTTGATGCGCGGGAACAGGCCGAAGACGCGTTCCTTGTCGGCCTCGATTTCGACCACGTCGTCGCGCGTGAAGGCGCCCATTTCCAGATTTTCGAGCACAGTCATACGCGGAAACAGGCGGCGCGCCTCCGGCACCGGCGCGATGCCCCGCTTCACCCGCTCGGCGGTCGGCAAGTCGTTGATGCGCGCGCCCGCATACATGACCGCGCCGCTCTTCGGCGTCACGATGCCGAGGATCGTCTTCATGGTCGTGGACTTTCCGCAGGCATTGCCGCCAAGCAGGCAGACAATCTCGCCTTCGCCAACGCGATAATCGACGTCCTTCAGGACGTGAAGCTCGCCGTAGTAGGTGTTGACGTCCTTGAACTCAAGAAGCGGCGGCGATCGCTGCGACGGCGTCTGTCGTTCGTCCAAGATAGGCACGCAGCACTTCCTTGTTTGAATGAACTTGCTTGGGCGTGCCCTCGGCGATCTTCTCGCCATGATCGAGCACGATCACCTTGTCCGCGATTTCGTTGACCACGTCGAGCTTGTGCTCGATCAAGAGGATCGTCACGCCACGTTCGCGCAGATGCCGGATCTGGTCCGCCAGTTCCAGCGTCTCCGTTGGGTTCATGCCGGCCGTCGGCTCGTCGAGCAAAAGAAGCACAGGCTCCGACACCAGCGCGCGCGCGATCTCGAGCCGCCGCCGGTTTGCGTAGGACAGAGAGAATGCGAGGTGCTGGAGGCGCGGCATCAGCCGGTTGCCGAAAATACCCAATATTTCGAGTGCGCGGGTGCGTGCGGCCGCTTCTTCGCGCTTTGCGCGCGGAAGGCGCAGGACGGCTCCGATGGCTCCCGTTGAGGTGCGCGTATGCGCTCCCACAAGCGCGTTCTCCATCAGCGTCATGTTGGAGAAAAGGCGCAGGTTCTGGAAGGTACGCGCAATACCCTTCTCGACAATCCGGTGCGGCTTCAATCCGGTAACGTCCTCGCTTGCGAGCAGCACTTGGCCGCCATCCGGTTCGATGAGGCCGGTGATAAGATTGAAGAACGTCGTCTTGCCCGAGCCGTTCGGCCCGATGATGGCGACGATCGATCCCGGCATGACGTTGAGATCGATGCAGTTCACGGCCTTAATGCCGCCGAACGACTTCGCCAGGTCCTTGATCTCAAGCAGCGGCTTGCCCGGGTCAATCGTTCGCCGATGAAGGGGGACAAGTCCAGCCTCGACAGCACTTCGCGATGGCATCGCGTTCTGCTGCTCATAGGTCAGTGCTGTCACCGCGGCGCGTTCGGGAATGAGCCCCTGTCGGCGATAGAGCATCATCACCACAAGAATGATGCCGAAGATCAGTTCGATCGACTGCACCAGATCAAGCTTTTGCAGAAAGACAATGCCAGTCAAATCGCCGAGCGCGTGAATCCACTGCGTCAGGTCCTGCAGGAACCACGATTGCAGCAACTGCAGGCTGAGCGCGCCGACCACCACGCCGGCGACGCTGCCGATGCCGCCCAACACGATCATGACGAGAATCATGATCGAGACTGGGAACATGAACATCTCCGGCGAGGCCGTCTGCAGCTTGGCCACGTAGAAGGTTCCCGTCACACCGGCGAAGCTCGCACCGATGGCAAAGGCGAGCAGCTTGAGATGGGTGCGATTGACCCCCATCGCCTCGGCTGCGATTTCGTCCTCGCGGATGGCAAGCCAAGCCCGGCCGACGCGCGAGTGTTTCAGCCGCGTGCTGATGAAGATCAAAAGGACGATAAGGGCGAGCCCGAGGTAGTAGTAGGGCGTGGACATCACACCGAAATTGTAGCCGAAGAATTTCGGCGTGGCGACGCCGCTGAGGCCTTGCGCGCCATTGGTGATGTAGGGCGTATTGCGCGCCACGATCGGCACGATCTCGCCGAAGCCGAGCGTCACGATGGCAAGATAATCACCCTTGAGCCTGAGCGTCGGCGCGCCGAACAACAGGCCGAAGAAGGCGGCGACCGCGGCCGCCATCGGCAACATCAGCCAGAATGACACATCAAAATGGACAGTGCCGACGCCAGCCCCCGCGTCGAGATGTTCGACAAGGCCAAGCCACTGGAAGGGCTCCCAGAAACTGCTCCACTGCGGCTGGATCTGATAGGACGACAGCGCGCCGTAAGTGTAGGCACCGATGGCGAAGAACGCCGCATAGCCGAGATCGAGGAGGCCGGCAAAGCCTACGACGATATTGAGCCCGAGCGCCAGCATGGCATAGGCGAGCGCATTCGCCGCCGCATCGATGTCACCTTCATTGCCGTCGAGATAAGGGAAGGCGAGCGCCGCCACGAGGATGATAGCGAGCAGATAGGGGCGGAATTTCTCACTCCTGGTGCGATCCCAGATCGCTGGGATCCAACTGCATGAGCGCCCCATCGCCGCGAGCACTATCTTTTGCGCGCGTTCGAAATGTGGATCTGGCACGCCGTAGCCCTAGGATTTCGTCGGCGCTGCACGGCCGAGCAGCCCCGTGGGGCGCAAAACTAGCACGAGCACTAAAAGGGAAAAGATGATGACGTCAGTCCAGCGCACGGCGATGTACTGGCCGCCCAGCGATTCGATGAGCCCGATCGCCACGCCTCCGAGCATCGCCCCCGGTATGTTGCCGATCCCACCGAGAACCGCCGCAGTGAAGGCCCGCAGGCCAGAGGTGTAGCCGATCAGGTAACTTGTATAATTGTAGTAGAGTCCGAAGATCAGCCCGGCCGCGCCGGCGAGCGCAGATCCCAGGAAGAAGGTGATGACCACCACGCGGTCGACGTCGATGCCGACCATGCGCGCCGCCTCCTGATCCTGCGCCATCGCCTGCATCGCCTTGCCCATTTTCGTCCGTCGGACGAAATAGTTGAGCGCCACCATGAGCAAGAGCGAGATGGTCCACAGCAGCACCTCGCGCAGGCGCAGCGTAACCCCGCCGAAAATCCAGGCGGTGTTGGGCATCGGGTTGGAGTAATTCTTTGAGTCGGCGCCGGCCCCGAGCAGAACGACGTTATACAAGATGTAGGACATGCCGATCGTGGTGATCATCGGCGCGGTGCCCGATACACCGCGCAGAGGCCGTAACGCGAACCGTTCGATTGCGACTCCGAGAATGCCGGATCCCAGCATCGTTACGATGAACGCCACGACAAGGATGCCGGCTAACGGCAGCCCGTAGAGAACGTGCGACTGACCGGCAAAGCCCATCGCCTCCAGCGTCCACATGGCGATGAACGAGCCCACCATGAAAACGTTGAAGTGCGCAAAGTTGATGAGTTCGATGATACCGTAGACCATGGTGAAGCCGAGCGCGAGCAGCGAGTACATCGCGCCGAGGCTTACACCGTTGATCACCTGCTGGAGCAGCACATCCCAATGACTCATCGCCGGTTCTCTCGATGCAGCATCACGAGCCGGGAGCTCACGACTGCGGCGCTGCTTCGAGATACTTCAACTGGTGCGTGATGTCGTCGGGAGGGTATTTGTCATCGTGACGGTACTGGAAGACGCTGACCGTGCGATCGAGAATGTCGCCATTCTGGTCGAAAGCAACGGCTCCCTGCAGCGTGTTGACGTGCGAGTTCTGGATCGCGTCGCGGACATTTGAGCGGTTCATTTCCTTGCCGCTTTTCGCCACTTCCTCGACGGCAGCGAGAATGACCTTCGCCGCATCATAGGCGGTTATCGAATAATCGTCCGGCGTGCTGTGATATTTCTCCTGGAAGGTCTTCACGAAATTGGCCGCGGCCGGGCTTTCTGTCAGGTGCGGGCCGGCATTCGTCCCGTACCAGCCTTCAATCGCCGGGAAGCCCCCACCCTTGAGGAAGCTACCGCCGGCCACGCCGTCGCCGCCTCCCTTGATCATGTTCGGAACGGTCTCAGACGCCTGCTTGGCGAGCTTGACGCCGGCTTGCGCCACGCCGCCATAATAGATGGCGTCCGGATTGAGCGCCTTGATCTTGGTCAGGGCGGTCGTGTAGTCGGCCTCCTTGGGATCGAGCTGGTCGTGGCCGAGGACCTCGATGCCGATCTTCTTCGCCTGATTTTCGAATGCATTGGCGAGCCCGACGCCGTAGGCACCAGAGTCGTCGAGGATAAATACCGTCTTCACGTGGAGTTTTACTTTATAGTAATTGGCCATGTTCGGCCCTTGGTAGGCGTCCGTCGTGACGGTTCGGAAATAGACGGCCTTGCCCTTGGGCCGGAATTGGCCGGCCATTTTCGGATCGGTGATATCGGGGTTGGTCGAGGATGGCGTTATCGTCGCCATGTCCGCTTCGCTGAGGATCGGCGACATCGCCTTGCCGCTGCCGCTCATTTGAGGCCCGACATTGGCGACGACCTGCGGGTCGGCGATGAGCTTCTTGGTATTGGTGGCGGCCTGGGCAGGATCATACTGGCCGGCGGTGGCAGTGCCGTCGTCGTAGATGACCGGGACGATCTTATAACCGGCGACCCCGCCCGCGGCGTTGGCCTCGTCGAAAGCGATCATGGCTCCATTCTTGATCAGGTTGGCGTCCTCGGCGTCAGCACCCGTGAATGGCAGCGTAATGCCGATCTTGACCACTTTTTGATCGGCTAATGCTGCGGCGCCTCCACCAACCGCGGCGATCGCGGCTAAAACAACGGCCCCTACACTTAAAGCACGCCGTGTATACTGGAACGGTTTCATGGGGTCTCCTCCTTGGGATGAGAGCGCCTCACTCAAAGCCTACATCCGATTTGTTCGCTCGTACATTCGCTTAAACACCGCATTTTGCTTCAAGAGTGGGAAGCAACATTTAGGCCACCTGGCCAAGCGACTAGAGCCCGATGGGATCAGGTTTGAATCACCATCGCGCTCTAGGTTTTTGATCGAGCATGATCTTTTCGGAAAACCGGTCTCCTTTTCCGGATCATGCTCCAGTCGCGGATATCGCCGGAATGGCGGGATTGGCCCAATTGCGAAATGGCGGCGTCGAGAAACGACGGTGTCTCCGCTACGCAAATTCGACGGTCTATGCAGGGCCGATGAAATTTTAGGCGCTCGCACAACTACAATTGGGAGCTGAGCCAGCCAGGGAATAACGGACGTTTCATGGGAAATCTTGGGCGCGGTACCGGAGATGCTTCAAACGGCGTGGGGATCTCTTTTCAAGGCGCTTAGTCTTGAGAAGGGCGAGAGCCTTCGAGGCGGTACGACGTCCGTCGGCATAGCCGCCGCGGCCATCGCAAAGCACCACGGCGCTTTCGCCGCTTCTACAACCCGCAGACCCGATCGCGACCAGTGGCTCCGGTCATGCGGAACTGACCAGGTATTCATTGATAGCGATAGGCGACAATGTTGCTGACTGTACCGGACTCCAGGGCCTGAACGCGAGGATGGCCCAAGAGGTCTGAGCTTCGATGATGCCATAATCCTGTTGTGCTAAATGGGTTCCGAGCGCCCGCGAGGATGCCCCGCGGCTTCGGCACACATCTCGCCGCCACAGGCCTCATCGTTTCGTCCGGGTCTTGCGGGTCGATCGGGGAGAGGACTTTGGTGGTGTCGCGGCGGACACTTCCTTCAACAATTTCGGAACATCCATGGTCTTGATCAGCACCGCGCCCGGCTCTTCGACAGGCCACGCGAGATATTTGGCGCGGGCCATCAGCTCGATCCTGGATCGGTTTCTTAAGACGCTCTCGACGCGTTCCTTCTGATCCTGCCCATCTGTCCCGAAATGATCGTCGAGCGCCTCACGGCTGATCGCGCAAGCGACCGAGCTGCCAAGCGCGGTGCCTGCGAACGTCACGATGTCCCGGCTGATATCATAACGCACCGGAGGATTGTCGAACGCCAGGTCGAGGCCGGCAATCGTGGAGCGGCGGAGGCCAACAGTCTTGAGCGTCAAATCCCGTGCGCTGCTGTTGGTGACGCTCAGCCCTTGAATGAGCAGTTCGCGCCAGGTCGGCCCGCGCTTGTAGGCTTCCTCCCAGGCGAGTTTGAGCTCGTGAGGTCGGTTGTCGGCAAGCACTTCGAGCAGGACGCTGGCTTGCTGAATATCCTTGTCTCGCTTCGCAAGCCCTTCGCGACGCCGGCGCGATACAATCAACTTGTGAACGGCGTAGCGCGCCGGCGTAGGCACCTGAACGAAGATGCCGGCATGATGCAGGATGACAGCTGGCTCCGGCTCGTGAATGAGGAAATCAAGAAAGCGCAACGGTTGGGCGTCGGTTCGCAGTGCGGGCAGCGCCTGGGGCTGTCCGGTTTCCCCACCTTCGTTGGGGGTGAGAAAGTCGACCCGCAAGCCGCCTCTTGCGGCATAGCTAGTCACCCGCCGGCCATCGACGGTGTGAGGGATCGCGCGAAAGGTCTTGTTGGCATCCTTCAATATCTCAGGCACCGGCGGGGTACTATGAGGGCATCTCTCGCAATTCGGAAGGATTGATCTGATCACTGTAGCGTCCGCAGACAACGGCTGCACGAATAATCGTTCAACTTCAACTCGAACTGGCGTTCGTCTATTTGAGGCGAAGAAGACGGCCGACGGCCGCATTCTGCAACATCACTAAAGAAAATGGCTCAATTCTGATAAGAGGCGGCTTCATGAGCGGGGCGGGGACGCGAACGCGGTTGTCATCGTAAGTCGCGACGACGGCGCGGCTGGTTCACAAGAGGTCGGGTGGGCAAGGGTGCGTTTGCGCCTTGCCCACCATCTTCCGGATCGCGCGATTGCTATTGCGAGTTCGGATGCCACTCCGGCAGCTTGGGAATGTCAGGGTCCAGAAAATCCCAGGCTTGGCCGCGCGAGGCGTAGAGGACGATGGCGGGCTTGAAAGACGCGGCACTGTCGAGGCTTCCGACATAGATGCCGATGAATTCGGGATTCTTGTCCGGCTTGTTGTAGACCGAGACACCGCAGTTCGGGCAAAAGCCCTTTCGCTTCGTTGCGCCTCGGTCGCTGGTGCGCGCGATTTCGCGAACCTCACCTGATATCTCGAACGCGGCTCGCGAAAATACAAGGACCGAGCTGTGCCCGCCGCCGGAGTCCATCTGGCAATCCCGGCACTGGCATTGAAAGCCGCGAATGGGCTCCGCGCTGATGGTGTAACGAACCGCGCCACAGGAGCAGCCGCCTGAAAATCCCACGCTGCAGTCTCCTCGGAGTTTGTCCTGAAACGTTCAGCAAGAGCGCCGGCCGACTCTAATGGAGCACGAATGACTCATATCAGATCGACTCTGGAACGACAAAGCTTGAGATATTCGCACCGAGCAGGTTCGCATAAGGTTCAGTACGCGAAGTTCAAAGCAAAACCCTCCAATTTGACCATACCTTGATCTGATTGAGCCAGGACGCGCTTGTCGGCGTGAAATGAAATTGCACATTGGGATGAGCCTCGATCCAATGTTCGTTTTTCTTGGGGGGTGTAGAGGTTGTCGCGGATGACCGGTCCAGCGCGCAAACCCTTCCGGTGGCGGTTTGTCCAGCAGCCTCAGAATCCGCTTGTCGGTGGCCTTCGTATAGATCGGCTGCTTGCTGGCCCGCGGCTTGTCTTTCAGACCTTCAAGGTCATGGTCGGCATCGCGATGCTGCCAAAGGCTGACAACCCGCGGTTGGACCCCGGCCATCCATTTTAAGTAGATGCCGTCTCAACACCTAATTCGAGATCAAAGAGGAGTCCGGACGGGACGGGTGCCGAGGCTTCGAAAATCTGGGAAATAACTGGGATAGGCCGGTTCTGAGAATTCAAAAAAAATTATATATAAGATCAGGCGTATCGCGGAGAGTTGACTGCTCCGAGCGCACCAAGCCAAAATCTTGTTGAGACGATTTGACGGCCTACCCGTAGCCCTCGCTGATGCCGTATTCCTCGTAAATGGTCAGCGGATCGGCGTCGGGAAACAGCCTGCACTTGGCCTGCGCCAGGTGCAGCGTGACGGCCGCGGGCTCGCGGCCATTGGCCAGCAGCTTTCGGATGTCGTCCATATGGGCGCGGGGCTGGTGCTTTGGCGGAAGCTGCTCCAGCGCGACGAAAGCCGTTGCCAATGCTTCGACGACGACCCATTCGTCGTGGCCCGTGATTCCCTTTCTCGGCATCGGCTTACCCCATTTCTTTAAGGTATGAACTCCGCGCAAACGCTTTGAAAACGCCGTCCTCGCCATTGCCCGTTTCCGGGTCCCGTCGGGAACCTCACTCAGCCTTGAGGCCGGCGAACTTGACCACCTTGGCCCACTTCTCGGTTTCGGCCGCTATCAGTCTGCCGAATTCGGAAGGCGAGCCCGGCATTAGTTCGCCCGCAATAGCTCCAAATCTTGCCTTCATCGGGGCATCGTCGAAAGCGGCGTTGGTCTCCTTGTTCAGCCGTCCGATGATGTCGGCTGGCGTTTTGACGGTCGTGGCGAGGCCATACCATTGGCTAGCTTCATAGCCCGGCAGGGAAGTTCCGACCGTCGGCAGCTCCCGTAGCACGTCGGCCTGCGAGGTCGCTGTCACCGCGAGCGCGCGCAATTTACCGCTTCTGATGTAGTCGGCGGTTCCGGGCGCGGCGGCGAACAGGATCTGCACCTGACCGCCCAGCAGGTCCGACAGCGCCGGGCTTTGGCCGCGGTAGGGAATATGAAGCATGTTGACGCCGGCCATGGCGTTGAACAACTCGCCTGCCATATGCGGCGCGCTTCCGGTGCCGGCGGAGGCCATGTTGATCTTGCCGGGATTGTCCTTGGCGTAGGCGACCAGTTCGCCGATTGTCGTCGCCGGAACCGACGGATGGACCAGAACCACCATCGGCACGCGGATGACGCCTGCGACGGGCGCGATGTCGCGCAGGAAAATGAAATTCAGCTTCGGATAAAGCGATGCGTTGACCGCATTGGGGAGGGTGGCGAGCAGCAGCGTATGGCCGTCGGCGGGGGCGTTCACCACCGCTTCGGTCGCGATATTGCCGTCCGCGCCGGTCCGGTTTTCGGTCACGAAGGGCTGCCCGAGCCGCTCGGATAGCCACTGACCCATCAACCGCGCGGTGATGTCGACCCCGCCGCCTGCGGCGAAACCGGCCAGGATGCGCACCGGCCGCCCGGGATAGGCGCCTTGCGCCAACGCAAGCCGCGATGGCACCGATAGCCCTGCGACGCCGCCAACCAGGCTGACAAATTCGCGTCGGTTCATGCTTCGCACCCCAAGAATTCAACCTGCCGCACCGTAATCATTTCGCCACAACCTCGAAAGAGCCGCGAGTTGGGCTCACTTCGTGGGATCACACGCGTCCAGCATCATTTCGGGGTTGTAGCGCGCATCGCGCGCGCGTAAACGGTCGAATGATATCCGCAACGCGTGCCGCGTCGCCGCGCATGCCGTTGCCTAGCTGTTTCAACCGTCGCGTAAACCAATACGCAACTGGATTCACGCTATCGCTTCCGGCCTGGCGCCTGGAAAGAGCCAGAACCGCGTTCAATTGGAGCGGTCTGGCCAAGCAAAACGGGCACACCTATGAGACTCCTGAGTTACGCCTACCGGTTCCTCACCAATTTTACGTTCTTGGCGACGGTCTATTTCAGCCTGAACTACATCGAGAAGTACAACAACCGCGCGATGCTGGCGATCATGGTGCTGATCTACAGTGCGCTCCGCGCGGCATCGGCGATACGCACGTTCTACTTCTTCCAGCGCATCGAGCGGCTGGAATCGGAGGCGCGCCGTCTCATTACGCTGATCACCGAGGGCGGCGCGCAATCGCCGCTGCGCAAGCAGACCGTTGTCGATGTCAGCCTGCTGCGCCGCGACGGCGAGGTCAAATCCTACATCGATCTGTTTTTTCTGGCGGCGGTGGTGTTGCTCTGCGTCGCCAAGATCGTGACGGATTGAACGCGGTATCTCTCGTTTGACGCGTTTTCTTCACGCGAACCGTCCCCACCCCCCGCTATCCAAGTGCGGGGCAGGCTATCGCTCGAAACGGTAAAGCATCATCCGGAAAAGTGGCACCGCTTTTCCGGAAAGATCATGCTCAAACAATAAGCAGAGCGCGATGGACTCAAGTCATCGCGCTCTAGGCGGCAACAGGCGCTTCGCGAGCTCCTCGAACAGCATCCGGTTGCCGGCGGCGGAAAAATGATCGTCGCCGAGGATATAAAGATGCTCGTACCAATCCTTGTCGGCATCTGCGGCGGCGAAATAGACCGGAAACAGGTCGATGAACGCCTTGCAGCGGGTAGGACAAAAGTCTCGCCACAGCGTGACCTGCCGGCTGTCGCGGTCGTTCTGCGCGATCTGCTGCGCCCAGGGGTAGACCACAATGGTGAGCGGAATGCCGCGGCCCGCCAGCAGGTCGGACAGTTTGGTCATGTTCTGCAGCGACCGCGCGATCCCGCCTTCGACGCCGAGCGGCCGGTAGCGGACGGGATCGGGATTGGCCGTGGTCCAGCCGATCCGGTCATGATCGTGCTCGATCGCCCTGCGCCGGTTACCTAATGCCTGCTGCACCCATCGCTTGAGCGTGATGCGCACGCGGTTGGTCACGGCGAAATGGTCGATGAAGAAATCGCGCCTCAAGGGCGTCGCCGGCGGATAGGTGCCCGGCGGTGCCGTGCAGAACTTCTGGTATTTGGGGTCGTCGTCGATGCAGAAATACGATGTCGCTTCGTCTTCCACGTCCGAGCTGTCGGACAGCAGCACGACTTCGTCGAACTTTAGGCCGCGGTCGAGCAGGTATTTCACCTTCTTGTAGTAGATGCTGGGTGAATAGGACGCGACGCCGGCATCGAGGAATTCGACCTTCTGCTCGCGTCCCTCTCCCGCACGATTGAGAAGCCCGACGAAGGAATTTTCGAAAGGCACGCCGATGGCTTCGGCGAAGGAATCGCCGATCAAGAGGATACGGCGTGAGCTTCCCTTCAAGGGCACGTCGCGCACCGATCCGTCCTTGAATCCGAGGCTGTTGGTGTACAACGGATAGCGCACCTCGCCCCAGATGTCGTAGCCGTCGAAATTGGGAACAAGTCCGTGATCGTAGGCGGGATCGGCGACGCGCGCGATCCGCTCGCGCTCCTGTCCCATAGTGAAGGCGGAATAGAGAAAATCGAACAACAGAAACAATGCGAGGCAATACAGAAACAGTGCCGTATTGATCAGGAGCTGCCTTGGCGCGAAACAGGCTTTGACGAAGGAGATCCAGGATGTCCAAGGGAAGGTCAAAGGGCGCGAAGTTGGCTTGTCCGGCATCGGTTCCTGCGTTGTCAAATATCAACCGCGTTATTGCAGCTTTCCGGAGCACCGCAACACGGCCGCAATGGGGCCAAAAAAACCCCGCAACCTCTTGGTCTGCACGCGATGAAGCATGCGGACGATCGAGAGGGGGGCTTGTCGACAGTTGCGATGAATCCGTCAACCCACGAAAATTTCGCTCGGGACGCGACGGCCGCTCTCGGCTCCGACCGCACGTTCGCCCTGGTGATGGCGGTCGCGCTCTCCGCTGTCAGCCTGCTGAATGGCTGGCATCAGGGGCGGTTGTGGCCGTGGACGTCGGCCGCCGCCACCCTGTTTCTGCTGGCGGCGTGGCTTAAGCCATCGTCGCTGCATCCGCTCAACCTGCTGTGGATGAAGCTCGGCCTTGTCCTGCATAGAGTAGTCAACCCGATCGTGATGGGCCTGCTGTTCTACGGCACGATCCTGCCGACCGGCCTCCTCATGCGGATGCGGGGCAGGGATCTCCTGCGGTTGAAGCGGGAGCCTAATGCCGACAGCTACTGGATCGCCCGCACGCCGGGACCCGCGCCGGAAAGCTTGAGAGATCAGTTCTGATGATGGATTTTGTCGCCGAGTTGTGGCGTTTCATGCGCGTGCGCAAGAAATTCTGGCTGTTGCCGATCCTGGTCATGATGGTGGTGTTCGGCGGGCTGGTCGTCGTGACCAAGGGCACCGTGTTCGCGCCGTTCATTTACACGCTGTTCTAAGCCGTTGATGCGCATCATCCATGAGAATCCTTGGCATCTCCGCGTTCTATCACGACAGCGCCGCGGCACTGATCGAGGACGGCCGCATCGTGGCCGCTGCGCAGGAGGAGCGCTTCACCCGCAAGAAGCATGACGCGTCGTTTCCGCGGCATGCGATCGGCTATTGCCTGGAAGCTGTCAGCGCAAAATTGTCCGACATCGATCACATAGCCTTCTACGACAAGCCGTTTCTGAAGTTCGAGCGGCTGCTCGAGACCTATATCGCGCTGGCGCCGAAGGGCTTTCGTTCCTTCCAGATGGCGATCCCGCTATGGCTGAGGGAAAAGCTGTTTCAGAAAAGCCTGCTGCGCAAGAAGCTCGCAGAGTTCGACGAGGAGTTTGCGTCCGAGAAATTGCTGTTTGCCGAGCACCATCTCAGCCACGCCGCATCCGCTTTTTATCCCTCACCCTATGAAAAGGCCGCGGTGCTGACGATGGACGGCGTCGGCGAGTGGGCGACGACGTCGGCGGCCATGGGCGAGGGCAGTCGCCTTGAAATCTTTCAGGAGATTCACTTTCCGCATTCGCTGGGGCTGCTTTACTCGGCGCTCACCTATTACACCGGCTTCAAGGTCAACTCCGGCGAATACAAGGTGATGGGGCTCGCGCCCTATGGCGAGCCCAGATACGCAAAGCTCATTCTCGAGCACCTGGTCGACCTCAAGCCGGACGGCTCGTTCCGCCTGGACATGTCCTATTTCGACTATTGCACCGGGCTCACCATGACCAACGAGCGGTTTGCAAAGCTGTTCGGCGCGCCGGTGCGTTCGCCGGACCAGCTCTTGACGCCGTTCCACATGGATATCGCGGCTTCGATACAGGCCGTGCTTGACGAGGCGGTGCTGCGCTTGACGCGCAGCCTCGCGAGCCGGACCGGCGCGCGCAACCTGTGCCTGGCGGGCGGGGTGGCGCTGAATTGTGTGGCCAACGGCAAGGTGCTGCGCGACGGCAAGTTCGAGAACATCTGGATTCAACCGGCGGCCGGCGATGCCGGCGGCGCGGTCGGCGCCGCGCTTGCCGCCTTTCATCAGTTCAAGGGTGGACCGCGCCGCGTTGCCACGACGGATGGCGCGACGGATGGCGCGACGGATGGAATGTCGGGCGCCTTTCTCGGACCTGAATTTTCGCAAGGCGAGATCGAGCAGAGGCTCG
>WNGJ01000326.1_pt1 | contig 54864 bp, 52 predicted proteins | sample 5400611 | NCBI WGS metagenome assembly WNGJ01 (sample SAMN13153375, study PRJNA577476) | soil metagenome | isolation source: 40 cm soil or saprolite under Garry oak tree replicate 1 | place: USA:California | collected 2016-06-15 | reverse complement strand
TCGTCCGGCCATGGGCCCCGGACCGGACCGAACATGTTGCGCCCGAGAATCCAGGCACCGAATCCGGCTCAACCCTGCTCCGCGATTCCGTTATCGATCCCCGTCTCTCCATCGTCAAAGCCGTGCATCCTGCGCCATATGCGTGTCTGGAAAAACCACTCCATCAACTCAGGACCCCTGACGCCGAGCGGATTCTGCAGATTCTGGTTCGGCCCGGCGCCGTAGCCGTCGATGGAAATCGCGAAGCTCTGGACGCGCAGTTTCGACATTACGGATTTAACTGGTGTTGCCGTCAGCTGGAATCATAGGACATTTGCTTTGCAGGAACCATCAGTTCGCGTCTCTTCCCTGGACGATCAGGAAATTGTCGACGACAAAATCGGCGACATCACGACCCAGTCGGTGACCCGCGGTCAGGTCAAAGCGGAAATGCTGTCCGGCGAAAATCCGGCTCAACGACGCCTCCTCGGACGCGGCCGCGAAGCTCGTGAACGAACGCTGCACGCCGGGCAGGACTTCAGAAGTCACGTTGAATTCGAAGTGATCCGCCTCGAAGAATGAATCGAGTACCTCTGCCGCTGCCGCGCTGATGACGGCATGGGCGCCGGGATACGATGGATCGGGTGCCGTTTTGCCGGCCTGCGGCAGCCAATTCGCGTCGGCCAGCGCGTCAGGATTGTCCTCGGTGTCCGCTGCCCTTATTGCCGTAACCGGCCGCCAGAAATTGTAGGCGTACTTTGCATCGTAGAAAGCGATCACGCTGTCCGCGAAGCTCAGATTAAGGAGCGCAAACAGTCTGGCGCTCTGCGCCGTCGACAGCTGGCGTCCGGCTGAAGCCGTCTGTGCAATCTCGTTCCAATAATTCTGTATCGCCCCGTTCCAGAATCGACCTGTGAGGGCCTCGTCGGCGGTCGCTGTCGTGCTGCCGGCGATCCCCATTGATTCGACCTCATCGAGATCGTCGGCGTACTTTTCGCTGCGCAACGCGGGAGGAGGCCCCGGCCGGAACTGGTCTGCCCGCGGCAGAGCAAAAGGCTTCACATGCGGCCAGTGCGTGAACTGCGGTTGAGGGGGAAAATTCGGCGGCGTGGACTGGTAGTCACCCGGAGCCTGTCCAAAGACATACGGAATTGGCCGCGCATTAGCCCCGTCGTTGTCCCTCAACTGCAACATCCGGCCCGCAACCGTTGCTCCGATCCGCGCGCCCTCCGACTTGTCGGGTCCATCCGGAATCGCCGCCAAGGACTGCGCGAGTCCCGTATCCAGCATGTTCCTGAAAGCCGGATACAAGGCGACCAGGACATCATGCGCTGCGGTCGATGCCGCCGCATCCTTCGAAGCGCTTCGTGACGCATCCGCTACACGGACCCGATATACCGTGTGCTTCCCGTCTATCGCATTGACCGCGTCATAGATGGCGCCATGCATAATGGCAAAGCTGTGGGTCGTGTGAACGGTCGCAGGCTGAGCGTTGGGGGTGCGGACAATGATGAGCAGGGTCTTGTTCCATTGAGTAACGGGATTGACGCCCTGATCTGCTGCGGCTTGCGTGTTGAGTTGCAAGTTGGAGCTTCCCGCAGCGTGTGAGTCCGCTGCCAGGAAGGCGTTACCCACGAACGGCGTAACGAACAGAATCATCAATCGCAGCACGGGTGAGCGGAGGCTGAGCATTCGTTGCTCCCAGAAGGTTGGATGGGTCTGAAGGTGTGCCTAGAAGTTGAACCGCCCGCCGATCGTTGGATCGATCGTCCAGCTGTTCAGGTAGCCGGCGGCGAGACCGTCGGCGACGTGGGACCACATGAAGCCGGCGTAAGCGTCGAAGCGGCGGTCGAACTTGTAGTCGGCTACCAGCGAGTAGGCATCGAGCCTACCGCTGCAAGCCCCGGAGTCCCTGGTTCCGCCAGGGCACTTCGCCGTGACGTTGTAATTGTTCTGGTTGTAGTGGTACCAGGCGCCGATCAGATCGAAACTCTTCGTAAACGAGCACTTCGCGCCCAGCCAGCTGATCTGCAGCGTCTTCGCACCGTTCGGGTACGCGTTGTTGTTAACGAACCCGAGCGTGTAGCCGCCGATGTCGGGCGAGCCGGCCGCGAGCGGCGTCTGCGGATTGCGGAAATGGATGTCCTCGTAGCCCATCGAGGCTTTGACGCGGCCGTAAACATATGACGCATCCAATGACCAGGTCCAGTTATCCGACACTGTCGCGGCAACCGCGGTGTCCGACGAGATACCGGCCGGAAGGCAGTTGACCGCCGAACTGGCGCCGCCGAAAGCGGGTGCCGTGGGACACCTTGCGAGCGCGACGCCCAGCGGTGCAGCCAGGATGGCGCCCTTCTTGTTGACGTAAGCTGCATCGACCGACAGGCCGGGGAGGAAATCGCCGCCCAGGTCGAACTCGGTCGCGTTGCCGCCGGAACCGGTGCCGCCGCCGGACTGGAACTGGGCGCCGATGCGGAACAGTCCGACCTGGTTGATGTACTTGACCGAGTTGTCCAGCCGCGCATCCTGCGTATCGCCCGAGCCCGCGGCCGCTCCCGAGTACCCGATCACCGAAAACGCATACGAGCCGCCCAGCGGGTCGTACTTCAGCACGTTGTCCAGCAGCAGCCCGTTTTGCCGGCCGACGGTCAGCGTGCCGTACACCGGCGAACTGACTCCCCCATACGCCGCTCCCTGGAACGGCTGACCGGCCCGACTCGAGTCACCTTGCGTCGTCCGGTTGGCCAACGGAACTCCGTTGTTCTGCGTTATCGCCTTGAGCGCATCGGACAGATTGGCCGACAGCGGGTTGAAGCCGGTCTCCAGCTTGAAGATGCCCGCCCACCCTTCCAAAAACTCGCGGGTGCCCCTGAGGCCGATCTTCGACTGGCTCAACCCGTTCTCGGACAGGGACGAAATCGACCTATTGTTCGATGGCTGAATAAGGTACTGCAGGCCGGTCGGGAAGTAGTCGTTCAGCGGGGTGCCGCGGTTCTGATACGTGTAGCCGACGTCGACGGTTCCATACAACGTGACGCCGAACCAGGTCAGGCTTTCGTCCGCGCCGTCCGCGGCGTATGCGGCATTGGCCCAACCGGCCAGAACAGTCAGGGCGCTGGCGTATGCGAGAAACTGTTTCAAGTACGTTCTCCCTCAACCCCGGTTGCACCGGTTCTGATGCCATACCGCCACCACGCCCCGCTTATTCCGTCATTGGATACATCACCCTCCGCGATACCGCGAATCCGGGGCGACGAAGATGCGGACGTTCTGGGCAGGAAGGTCCGCCGGAGCGACGTCACTCAGATCGAGATGAGTCAAGACGGGTGACACGTCGAAGCGCCAGGCGAACGATCGCTCCAACCCGTTCGTACCGTTGACGATGAACTTCACCGTTTCGCCATAGGCGACGTTGATCGAGCGGGAGTCGGGTCCCAGCCGCACGATCCTGTCCGCGAAATCGACCTGCGCCGGCGTGCCGTAGACGCTCGCGTATTCACGCTGCAGCGTGCTCAAAGGCGCGGTCGTTGCCAGTACGGGCGACTGGCTCGAACCTGCATAGGGCTGCGGTTGCAGTTCCGACCACGTGTCGCCGCCCTCGGAGCGCGGAGGCGCGCCGTACAGGTAGTCGCGCTGCAAGCTGCTCACGGGCGCGGGTGCCGGCACCGTGAACGGCCGCTTCGAACGTGCAACGGGTTCCGGTTGCAGTTCCGACCACGTGTCGCCGCCCTCGCTGCTCGCAAATGCGGCGTGCGAGCACAGAGCGGCAAACGCTGCCACCAATACGAGATGCATTTTCATCGAAAGCTCCCTTGTCTGGTTGACGTCGTGCCATTTGGCAGATCGTGACGTGCAGTACCGGTCGGTTTGCCACGATATTCAAACTTTTCGTCACCGAAGGTCTGCAACGATCGCGGATCGGCCGGCACACTTGTCGCCGTGGCATCAGAGCCGACGCAGGCTGAGTCTGTCGTGCGCGCGATCAGACCCGGCGGGCATCGCGTTGTCAACGCGTGCCGCTCGGCTGGAGCATTGAGTCCGGCGTGGGGCCGAAAACGACCGGAGTACGGGAGGGTTGTACGAAGACGCCGTCTTTACCGCCCGAGCGCCATCGAGCTCGGCTTATTGCTTGCGTACATGCACGACGGCGGTCATGAACGGATGAATGGTGCACGTGTAGTTAAAGTCACCTTCGCTGGCAAAGGTGTGCTCGAACTTGTCGCCGGTATCCAAGCCCTTCGAGGCAAAGCTCTTGTTGTTGCTGGTCACGGTATGCGGCGTTTCGTCTCGATTGATCCAGACGATCGTGGTGCCGGGTGCAATCGTGACTTCCTTCGGCACGAACGCGAACTTCGAGATATTCAGATCGACGGTCGGTGCGGGTGTGGCCGCCGCCGCGCCAATGGCAGCCATCGCCAAGGCCGCACCGAAGACCGGCATTAGAGCGGCCCAGGCGCGAAGCGGGCGAGTGGCGTTGCGAGCAAAAGCGTAGCTCATGGGATTCTCCCTGTCGGTATCCAAGATTTTGCAAAACCGCGCCGCCTGCGCTCGATGCGACGGCACCTCCCAACGCCCGAAGCGGTTTTGCAAGCAATTCGAATGAAAATCAGCGATCGAGCGGCGTGTCGAGCAGCGCGAGTTCATGCCCTCCGCGCACAACGCTCAGCTGGCGCGTTCCGAGCAGCTTGCCGAGTTCGCCGGCCGGCACTTTGACCGGGCCGGGCTCGCCGATGCCCTCTTGTCCGGGTGTTGGCAGTGGGTAGGCGAGCGACATCGCGGTGTGCAGCGCGATATGGCCCTCGACCTTCTGCAGCACTTGATGGATGTGTCCGTTCAGTACCGTGACCGATCCGAACGGACGCAACAGCGCCATCGCCTGCGCGGAATCGGCCGTGCCCCAGCCCCAGGGCTCCCAAATCGTCCACAGCGGAATATGCGCCAGCACCACGATCGGTGTCGAGCGGGAGACGCGCGCCAGATCGCCTTTCAGCCAGGCGATCTGCTCATCGCCGAGCGCCGCCATCGTACCCATCTTGAAGTTGAGCACGTTGTTCAAACCGATGAAATGCACGCCACCCTGGTCGAAGCTGTACCAGGACTTGCCTTTGCCGTCATGATCGAAGAACTTCAGATAACCGGTCACGCCTTCATCGATCGTGTCGTGTTCGCCCGGAATCGTGTGCACGCGAGCGACACGGATTTCCTGCAGTACCTCGCGCGCCTTGCCGAATTCCTCGGGTTTCGACAAATGGCTCACATCGCCCGTGTGCACCACGAAGGCCGGCGCTTGCGGCAGTGCGTTGATGTCGGCGATCGCGCGGCGCAGGCTGCCGACAACGTCGGGATTGGCTTCCTTGTGAAAGCCGATATGCGTATCGCTGATCTGCACGAAGGTCAGCGCATTCTTCGCCGCCACTGCCGTGGGACTACCCTCGCTCGTGGCGCCGAGCGCGCGCGGCACGCCACCGGCAACCGTCCAGACGACGGCGGCGCCGGTCCACGTGGCAAGGCAGCTCAATGCCTGGCGGCGGGCCGGTCTATGGCCGGGCCCGGTAGGGTCGTTCGTGCTCATGGGTGGTTCCTCGCAGTGGTGGTGGGAATGCCTATATCGGGCAATACCGACAAGAGCGAGGATTTATTCTCGACATCAGGCGGCGGAAGCGGATCGAATCAACGCCATCAGGTGCTGCAGTTCGTCCGGCTCGACATCGGATACGGCGCAAAAGTTCATCCCGCCCGCGCTCCAGCGCACCACGTTGTATCCCCGGCTGGCCCGCGTCAGGCTGGATACTCCGGAGACGCCGCGCGCAACGGGCCAGATGAACACGTCGATTTCGTGCTGGCGCTTGCGGTAAGCCAGAACCGCAACACGCGTGTGATCCAGGTAATCGAGTCGCCCGCCGATCAGCGGAAATCCGTCGGCGCCCAGATCGTGCACGGGCGGCGAGAAATCCAGCTTGCCGGCGAACCACGGCTTGACCGTATGCTGGTCGGACGAGGCCACGTCAAAGGCGTGATCCGTCACGAGGGCCCGCGCGTGGTCGCCGACTGTTTCATCCAGCAGGCGATCATCGGCCGACGGCCCCGCAAACTGCACTCCGACCGTGAAGGCCAGAATCGCGGCGGCCACCGGGACGGCGGCGCCCATTCCCCAACTGGGCCACCAGGACGGCAGCGAGAAGCTCGGCGCGCTTCGCGTGGGCTTGCCTGTGCGGGTGGCAGCACGCGGCTCGGCTCGAATCTGCGCCCCGATTCGTGACCGCAGGTCCGGCGGCGCACGAAAGTACTCGGCTTGGGCGCGCAGCGACCCCGACAAGTCCTGCAGGTCTTTCAGCGTGGCCTGGCAATGCGTGCACGCAGCCAGGTGCGCTTCCACGTCCCGGCTCTCGCGCGCGCCCAGCTCGCCGTCGAGCAGCGCCGATTGCAGTTCCAAAGCATCATTGCAGCGCATCGGCGCCTCCCACATTTTCTTGCCGGAGGTATCGCCCCAGCAGTTGTCGGCCGCGCGAAAGGCGCGACATCACCGTGCCGATCGGAATTGCCTGAACCGCAGCGATTTCGCGGTATGACAAATCTTCGAGCTCACGCAGCACGACCGCCTCGCGCAGCTCGATCGGCAGCCGCGCCAGCGCGTCGTTGATCGCACGCCGATCCTGCGTGCGCATTGCGTGACGCTCCGGGGTCTCGGGCTCGGAGCCATTCTCCGCGCGGGCATCGCCGTGGATGTCCTCTTCGTACGGCACCTGGACGTTCGGGGGGCGGTTCTTTCCCAGCCAGGTGAACGCCGTGTTGCGCACGATCGCCAGCAACCACGGGCGGGCGTTGTCGCCCCTGAATCCTCCGAACGCGCGGAAAGCCCGCAAGAACGCGTCCTGAACGATGTCGTTCGCGTCGTCGTCGTTGCGAACCAGCCAACGCGCCAGGTTATAGGCCGCATCCAGGTGCTGCAGCGCCAGCGTCTCGAAACGCTGTCGCTTGTCTCCATCGGAAGAATCTTCGCCCCGTTCGCTCGTCATGCACGCCCCCGCTGAGGGGAAGATCGTCGGAACCCTCGTCTTGGGCATCGGGGGAGCCGCGGAGCCCTTGCCCAGTCTGATCGCGATCACGACAAGCTCCCTTTGCACCGATTCTCATGCCATACCGACCCGCGCCCCGATTTATTCCCGATAGTTGCGAATCCCGGTGTCAGGGAAGAGTTTGAATATCGTGCCGGCCCGATCAGTACTGCACGTCACGATCTGCCAATTGGCACGACGTCAACCCAGACAAAGGAGCCTTTCATGAAGACGCATCTTGTAATGGCGGCAGCGTTTGCCGCTCTGTGCTCGCACGCCGCGTTTGCCGCCAGTGAAGGCGGCGACACCTGGTCGGAACTGCAACCGCAATCCGTCGCACGTTCGACCGAGTCGCTCGCGATCGCAACCGCCGCCTCATCGCCCAGCCCGCAAAGCTCTTCGATTCCAGCCAGCGAAGGCGGCGACACCTGGTCGGCGCTGCAACCGCAATCCGTTGCAGGTTCGGCCCGGCCGCCCGCGATCGCAACCAGCGCGCCAATGACCAGCCCGCAGGGTTTTCCGGTTCCCGCCAGTGAAGGCCGCGACACCTGGTCCGAATTGCATCCGCAAGGTGCTCAGAACGTTCGCGCCTTTGTTACTCCGGATGCGCGGTACCGCGGAGGATGATGCATCCGATCAGCCTCGCGCACATCCACCGGGCGGACCTGGCGACCGACATGGATGGGCTCGCGTGGGCGAGCCCGTCCGACCACGGTCGTCAGCGCAGCCGCCCTCGTCACCGACCACCTCCCAGGATATCGAAATGCTAACCCTTGCCCGCTTCCGCCTTGGCCGTGTCCTCCTTCACCTGCTCGCGATGCTGGGCGATCGATGCGTGCGCTTCCACGTCGCGGGCATCCTCAGGGACTTGGGGTGCGGCAGCACGAACCGTCGCCCTATCGAAAGGCCACTGGTGGCATGGCACTGGCTTGCCGCGGTCGCGCCATTGAAGATGACGCCGGCGGTGGGTTGGGTTGTGCTTTGGGCGGCGCGCCTTGCCTGGCTCGCCTCAGGAACGAGCGTGGGTTGAACGACGCAGCACCAGCGCTCCGAGCATCGCGCATACGGCCAGGGTCCAGACGATCACGGCGCCCGAAGGAAGGTCGAAGAGCGCCGACAGCGCCAGCCCGAACGCGTAGCCGGCCGCTCCCAGCGCGTAGCCTGTGAGGGTGCGCCTCGGTCCGCGAAGCGCGCGCGTCGCCAGGGCGGGGATGATCAGGCTCGAGAACACCAGGTAGACGCCGACCAGCTGCACCGAGGCAGTAATTGCCAGCGCGAAGGCGCCGTAAAAGCCGAAGCGGCCGAGCCGCAGCACCCAGCCCAGCCGCAGCGCCACCAGCAGCGGCACGGTGACCACCGCCAGCCAGAACAGCTGTTTGGTACTGACCCATAGGATCTGCCCGACCAGCAGATTCTGCAGGTGCTCGCCGCCGTGCGGATTGCTGGCCAGCAGCAGGATGCCTGCGCAGGCTGCCAGGATGAACATCACGCCGATCAGCGCTTCCTGTTGCTGCGGCATGCGACGCTCGGACCAGGTCAGCAACAGCGCGCCAAGCTGAGCCGCGCACAGCGCCGCCAACTGCACTTCGAGGCCGCCCTCGGGCACTCCCAGCGCATCGGCGGCAATCACGCCGAGCCCAGCGATCTGCGCAATCGCCAGATCGATGAACACAATGCCACGGTCCAGCACTTGAGTGCCCAACGGCACGTGGGTCGCGAGCACCAGGAGCCCAGCGATCATCGCCGGGCCAAGAATGCCCCACTCGAGCGCGCTCCAGTTCATTTCTGAGCCTCCGCGGCCAGCAATCGGGCCAGCGTGTCGTCGAAAAGACCGAACAAGTCCTTGGCGCCTTCGGTTCCGCCCACCGTGAACGGCAGCTTCACCGCCGGAATCGCGGCGTGGCTGCTGAGCCATTCGGACGGCCGTGGATCCAGGTAGGCGGCGTACAGCACCATGCGCACCTGCGTTCCTTTTAGCGTAGCCAGCACCTGCTCCAGGTGAGAAGCGCTTGGCTCCACGCCGGGCTTGGGTTCGAGCACGGCCACTTCCTTCATGCCGAGCCAGTCGTACAGGTAGGAGAAAGCCTTGTGCTGGGAGACCACGGGAACGCTCTTGAGCGGCGCTCCTTGTGCGGTCCAGCGGGCGATCGCGTCCCGCCACCTCTGCATGAAGTCGGCCTGGCGTTGAGCGTACTGGCTCGCGTTCGCCGGATCCACCTGCTGCAGACGAGCCCCGAGCGCGGCGGCCACCAGGGCGATGTTGCGCGGATCGGTCTGGATGTGAGGATTGCCCGATGCATGCACGTCGCCCTGAGAACGATCGACCTGGCCCGGCACTTCCAGCTTGCGCACGTAATCGGCCGCCGCGAAGTTTCCGGGCTGGCCGGGTTGAACCTTCTCGTTGCCCGACTGTTGCAGCAGCACGGGCAGCCACCCGATTTCCAATTCGGCGCCGGTGCAGACGACGAGGTCGGCGCTGCGCGTGCGCGCGATCAGGCTCGGCTTGGCTTGGATCTGGTGCGGATCCTGCAGCGCGCTGGTGGCGACCGCAACGTCCACCAGGTCACCTCCAAGAGCCCCGGCCAGTGCGCCCCATTCCGGCTCGCAGGCAAGGATGCGAAGCGCCGCGTGGGCCGGCCATGCCGGCAGAGCCAGCGCAATCGCGCTCAGAGCGGTGAACCATGCGCGTTTCATCAGGTTGGCTTCCTGGACGGTAGAGTGTTCAGAAGGTATGCGCGCCGTGGGCGCCCAGGCTCATCTGGTATTGCACAAAGAACTGGTTGTCCTGGAAGCTCTCGTGGGCGGCATCGTGTGCGAACTGCAGGCGCACGCGGGAAAACTCGCTCGGGCTGTAGTCGATCATCAGCGAGTTCTTGTGCGGCCTGTAATCGATGCGCGGGAGCAAGGTCGCATTCAACCCGTAGTCCGGGGTGCCCGGGCTCACCTGCTCGGTGCGCAGGCCCACACGCCAGTAGCGGATCGGCTGGTAGACGCCCTGCAAGTACCAGCCGGATTGGAGCGCCCGGTACGCGCCGGCCTGGTCGATGCCGGCGACGTCGTAGTCCAGTGTGCCACTGCGGATGCTGCGCAAAAACTCCCCTTGCAGCTTGAAGTTCGTGTACACGGCATTGCCGTGCGGCGCCCATTTCCAGATCGCATCGGCGACCCAGACCCGGGTGCTGCCACTGAAGGCGTTGGTGACTGTGCGGCCGGAGGTGTTGGTCGCCACCAGGCTCTGATCGTCGGCCTTCGCGTCCAGCGTCGACAGCCCGGCGCGCCAGCTGTTGCTGTCGCCGACGTCGCCGCCGGTGTGCACGATCAGTGCGACCATCCCCGGACCGTTGCGACCCGTGTCGGTACCCGGGAAACTGCGGCCGCGACCCAGCTCGACGCCCAGCTCGATGTACTGGTCGGTGGGCGCGATCCAGGCCAGTTGAACCCCATCGTCTCCGTATTGCGTACCCAGAAAGGCTTGATAGGCGAGCGGGTTGTCGACGAAGTCCCAGGTGTGGCTGTGCTGCGGATTCAGATAACCGATGCTCGAGAAGAAGCGACCCGCCTTCAGCGAGAAGCCGTGGCCGAGCGAGGTGGTCTGGATGTAAGCCTCCTCAACCGAGACCGTGTTGTCGGGTGCGACGGCGATGTTGGCTGCGCCGCGGAACCACGGATCGACGCTGGCGGCCAACCCAAGCTCGGACTCCGAAAGACTGAATCCGCGTGTTGCGGGGCCGATCGATACGCTGCTGGGCAACTGGACCCCGCTGATCGCGTAATTGGCCGGGTCCTGCGAGGTGCGCGTGTACAGGCCCGACAGGATCAGAGAGACGGCGGGGTTAAAGGCGTTCGGTCCGCCGCCCGCTGAGGTGGCGGCGACCGGAGGCGAACTCGGCGCCGCTGGAGCGGGCGTCGCTGCCGCCGCTTCGGCCGCCCGAAGGCGCTGCTCGAGCGCATTCAGGCGCGCCTCGTACTCGGCGCGGATCGCCTGGATCTCCTGTCGCAGCGCCTGGACGTCGGAAGGCGGTTCGGCCACGGCGCCAAGTGGCGTGGCCAACGCGAGCGCAAAGCCCGTCGGCAACAGCTTGTGCATGGATTCTCGCTCCGGGCAACTACGTTGGATTGCGCCGGCCTGGCCAGAGGTGCAGGGCCGGCGCCGCGGAGACAGCGTTCAGAAGTGAGCGAAGGGCGGGGCGCGGCTACGGTAGGCCCATGCGGGCAACGCAGACACGATGCGGCTTGAAACGGATGCCGGCGACTCGTGCAGCGCCACCGGATGCGCCGACGGGGCCGGCGCACCGGTCGCCGCGCCGCTGCCCAGGCCAGCGACCGTCAGGCAGAAATCGCAGCGCAACGGGTGCGACAAGGGCTTCCCATGCACATCGCCCCGATCCACGCATGCCACCGATAGCACGTGCCACGTCGCAGCGGTCTGCGCGATCGGCAACAGCAGTGCGACCGACAGCAGCCACGCGAGGTGACGGCGGGGGCCGCAGCGGATATGAAATGCGCGCATGACGAGGCGCCATCTTAGTAGGCTTCTAATCCATTCCATAATGACCATAGGAAGCCGTGAAATGAGGAACTACCGTACCGCCAAGAAGCGGGTCGAAGTCTCGGTCGGAGAGTCGGTTCGCATCCCTATCCGCGAAAGGACCGAGGATTACACTGTTCGCAGGGTCTTTCACTTCAGCTGAGCGATTCGCCATTGCGGCGCGTGACAGTAGACGGCGCCGGTAAATCCGCTGAATCACCTCACCAGCCACTAGCAACAAGGGATGGGCTTGGATAGGGAGAGGCGCATGCGATCCACGACAATCGGAAGTCTCTTGGTTTGCGTAGCGGCAATCGCTACCCCCACCGCAGGACAAACCCCAGCCGCTGCAGCGGCACCTGTTCGATCTGGCGCGGCGCTTTATTACATCATCTCTGGAACGGGCCTAAACACGGTCGGAGGTAATTCACAAGCCAAGACCCCCGGTTCGCTGATCTACGAGCCGTTCGGGCTTGTGCATCAGTGGGGAAATCCGGGTGCCGTGCCCTTGACATTCTTGGCTTTCAACATCAACCCGGACGGTGTGGCTGCTGTCCTTCCTGGTGAGCCCGCGAAGAGTCAGTAGTGCGTGAGCTTGGGCCTGCTTCAGCGCCCCGGCAACGTGAATCGCAATCAGCACTGCGAAGGCTGACGTCAACGCACGACAACCACCGGGATCTTGGTGTGAGTCAGCACCTTGGCGGTTTCGCTTCCCAGCATCATGCCCACCAAACCGCGGCGTCCGTGAGAAGCCATGCAAATCGCATCGCAGCCATTGGCTTCCGCGCCCATGATGATCTCCTGCCATACGTGTTCGCCCGTGCGCGACACGCAGGTGCAGGGCACGCCCAGTTCACGGGCCGTGGCGGCGACCCGATCGAAGACCTCCTTGTTGAACGTCGCGGCGTTTTGCTCGCACTGTTCACGCGTGGCAGTGATGGCTGCCGGTGTGGCCGCCAGCACATGAAACGGGGCAGTTACGTGCAACGCCACGGCTTTGCTGCCAAGCGCTCGGGCCAGTTGAAGCCCCTGATGCACTGCCTTATCGGACAGATTTGAACCGTCGGTCGGGATGAGTATCGACTTGAACATACGACCCCCTTTATCGCCGGATGCGACCGCACGCACTGACGGACTCGGGAACAACGTCCTTCATCCGCTGCGGCGGCGCCGGGGAGCCGCTGTCCGACGACCGCGCGGGCCGCCCCGCGTCGCCTTGAAGGCATTCTGCGCTTCCAGCCCCGGTCCGCACAACTGCGTGAAAAATCGCGAGAAAAGAGGTTAAAACCGTCGCTTAGAGATGGATGCCCGCTGCTAGGAAGACGCGAGACTCTGCATGCCTTGCCCGATTTGCTCGCTCATCAGCATGGAGGACGCATGCAAGCTAGAGACCTCTTCGAAGACCCCTGGAACATGGGCTATAAGGACGGCTACCAGAGCGTGACTGGCGCAACTACCAGCGTGCCAAGCAAGCCGTCGCTGCCTTCTGGTGTAACTGACCCTGACGCGTGGTATTACAGAGAAGGGTCCGCGCGAGGAGTCGCTGACGGCAAAGCGACCAGGCCGCAGGCGTGATCCTGCCTTCAGTTCTGCGGCGTAGGGGCCTGGGCGTCGCCAGGATCACCTGAACGCGATCACCCGATCCAGGATCGGGGATTCGTGAGGCCCGCGGATGATTGGCGCGCGATGGGCGCAAGCGAGAGACCGCCGGCCAAATTCTGCACGCCGTTGCCGATCCAGAGCCCGCCCTTGGGCTGGAGCCGCTTGGTCTGACGCTTACGACGGGCGCTAAGCTACGCAGCCTGGTCAGCCCGGAACCTAGAGCGCGGATATGGGGCGACTTCACTGATGGCCAGAAGCGGAGGTAGGCGACCGACTAGCGTGATGCTCGACAAAGAAAATTGCTGCAGTGACCTTGAAAGCTTATGACGTGAAGCACGCCGGCCGACAGGCGCTCGCAGCACTTGCGCCTCTGCTTAAGAAGATCCGAGAACACTCTTCACTGGCCGAACTAGACAACAATGTTGAGACTACCGAGAGACACGGCCTAGACAACAATGTTGAGACTACCGAGAGACACGGCATTGACTTTGACAAGCATTGGTTAGCAATGATTCGCAGCGGTGACGATTTTCAGGGGGTCACAATGTCTGACGATGATGTGAAGAAGGAACTGGAGCGCCTGCGAAACGAGAACGCTGCGCTCAAAAAGGGGGCTGCTACCGGTATCACCATGAAAGTCAGCGAGAAGGGCGGCCTCTCGGTCTATGGAATGGGACGTTTCCCGATAACCTTATACAAGGAACAGTGGCTGAAGCTCCTCGATATGTCCGACGCCATCCGGGCGTTCATCGCGGCGAACGAAGCGACCTTGAAGGTGAAGGGGTAACGTCTTAGCATGCCGCCGTCTGCACGATCTTAAAAATAGAGAAGAGCCAGCAGTTTTCGATCGCGGGTGGCGGCATAAGACGTGACCGAAATGATGTTACAAACGGGTCGGGATGCAGCACGCAGCACGTCTATCGACGCCGCACCCGCGCGGTACGACTGGACTTTGTTCCTCGCCGAGGCCCTCGGAGAGACGACTCGAACGCGGCGGCCACATCCGGGTAGTCCTTGAGCGCGGCCATCAGCCGCGGAAGCAGAGCGCGAATCGAAGTGATCATGCCCTTGGGCGCTGCCTCAAAGGCATGGCGAAGGGCGACCGGTTCGCTCTCCGTGATCACCGCGGCAAGGACGGTGGCTTGGTGAAAGTCCTTCGCCCGCTTGAAGGCCTCGCGGCGGCTGGCGCTTGAATACAGCTTGTGCCACACCATCCGCGCAGCCTGCGGGATTCGCACGGGGATGCATTGCCATCCGGCGAGCACCGCGGCGTCCACCGGGGCCTCAAGGAGGTAGTCGTAGTACGGCATCGCCTGCGCCGCCCATTCGAGCTCTGGAACGGGAACCGCAGCACCGATCTCCTTACCCGGTACAAGCAGGTCAACGCGCAAGCCTTCAGTGCCAGGCAGTTTCACCGACGTCGCCGGCTCCGAAGGCGTGAATCCAGCCACGGCGGAAAAGGGCAACCCGGTCGATTTCAGGGTTGCCAGGAACGACACCGGTGCACCAATCGCTAGGTGGTGCTTTCGGGCCACGTCGACGTCCATCGTGCGAGCGCTGACGGCAACGGCGCCAAGTTCGTTCAGCCACGACATGTAAGCCAACGTTCCAACGAGCACCAGGCCAGCCTGGAATGCGCCCTCGTTGTGCAGCTCGAGCAACACTCGGGCGGTGAGCTTGTCGGCGACCTGGAAGCCAAGCTTTCGAAGCGTCGGCACCTGGCGAGAGACCCACTCGGAGAACTGGATCTGCTCCCGCATGGCATGCAGGACGGCATCGTCCCCAGCCTTGCCGACAAGATCCTCCCTTTGTTTTCCCGGGGGAAAGTAATACACGCGGTACCAATACGAATAGCCGGTGCCCTCGCGCAGCACGAGCGTGCCCGGGGTTCCGGGCAGGAGGCGACCGGCAGCGCGCGCGCGCTCCCGCACCTCGGCGTACTGCGTTTGGAAGGACAGCTCGTGCTTCGCAAGCAGAGCGGCCATGGTTACCCAACGTTTATACTATTTATTGGGTAAGTATATCAGCAAGTGCCTGATTACCCAATATTTAGAAAATTTGCTGGGTAAATGTGCCGGGTGCAACAACCGGCGAAGTTCAGATCCAGCGCTGCAGGCATGCCCATCCCATTCCGCCGAAGAGGCGTTCGCTGAAGTTACGGGTTGCTCGGCTCATAACCGACGCACGCGCCCCGGAACACCCATCTCGCATTCGAGCGCCGCACGATCCCAGCCTGCGGTCTCGGCGGCTGCTTCATAGGTCCTCGACAGGAACTTGAGCAGCAAGGCGTCGGGGTCGCCGGCAGCACGGAGTGCGTCGTACGGCAGGATGAACTCTCCCAGGTTTGTGTCAAAGTAAGCGCCCGGTGGTACGGGTCGATCACGGAAGCCCGCCGGTTCGGGATACGCATAGGAGAAGAAAGCTGCGCGCGGGAAAGCATCGTTACCCGGCCAGAAGCCGGCGCTGCTCACCTCATGCGAATAGGCCTCACGCGTAACCGCGTCCGGCAGACCGCGTATGCCGCCCCGATGGCGCGGAGCCCTGCGCCCGGAGAAACGTGTGACCGCAAGGTCGAAACTACCCCAGAAGAAATGAACGGGGCTCACTTTGCCGACAAAGCCGCTACGGAAGAGCTTGAAGATGCGATCTGCCTGCACCAGCGCTCGCCAGAACGCGTGGGCCGCCTCGGCATCATAAGAACGGTGCACTTGATCAATCGAAAAGGGAATCGGACTGTCCACCTCGTTCGGCATCTCGTTTATTGCAGCGGCGACACCGATGGCGCTAAGGAGATCCATGACCCCACGATAGAAGTCGGCGACACTTTGCGCCTCGAGCGGAAGCTTGCGTTCCTCACCCCGGCTGATACGGGCAATCAGGTGGTGCCTCAGGAAATCGAACTCGATATCCAGGACTTCGTTACCGACTGGAATCGGTGACGTGGTCAGGCCGCGCGCCGTCACATAGAGCGGTACGTGCCAGCCGTGGTTGATCCACGGGCTCAGCACCAGCCGAACCTTGCCGACAATTTGGGTCCAGAGCTGCAAAGTTGCGGCGGTGTCGCGCCAAGCCGGATACGAAAGATCGGGCCAAATGCTGGCAGCACTGTTCATCGAACTGCTCCAATCGAGGTCGCGCCGCAGGCCAGAGAAGCGTTCGTGCAATCCATGACGCTCATCGGAACTGTGTCTCTCGAACCTGCGCCAATGAACGGCGCCTTCGCCCTAGCCCAGGGCAATTCGAATCCGCCGGTTGCGCCGTCCCTTGTTTTCTATCTTGACCAGGCGAATGGGCCGTGATTCACCGGTGTTGGACAGATGGGTGCCCCCGCATGCCTGCCGATCCAAGTCGCCGATCTCGACGATTCGGTAGCGGCCATCTGGCGTCGGTGGCGGTGTCACTGACAGGGAGCGCAGCAGCCCGGGCGTGGCCTGAGCTTCGTTTGTTGGTATGTAGACCGCCCGCACAGGCATGGCCTGGCGGATCACGTCATTGATCTCGGGTTCGATTGCGCGCAGGAGGTTGTTGTCCACATCGGGCAGGTCGAAATCCATACGCGCGGTGCCATCGCCGTTGATCTGTGCGCCGGTAACGAGCGCGCCCTCGAACCTTCGAAACACCAGGGCGTTCATGATGTGCGTGGCTGTATGCAGCTGAGCGAGGACGGACCGTCGAGCGGCATCGACCTTCACGCGCGCGGCGCCGGTTGGTACCAGCGCTTCGCTATCCAGCATGTGCCAGTAGAGTCCGTCTTCGTCGCGCACGTCAATGATGCGGCACTGGCCGCCTCCGTACTCGAGGATGGCGCGGTCCGACTCCTGACCGCCACCGCCCGGATGGAGCGCCGATCTTGCCAAGCGCACGGCACCCGGTCGGCTGTCGATTATCTGTGTCTCGTGTTCGAACAGATCGGGCTGTTCGTGGCAAAGATAAACGGCCATGCGCAGGTCCTCCAATCTCGCTGATTTTCCTCGATCTTGTCGGGCTTCGTGCGCTAGCCCACGAGCATTCGCTAAGGCCGAACCGCCGAAAGGTCCACCATGGCCTCGGGCGATCTGACGCCGCTGTCTGCCGGCATATCCATTTGAATTGCAACCGCTCGTCCCGGCCGGTCTAGACCCGGTTCAGACAGACAATCGCGCACGAGACAGGGGCGGCGTTGCTATCTATTGCGCCCACCGAAATAGTAGCCCGTGATGCTCCCGATGAGCGTGGCGGCGAAGGCCAGAACTTCGGTGAAGTGATCAGCGCCCGCGAAGAACCACGCCAGGCCCAAAGCGGTGTAGACAATCAGCAAAGCAAAAACCGGGGCAATGAGATTGCGCAGGCGCGCCGTCCTGGGCTCTACCGCTCCGTAACCGCGACAGACGCTGCAAACAAGCCCGGTCGACGTCTCACCTTCTATCCTGTTCTTCTTAATACAGACTGCGCAGCTATCGCCCGCGTTACCGTTCCGACACGTGCCGGTGCCGCCGCAATGTGCGCAAGGAAGAAACCCCGGCGTTTGCATCTCTGGCATGGCAGCGTAGTAATCGATCTCCGAGGCGGCGGCTTAGTCAAGTGCCGTTGCAACGCTACCCCGAGCCTCTCTATCCGTGTTGATACTGTTCAGGACACTTTCCGTGCGGGTGCACCGCTCACCCTGGCCGGCAGGCGCCGCCGGCCGTTGCTGACCCTTTCGGACGCACTCAATCCGGATCGAGATTGCACTCCCGTAAGGGAACCACGCGCGTCTTTTTCACGAGTTTGTGGCCGAGATAAAGCATCAAGAAAAACGGAACAACCCCGTAGCCGCTGATGAAATCGAACCAGGAGAAAACCGGCTGCAAGAACATGTCGATATTGGCGCCAAACAGGACGATCAGGAACAGAGCCACCGCGATCCAGGGACCGAATGGATAGAAGCGCGAGCGGAACTTCAGCTCTTCCGTGCGCCGCCCCTGGGCCACCCAGGCCTTGCGAAATCGCAAATGGCACAGCGCGATACCGAGCCAGATCAGAAAACCCGTTAGGCTCGAGAAGTTGTACAGCACTTGGTAGATCTTCTGGCCGCCGACGGCATTGGAGAGGAAGGCCAGAGCACCCACGAGGCCGGTTGCCCACACCGCCGCCACCGGCACCTGGTGCCGGTTCACCTTGCCGAACCACCCGGGGGCCTTGCCGCTGAGCGACATCGCATACAGCATGCGCGACGACACATACAAGGAGGAATTCCCGCAGGACAGAACGGACGAGAGGATGACGAAATTCATCACGTTGGCCGCGTAAAAGCCGAATTTCGGAATGCGCTGGAAGACGATCGTGAAGGGCGAGAAGGCGATGCTCTCCTCGCCGTGCAGAAGGTTCGGGTCGGTGAACGGTATCAGCGTGCCGGCTACGAAAATCGAGCCGATATAGAACATCAGGATGCGCCAGAAGACATTTCGGATCGCGATCGGCACGCACTTGCCCGGATCCGTTGTCTCGGCCGCAGCCAGGCCCACGCCTTCCGTGCCCTGGAAGGAGAAGCCGGCGACAAGAAACACGAGCAACACGGCGGGCAGGCCTCCCACGAAGGGCGCATGCAGCCCCGTCTGCGGACTTGTGAGCGCCCAGTTCTGGAACCCAACCGCCCGGCCTCCCAGCAATCCGAAGATCATCAACGCGCCCACCGCGATGAAGATGATGACCGTCACAACCTTGATGCCGGAGAACCAGTACTCGGCTTCGGCATACGCCTTGACGGACAGCAGGTTCAGGGTCATCAGCAACGCGAAGAACCCCATCGCCCAAACAGTCGTGTTGGTGCCGGGAAACCAGAATTGAACGATCAGGGCGCCGGCGACGAACTCCGCCGCCAGGGTAATGCCCCAGCTGAACCAGTAGTTCCAGCCGAAGGCAAAGCCGAGCGAAGGATCGATAAAACGCTCGGCGTAGGCTTCGAACGCGCCGGGTATGGGCAACTGCGTCGCCATCTCGCCCAGGGACTGCATCATGCAGTACACCGCCAGGCCCATCAGCGAGTAGGCCAGCAATGCGCCACCCGGACCTGCCTGCGAAATCGCGGCGCCGCTGGCGAAGAACAACCCGGTGCCGATCGCGCCCCCGATGGCAATCATGCCCAGTTGGCGCTGCCCTATGCCACGCCGCAGACCTTCGGGATCGCAATGATTCGTACCCTTGGCGCCTTGCCCATCCGAGAAGCCCGAATGGAAGGAACGGGTATTTTCGTCTTGCGATAAGTTCGCCCGGCTCAATTCGCCCCACCTGGAGGTCTCGCTGGAAGCAACTTTCCCCGACTTCCGCTTCGCGCGGACCTAGCGTCGCGCCATCTTCGGCCGGGACCCATCAGCCTATACGCCGCAGCAGATTGCGACGGTTGCATCAGCCGCAAAAATCGATCAAGGAAAGACTCCAGCTTTGTAGTCGCTGAGGATTTCGCCCGCGGCACGCGCTCCCTCTTCCGCTCCGCCCTCCATAAAGCCTTGAAAGTTGATCGAGCAATGCTCGCCAGCAAAGTGACACTTCGCCGAGCGTTCCCTCTCTGACCCACTAAAGAGGGTGTATTGCCCGACCTTCCAATACGAGTAAGAGCCCAGCAAATACGGATTCCCGGCTGGAAAGTCCAGAGTTGCCCTCCCGTTCCAGTGTTTCGTAATGCCGGGAAATATGGGTTCAAGTTGTCTCAGGAAACTCGTCGCATACTTCTGAACGATGGAAGGATCGTTCGGATCTCCGGTGAAGGACGCGCCAATGTTGCCTCCGGTGTAATCCACAAGGATGCCGGTTCCACCGTCTTGGGCGCGGCTGACATCCCAAGTGTTTTGATAGCCGGTGTCCGCATAAGTCGTCCCGGTGCTAATGCCCCAAGGCCCGGAGCCATTCCACAGTCGGGTATCGAATTGGAGGTGCAGCTTGCTATTTGTGCCGTAGCCCAGTTGTTGAATGCCGGTCACCTTTACCCCGTTAAAGCCCGCGAGGGAATAGTCAAGATTACGCAGCACTGAAAATGGAATGGCCATGATGACTCGATCTGCCATGACATCAAAGCTCGAACGTCCCGACGTGAACGAAAGCGTGTAGCTCCCATCGCCGTTTTTCGCGATTGCCGTCAATGAAGTATTAAGGTCGATCGTTACTGCTGGGCTCGTCGTCTGCAGCGAGGAGGCGATCGCCTTGGGTAACTGCTCATTTCCGCCGCGTATGTGATACCGCTCGTCGGATCGTCCAAATATGCGAAAGTTGCCGGGGATTGGCTGATAAGCCAGCAGGTAAATAAGGTTCAAGGAACTCTGAACGTTGGTTTCAGCACCGTATTCGATATTGTAGGCAGCGTCAAGAAGTTGGCCCATGCTGAGTCGGTGGCCGCCGGGAACTCGAGACTCAATCCAGTCGTATACGCTCAGATGATCCAGGCCATATCCTGACGAGTTGTAGCTGTTGTAGAGGGTTGGAAAGCTGGCAGCGGTCAGGTCTTTCTTCACTGCGTTGTAGACGGAATTGAAGTCCACATTGGCCTGGCTTCGCGTGTAATACTGCTTGAAGAAGTAATACGTCTCGGTGGATTGAAGCGGTTCGGCAGCTGCGATATCGTCCACAGCGAGGCCGAACCGCTTGGCCAGGGAAAGAATCACCTTGTGTCTGCTATCGATAAGTTCTCCGCAGTGTTCGCTCACTTGGCCATTTACCCAGGAACTGGTGTCCGAATGCATGCGCCCGCCAACACGCCCTGAGGCTTCATAAATCGTCGAGCTGTAGCCGGCGTCCTGCAGCGTGAGGGCCGCGTTGAGCCCAGCGATTCCCCCGCCCACGATCGCTATCCTCGGAGCAGTGGCCGCAAAAACCCTCGCGGGAGGCGCGATCATCGCAAAGGCCAGAGACGCGCCTCCGGCTTTTATCAGTTCTCGCCGCGCCGCATCACGGCGAATGCGTTCCTGCTGAACTTGTACGACCGAGCGTCCAGTCTTCTCGGCCGCGCCGAATTCCCGATACAACTGCTGGAGGCTGGTCAAAAGGCTTGTTCGGGCCACGAGAATTCTCCTGAAAAGGAACTACATCGGCGGCATTGAATAAGCAGCCAGCGCGCCAACAACGAATCGCATTGCCGGAAAGTCTGCAAGAGCAGTGGCAGAGTGTTAACCCCAACCAATCATGATTGATCGGGGAAGGCGAGTCAATTTCATTTTTAGTTCCACGATCAACTGGGGCGGCTAGATCGACCTATGACTGGCCCGATCAGCGTACGAGGATGTTCGTAAATTGCCACGGATCGTCGAGATCCCCCGGCTCGGCAAACAAGGGACTTCTCGCCTTCAGCGGCGTCCAATCGCCCCAAACGCCAACCATTTCACCCAGGTACGGACGAGCCAAGACGAGTGCACGTTCGAAATCTGCGTCCTCAGGTTCGACTACGCCACAACCATCGTGCTCCAGAACCCAAACCATCCCGGCGAGAATGCCGGCAGCCGTCTGCAGCGTCGTCGCGTTATTGAACGGCGCCAACTTGCGAGCCTGAGCGATTGTCAGCCGGGAACCATACCAATAAACGCCGGCAGGGTTGCCACAAAGCAACACCCCCAGCTCGTCCATGCCCGCCGTAAGTTGCTCTTTGATTACACGCCGATGAGACTGCAGGTGCAAACCCCTGCCGGTAAATTCATGGACTGACAAAATGGCATCGTCGCACGGATGGTAGGAATAGTGGACTGTCGGCCGATAGATCACTACATCGCCCTCGAGCACCGTCAGAAATTCGGCGATCGAGATCGATTCGGCGTGGGTGATCAGGAGTCCGTGAAAAGGACCTTCGAGCGGCGTCCAGCTCCTGACCCAAACCGAGACCCCAGGCCGATCAAGGTAGATCGCTGCGTGAGCGCCTTTCGCATGTGTTTTTCCCCCCAAGGGAAGAGATTTTTCGTGCGTACCCCAGCCCAGCTCTGCGGGCTGACTTCCTTCGCTGACGAACGCCTCGACCGACCAGGTATTGACAAATTCATCGTGCCGCTTGGGCTCGTCGGAGACCTGCGAATCGCGCTCGGCAATATGGATTACCTTGACCCCTAGTTCCATCGCCAGACGCGCCCATTCCGAGCGGGCTTTCGGCTTCGTCACAGCACGGCCAAGGTCGCGCGCCATGTCGAGTAGCGCATGCTTGGTGAAGTGGGATATCAGTCCCGGATTGACGCCGTGCGTAACAAGAGCCGTTGGCCGCTGGCGCCAGGAACGGCGATTGATTGCCAGCACCTGCTCGCGCAGGTTGTAATTGGACCTTTCGGCGGGGGACAGCCGTATATCGGTGTAGCCACCGGCCCAGGGCTCGATGCACGAATCGAGGTAGCGAGCGCCGAGTTCGTGACACAGTTCAATTAGCGCAGCCGATGAGACGTCAACCGACATATTGAGCAAAAACGAGTCATTGCAGAGAAGAGGCTCGAGAAGCATCCGGAAATTGAATGGATTGAGCGCGTGCACGCGAAAGTCGGCAACACCGCAGCGCCGTGCCCATTCCCACCCCTGCTCCTCCGCGGCGATGATCGTTATATGATTTGGATCGAGCGTGATGTGCCGCAGAATCAGGGGCAGCGCGCCTTGGCCGACTGAACCGAAGCCGACGATCACCAAGCGGCTGCGCAATTGGGCCTCCTTTCCCATCTCCAACCCATGCACAGCCATCGTCTTTGTCTCCCTGTCACCGGCTACTTTTGCTGATTCGGTTAACTCAGACAAGCGTCATTGCTCAAAGTCGAGCAGTTCCCGCCTGAAAGCCGCGATGACATCGAACGTTGCCGACGGCGGCGATGAGCAGCTTGTCTACGATATCTGTGTGCTGTCTGTGGAGGCGCCTCTACAATTCCTCTACAAGTTAGTGGGTACTGTCACGAAGATGGTGCTGCTGTCCCGACTCGAACGGGGGACCACTGATTACGAATCTTACGTTTAAATTAATAGAATCAAAGACTTAGGCACTTAATTTCCACGATCTACTTGCGCTGTTCTGCGCCGTGAACGCGGGGTGCCCAACGAGGTTCCATTAACCCCAGCTGCGGGCTTCGAACGTTAACTATCAAAGATCTTGCACTCATCTCGCCCCGGGGGTTCGAATGTTGACGATCAAAAATGTTCTCATCCGGTGGGCTGCGCTCCCAATCTGGACCGTTTTGTTGGGCTTTTCACTGTTGCCCGCTATCGCCGGCACGTTGCAGCCACCCGGCACGCCGACGAATCAAGGCGAGAACCGCGCTGCGGACCCGCCGTCGCAGTCGGCGGGGAGCGCGAAACCCGATGGCACCGAAGCGCGATCGTTAGGCAAGCCGGCCGATTCGAGCGTTGCGCCACTGCCCGCTGCGACACCGGACAACCGCGACCTCATCCGGAGAAGGATGGAGCTTTGCCGGCACCGTCCCGAGGTCTGCGTACAGCGCGGCAAGGACAATGACAGGCCGCAGGCCGACGAACCAGGAGTTCCCGGCCGCGATAACTAGGAACGGACGCCGAACCCGCAAAGTCGCGAGGCGGGCACGGTGCGTCAACGGCGCACGGTGCCCAGCCTCCTGTCGCTACGGGCGCTTCACGCGCGCGCAGCCCCGCTCACAGATCCAGCCGATAAACCCCGCGCCCGTGCGTGGGGGCGTACAGCGTGCGCGATGCCGAATCGATCGCCAGCTCGTAAACCGCAACGGGCGGAAGTCCGGAACCCGCAACGCTCCACGTCGTTGCGCCGCCGGTGCGAACCACCACGCCGAAATCCGTCGCAGCAAACAGATTGCCGGTCTCCGGATCGAAGGCTAGCCACGTAATCGGCTGATCGCCCAAGTTGGCGCTGATGTCGGTCCACGTCGCGGTTCGCGATTCCCGGTAGTAGCGCACCTCGAACACGTGCCCGAGTGTGGTCGGCGTATAGGCGTTGTACCCCGAGAACGACACGAACGCGCGCGTCGGGCGCCTGGGATCGACGGCGATGGAGCTGACGAAGCGCCGGGGCTGGCTCGAGGTGTCGATGCGGGTGAACACGACGCTGTTCGGATCAGCTGCGCTGGCGTTGGTCGAGACGAACACCCGCCCGCGGCGCGTTCCCACCCACAACGGCGAGCGTTCAGCGGCGTCGCGCGCGTTGGAGTCGCCCTGAGCAATCGATGAGACCCACGAGCCGCCCTTGTCGGTGCCGTACTGCGCGCTGACAAGGTCGCCCGCGTTGCCGGCTCCACCTGGGCCACCCAGAGCCTCCCAGTCCCCGCAGGGCTGGGCAAGGTCGCCGAAGACCTCGTTGCAGTGCAGCTCCATGTAGGCCTGGCCCCCGAGGTCATCCGTGGTCCTCCAGACGTGCTGCTGTCCGATGAACCAGGTGCCCGAGGCTCGCCGGTCGGGGATCATCGGCGAATAAAATCCGGACGCCTCATTGCTCGGCGCCTGGAAGTTTGGAACATCGAAGACGTTCCAACCAAACGGATCGCTTCCGCGGAAGTTGATGTCCCCCAAGGTTCCGGTGTAGGTATGAATGCGGCTGCCCGACGTGTTGAAGCCGGACTGGCCGCCATCGCCGCCGATCACCTGAGTCCAGGTGGTGCCGTCGAAAGCCCAGCTTCCGTTGTCCTGCGTTCCTGCAAGCAGCGTGCCGCGTGGGTCGCTCGGATCGAACGACAGGCCCCGGTACTGTAGGGTTGCGAGCCCGTCGTTCAGAGGGATGATCTCGCGTGGAATCGAGCTGAGCCAGAGCTGGCAATTGGCAAGGTCCGCGCCGGTCAGATTGCGGAAGCCCGGTCCGCAGGTCTGCGAGGTGTCGACGAATGTTCCGTCGGTTCGCACCAGGCCGCCATCGGAGCCGATGAACGCCACGTTCGGGTGCTCCGGCGCGAACACGATCGCATGCTGGTCCGGATGCATGCCGTTGGGCACCGGTCCCAGGGAGTCATTTGTCATATCGGTAAAGCTTGCGCCGGCGTCGGTCGAGCGCATCACCGCGCGCCCGCTGGACAGGGTCACTGCGCGAAAGATGTCGGGGTACCGCATCGCCCCTCCGACCCAGACCGTGTTGGGCCGGCCGCGGGGAGACGCGACGAACATGTCATACGAGCACTGGTTGGCGCCGCCGATATTGCAGAAATCGAACAGGCCAAAGCCGGGCGTTCCGCTGGTCGGATTGGTCAGCAGCAACCAGCCGGTATTGCCCGCAGCCCCTGTCAACTGGCTGGCCGGAACGTTGGCGTTGTCGGTCCGATAGAAGTTGGCCACCCCACCGGCGTCGGCATCGCCAACGTAGATTCGCAGGCCCTCCTCCATCGGTACGAGATCAAACTCGGTACGGGAATTGAGAGACCCGAGGGGCGTTCCGCCGCCGCCCGACGCGAATACCAGCTCGTAACCGCCGCCGGCGGCGGAGCGGAAAAGGCCGTAGTCCATCATCGAGAAGTAGAACTGGGTCGGACCCTGCACCGACTCCTCTCCACGCCGATACGCCTCGATCTTTGTAACGCCGCCGCGGAAAAAGTCGCTCCCGTTTGCCGAATTCGGATTAACGACATCGCTGGGCTGGGAAAAAGCCAGGGTGAAGGTCTGGCCACCGTCGACCGACTCGTAGAGCCCGATCTGCGGTGCGCCGGGGGGCGTGAAGCGCCCGCCAACGGTTCCTCCGGTGCCGTGGCGCGCCACACCGGTGCCGATCAGCAGGTGATTGGCGTTAACCGGGTCGACCGCGATCGCAGCAATGGCACGATCGACAGCCACTGCGAAGCTGCCAGGGACCAAGGCCCAGGTGTCGCCGAGGTCCGTCGACTTGAACAGTCCGCGGCCCGCTTCCGAGTCCTCCGAGCCGTTGACCTCGCCGCTTCCGAAGTACAGGGTCCGATGCGAGGAGTCGGTCGGATCGAAGATGATCGAACCGGACGAGTTGGTCGGGATGCCTTGGCTGACCGACGTCCATTGCGGCGTCCGGGACAGTCCGTCCTTCGTGCGCCAGACCCCGCCGCCTGCCGCGGCGACGAACAGCGGGCACGAATCCGCGTTGCAACTGGGCGAGATCGCCAAACCAGTGATGCGGCCGGAAACCACAGTCGGTCGCCCGGTAAAGGTGGCCAGGCCGACGACCGATCCCGTGGTCGGTCCAAGAAAATCCCACTTCTGAGCAACAGCCTGGCTGAGCGGCAAGGCTTTGAAAGCAGCAGCCGCACCCTGCTGCGTGGTGCCGACCGCGTTGTCCTGGCTGTCATAGCCGGCGCGAGCCCCCTGTGGGCCGTCTGCCTTGGTTGTCGAATAGAGGGTGTTCCTCAGCGAGTACGCGGGAGTCTGGCCGAGGGCGACCGGACTCGACAGCAACGCAACTAGCGATCCCCCAAATGCAGCGGCAACAGTTCTTCTGATAATCAGTGTCACGACGCCCTCCTTGTTGACGACGCAACAGCACACGGACCGAATGCCAGCGTCTGATTGTTGGTTCTTAAGCTCGATTGATAGGAGCTTTTCGACTGAAAGGCGAGATCTGGTATTGGAGTAAGAGGCTCCGGGATCGAAGAAGGTTCAAACGCGCGGGCGGCAGCTACGGCTTGCAGTGCGCGCATCGAGTTCGAAGAGCCGCTTTTTCATAAGACAATCGGACACTATTAGTTTGAAATTCGGACATAACGTGTTAAATTGACGTCCGATCTTCACGAGGTGGTCATGGGTTCAGGGACGACTGGTCACGCGACGAGGATTCAAGTCTATCCGGCGATCCACGTTGCGAGCGCCCTAAAGAGGGAACTCATCGATTCGATTCGCGCGATAGCCCGGCGCAATGGCATGGTGGTACCGAAGAACGACGGCAGTCTAGTCGCCGCAAACGTCGAGATCGACTCCCTATCGGTTATCGAGATTCTCTGCGTTCTCGATGAGATTCTGCCGTTCGAGGTCGGCGAATCTGTCGTGCGGGCCGGCGGCTACGGTTCAATTCAGGAGGCGGTCGACGACGTGACCGCCAGCGTCGAAAAGGAGTGGATCAACCACCACCACGGAGGAGTGCGCACATGAAACAGAGCACAAGGCCCGGCCCAACGGGCGACAGCAACGCTCGCCGCAGGTTGGGCGAGAAATTGCGCCAAGCTCGCGAATATCTTGGTTTGTCCCAGGACGAAGTGGCGCGCCATTTAAGGGTGCCACGGACGGCGCTGACGAACATCGAAAGCGGTCAGCGTCGGATTGATGCACTCGAGCTCAAAAAGCTTGCCGACCTCTACCGCCAAGCCGTCAGTTATTTCACCGGAGACGAAGACGAGAGTGCTGCTGCGCTGCCCGCCGACGTAACCCATCTCGCTCGGGCGGCCGCAAAGCTCTCGGTCAAGGATCGAGAAGAGCTCGGTCGCTTCGCCGAGTACCTGCGCGTCAAGTCATTGGCCAAACAGGGCGGGCGGTGAAAAACGCTGCAGGCGCGATCCGCAGGGCGACGCTCGCCGCCGCCCGCTTGCATCGGAACCTGGGCCTTCAAGCCTACGCCGAGAATGAAAGCGGGCGGATCGACGTATTCGACGCCATCGCCCGGCTCGGTGTGCCGCTCATCTTCAAGCCTTTGGAGGGATTACTCGGTTCCTACCTTAGCGATCCGACGCCCGGGATCCTGGTGACGACGAAGCAGCCCCTGAATGTTCAGCGCTTTACGGCCGCCCATGAGCTCGGCCACCACCAATTGCGCCACAAACCGAGCTTCGATGACGAAACCGTAATAAGCCGCACCCCTTTCAACCTGAGGCGCGAAGACGATGCGCAGGAAACTGAAGCCGAAGCCTTCGCTGCGGCGTTCCTCTTGCCTCGCTGGCTGGTTGGTCGGCATTGCGAACGGCAGGGCTGGGACGACGAGGCATTGCATCGGCCTGAAATTGTTTATCAATTGGCATTGCGCACAGGCACCAGCTATACGGCCGCATGCTGGACTTTGCATAGATACAACATCCTGACCCCGACCGCTGCAAGCCAGATGGCAGATATCGAGCCAAGAAGAATCAAGCAGATCCTACTCGGAGAGTTCCGACCGCATGACGACTTTGGCGACGTTTGGTTGCTGACCGAGCGGGATGCCGGGATGCGAATTGAGGGCGGTCCTTCGGATCACTTTGTCATGCGGTTGCCCGAGCACAGCGCGGCCGGATACTTGTGGGAATTGGAAGAACCTCCGGGGGACGCTTTCAAGGTCGTTAGCGACGGTCGCGAAGACATCGACTCGGAAGAGATCGTGGGCGGACCCACGACGCGGCGCATCATCACCCAGTCTCTCCGCCGGCACACGGGGGCGGTCCGACTTTCGGAGCGGAGGCCTTGGCAGCCCACAAAGCCTTTAGCCGCCTTTAGCATGGACTACGACCTGACTGGAGCCGAATTGGAAGGGTGGTCCCGCGCCGAGCGCCGTTATCGCCTCGAGGCGGCCTGATGCTGGTCTCGGTCGAGCGCGATCTGCGGTGCCATTTTGGAGCGTCGCGCGATCAAGGCACGCGCCCGACCTGCCTGGCGTTTGCAGCGAGCGATTTCCACGCTGCGCTGCGCGGCGGATGGATCCCGCTTTCGTGTGAATTCGCCTTCTACCACGCGCAGCGTCGCGGGCGTCGGAAGCCGACCGAAGGAGCCGACCTTGCCTCAATGCTCGATGCACTGCGGGAGGACGGACAACCCGTCGAAACCGACTGGCCGTACCTCGCCAGTCTTCCGTCAGACCCTAGCGCCTGGTTGCCGCCAATACAAATCGGACGCCGTTTTCGCCGCTGCGGCGCGCGGCGCGGCGTGGAGTTTCAGGAAGTGATTGAGATTCTTGAGGAGGGTTCTCCGGCGCTGATCTTGATGACGCTATCGGATTCCTTCTACTTGCCCCGTGCCGGTGGCGTTGTCAATCCACCGCCAAGTGAAACCGTAGACCCAACGCGCCGCCACGCGGTCGTCGCCGTTGGCCATGGCCTGGCCGATGGCGACTCCGTGATTCTGATCCGCAACTCTTGGGGTAGCGACTGGGGCCTCGAGGGGCATGCCTGGCTTCCGCGGCTCTACCTGGAACCTCGGCTGCTGCGCCTGGCTGTCCTAACGGAGGAAATCGATGCACTTGACAATAGCACCTCAGCGTAGCTGCGCTCTCGCTTGGCTAGCGGCCGTCCAAACAGTGCATGGGCGGGCCGCCAGTGAGGCCAGTAACATAATCGTCGGAATCGCCAACCCGCTGGTTCAGACCGACGTGGATGCCGCGATTGTGGCAGAGGTCGACCGCTTCTTGCGGGGCAAGGGCAAATTGCCCGTGAACACCGTCGCCAATACGATCTTTCCCCAGTCGACCTTCGACCGCCACGGCACTCCTGCTTTCTATGACGTCTACTTGGAGAAAGTGTTGCCTCGGATCAAGCGGTCGCAGGCTGATTGGGGCCGATCCTTTCAGCGCATGATCTCCTTCCCCAGCGAGCGGAAGGGCGAAACGATCAACTCGTTGGCCGGGATGGTCGAGAAAATGAAACGTCAAGTTGTCTCGGCGCCGTGTCTCACGGACGTCTACGAAATCACAATCTACGATCCGGTAAGAAACCCGGGGCCCGTCATGAACAGACAGTGCTTGAGCTTCCTCAGTTTCAAGCTGACCGATGGTGCGCCTCGTCATCTGTCGTTGACCGCCGTCTATCGAAATCACGATTACATGCAACGGCTGCTCGGAGACATGATTGGCCTTGGACGCCTGATGAAGTTCGTAGCTGACGAAGCGGCGGTTGGCGCGGGCGACCTGACAATCCTTTCAACCCGCGCTGAAATCGACACTGTTGGCACGAGCCGCGATATTAGAGCGCTGATCGAGCGATGCGTTGCTCACGGAGCTTTCGTCAAATCGGGTGTTTGCGGGGTCGATCAAGCGGCGATCCTGCTGGGATGACTTCTCCGGTTGATTGGAACTACCTTGCGTAACTCGATTCCGTCGCGGAATCTCACCAAAGAATGTTGTAGCGCACGGGCCAATCTCCGTCGAGGTACCGCTCGGGGTCAGAGTGCGCAGCGACGATGGGCACGAAAATCAGCGCCGATGGGCCACAGGCCAGTCGATTTCTCTTTTTCCTCCGTCGCGTATGGGAATCTTGAAAACAGGGCCACTCCGTTGCTTCAATGGCACGCTGCGCGGTCTGCCGCGCTTGGTGAGATTCCTCATATCCCACGACTTAGGGGGCCAGGATGCAACGACGACAGGCTATGTCCACACTGGCGGGCTTGGTGGCGGCCCCGGCGCTCGGACGGGTTGCCGCGCAAGTGCGGCTTCCGTCGCCCCTGGCAGCGTCGGACTCCCGCGGCTCGATTCCAACGATCGACATTCACTGCCACGTATTCAACGCGCGCGACCTGCCCATTCCGGGTTTCGTCACCGATGTGTACCTGAACGATCAGCCGAAAGCCATCGAGGTTCCAGCCGGCACGGTGATCTGGTTCCTCTCGCAGCTGATGGATGCCGCCGCGATATCGGCAAAGGACGAAGCCACGGGCCTCGAAAAGCACCCTCGCCCCTTCGTCCGGTTCAAACCGTTGAGCCAGACCATCCTGATCGCCGATAACGTGCGACGGACCGCACAGCGATTGACGCTGCCCACTCCGCAGACACAGTCCGAAATCGACGCGCTGGATCGGCGCATCGCCGCGGCGCTCGCGCAGGCAGCCACCCAGCGAAACATTCCTCTGCGAATGCCCACCGTGCAAGAACGGCAGGCATTCCTCAGAAGCCTGGCAGCCTTTGGCAATCCGGCCTTTACGACCAACCCGCAACTCGGACTGACGCCGGACGCTCTCGCGCTGGGCGCATCGAAATCGCCCGGCCAGTTGGTGGGCGCGCTTTATCTAGCGTCCCTGCTGACGCAATCGAGAGCAGAACTGACGGATACGCTCGCGACGCTGCCGAAGCGCTACGCTTCCGACGTACGCTTTTTTGCACCGGCGCTGGTCGATTACAGTTATTGGCTGGACGACTTCGAAAACGTCTCCTCGCTCGACGATCAGATCGGGGTCATGTCCGATGTTGCGGCCAGAAAGGGCCGCCCGTTTGCCGTGCACCCGTACGTGTCGTTCTGTCCATGGCGTCAGATGGTCGAGCCGAAGCAGTTCGACAGCGTGAAGGATGCAATCCAGTCGCGTGGATTCCTCGGCGTCAAACTTTATCCTGTGATGGGCTTTTTGCCGACTGGAAACGCCCATGCGGACCCTGCAGGCTATCCGGATAAACTTCGCAAGACGCGTCCCGATTGGGCCAAGGCCCTGGATGAGTCACTGGCGAAACTCTACAAGTGGTGTGCGGACGAAGGCGTTCCGATCCTCGCACACTGCTCCGACAGCCAGGCGCCTTCGGCCGCGGCTGGCCTTCGTGGCGGCCCGAAAGGCTGGCAGGATGTCGTTGCGAATGGCGGATTTTCCGGGCTCAGGCTCAACCTCGGGCACCTGGGCGGACTGTGGGATCTTGCCAAGCCGTCGCACAACGACTGGACCCGGTCGGTGGTCCAGATGATCGCGGGTCAGGGCAACAATCTCTATGCCGACATCTCCGACTATTCCTCGATCATGCATCGACCGACTACGAGCGACGCAAGCGACGATAGAGCCGTGACGGCCGCAGTAGCCGGTTATCTCAGCCAGTATCCTGCAGCGAAGAACAAGCTGATGTATGGGTCGGATTGGGTCATGCTATCGAAGGACATGCCCGCCGAGCTGTATTACCCGAGCATGCGGCAAAGCCTGCCCGCTGCCTGGGGAATCGACGCGCCGGGATTTCTCGGAGGCAACGCGGCCAGATTCATGGGGCTGTCCAGGATCAAGGGGCAGCCGGTGCCGAAGACAAGGCTGCGCCTGGAGGCGTTTTACCAGAAGCATGGTCTGGACAAGTCGCTGCTGGCGCTCTGGGACACCTAGCCAACGACCAAGGTGGGGAATGGCACGAGGGGCGCGGCTACATCAGCCAGGCCCGCACCGTCCTGAAATGGGCGCCGGAACTGGCCAACGCCGTACTGGCTGGAGCGCAATCACTCGACTGCGAGACCTGCGACTGCTGCGGTTGTGTTTGCGGGCCCCGAGCCCGCGGCGCGCGGGCGCGGCCGGTAACCGACCAGAGCGCGCTTTACGGCAGGGCGCTCTCCGGCAACGGTAGCTCGGCCGCAAGGTGCGGCTGCCCGGTCGGCTCGGCCGCCAGGCCAGCATGCGCGATCGGCTCGTTCGAGTCGGCCCAGTGGACCATGATTTCGCGCACATCCGGCATCCTGGAGAGGAACAGGTCGACCAGCGCAGCGTCGAACTGCTTGCCGCGCTGATCGCGCAGGAAGTCGACCGCGCGCTCAACCGGCCAGGCCTGCTTGTACGGGCGCCGCGACGTGAGCGCATCGAACACGTCGACCACCGCCACGATGCGGCCTTCGAACGGGATATCCTCGCCGGCCAGACCGGCCGGATATCCGGTTCCGTCCCATTTCTCGTGGTGCGTCAGCGCGACATTGCGAGCCATCGCCAGCAGGCCGTGCGCATGATGGCCGATGATGTCCGCGCCGATCGTCGTGTGCGTTCGCATCACCTGCCGTTCGTCCGGATCCAGGCACCCTGCCTTCTTCAGAATGCTGTCCGGGATCCCGATCTTGCCCACGTCGTGCATCGGCGACGCATTGAGCAGATCATCGGCCCTGGCCGGACCCAGGCCGGCGGCCAGGCCGAGCAGATGTGCGTAGTGGCTCATCCGGATCACGTGCAGCCCGGTTTCGTTGTCCTTGTATTCCGCCGCCAATCCCAGGCGCTGGACGATCTGGAGCCGGGTCTCCTTCAAATCCTCGAGCCGGACCAGCGACAGGTGCGCGCGCACCCGGGCCAGCACGATCGGGGGGCTGAGCGGTTTACCGATGTAGTCGACCCCGCCGGCTTCGAAGCCTGCGATCTCGTCGGCCGCGTCGGTCAGCGCGGTGACGAAGATCACCGGGATCCGGGACGTCGTCGGGTCGCTCTTCAAGCGTCGACAGACCTCGTGCCCCGTCACATCCGGCATCATCACGTCCAGCAGGATCAGGTCCGGCGATTGCGTGCGCGCCAGTTCGATCGCGCGCTCGCCATCCTTCGCAAACAGCAGCCGATACTGGCGCTGCAATATCTGGCGCAACAGCAGCAGATTGCCGCCTTCGTCGTCGACGGCCAGGATCAGGGGCGCGTAGGCTGGCGCTGTCATTGCCGCAGCAGCGGATCGGCCGCCGCGCTGAGAGATTCCAGCACCGCCGCCACCATCGCGCGCGCTGACTCGAAGTCGAAGTCCTCGATCGCATCGGACAGCTCGGCCAGCCGGTTCGCGTCGACGTGACTGCCCAGCATGGCCGTGAGTTCGGCCAACGACGCGTCGTCGAGGGCGCCGCGGCCCAGCGATTTGACCAGTCCGTCGCCCAGCTTGCGCGCTCGGTCGAGGTCCAGCGGCGGCGCCGCGTGCACGGCGTCGGCAATCGGCGCGACGCTGTCGATCTCGCCCTGAATCGCCTGCAGCGCGTCCTCTAGTTCGTCGGACGCCTCGGTGAGCAGGCCGGCCAATTCGTCCAGCCTTCCGCCCGTAATGCACCGTTCATACTCCCCGAGGACGGCAGCCAGGCGCTGCAGGCCCAGGTTGGCAGCCAATCCCTTGACCCGATGCGAAAGTGCGCGCCCTCCGGCATGGTCGCGCGCTACCGACAGCCGCTGCAAAGCCTCGGCAGCCCCCGCCTGCTCGGCAGCGAAGCGCCGCAGGCCCAGATGGTATGCCTCCTGCTCGCCGGCCCAGCACATCAGTCCGCGAGCGCTGTCGAGCACGCGCGGCGCCCCGGACCCCGGGCCGGCCGCCGCATGCGGGCTGGATTTCAGGCCCAGCACGCGCGAGATTTCGGCCGAAAGCTCGTACAGGTCCACGGGCTTGGACGCGAAGCCGTCCATCCCGGCTACGCGCGCCGCCTGGCGATCAGCCTCGAGCACACTGGCGGTCAGAGCGATGATCGGAACCCGTTTGGCGCCGCGGCGCGCCTCGGCGGCCCGAATCTGCCGGCAGGCGTCCGGGCCATCCGTTCCCGGCATCTGCATGTCCATCAGTATCAGGTCGAACTCGCTGCGCTGCACCGCTTCCAGCGCGAGATCTCCGTCGTTGACCGTCGCGATCGAATGGCCCTGCTTGCCCAGCAGCAGCGTCAGCAATTCGAGGTTTTGCGGGACATCGTCCGCCACGAGGATGCGCAGCGGCGGCAGCGCGACGCTGTTGCGAGGCGGACGGGCTTCCGGATGGCGCTGCTCCGCGGCCTCGAGCGGCACCAGGGCATGAAAGGTGCTGCCAAGCCCGAGCGCGCTTTCGACCCAGATACGCCCGCCCATCAATTCGGTCAGCTGCTTGCTGATCGTCGTGCCCAGTCCCGTGCCTCCGAAACGGCGGCTCATCGAAACGTCGGCCTGCGTAAAGGGATCGAATATCGCCTGCAGCCGGTCCGCCGCGATTCCGATGCCGGTGTCGCTGACCGCAAAATGCACTTGGCCCTGCATCGGTGCGACGTTGAGTGTCACGCTGCCGGCCTCGGTGAACTTGATCGCATTGCTCACCAGGTTGGTCAGAATCTGCCGAATGCGGAGCTCGTCGCCCCTGAACCAGTGCGGCAGGTCCTGGTCGTAGCGGACGACCAGCGCGATGCCCTTGTTGCGCGCCGCCGCGCCCAGGGTCGAGGACAGCTCGTCGATCAGGCGCAGCACGTCGAACGCGGCGATCTCCAACTCGACCACGCCCTTGTCCAGCTTGGCCGTATCCAGGATCTCGTTGAGCAGGCGCAGCAGCGAGCGGCCGGAGCTGCGCACGGTATCGAGATAGCGGCGCTGCTCGGATTCGAGCCCGGACTGGAGCAGGACGTCGGTGAAACCCAGGATCGCGTTCATCGGCGTGCGGATCTCGTGGCTCATGTTGGCCACGAACGCCGTGCGCGCCGCCGCCGCCTGCTCGGCGCGCTCCTTCGCCACGCGCAGTTCCCGTTCGTTTTCGCGCAGATTGCGCACCATCTCGCGATACCGGATCAGGCCGTTGGCGGCCAGTACCAGGACGGTCAGCGCGATCGTAGTCAGGGCCACCGCCATTGCGATGAACTCGGCGTTCGCCGTTCCGCCGACGGTCGACGTCACGTTGCCGACGAAGCGCGCGCCGGCCATGGCCGTGTAGTGCATGCCGGAAATGGCGCAGCCCATCACGATCGCACTGATTATCAGGCGTCCGCGTGCCGTGAGTCGGGTGCCGAAGTCGATCAGCCCGAAACGCACCCACAAGGCGAGCACCGCCAGCACGACCGCCACCAGGATGGACAACGAGAACATCGCCGGGTCGTAGCGCTGTGCCAGCGTCAGTTGCATCGCGGCCATGCCGGTGTAGTGCATGCCGCCAATCCCGGCACCCACGAGCACCCCGCCGCTGAGCAGCTGGGCGGCGCCGATCCGGGGCCGGGCGATCAGCGTCAGGGCGACGAAGGAGGCGGCCAGGCTGGGCAGCATCGAACCGAGTGTGATGGCCGGGTCGTAGGCCACCTGCGTGCACAGCCTGAACGCCAGCATCGCGATGAAGTGCATGGACCAGACGCCGGCGCCCAGGGCGATGGTCCCCGAAAGAAGCGCCACCGCGCGCGCCAGGCGGCTCTCGGCCGTTGCTGCCTGGCCCGCGATGTGCAAGGCCATCAGCGAGGCGAAGATCGAGATCGCAACCGACAGCGTAACCAGGGCCGGGTCGTAGCTGCCGACGGCTTGCAGCGACGGGTCGGAGGGAACAGAGAAGATCTGCAGCAGGCCCATCGCGCGGCTTTCGGTGATCCACAGAGTCAAAGGAGGCGTGTTTCCCCCGGCGCGGCCACGCCGCACCGAATCCTCGTGCCAGGCCGGTGCAACGACCCGCCTGGGATGCCGCGTCCCTGTCTGTCTTACGGCAGGACGAGGTAGATCTTTAGCCTGGTCCAACCGTGGATGAGTGGCCTTAAGCGGCTCAATCCGTCGCCGCGGTTCTGGGATCAAACGCCGCTCGAACCAGGGGTGTCGCTTGAACCACGGCTGGTTGCGATGGGTGCGGCAGCGGAAAGTATTCTGGGGCGTACTCGCGCGATGCGCGCACAGTTTCAGCCAGCGAACCCTTGCAACGGGGACCGAGAAAATGCCGCTGTGCATACCGGCCGGTCAGGCGGTGACCTCGATTCGCGGCAACCTGGAAAGCAGCGGCTCGAGCCACAAAGGCGCGCATTCCCGGCGCGGCGGCAAGTCCCCGCTCCGGCCTCGCCCTCGGATAGCAAAATCCGATCGGGATGATCGCGCATCGATCATTCAGGGCCTCAAAGCCATGCTCCTTGTAGCGGGAGAAGATCTTGTAGCCGGTCTTGCGGGAGATGCCGAACTCGCGGCACACGTCCGTCATTGACTCGCCGTCGAGCAGCCGGGACACGAAACGCAGGCGCTCGTCCATCACCGAACACTCCTTCCACGGCATAGACACCTCCCGCCCCCTGGGGGCGGAAAGTGTTACCCATGTGTCCGGTACGTTCTGTCACCCATGTCTCCGGCCGCTCAGCGGGCCTGCAAATATGCAAGGCCCGTGTTTTTGGAGAGCCGGCTTTGGCCCGAAGGTCGCCGTTAAAAGGCGTTGGCGAAGTGCGATGTCGGTACGTCAGAACCGAAGCGGCGATGGCACGAGCCCAAGATTCTGGAGTTCCTGCGTGCGCTGTAGTGAGGGGCGAGCCGTCCGGTTGTGCCGGAGGAGAGCCGCGCAGTCTGCGCACGATGACATGGACATCGTGGCTCACCGGCGCGCGATTGCCGCCCGCCGTTGTTTCCTGCCAGCGGAAGATCACAATAGATATCGGATGATTTTGAAAGACTAGCGACGAGCCCAGCACTAGCATGTTGGACGCACGGGCTCCGAGGTCCTCATCCGGGCTCCTCGCAATCTGATGCGGTCGCCTTCGAGAAACCTGCCTTCCGAGCGGGCGTGGCGGAGCGTGCACCCGGCGGATCCGCGCAAATCATTTTCGGCGCGTTAACGCGTTGAGTGTGTAATCGGGAATGACCTCCCACGCGACGACAAGGAGGATGCCGTGTCCTAGCGCGCTGATTAGCACAATCGCAAGAGGAGAAGACAATGTCGAAGGTAGAAAGAGTGCCGGGGTCTCGCGAAGAAGACGCCTGGTTGAGCGACGAGCAACTGGAACGGTGCGCTCCGGCCGAAACCGAGCCATTTCAGGCGCCAGTGCCGACCCGTATGGTCTCCAATGGCGAGTACATGCCGCATCCGCAGACGGATAAGCAGAAGCAAGTCGAGGCGCGGGTCAAGGAGATCGCCGGCAAGGCTGCGAAAAAGCTCGGCATCACGCGGCGTCAGTTCCTCGAGACCACGGGTGGCTTAGCAGCGTCGTTCATGGCGATGAACGAGGTGTATGGCGCCAACTTCCAGGTGAGCCAGGCCGAGTTGTTCGAGCCGGAAGCGCACGATGAGAACGGGCCGCCGAAGGATTTGTTCGTATTCGACGATCAGACCCACATCGTCCGGTCCACTAATAACGGCCCGAACGGCTTAAGAGCGCTTGCGCAGGGACCGGGCCCCGTGTCCACGGCTGGACATTTCACGGCCAACCCATACAACGGCAGGGGCGGAAACCCCGCTGGGGTCGACGAACTGGGTAGTCCCTGGTCGACATGGAATCCGGCGCAGCTCGGCCCTGACTCGCCTCCGAACCCGGGGCCACCGACGACCCTGCTCGGCGAATTCCACCTCGGCTCCTACATCAAGCGGATGTATCTCGAGGCCCAGACGAGCGTCTCGATCATCAGCAACGCGAACGGCGCCCTTGTCATACCGCCTGGAGGAGGGGTGCCGGGACCGGCGACCAATATCCACGACAACCTGGTCAACGAGATTCTGACCGGCTGGCAAACAGGACAGTGCCGGAACTTCATCAATCGACTGGCGGGGTCGACACGGGCGCTAGCCCACGGGCAGGTCTACCCCGGACCTGGAAACATCCACGATCCGATGTTCGGCGACTACACGCAGTGGCAAATCGACAACATGCAGCCGGACTCGTGGAAGGGCTACAACATCGCCCAGGCGGCCAGCAGCGCTCCCGGAACGCCGTTTGGTCGCTGGCGGCTCGACGACGAGGCCATTGCCTACCCAACATATCAAATCATCGCCAGGAACAAGCATATGCTGAAGAACCACCCCGGGTTCTTCAACATCTGCATCCACAAAGGCCTGTCGGCCAATATGACGCAACCCGGCGGTGTCAACAACACGCCCAATTGGGGAAATCCGGACGACATGGTCAAGGTGGCCACGGATTGGCCGCATTTCAACTGGATCATCTACCACTCGTGCATCCGACCGAGCTTCTGGGTGCTCCAGTCGCTGCAGGACATCGAGAATCTGGCGGGAGCGATGGACCCGATCACACTGACCGACAGCGACGGGCATACCGTTCCGAACATCCGGTGGTCCACTCAGTTGGCCCAGATCGCAGGAGGCAAGTACGTGGCTGGGGCGGAACCGTCGTCTACGTCTCCATCGAGCACCCGGCGCCTCCCGAATGTCTACGCCGAGCTTGGCACGACAATGGCCTCGATGATCGTCACGTTCCCGACGGTGTGGGCGCATCTGATCGGTCAACTGCTGTACTACATGGGAGAAAACAACATCGTTTTCGGTTCCGATTCGATGTGGTACGGCGGACCCCAATGGCAGATCGAGGCGCTGTGGCGCTTCCAGATCCCCGACAGTATCGCCGAGCGCTGGAACTACCCGGAGCTGACACACAGGGCGAAGCGCAAGATCCTCGGCCTGAACTCGGCTCGGCTCTACGGCCTTCCGGCGGCGACGTTCCGTTACAAACAGGGCGACCTGGCCAGCTATCCCACCGCGCCGGAGCTTCAGCCCGGCGGTATCCTGGACAACGTGCTTACGGGCCCCGGCTTCCCGACGCCGGTGGTTCCCGCCCTTTCTCTGCCTGAGGACAGATTTTCACGGCTGAAGAGGTTGGCCGACGAGTTGGCCTTCGGGCGGAGCAACACGCGCCACGGCTGGATTCGAACGACCGTGTAGCGGCGACGCGAGCCATCGACGCGATCTGCAATCGTTGCGTAGACCGCAGGGGCCTTTCCGGGCTAATCCCGGAGGGCCCCGTTTTGTTGATCGAGGAGCGCCTGCGCGCTGGCGTGGCGAGCCGCCCCGCCCCTCCGGCGTCGCCGGAGGGCATGGCACAGGCCAGGACGCCGGATCCTGCAGGCAGCGCGAGCTAGGCGCTCCCTTAAGGTAGCGTGCTTGACGCGCCCGCGGACGCGACCAACAATTTGTAGTGGGAACGGACGTCCGAACCCGCGCACGAGCGCTGATCGTTGCCCTGGGATCGGACCATCCTCCGAAGTGCAGGCCACCATGCAGAAAATCCTTCGTGTCATGCTCGCGCTGCTGTGGACCGTGTCCACCGGTGCCGTGTCCACCGGCGCATTCGCTCAGACCTCGGGTGCCGAATTCGCACAGATGCTCGACATCCTGGGCAAGACGCCGAAGGACGACGCGTTGCGCGAGCAGATTGTCCGGGCAGGCCGGGCATTGAAGCCGGCGCCCGCGATTCCGGAGGAGGCTCGGCGCGAGCTGATACGCGGCAACGCTGCAGTGGAGGAGGCGGCTGGCCCGGACGACTACGCGCGCGCGGCGCAGCACTATCAGGGCGCCGTGGATCTGGCGCCGTGGTGGGGACCCGCGTATATGAGCCTTGCAAGGGCGCAGGAGTTGCAACAGGACTATCGCTCCGCGCTGAAAAATCTGAAGTTGTACATGCTGGCGGCCGCGTCGGCGGAAGATACGCGCAAGGGGCAGGACTACCAGTACGCGCTCGAATACAAAGAGGAAAAGGCCGATAGGGCCAAGGGCGACTACGACGCGAAGTACGGCTGGCTGGGCGGTCAGTGGACTCTCATCAGAAAGGTGTACGACGACAAAAGCGGGATCACCCTCAGCCAAACAGAACCCATCGTCGCGCGCAGCAGTATCGACAGCAGCGGGGGGATCCTGCTGAGGGCGGCCGCGGACACGATGCAGCACGAATACGGGTCCGGCGCGGACCGGGTGCTTCCGTCCCGGGTCGAGAATTCCTTCCGGGTGTCCTACGACGCCTCGGGGCAGCTGATCCTCGAAACCTATGGAGAGCGCGATCCCAGCGCGTGCCCGGTCTCGTACGGCTGGCATCAGATCGACTTCGAGCTCGGCTCGGATCGCCGAACGATGACGGCCACGGAGGAACAGCGCTATAGGCTTCCCAGTTGCGAGCCGGCCCAGTTAACGACGGTCTGGGTATTCGAACGGGTGCAATAGGCGGCCTGTCCGGATTCGAACGCCCGGTCTTTTCGCGCTCGTGGTGGCACTCCGAGCGACACGGCGCAGGCTGCGGTCAGGCGGCGCGAGGACGAATCGGAACGACGCGCCGGCTGGTGACCCCGCAGCTGCTCCAGCAACTGGGCGCGCTGTTCGCGCGCGGCTTGGACGCTGGCGGCTTTCACGTGCCCGAAACCGCGGATGTGCTCGGGCTGCCATGCCAGCTCGACAGCTACGGCGCGGTTGCGCGAATTTGTCACTGGTCCGGACGGGCACAACATCGAAGTGGTTTGCCACCAACCCGAGGCCTAACCACTACCCCCGGGCAGAGGTCGTCCTGGCTCCAACAGTCCGGTGACGCGGGCATTGCCGACCAATGGCACGTGGCGCGCAAAGCGGGCGCAATCTTTCCTTGCCGACCCCAAGCTGGCGTCGGGTCACGTCCGCTATCGGGCCGAGTGCAGTTGGCCGGAGATCGGCATCAACGTGCCGCTTGCGCGGATTTTGCCGTTGCCAACAGGCTTGCAGCACGTGAGATGGGCACGGCGAAATTCGAGCCGGAGAAGTCCGACAGGACAGCGAAGTTCACTCCGATCACTTTTCCGTTGGCATCGAATACCGGGCCACCGGATCCACCATGAGTTGTTTGTGCGTCGTAGACCAGTCGATCGGGGCCAACGACGCCTAGATGCCCCTGCGTCACCAGCGGTCGGATCAGCTTTCTGCGTGCAAGCTCTTGCACAAGACCTTCCGTGTCGTTCCCCGCCGCCCGGGCGATCTGTTTGAGCGTAGGCTCGTCGACACGCGCAAGTATCCCTTGGACCCCCGTGGGGTATCCAATCAAGACGACCGGGCTACCCGAAATTGCGGCTTGCTGATCGATTGTGACCGGCCGCGGACGGCTCTGAGGCAGATCGACTGATGCTAGCCCAAGGTCAAAATCCTCGCTCAAGCCCTGTACGTGCAGAGGCATCGGCGTTTCGTACCCCGGAAAATAAGCCCACATCGACTCGATAGTCGGCTCGAAAGTATCACTGGGTACAGGGATCGCTTGAGCGTTGTGCCACCACGGTTGGAGTACGTGATGATTGGTGAGGATGTGACCAGCGGTATCGATCAGAAAGCCACTTCCAAATACGTGCAGGTAAACCGGCCGGCTGTCGCCTTCAGTGGTGACGATGACATTTCCCTTGTCATCGGCAAGCGGATTGCCGTTCGCGTCAATACCGGCAAACATGAGTCGAGCCCCGCTCTTTCTGTCGTGAAACCCTACGATCACGTAGATCAGACAAACGCTGTTTGAATAATCCCGGACGATGTCCTGTGCGATGCGCGACTCGTTTTCGAGTTTTCCGATCCGAGAGTCGGTCTGCTTCAAACGGCTGTCAAGATCAGCCAGGGACGCGCCGGGCGAGGTAGAGATCTGCTTGCGCAGGCCTGCACTCTCTGCCCGCAACTCTTCCAATTGCTTGCTCACCGAAGCATTCAATTCCTGATTCTGTGCTTCGCGGCTCTTTTGTGCGCGCTCCAGAAGCTGACCTTGAGTAAGTATCTGCGAGCGCAGACTCGCCAGCTGCAAAACAAGGCCCGCATTCGATTTGCGACTGACCTGGGCATTTCGGACAGCAATACCTACGCCGATCACCGCTAGAGCAGCTACCACCCCAAGTGCAATCCAGCGTCTCTTTCCCGTCTGTTTTTGCGCGACGATCGCGGCCAACGCCGCTTCAGCTTCGTGCTCTCTTTTCCTGGCGCCGAGCACCTCCAAGCGCAAGCGATCATCCGGTGCCTTCTCACGCAGCTGCGCCCGGATTCGGGCGAAGAGCTCAACCCGCTCGAAGGGAATACTCAGGACATCGTCCGCACCCAGATCGAGGGCACGGCTGCGCTCCAAAGGCCCACCGTCAGCGAGAAGGATTATCTTCACGGGCGCCGTGGCCTCATTACCTTTGAGCTGTGTCAGAAGACCACAGCAATCGAGCGTGCGCACATCCGTCTGCAGCAGGATCAGATCAGGCTGCTGCTGAAGAACGGTCCGCACATCCGCGCTCTGCGGCGTGGCAACGTCGTACCCAGCGCGAGAAAGGTCCGACACGAGGCTCGCGCTCAAATCCTGGGCGACACGAAACAAGAGAATCTTTGGCATGCTCTATTCCAGTTCAGGGATCTGAGGGCGAAGGCGGGGTCGGACGCCGGCAGCCTAGAAGACGCGCAGCGCCTACTCGGGCACGCCGCGGCCACGACAACCGACCGCTACATCCGGGCACGTGTTGGACGCGTCGTTCGACCTATTGGGAGAAAATTGTAGAGGCGCCTCTACAATTTCCTCTACAAGTTAGTGGGCACCGTCACGAAGATGGTGCTGCTGCCCCGACTCGAACGGGGGACCTACTGATTACGAATCTTGCGTTGAAATGAATAGAATCAAAGGCTTAGGCAACTCATGGTAGAAGATTCCAGCCAGTTTCAGCGAGATACTTCCCTCTGAGCGGTTTTGAATTGTAGAAGGCTCTGACGCGACCGTAGCATGTCGACGAGGCCCGCCAAGCGCGTGGCTCGCCCGCCGGGAGTGCGTTAGGTGTTCTCAAGGCCAGTCGTGGTTCGATTTCAGGCGCAAACAACAGGTGGCAACGGAACATGATCGGCGCCCCCGAGAACTCTCATCGTGAAAGCCGTGGCCAACATGGAGCTATCTGCGAGGACAGGTCATCCAAGACGAGCACAGCAAGCGGCTTGGGTCGGATAGCGCGTGCGCGTCCCTACTGCGGGGACGGATGGTCACAATAGCACGATGTCACACCGTGGTCGCCGCCAGCGCCGTGCCGCGTGAACGGGATATCGCGTTGAGTTTGGTTTGGAATGTCACCCGGAAGGTGTCAGCTACGTGTCCGGTACGATTCGTTCACACTTCTCTGCAAACATGGCGACGGACGGAATGTGGCGGGTGTGCCATCGATGGCTTGCGCGTTCTGGCAACAGTCGCCAGGTACCGACGGTGAATGACAGAACACGCGTTGCTGCTCGAGCGGCTTCTGCCGTCCTCGCTTCCGTTGTGTTGGCTCTACCGCCTGTCGCCAGGGGCGCATTTGTGTGCAAACCGCCGGGCGGCTCGACGATCATCCGCGACGACCTGCCGCGCGAGTGTGCAAGCGTCGAGATTCGCGAGATGAATCCGGACGGCTCCCTTAAGCGCATCATCCCTCCGCCGCGAACGACCGAGCAGAGAAAGGCGGAGGAAGAAGAGCACAGACGGAAACTTGAGTGCCTTCAGCAGAACGAGGCGCGGAAGCAAGGGGACGAGGTACTGCTGAAGCGCTATCCGATGGAAGACGATCTGATTGTTGCTCGCGATCGCGCTCTCGCTAACGAGAAGGCTCGAATCGACCAGCAAAACCAAAGACTGAAGGAACTGGAGCGGACTCGCGCACATCTGGAGGACGAGAAGGCATCGTATAAGGGGCGCCAGATGCCGGACGCGATGAAGGCCGCTTTCGAAGCCAACGATTCAGGCATGGCGGCGGCGGAACAAAAAATCGAGCTGATCAATTCCGCGATGGGGCAAATCGCCGAGAAGTTCGACGCTGACCTGAAGCGGTACCGAGAGCTGGTGAAAGGAATCGCCAAGCTCCCGTGTCAGCTTGAGGATTGACCGGACATGCAGATCGCTCTGTGGTCCTGGCGTATCGGCTCAGCAACAGGATGACGACGGATTTCTGCGTCCCATCAGCATGGACGGCTTCCGGCTTGTCGTCAGTCGCCGGCGTCACGTCGCGGAGTTCTGCTTCAGTGCCGGCCATTCCATAAATGCGAAGACCCAGATAAAGATGACGTTGGCGACGGGCACGAACCCCAGCAGCGAGAGCGCGGGCGGCAGCCCGGTGCGCTTCACGATCCTCCAGAGCGGCACCCCAACGAGTGCAAGCGCCAATAAAACGATCAGCCCACGCATGTCGATCTCCTAAAAATTTGAGCGCGTGACGGGCCCTTGAACCACGCCGGCGATTCGCCGCGATGCGGGGTGAAGTGGGGCAGGATGTGGCGCGCATTCCGCCTCCCATCCTATAGGCGCGCCATCGTGAGCATATGCGCTAACCAGCGGATGAATCCGGCTCCGGTGCTCAGGTACAGGACTGCCAAGGCAACAGTCGGCGCCTGGATCTCGGTGTCGCCCTGGGCATGTCGATAGGGGTGGCCGGCGTTGGCCCAGTCCGCGAAGCTGGACAGCATCCGCCCTGCGTGCGATTGGGTCGCTTTGGCGAGGCCGCCGTGCAGGCGATCGGCGATGGGCTTAAGCGTCGCCGTGACGTTGCTCTGCGTCAAGTCCTGGCCGGTTCCGGTCAGGAGCTTGAACAGCGTGCGATCGCTGTGATGCTTTCGAGCACATCGTCGATGTGAGCCTGGAGGAAGTGATCCTCAAACTTGAACACACGTCCGCCCATGCCTTCGTAGTGTGGAACCTCTATTCCGAATTGCGACTCCATAAAATGCCCGAGGCTCGTCCGCGACTCGTACACGGCAAAGTAGCGCTCTGGAACTATCGTCGCAAGACGCCGGCGAAAGCGGGGGGTATCAGGGAGCGGGCTGTCGGGCCGTAGGTACAGGCGCCTGAACGATGGAGTCTGCGGTGGTTCGGTTGCCATTGCCTCGCCGCCAATCGCCCGCGTTGTTGCCTACGGCGCTGTGGGTTGACCCTGGCCCGCTAGTCGTCAGTAAGTCGTTGATAGTTTGGTGCTGCTGCCCCGACTCGAACGGGGGACCTACTGATTACGAATCAGCTAGCCGAAGCGCTGTTTTCAGAGGAGAAGCCCAGATTTTTGCCGCAAACTCCCGGCCAGATAACCCCTTGGAAATCCGCATTCCGCCGTGAGAGGCTCTTTAGTTTGTGGCATGGTTTGTGGCGATTCTTTGGCCCGAATCGAGCGATCAGCGGTCTCGTCTGCTGCCCAATGCGATTGGACTGCCGCCAAGACCGGACACCGGATCTCGAGTCCGCGGGCCAGAGAGGACAAGCGTTGTCCACGAGGCCGGATTCCCTCTGGAGCTCACTGGCGTTGACCCGGGTTGGGGGAAATGTGTAGGAAGGAATGTGGGGAACATCGACTCATAAACAGTCCCGGCGCTGCGCCGGCCCGCCCCTCGGTGCCGGCGCAACGCCATTCTGGGCTGGGCGGCCTGCACCAATCAGGATTCCCTCGTGGCGGGCGGCCTGCGATCACAACGGTTAGTCATCGCCGGGTCCTAGGCGGCCACGGATCTCACCACCTGGATGCAGCGTCGTATGCACGTTCGCATACGCTGCAGTCGCCCGGATCGCCTTCAGCATCTCGGCGAAGCCAGTCGCTCCGGCATCGATTCCTTGTGCCGGAAGGGGAATCACGTTGGCGGCGGTCAGTGTTCCCGTGACGGTCGCCGGGGGAGCAGGGCAAGCTGGAGGCGTCGGCACACCAACGGGCGGGGTCAGGTTCGTGCACAGGAAGAGCACAACCCCGCCGTTGAGCCCAGGTCGGCCGAAGTGAATGTGCGACTGCAGCGGCGGCGACGAGAGATTCCGGTACGTCACCTCATAGTCGATTGCCGTTCCGTCATCGTGAATGGTCGCCTTGAACTCTCCGCTCGCCGCTGAATTGATGGTCTGTGGCGTCTCTTGGTAGCCAACGAGCCGCGTTGTGACCGTCTCATCGGCGGCCGCAGCACATACGGTGGCCCCACAGACGAGCGCCGCTGCGCCGAGCGCGGCCTTGCGCTTCATCGATGACGAACGGGATCCGACGTGCCTCAGAAAAGTGCAGTGTCTCATGGGGTGATCCTCCTACTTTCAATCAACGTCGATCGAAACCGTTCTCGCGCAGGAACTTCGAGAACAGGTCGGCGATTTGGACATTGTTCAGGTCCGACATCGCGAAATGGGTGTTCCCGAAAATCCCGATATCCGGCAGGTGGATCAGGCGCGCATTGCCACCCATCGAATTGACCAGATCCACGAACTTCTGGGCCATGATGATGCGCCCCTGCCAGATCTCGATATCCGGATAGGTGGACGGGCTCTGGTTGGCAGTCGGGAAGTTGTCGCCCCAGATTACCTCGATCGGGATCTTGGTCAGCTTCACGAAATCGGCAAGTGGGATCGGCGTGCCCGTGATCGGGCCCAAGGGTCCCGACGGGACCGGATCCGGCACCTGCCCTGCGGGAAACACCTGAGTTACCGGTTCGTACGCGTAGACCGCCTTGACGTTGTCGCTCTTGGTCGCGGTGATCCATCCCAGGACGCCGCTCGCGGAATGGGTGACCAGCACCGCCGGCCCGATCTTGCTGAACAATGCCGCAATCGCGTTCGTCGCGACGTCGTTGCTCGTCGCGGCCGTATCGGGGGTTTGCTGCCGCCACCACTGGTCCAGAGACGCAGAGTCGGACGGAAACTGCACGCCCGGGAAGTAGTTCGGCCAGATCCCGATCCTGAAGCGGATAAAGATCCCCTGTTCGCCAGTCGCGCCCGGCCCCGGCACGGCCGAGATGGTGCCATTCGTCGTAGCGCGCCCAGACCGGCCGCGATGGGGCTGATCGATGATGTACGTCGAAAATCCGCGCCGCAGAAAAATACTCTGGTAGCCCTCCCGATTGTCGGGAGTGCTCTCCCAGGTCTTGCTGAACTGACCGCCGCCGTGCCACATGACGAGCGGATACCGACGCGCGGCAACCGGGATCTGATACTGGGCATACGCATGATCGCCGTGGATCGTCTGTCCGTCCGGCGTCAGCGCGATCGGGTCGAAAGTGCCGGGGTTGGTCACGACGCTTCCGCCGATCAGAAAGCTTCCCTGCTTGGCGATGACGAGCGGGGCGTCGTCATCGGGCTCGCCTTCCCCTTCCGAAGCGAAGCTCGCTTGAACCATCGGCAAAGACAAGGAGGCCGCCATGCCGCCCGCCACTGTCAAAAAGCCGCGCCGGTCGATGTGCGACGAGGCAACGTCCCGAGTCGAGCCGGCGATCACGGGCGCGAGTTTCTTCATCACTTCTCCTCAACGGAATAGTCAACTGCCAACATCAGCGTGTGCCTTGATACCGCCTGGGCGTCGTGCCCGTCATCTTTTCCAGAGCCAGTGTTATGCATCCGTGGTCCACGGAGCCTCCGCCAGCAGCGACAAGGCAACGCGCTCTTGTTCGTATATATCAGCACAAAACTGCGCTGCGCCAGTGGAAACTGGGTTACCACATTTTGTGCGTGCCTGGAAAAACCAAACGCAAAGCCGTAACACATATTCGCTGCGACTACTTTTCCCGTACCGGAAAGATGAGAATCATCGCGCTGCAGCAACGAGGATGAGTGCGCCTGGCCGTAGCGGACTAGTTCAATAGATTTCGGACGATTTTCCTAGACGCCCGCAAACTCATCTTGAACACTTGAAAGATTATGAGGGGCCAACCCATGGTGGCGATCTGCACAAATGCCGCCGGTGCAATGCACTGATTGCTACGGGAGTGATTTGCGCGGGACATCGGAGAAAATAATCATGAAGAGCATCCATTTCCAGTCCGCCGGCCGGCGCGTCCAAGCTTTTCTGTGGTTTGTTACTGCCGCTCTCACCCTGCTCTACACCGTAGCCGCTGCGCAATCGCTCAGTGACGTGCGTCCGCCATCTGAGCCATTGGTGCTGAAAGCTCAGGGAAGTTTCTTCGTTGGCGGGCGGCAAATATTCAGCGACGCGGCCGGCTGGGACCTGATAGGGCTGCTGGGCCAGTTCTCCTCCGGCGACGTGACGGTCGACCAGATGTACGTGCAATTCCAGATCCCTGAAACCGGGCGCCGACACGTGCCGATCGTATTCGTGCATGGTTGCTGATCTCGCCGAGCAATCGGGGCGCGCGCGCTCCGGTTTCAACGCCACGATCTATAACGACGTGAAAGAAGGCTTCCAGCCGCTGAGCGCGCAGCCTCCCGTCCTCATCGCCACTGCGCAGTTCGCCTGGAGCGTGTTTCGCTTCGGACCCAGCTTTGGTCTCGCTTGGCCCGACGAGCAGTTCCCCATGAATAAGGTGGACCAGCTCTACCACATGTTCATGCAAGACAAGAACAACCTCCAGGTGGCCGACGTGATCATCAGGTGGATTGATGAACACGTGGAGGATAGCTCCGGTCTGGACCATTGAGTCGGGGGAGGCGGAATTTGTTGCGAATCAAACCGCGACTCGAGCGGCACCTTTGCCAAGGATCTTCACGGTGAAAACACAAGCTAAGCCCAACGCAGAAAACCCCAGCCAGAGCGCCGCCAACGTAAGCCGCCGCGGTTTCCTCGCGACGGCAGGCGGCGTTGCCGTAGCCATGCCCTTCGTTGGGATGCGTGATGGTCTGGCCAGCGAAAACCTCAACGAAGATGCCCGCGAAAGTGCGCCGCTCGCCATCGCGCGGCAAGGCAGTTTCGCATCGGGCGGAAGCGTATTGACCAGCCCCGGTACCTTCAACCCTTTTGTCAACGGCGGGCCGGGTCAAACCCTGCACGGTGATCACTGCTACGCGCAGTTCCAGATTCCACTCGACCCACGCGAGCTGCCCCTCGTCATGTGGCACGGCGGAGGGCAGATGGGAAAGACCTGGGAGTCGACGACCGATGGTCGGGAGGGATACCAATCGATTTTCCTCAGGCGTGACTTTTCCGTCTATGTCATTGATCAGCCAAGAAGGGGGCGAGCCGGGGAGACGACACAAGGCGTCACCGTCACGCCGACCCCCGGCGATCAGGACCTCTTCATCGCCTGGCGCCTGGGCATCTGGCCGAATTTCTATCCAGACACGAAGTTTCCACAGACGCCCGACGCGCTCGACCAGTTCTTCCGTCAGTTCACAGTGGATACCGGTCCATCGAACAGGACAGTCGTAACCGATGGCGTGGCGGCCTTGTTCGCCAAAACTGGCCCGGCCGTGCTGCTAACGCATTCGGCCAGCGGCATTCTCGGCTGGTTGACTGCAATGAAGAGCCCGAACGTGGCTGCTATCTACGCCTATGAACCCACGGACTATGTATTCCCCGAAGGCCAGGTACCGCCTGCGATGGGCGGCCAAGTCGGAAACCCAGTCGCACTCGACGATTTCCTGAAGCTGACCAAGATCCCGATCCGGATTCAATACTCGGACCACATCCCCACCAGCCCGAGTCCGTACCCTCGGTTGGAAAATTGGCGCAATCGAGTAGCGCTCGGAACTCTGATGGTGAGTGCGATCAATCAAAACGGGGGGGACGCGTCCATATTGCATCTGCCCGATATCGGTATCTTTGGAAACACGCATTTTTCATTCTCGGACGTGAACAATATTCAGATAGCCGATCTTCTCTCGCACTGGCTTTCCGAGAAACACCTCGATCGGCGATAACGAAGAAGAAGGGACCGCTCTGAACATTCGACAGTTCACGTAGCGTTGGAGGACGAGCCAAATGAGGCGCACCAGGCGTTTGGTTGAAACAGCAGCGCTGGTCGGGATGATTGGCGTCGGGCTCGCGAGCGCATCGACTGCAGCGCTCGGAGCCGGAGGCGATGCTACCCAAGAGGATTCGCAAAAACCGCTAATCCTTCACAAGCAAGGCAGTTTCTTTGTCGGCGGTCAGACCGCGTCGACCGGTCCGAACAGCGACATCACGATCGATCAGATGTACGTGCAATTTCAGGTGCCCGAGGGCGCTGGTAAGCATTTGCCGATGGTGATGCTGCATGGCTGCTGCCTGAGCGGCAAGACGTGGGAGACCACGCCGGACGGCCGCATGGGTTGGGAGGAGTATTTCGTCCGCAGGCACCGGCCGGCTTACATCCCGGACCAGGTTTCACGCGCACGCTCGGGTTTCGATTCGACCACGATCAGTCGAGTCAAGGCGGGGGCGCTGCCGCCCAGCGCCCTCCCCAACGTCTTTCAAGCAAGTCACCAGATTTCCTGGACCTTGTTCCGCTTCGGCCCGACGTTCGGCACGGTGTTTTCGGACGAACAGTTTCCGGTGAATGCCGCCGACGAGCTCTACAAGCAGATGATCCCTGATCTGAACGCACTGCTTCCCGCGGTCAACCCGACCTGGACGAACCTGGCGGCACTGGCCAAGCAACTCGGCGGGGCGGTGCTGATGGGCCACTCCGAGTCAGGCTTCTTCCCCGAGCAGGCGGCGCTGATCGATCCGGCCGGGATCCGTGGCGTGATCACGATCGAGACCGCCTTCTGCGTAACGAACCTGACGCCACAACAGCTTGCCGTTTTCCGCAATGTCCCTGTGCTCGTCGTGTTCGGTGACCACCTGGCGGACGTGCCTGCATTTGCGAGCCTATGGACGGCGAGCTTCGATACCTGCAATCAGTTCGTTCAACAGGTCAATGCCGCTGGAGGAGACGCGCAAATGCTATCGCTTCCGGCCGTAGGCGTTTTCGGCAACAGCCACATGATGATGCAGGACAAGAACAACCTGGAGGTTGCGGATCTGATTTTGAAGTGGATCGACGAGCACGTCGGAGGACGCTAAGGGAAGTCTGCCACGGAGGTCGCCATGGGAGCGTCACCAGTATCGAACGACATGAATAGGACTCGAAACGCGAACGAACCAGCGGGAGCGGTCGGGACCTGCACCGGTAGCAGAAGAGATTTTTTGCATACCGCAACTTTCGGTGCGGCTGCAGCAAGCCTTCTGGCCGTCCCAGGGCTCAGTGTTATCGCCAAGCCATCGAAGGTATGCGGAGACCCTTTTCAAAGTCAGCGAGAGGCCGCGGAAGCATTCTTAAGGTCCTATTACGCATCCAAGGATGGGCTGGACATCGATTCATTCGTTTTGCATTGGGCTGAGACCGGTATAAGGGCTGAGGACCATGTGCTCGGTGTTAATTGTGGTCCGGTCACCGATAGGAATGGCATTCGTGCTAGTTTTGGAGGGTTATTTCCGAGGGTCGGCACGCCCGGCAGGTTTTCCAAGTTCTTTCATGCCACTGGCGACTTGAACTACGGTGTGATCTCAGAGTTCGTCGATGTGCCGGGTACCTTTTTCGCTCGCGGATTCGACCTTATGACTGTCAACGTACTGACAGGTGGTCTAATCAGCCACTATATTGACCACTGGGACAGCTGGCAGCTAGCTCAAACCGACATAACCGGAAGCGGTGATCCCACGACAACGCCGGATCCGTTCTCTCCCACCGGGCCAAAAAACAGTGTTCCGGTGGCGCTTCAACTGGCGCCCGTACACGCCAATGGAGTACCTCGCTTCTCAGAGCCCTGCTCACCGCCTATCCCCTCGCCGAACTCCGCTTCGGCTGAATTACTGCAATACGTTAATCGTCTGCACGACGCATTGTCGAAGGGAGATAGCGGACGAGTTGCTGCACTTTTTACCGACGACTGTCTCTTGATCCATCCGTTACTTCATCGAGGTCCGCCCGGTTACGGCACTTTCTGTCGAGGCATTCAGGTTAGGGGCAGGAACGCCGTTGCGAGCATTCTAAAAAGCGCGGTGCACCTCCTTCCCGATGGAGAAGACTCCATTTTAGAAAGAGTCATCGGTAGTCTTGCGGGTGGCGGTTATCAGTGGAGATCTGGAGGAATCTACGCTAATCAAGGTCTTACTCGCCAAGGCATTTTTGGCGCAACCGCTCTTGATTTCTCTGGAGACCAAATTTCCAGAATGTCGGTCAAATTCGACACTTTCCACCTAACGCAAGATCAACGCAGCGCCATCCAGGATGCCCTGGACCAAGCATGTCTCTCAACGAATGAGGGTCCTTAGCTGTTCCGAGTAGCTGTGACATCTAGTAAAGGGAGGCGGGTCGCTGTAGATCTTCACGAAGAGCTTGCGCCGCGGTCAGCGCCGGCTCGGCCTTGCGAACATCAGCGGCCAGGCGACTCCAATCTCCAATCGCGATCCGCTGTCGGTTATTCCAATCAGCGAGCCGGAGATCAATAGCACGCTTTGTATGGCCCAGCCGTCGCAGAAGCGCCACACGGTGCTGCTGACGAGCACCGCCGCAATCCTGAGACGGCTGGCCGTGTCGCTCTGAGGACCTGCCTGCGCGCTCGCGGCGCTATTGTTTGTTGACCGAACCGTGCTTGACCAGTCGGACGGTGTCGTCCGCGACCAGTCCAACGCCCGGCGCATAGTACTTGTACTCCTTCGCGGCCAGCTCGATCGCCGAGGTTTCCTTGACTTTCAGGCAGTTGGAAAACGTGCCTGCGGGAGTCTTGCAGGTTTCGCTCAGGCTCACGATCTCCGCCCGATCCATTGCCGTGCCGGGCGCGATTTCCTGGTAGTACCTCATCTTCACCCGGGGCATTCCTGCCATCATCAATCCGGCCCGGTTGCCCTTTTCGGCAAGCCAAGAGCCGTCGTGCTTGGTCACTTTGCCCTTTTCGTAATAATCGACGTCCTCTCCAAAATAGAAGACATCCTTCGTCGGCTCGCAGATGGCGAAATAGTTTTTTGCGATTTCCGTCAGCTCCCCTTTCTTCCACTCGCGCTCCTCGACGACCCGGGTGGCCACGCCATCGATCGTCTTGGTCTCATCGAGCACGGTGAGCTGCAGCTTGATGTCGTTGCCTTCGAGCACCAGCTGATAGCCGGGTTCCAGGATGAAATACGGGTTGCGCCCCGAGGTCTGCAGGTTGCATTCGGAGATTCCGAATTTCTCCTGCCACTCGGAGTCTTGAGCGGCCGCGTCGAAGCGGCAAACCGAGAACGCAGCGGCCGCGGCCGCCGCAACCACCGTGCGGATCGCAATGGCTTTCATCGATGGGCCTTAGGGGCTGATCGGCGTTGCAGGGCTCGTTCGGTCACCCGGACCTGGAAGACGCGCCTGAGGCCGATCCGGTCACGGCTTGGGCTGCGCGGACGCTACGGAACTGTCCGTCGACTGGTTCCACCAGCCGCCGCCGAGTGCCTGGAAAAGGGCGGCGGTGTCGCTGAGGCGACTCGCCTGAGCCTGTATCAAGGCGAGTAGAGCCTGCTGGTAGGACAGCTGCGCGACCTGCACACCCAGGTACCCGGTCAAACCGGCCATCCATTGCTGTCGCGCGATCTTCAAGCTCTTCTCGGCCGCCTTCTCGGCGGTATCGGCTGCCTTCAGAACGGTCGCATCGTTTTGGATCGCGGTCAGCGCGTCGGCGACGTTCTGGAAGGCCCTCAGCACGGTGCTGCGGTACTGGGCCCAGGCCTGTTCATAGGCGGCCTCCGCCGCCCGTTGCGTGTGCAGCAAGGCGCCGCCGGCGAACAGCGTCTCGGTGACCTGCGCTCCCACACCCCAGAACCCGCTTCCCGCCTTGAAAAGTTTTGAAACTTCATTCGCCTGGGAACCGCGGCTCGCCGTCAAGGTGATCGCCGGCAACCGGTTGGCCACGGCAATGCCGATTTGCGCGCTCGCTGCCTGCAACTGTGCCTCTGCAGCACGGACGTCCGGGCGCTGCTCGGCCAGTCGCGAAGGCAGGCTGACCGGCAACTCGGCGGGAAGATCGAACGCCGCCAGCTCGAACCGTTCACTCGTTTCTTCGCTCGGGAAGCTGCCCGCCAGTATCGTCAGCAAGTGTCTCTGCAGTGCCAGGGCTCCCTCCAACGGTGGCGAGGCAGCCTGAAACTGGGCGACGGTCGCCTCCTGTATCGCGACCTCCGCGGCACCGATCTGCCCGGCGCGCTGCTGGCGCTGCATCATCTCGAGCTGAAGCCGCGCGAGTTGTATGGTCTCGTGAGTGGCGTCGATCTGCCCGCGCAGCGACGCTTCCTGAATCGCCGCCGCGACGATGTTGGAGGTCAAGGTCACGTAGGCTGCTTCGCGCTCGAACCGTCGGGCTTCCGCCTGGGCCGAGAGCGACTCGACCTGGCGCCGGTAGAGACCGAACACGTCGGGCACATACGAAATGCTCAGTTGCGCGGTGTCCAGGCTGTAGATCGAGCTCCCCCCGGGGCCGGGCGTCGACTGCCGAGTAGGATTGAAGCTCGCCACGACGGTCGGGAAAAATGCCCCTTTTTGGGCAAGCGTGATCTCGCGGGCGGCTCGAAGGGCGGCGTCCGCGGCCTTCAAATCCGGATTGGCCTGCAAGGCCGCCTTCACCAGGCTGTTCAGCGCCTCCGAATGGAAAACCGTCCACCACTCCGCGGCAAGGTCCCTGCCTTCGGCAAAGCGTTGCGCAACGCCCAGCGGGATGGCGGCGGAGTCCGTCTGCGACGGCAGTGCCTCGGCCGTATACCGGTTGATCGAGGGTGCGGCGGGCCGCTTGAAGTTCGGTCCTGCTGCGCACCCCACCAAGGCCGAAAGGGCCAGCGATACGCACAGGCCCCGCAGGGGTGCTCTGCCCTTCATTGCGCTTTCCCTTCGAGTTGTCCGAACGCGCCGGATGCATCGATCGGACGCTGCCGTGTTCTCGCAGCTATGAAAGTCTCGACAAAGAAGTACAGTCCAGGCAG
>WNGJ01000158.1_pt1 | contig 54878 bp, 60 predicted proteins | sample 5400611 | NCBI WGS metagenome assembly WNGJ01 (sample SAMN13153375, study PRJNA577476) | soil metagenome | isolation source: 40 cm soil or saprolite under Garry oak tree replicate 1 | place: USA:California | collected 2016-06-15 | reverse complement strand
CAATCGGCATGATGGTACGACTTCTATAGGGGAAAGGGAACCATTCGATCTCACGGCATTTGCTTACCAAATTTGAGCTTGAAAGTCGGGTTGAGAGTTGATGAAACTCATCCTTTTCTGAGTTTTTCAACAGGCTGGAATATTGTGCGACGCAAGTGTGTTCGCGGTGTATTTGGGCAATTGAACCGTATCTCTGCTCCCTACTCTCCGGAAGAGTTTTATAGAGGAAAAATGCCTGAGATGAAATAGATGCTACTGGACAATAATGTTCCTTAGAGCGGTTGAATTTCCGAAACCGTTAGGTATGGGATGCGTTGCGGTTTACCGTTCATGCAAACAACAACTTCTTGCCCTTCGGTAACTCCCTGTACTCTGGCCCGTTTACCTTGGAAACTGCCGGGTTGATTCTCCACGCCTGGCTTTGTTCCACCCCTCAACGCGTAGAGTATGGATGCATGGAGTACTTCAATAGGATATGGCAAACGCGGGCCTGCCGGACCGGTGCAAATTATCCCTTCGATTGTAAGAGAACCTTCTGCTGTTATTTTCATACCTTTCGGCAGTACAGCTGCATTTGATTTTTGAGCACTATTCATCTTTGCACTCTGCTTAAAGAGAGAAAACGCTAAGAAAATAACTAGGAACAACAGTAGACACACAGCGCTCGCTACAACAATAGTTTTTTTATATTTTTTATAGCTGCTCATACAGCAAATAATACTTTCCTTCTTGCCCCAAGCATATCAGATGCCATCCTTAATATGCAACACGGAGTAATATCATTCTATCTTGCATTTAATACATTTCATTGAGGCATTATCTTTTTGCTGAGGCTAACTTGGCTATCTTCTTTCGTTTCCGGAAAAAAAAGAAGTGGACCGGAATAAAAACTATCTCAAGAGGAATAGAAAGAACAATTATTAAACCTAAAACTCTATTAAAACTCTTATCGAAAGAGTAAAGGTAAGCACCAAGAATAAATAAAGCAACAGCGCCGACAACACTGGAAATAAGACCTACAAATAAAGAGAGTAATAAAGCTAAGAGTGGATGCATTCTTGCTTTAAGAAAAAATAGACCAGAAAAATATACCCCTGGTATAAATCCAACGAGAAACAATGATATTAAATTTGATAGTAAAACAATTGCTTCAGCCCCATCACCATACATATTTCAATACTAACAATATTTTTCATTACTTTTCATTCTTTTACAATACCCATTTTGGCTCTTGCATTTCATAAATCCCAGTGTATAAGATGGGTGTAAGGTAACTATTTTGTGCCGATACACCTGTGAGAGCATTAAAACATTTCGCTATTTTCCTCGTAAGCATACTTTTTCTGCTTGCATTTCCTCTTTTCTCATCCACGTTTTCTCAGGGAAATGTCCCATTACTATCAAGTACTGCCTTTGCCGACACGTCCTGGGGTGTTATTCCTAATCAAAATCCGCCTCAACAAAATGGTGCTAATTTTTGGTCAACTGCGGCTATCTCAGCAAACGACGTCTGGGCTGCGGGGTTCTATAACGGAAATAATGGTTATAGAACACTCACTGAACACTGGAACGGAACCAGCTGGACAGTGAAAAGCAGTCCAAATCCCACCACAAGTACGAACCAGCTCATGGGTATTGCAGCTGTCTCAGCAAACGACGTCTGGGCGGTCGGAAGCTATTATGATACTACTATTGGTCACCAGCAGACACTAATTCTTCACTGGGTATATGATACAAGTTCCGGAAGCTACAAGTGGAAGCAAATAAGCAGCCCGAATGCTTCCTCATATGATAATACCCTTCTCTCGGTTGCGGCTGTCTCAGCAAACAACGTCTGGGCGGTTGGAAATTATACAGTCAGCAGTGATGGCGGCTATTCATTCTCCAGCCATACACTCGTTGAACACTGGGACGGAACAAGTTGGTCTGTCGTCACGAGCCCAAGCGGAGGCAGTTGGCTTACTAGTGTCACTGCTGTTTCATCCAGCGACGTCTGGGCTGTAGGTGGAACTTCAAATCAAGCGTTCGCTATGCACTGGGATGGTAGTAGCTGGTCAGTGGTTTCCACTCCCACTGTATCGCAATCGTGGTTTAATAGCGTTACCGCAATCTCATCCAGTGACATCTGGGCTGTAGGAGCCTACACTACCTCATACGCGAGTGCGTACTCATCTCTCGCTATGCACTGGGATGGTAGTAGCTGGTCAGTGGTTAACAGTCCAAACCCCACCACATATACCATTCTTTACGGAGTAACAAAAGTTTCATCCAGCGATATCTGGGCTGTGGGGTTTTCTGAAGATGCAACTCCTACTGTCCACACAACGGCTATGCATTGGGATGGCAATAGCTGGAGTACTGTTGCAACCCCGGCTAATGCAGGCAGTTACTTTTGGGGAACAGCTGCTGTTGGTACCAATGACGTCTGGGCAGTAGGCCAAGGTTCCTCTGGAGCGCTCACCGAGCACTACGCCCCCACCTCCTACAGTATTTCCGGAACTGTCTATAACGATTCCAACAAAAACGGTGCACAGGATAGCGATGAGACTGGCTACAGCGGCGCGACACTCACCCTGGATTCAGGGCCAACGACTACCACAGACGCAAACGGAACCTTTGCATTCTCAAACCTTCCGGCAGGTACCCATACGGTGACACTGACGCTCCCTACTGGATACACAGCAACAACCACTAATCCGGTCAGTGGTTCACTTAGTACAAATACTACAGAAAACTTTGGGATGGTATCGAATACAGGCTGGGGCGTTGTCTCTAGCCCGAATAACTCAACGTACAACAGCCACCTTGAATCGGTTGCGACCGTTTCCGCTACTGATGTCTGGGCGGTCGGCTCTGATGCCGGCACCGGCAATTACTACCATAATCTTACCGAACACTGGGACGGCACCAGCTGGACGGTGAAAAGCAGCCCGAACATCGGTTCGAGCAGCAACCAGCTCCATGGTGTTGCGGCAGTTGCGGCAAATGACGTATGGGCAGTCGGAAGCTATACATCTCCTACGCTTACGAATCCCTATTACGGATATAACGTCATGCAAACGCTCATTCTGCACTGGGACGGGACTAGTTGGTCTGCTGTTACCAGCCCGAATGCTACATCTTATGACAATTCCCTTTCCGCAATAACGGTGGTTTCTGCAAATGATATCTGGGCTGTGGGACAATACACCAGTTCTGTAGACCAAAGTAGTGGATCCTCGAACTCTCAGCCATTGATTGAACACTGGGATGGAACAAGTTGGTCCGTTGTTTCCAGTCCTGCCGTATCACAATCCTGGTTAACCGGTGTCACTGCTGTTTCTGCCAATGACGTCTGGGCAGTCGGCGGAAAAAACTCTCTTGACAATCTGACGCTCACCGAACACTGGGATGGAACAAGTTGGTCCGTTGTTTCCAGCCCCAATGTCTGTACAGGCTCGTATTGTACCCAATCTCTTACAGGGGTAAGCGCTGCTTCTTCCGGTGATGTCTGGGCTGTAGGAATTTACCATACATGGTATACGGGTACATATACCACTATGACTATGCACTGGGACGGGGATAGCTGGAATATGGTTTCAAGTCCCAATGTCCCGAATTATCAGGCTACCTTTATGTTAGGCGTAAAAGCTGTTTCCTCTGGTGATGTATGGGCAGTAGGATACGCTCAGGACAACACCCTCGGTGACCAGGCAGTAGCCATGCACTGGGACGGGAACGGCTGGAACTTTGTTACTACTCAACCTAATACGACCAGTATTTTTATGGGAATAGCTGCTGTGAATGCTGGTGATATATGGGCAGTCGGATCAGGCTACTCTGGAACACTCGCTGAACACTATCCTACCCGGATTTCAGGAAAAACTCCCCTCATCCTTATACCCGGGGTGATGGGAAGTAAATTCGCAGTCGCCGGATCCATCAATAATATTACAAGGCAAGTACTTGCGAACCCACTTGATCTTAGTGGCTCTTGTACAACCACCTCACTTTTACCAGCTTGGAGTTACAGTTCAAATGAGCTCCTGTGGATTGATGAAAATGTTTCAGATTGGTTTAATACAACTCAAGATAAAATTGTCCCATGTGCCAATTTTCTTGATGTATTGCAGTTGCAACATGATGGTCAAACAAATATGTATCCTGTTAGTTTAAATGATCAGATCACAGATCATCCGTATAATAACGATACTATTCCTTATTTGACGCAACACGCTGGATATAGACTTAATCAAGATTTATTTATTTACCCCTACGATTGGCGAAAAGATCTCTCAGCAAATGTCGCTGGCTTAGACGCGCTCATTAACAGCGCAACAGCGAGCGCAGCAACAACGCAGGTAGATATTCTGGCACATAGCATGGGTGGCCTGGTAGCGAGAAAATATATCAGTGATGCAACCAGAGCGCAAAAGGTACACACGTTAGTTGAGCTTGGGACCCCGCACGTTGGTACCTCCACGTTTTTGGCACACCTATTGTATAACAAGGCTGCAATTCAATACGAAATCCCTGACAATATACCCGTCATTGGTAGTAAAAATATCCATATTGTCAATGGGCAAGAAGTAAACAAGCTCGTCCAGAACTTCCCGGGAGCTTTCGAGCTTTTACCGAGTAAACAATACTATCACCTCTATCATGATAATCCGAAATATTACCCCTACAGCGAAGATGGTATATTAGATAATAATACGACGCCGACTGGCCCTGGTCCTCTGGACTATGACCAATTAAAAACACTGCTTCTCTCTGATTTGCCTCAATTCAACAAAAATTCGACTGTTTATAATATCGCAGAAGGATTTCATGATACGCTTGACCCAACGTACTCCAGTACCAGTAGCGCTAACATATATATGATTGCCGGATCGGGATTTTCAACCATCGGACAAATTCACGATTATACTGTACACAATATTTTAGGACTTCCTGTAGAAGAACAGGATGCTGATATGTTTGACGGAGATGGCACTGTTGCGACAAGAAGCGCAACGTTAAGCTCTCTGGACACTCCGCAAGATAACATCTTTTACGCAAAACAGGAACACGGCCCGTTAATGACAAGTGATGCGCTCACCATGGCTACTCTCCTGCTTGGCGGACATACTGCCATTCCTTCCGGTCTCAACATCCGAAAAACGCCATATGGCATCCCTAATGGCGGTGAAACAATGAGCATTTACAGCCCGGCGGTACTCGACGTCTATGATGACCAGAACAACCACACTGGACCAAAAAGTGATGGTACTTTCGAAGAAAACATCCCCGGTTCAATGTACTATGAGGTGGGCGAATCGAAATCTATCTATCTTCCCCCAGGCGGCCACTACACCATCACAACCAAGGCAACCGCCGCAGGCAGCTTCAGCCTCAGGTGGAGAACGTACCAAAACAGCGTGGTATCACAAGAGCAACTGTTCTATAACGTTCCCCAAACAGCAAGCACCTCTGCATCAATGGATCTTAATGCGACTACCCCTGTTCTCTCAGTTGACGTCAATGGTGACGGATCGAATGTACAGCAAGTATCCCCTGTCACTCTCACCGGGGACGCAGTTTCGGACTTTGCCCCACCATTTACTACAGCCTCACTCTCCCCTGCCCCAAATGCAGATGGGAACTACTCTGATCCAACAACCGCCACTTTAACTGCCAGTGCCTCAGCAGGCTTTAGCGTTGCCAATACGTACTACACAATAGATGGTGGGTCCCAACAAACATACTCTTCCCCATTCACTGTTTCAGGTTCAGGAAGCCATACGATCACCTACTGGTCTGTGGACAATGAAGGACTTACAGAATCTGCAAATACCAAGACATTTACCATCGCTACTCCAATTACCCTGCGCTCCTCTGCCTCAGCAAATAACGGCTCAGGAGGAACAACTCTTACTCTCAATACTCCAACAGGTACTTCCAACGGTGATGTGATGGTAGCCCATGTGGTTGTCCAAACCGCCGGCAACTCAATTGCTGCTCCTTCTGGCTGGGCCATCATTAAACGGCTAGATACCACAACCAACATTGCCACTGCAACGTACTGGAAAGTTGCAGGTTCTTCAGAACCATCCAGCTACACCTGGACATTCGGCACCTCTGGCGAAGCCTCAGGAGGCATTGCCAGCTATACAGGCGTCAATACGACAAACCCGATTGATGTAAGTATGGTGCAGTATAACAACGGGACAACGAATGTGGACAATACCGGAGTAACCACAACATTCGCTAACGAAATGCTTGTCTATGCTGTTGGGATTGTGAGCGCTTCCCCAACTCTCACTGTCCCCTCAGGCTTTACCCAGGAGTGGAAGACCAGCAGTACCAGTAACACTACCTCCGAAATGTCCCAGAAGATTGCTTCCTCAGCTGGATCAACAGGCACAATCCATGGCACACTGAGCAGCACCTATTCCACTGTTACTCATCTGATTGCATTAAGGCCTGCCAGTGCAACACCGCCCACTCCTCCCTCAGGCATATCCCTCAGATCTTCTTCTGCCGGCAATAATGGTTCCGGAAGTACCACCCTAGTTATTACAAAACCAACAGGCACCACAACTGGAGACGTGATGGTTGCAGAGGTTACCGTCCACACAGCAGGCAATTCCATTGCAGCCCCATCAGGATGGAACTTGGTTCTCAGACAGGATACCGGTACCGCACTCTCTACCGCCAGCTATATCAAAGTTGCTACCTCTTCAGAACCATCCAGCTACACCTGGACATTCGGGACAAGTGGTGAAGCATCTGGAGGAATCGGCAGCTATATCGGTGTTGATACCACAACGCCTGTTGATGCCAGACACGCCCAATACAACAATGGTGTCAGTAACGTTGATAACGCAGGAGTCACGACAATAGCTGCCAATGACATGCTCGTCTATGCTGTAGGTATCATTATCCCGACAGCATTTACTCTCCCTTCAGGCTTTACTGATGAGTGGTACGCAGCGACCAATTCACAAACCACCTCCGAGATGTCGCAGAAGATTGATTCTTCAACAGGTGCAACAGGAAATATCCATGGATCACTCCCAACAGGTACTTATTCCTCTGTTACCCACCTGATTGCTCTCAGACCTGCAAATGCCCCAACCCCCACTCCTCCCGCAGGAATCTCTCTCCGGTCACAAGCTGCAAACAACAATGGCGGAGGGTCATCTTCACTCACCCTGAATGTCCCCCAAGGAACAACAAGCGGCGATGTGATGGTTGCCCATGTTGCAGTCAGAACAGCAGGTAACACCATCACTGCTCCTTCAGGCTGGACGCAAATCGTCCGGAAAGACACCGGCTCAGCACTCTCCACAGTCGCCTATTGGAAAGTCGCAGGTTCTTCAGAACCATCCAGCTACACTTGGAGTTTCGGAACCTCCGGTGAAGCATCAGGAGGCATTGGCAGCTACATCGGAGTCAATACCACTACACCAATAGATGTCAGCAATGGACAATACAACTCGGCAACAAACAATGTAGACAACACAGGAGTGACAACCACCGCAGCAAATGATATGCTGGTCTACGCCGTTGGCGTTGTCCAATCAACTACCGTCAATCCCCCGTCAGGCTTTACCGAAGAAACTTACACTGCCAGCAATTCCTTAACCACCTCGGAGATGTCTCAGGAAATTGACTCATCAACCGGCGCAACAGGCACAATCCATGGTACAGAGAATGGAGGAGAAACATTCTCCAATGTTACCCTCCTGATTGCGCTCAAGGCGCAATAGTGCCTCATGCGATGGTTGTGTAAGGACGGGAAGTTATAAATCTGTATATTGTAAAAGAAGAAAACATATTGCTATGATTAGATAAATATTATGTCGGATGTTAGCTTAAATGAACCATTAGCCTTTTTGTTACTATTCTATCCTCTAATGATCTTTCTGGTTGGTTTCATTCCAGGATTTTATCTCTCGTATGCGCTTTTCACCAAGGCAAAACTCCAGCTTCTAGGAGCTATATTGCTCTCATGTATCATTGGTATCTTTTTTGGTTATATTAGCTCTAAGGCTGTACCTTATCTTAACGATGCCCTTTATTCTCATAACAAGTATTTTGTTGGTACTGCACTTCTGGTAATTCTTCCACTTGAAATAGTATTTATACTAATCCACTTTTTCTTTTTCCGGAAACAGAAAAAGAGCACACAGAAAAGAAAATAATTGTTGCTTCCTTCCCTATTGTATGGTTAACTCAGGCTATGGCCTGGTTCCTTTCGTTCACTTTCCTCTTTATTGCCTATGGGGCCTACAAAGCTATTGAATTAACCAGCCCGAAGCACAAAATACAACGGCTGGAGGCAAAATCACACGAGTTGTACGTTCAGGTCAAACGCCAACTGGAGAAAGACCTTGCAGCACAAATGCAGCACCACAAAAATGATGGAAAGCCACTCCTCCCCACAGAAGCTAATCAATCGTCTATCAATGACCTGAAGGAATACCTCCAGCATATCAAAGCCGTTGAAGAAAAGTTTGTACAACTGAAGGAACAATACAAGCGCCTCCCGGCAAAAAAGCAGATGGAGATCTACACCGACTGGTACGAATACACGCTTACTCTGAGCAGTACCGAGAGTGAACAAAGAGGTGTGAGGGACTTACTCTCGCCGGCGGACTACCTCAACACCCTGAAATCACTCACAGCCAAACGGGAAACAATCGAAAGAACGTTTGACCGGAAGCTCAAAGCATAGTATGCTCCATTTTATGAAAACAGTACTGTACCTATTGACCATTGCATTTTTACTCACGGTATATCCCTTCCCTGTTCACGCTTCATGCCCTCCTCCGTTTGCAAAGATTGCTTATATCAGTCCGCACAGCAGCTGCTTATACATCTCTGATAAAACGAAATTCTGCGGCGGCAGCATTGAGATCGTCAACAACTGCTCAGAAAACTATTATGTCAACGGGAAAGAACTGCTCCCCCGCCTGGCAACATTCCCCCACCTTTCTCAAGAGAACTGGACAGTCACCATCCATGATGCGAACAATACGGAAACCGTTACTGTCCGGGGCACAAGTACAGACGGAAACTTCCATGCCAAGCCCTATGTTGATAAAAGCAGATATACAGCAAAGCCCATTCCATTCACCCGGTTGTTGTTTTTTATAGTACCGTTTGCTCTCCTATTAGCAATAATAGCCATCATAGTTCGGCTGAAGAAACGGAAAGGTAAAGCCCAAAGAATATAAGTCGCTACTCGGATGCTCTTTGGGGTTACCGTAGTAAATGAGAAAAAACAACGCTAAGAAGCTAATCCACAGTAACGGGTCACCACCTGCCCTCAGAATTTGTTTAGCTTCTTAGTGCCCGAAATTTCTCCGTTGCTACCGGAAGGCCATACATGAGTTTATTGTACTAAAATCTGTACCAACTGCTTATGCTATTTTGCCCCTTGACACGCCTTCATAATACTGATTTACTTTATATATACAAAAAATAAAAACAAATAAAACAGGGCAAGAAATAAAATACATTACAAAATAAATACCATGAAATTTATCAACATCACATCAGCAAATATCAAAAATTCTTCAGCCAATAAAGGCTTCACACTCATCGAACTTATTATCGTCATCGGCGTCCTCGGAGTATTAGCAGCAGCCCTATTAATAGCCATCGATCCGCTTGAGCAACTTGCAAGAGGCAGAGATGCTGGGAGACTTAGTTCTGTTACGCAACTAGGTAGAGCATTGCAGGCTTATTATGCAGGTCAAGCATTAAGTGTTTATCCGGCAGCGCCAGCGACGGCAGGCACATGGCAAAATATTTTGGTAACATCTGGTGACGTAAAGACAGCTATTGCTTTATCGCCTGCTCCGATATGGGGTTGTAACAATAATGGTACCGGTATTGCAAACGTTGATATTCAAGGAGCTATATGTTACAAGCAATTGACAAACGTAACAGCAGGTGATGATGCTGCTATATGGACAGGAGCGGACTCAAAAAGCTATGGTTCTAAATGGCTAGCGGGGTCGGGAGCAGCTTGTCCTGCAGGAAGTTTTGTTGCTGCAACATATATTGTGTCTAAAGGTAGAGCAGGAGTTGATTGTATAGTAAAAACTGCAACTCCGGCATCAGGTGATACGCTCTATTAATGTGTAAATTGAAGTTGTGGAAACACCGAAAGGTGTTTTTTTTATGCTTAGTTTTCTTATTTTTATTTTCGGGACGGTGATTGGAAGCTTTCTTGGAGTTGTCATTGACAGATTGCCTAAGGGAAAAACAATCGCAAAAGGAAGATCGCATTGCGATAATTGTAAACACAGACTTTTAAGCCTTGACTTAATTCCTGTTGTTTCCTTCCTGGCTCTCAGGGGAAAATGCAGATACTGTCATTCCTCTATCGGCTGGAATACATTTTTTATTGAGAGCATAACGGGGTTACTATTTGTCATCACTTTCTTGTTCGTGCAATCCACATTTGAAAACCAGATATTCAGCTTTGCGTTTTTCACTTCCCTGCTCTACTACTTATATATCGTCTCTTCACTCATCGCCGTATTTTTTATTGATTTGGAACATGGGATTATTCCGAATAAGATTGTGTATCCGGCTGTTGTTGTTTCACTCATATACCTCGCCGCTTTTCACGCCACTTCCCTACCCCAATACCTTCTCTCATCGCTCGCTGCATACTTCTTCTTTTTTCTTCTGTATGTTTTTACGAAAAAGAAAGGGATGGGTTTGGGAGACGTGAAATTCGCGCTGCTCATGGGGCTGATTCTCGGGTTTCCGGATATTGTCATCGCTCTATATATAGCATTCTTGACAGGAGCATTAGTAGCATGCATGCTGGTTTTATGGGGGAAGAAAAAATTCGGGGGAGGGACAGTGCCCTTTGGCCCGTTTCTGGTTGGCGGGACGCTGGTAAGTTTATTTGCAGGAGAGTTTTTGTGGGTAAAACTGATGCAGATATTTTTCCGGTAAGGAACGGCTTTACGCTTATTGAGCTTATTATCGTTACCGGTGTTATCGGCGTGTTGGCAGGTGGCCTGCTCATCGGTATGAATCCGATTGCACACATACAAACGCTACTCCTCTAGTTCCAAACGTCTTCACATCCATGATCCTCCGCTCAAAATACCCCCTTGACACGCCTTCATAATCCTGATTTACTTTATATATACCAAAGATAAAAAGCATGAAATTAATTACTGTCCAAACAAAAGACATCATCAGGAAATCAGAAAAAGGTTTTACCCTCATCGAACTCTTGGTCGTCATCGGCATCCTTGCAATCCTCATGGGCATCGTCCTCATCGCCATTAACCCAGCAGCCCAATTCGCACAAGCAAATAACACAACGAGAACAAATGCAGTGACTCAGATTCTTAACGCGGTTGGACAATATTCAGCTGATAACAAAGGACTTTTGCCTCCAGGCATTCCAGTAGGTGCAAGCAATGCGGCAGGGGTGGAAATCGCAGATACAACATCAGTTCCTGGAGCAGCAGATATTTGTTCTAAGATTATGCCTAGTTACATACCATCATTGCCGACTGATCCATCTTTAAACACAGCATCAGTAACAAGTTGTGCGACTTATCGTACTGATTATAAGATTTGGCAGGACGCGAATGGTAGAGTTACGGTATTTGCACCAGGTGCAGAGGCTGTCAGAGGTACAACACCAACAATACAAGTAACTAGATAAGTGACGGACATGATTGGTTAGAAAAACTACGAAAGTAGTTTTTTTGTGGTTTCAAGGATCTTTGGACAACTACCAGCTCTTCTGGGATTTCTCGCCGGCCTCCTCTATTTTTCACACCACGCTCTTGAATTCCAGGTATATTTTTCATATACTCTGATTGCCAAATCCCTGCATGAACAAACCTGCTATAAAGCGACAAAAAAACAATCCCCCACATCCCGACCCTGAGAGTGCTTTCATCGTGCGTGAAACGCAAGAGGATGCAAAATTGAGACGCAGCCTGGTTGCGAAGCACCTTTTCCAAAATCCTGCATATCGTGCGTCAGTTCTAGCCAGAGTGCGCAGCCCGGAGTTTCAGGCGAAAGGCAAAATAGCCCGTGCAAAACGTTTTAAGGAAGACCCCGACATTTTCAAAAGAAGGGGCAAAACCCTTAAAGATCACAGGTTAAAGCAATTAGCACAATTGCTTGGCGGAGATCCAAAACAGGTCCTGGAAGACTTACACCTGAAACAAGGACTGTCACAAACAGATATCGCCCACCGTGTTCACAAAACCCCTATGGCCGTAAGTCGTTGGTTCAAAAGGTTTGGGATAACCACAATTCCCTCTATATCGGCTAAAACCAAAAGAGAACAACTGAAACAGCTACTCGGTGGTAACCCAAAGGAAGTTCTGGAAGATTTACACCTGAAGCAAGGACTAACACAAACAGAGATCGCACAACGTGTTCACCGGAGCCCTGGAACTGTAGGCCAATGGTTCAAAAGGTTTGGGATCGTCACGATCCGCTATACAGCCCATAAGACAGGAGGATCAATCAACAGTGAAGCGCGAGAACTGGTCCTTGCTGCAATGAAAAACGGATCATTTGAAAAGCTTCCTCAAAGACAAAAAGAACTGTTGACACTCCGCTATTTACAAACAGGGAACCCCCTGACATTAGACGAAATAGCAGAAAAGCTGGGCGGGATCAGCCGCCAGCGCGTGCATGAGCTTGAAGCAGCCACCCTGAAACGTTTACAAGGAAATGAGAGACGGAGAGAACACAAGTTAGTGCATCTACGACATAAGCTCGGTGGAGATCCGAAAGAGGTGCTGGAAGAATTACACATTCGACAGGCATTATCACAAAAAGATATCGCATACCGTTTTGGCGTCACACATGAGGCAGTTCGCTACTGGTTCAAGAGGTTTGGCATACCTCTGATCCACTACCCCACCGTTATGAAAAGTGAAGCGACAACCGAGAGTACACACACGCCAAGGCGGCTCAGACAGAGGCTTGGTGGAGATCCGAAAGAGGTGCTGGAGAGCTTGTACACGAAACAGAGATTATCAGTGAAGGATATCGCACGCCGTTTTCACACGTCAGAAGTGACCATAAAAAGTTGGTTCAAAAAGTATGGTATAACCCTTAAGGAGGCAAAAGCAATTCACGATAACGGGAGTTTTTGAGCAACGCCCCGGAAAGGTAAAATAGCGACGTTCGTAAAACGAGGGTTTTGCGAACACGAGAATATAGACCGACAAAATTTTACTGTCAAAGCTAAACCAATGTCCGTAAATCCCGTTCACAAATCAACGTTCGCCACTTGCCTATTCGTATGAGTTTATGGAATAATACATGAGCTATGGCACTGATCGGCTACGCAAGAGTTTCCACCCAAGACCAAAATCTCCATCTGCAAAAAGATGCACTTACAAAAGCAGGCTGTGAAAAAATCTATACCGATACTATTTCCGGATCGACGCAGGAACGAAAGGGACTTGACGAGGCACTCAACTTTCTCCGCAGCGGCGATACCCTGGTTGTCTGGAAACTGGACCGCCTAGGCCGAACCATGAAGCACCTCATTGACACGCTGACCCGTCTCAAAGACAAAGGCATCGGGTTTAAAAGCCTCACTGAAAATATCGATACCACAACACCGGGAGGAAAACTTATCTTCCATGTGTTTGGATCATTAGCAGAGTTTGAGCGGGACCTGATCCGGGAGAGAACCCAGGCAGGCCTCCTTGCAGCAAGAGAAAGAGGAAGACAGGGCGGCAGGCCGAAATCTCAGTTAGCCGATGAGAAGAAACTTACCATGGCGCAAAAAATGTACACCGATAAAACCATTCCGGTCAAAGATATCCTGACCAATCTGGGGATTAAGAAGACGACGTTTTATAAATATCTGAAGGTAAAAGAATCGGATGTTGCGCATAGGCCTTCCCGTAGTTTTGGAACAGAAAACGTCGAACTTAGCATTTGATGCGAAGATGTGCTAATAACAGACGTCGTTTACGGCCTTCTAAATCGCTTAAGCATTGTTGTACATCGTGTTACATTAACAATGTTTTTGGCGGGAAAAGTAAGTCATATTTATCTATTAACTCATCAATATCAAGACGTTCATCAGACAAAGTGATATAGCCTGATCTCACGTGGAGAAGCGTATATACTCTTTTTAATGGCATACGAGGCGCACCAATTTCATACTCTAGTAAGTAGGAGACGTGCTTGCCAAACCATCCATCGGTTGGTGTTCTGAGCAAAATAGGCTCACTATTGCCTGTTAGGTTCAACGGATAGGGATGCTGAAAAATAGGGATCTTGTTTGGGATACTCCAGTTCAATTGGAGTATCGTGACTGGATGTTGTTTACTACCGAGATTTGAAACTGCCCCTTCTCGAACTTTGAAGTCTTGCGGCTGTTCTATTTTTAACCGTGCATCAATCATTATACTGATGATAGCGTAGTTAGCTGGTTCAATTGCATCGTTAAAGATAACTGCGCCGAGGCGAAATGGTTCGGATAAACCCAGTTCTTGGTTCATGATCACTGCTGTTTTTTGAAGCATAAACTCAATGCGAAGATCTGGTACTTCCCCCCGCCGAGAAACATCGCGTACTTCGTATTCCTCCATTGGAACACTTTGATAATTAAACCGCTTGTAAAAGCGTTTGTCTGATGCCTGATGGGGTGCTCGTGTGCTTGAGGGACCATAGACAACATAGGCAACTCTTCCCTTGAATGTTGTGAGCGGAATCTGGTTTATTCTAACCCCATCTATTCTACGATGTATCCTGGAGTTAATGACTTGTTCAAGCCACTCTTTGGTGATATCAGTAGGATCGCTGCCTTCATCCAGTCCTGCGGCTACGTGGGTATTTTTGTCCTCTTTCATCCCGTAAATTATGGTGCCACCAGCAGAGTTGGCAAATGCTGATACATCTTTACTAATATCATCTTTTTTCTTCTCAGTATTTTCAAGTGCTTTTGATTCTTTAAAGTCTAGCTCGATACTCTCCTGGGTCCCGGCCTTCACCAAGTCCAGTAAATCATTTTCATCCCATTCCCATGGATTTTTCATCGTTATTTCCTCCGAACATCACACAAGAAACTGTGATAACATACTCGCCTATCACGCTGGTGCCTGATAGTATAGTATGATACAAATCTTCCAATTATATCCCCCTCCTGCTCAACTTCGAATACACCTCATCTGCTTCTTTTCTCGAATCCGGAGCCAGGCCAATCCTCTCAAAAATTCTGTCCGGGTCCTCTCCCCTTCTGTACGCTCTTACCACATGGGTATGCCGGAGCGTCTTCGGTGTCAGTTCCTTGTCGATCCGGGTCTGTTTTTTGAGGGCAGCGAATAGCCACTGGACAAACCGGTCAGTATACGGGAAAAGGATATCCTCTACATTGTACTGTGCAATATACTCCTGGTAGACGGAGAGAAAGCGCTGCGGGAGTGCCACTTTCCGGTCTTTTTTAACCCCCTTGCCGGTATGTTTTATCCATAGCTCCGGCGCGTACGGATCAGAAGTATCAACATCGGATGTTTTAATAGTAAATAGCTCGCTGCTCTTCATGCCTGTTTCAAGAAGCAACAGGACAATGAGGTACGTCCGGGGATCACGACTTGCCTCCTGGTACAGCGTCTGTATTTCATTCTCATAGAGATAATCAGGCAACGCTGACTGTATCCGCCTGTTTTGTATGCCCTCCGTTGGATTTACCTGTATGACCTCTAACCCGACGAGCCAGGAGAAGTAGTTAATGATGGCACTCACCTTCCGGTTGACCGTTTTGCGGTTCAATTTCTCCCCTTTTGGCGACACCATTTCGCTGATCCATTGTTCCACGTCCAGAGTTGTCACCTCCCTGATTTTCTTCTCCCGGATAAACACAGCAAATTTCTTGACATCGGCAAAGTACTTTTCCGTGGTACTCTCGGAATAGCCGCTGCTTCGTAAATACGCCAGAAACGCCGGGAGTGTTTTCATGACACTGCTCTCCCCTGTCGGCGCAACCGGCTCGACCGTTTGTATTGCCACAACCTTACCAAATGACTTTTGTTTGAATATCGGAAGCTGATCCACTGCCATACACTCAGTATATTCCTCTCATTTCGGGGAATCAACCAGTATTCCCCTTTCTCCCCCAACAGCCCGCACCTCGCCCCATTCAAAATATTTTTCCTTATGTGTTTTTTTGCGTTTTTTTGGTGCGGTGTGTAGGGTACGGGGGGAATGGTGTGATTCCCCGAAGTAGTTCTTCTTATCCTTCTGTAAAAAATATGCTTAACATAAATGTTTCATAAGTACCGGAAGGTCATTGACAATTACTCATGTATAAATGTATAGTAAGCTGCATAATAAATGAAAATTAAAGTTCTCCTCTTTTCCTTTCTGTTCTTACTCTTGTTCGCTCCCACAACCGATGCTTTCACCAATCTTCAGGATCTTGGTACACTGGGCGGGAACGACAGTTCTGCGGTCGCAATTAGTGATAACGGGAGTGTGGCTGGATGGGCTTCTGATATATCAGGTCAACAAATTGGTGTTTTATGGAAAGGCGGAAGTAAATCCATGCTTGGTAACTTAGGAGCGTGCTGTACGTATCCATCAAGCATTAATGATAATGATCAAATTGTTGGTGTTAGTGCAGTATCCAGCGGTATTAACCATGCTTTCTTATGGGAAAATAATACGATGACTGACTTAGGGACACTGGGAGGAACATATAGTCAAGCGAACCAAATTAATAATAAAGGGCAGATTGTAGGTGTAGCGCAAAACGCTTCTGGTGAATGGCATGGATTCTTGTGGGAAAACGGAAAGATGACAAGCTTTGATCTGTATGGCGGTACGACGAGTAATGCTGTTGCAATAAACGACCTCGGCCAGGTAGTCATTATGACGAATGGAGGAGGCCGTGCTCTTCTGTGGCAAAATGGGGAAACAACAGATTTGGGTACGCTCGGCGGCTGCTGCACCCTTCCGAAAGCCATAAATAATAACGGCCAGATAGTTGGCATGAGCGCGACGACGTTACACGACCCTACTGGTCAAGTTAACACAGTCTACCATGCGTTCATGTGGCAGAATGGTAAGATGCAGGATCTTGGTAATCCAGGCAGTGGCGTGAGCAGTTACGCAACAGCAATTAACAATAAAGGAGAGGTTACTGTAGCTTCAGGGGACCCTGATATTCAAAGTCAAGGCCAATCATTTATTGTAAACAATGGAAATGCGTTCCCAATTGGAACTTTAGGAGGAAACTTCAGTTTTCCAAGTGGTATTAATAATTCTGGAAAAATTGTTGGCTGGAGTTATCTTGGTAAGAATGATTCAGACGGAGATCCAATCTACCATGGGTTCTTGTTGTCTACACAAAAACAGGAAGGGGCAAGTCATTAAATGGGGGTCCGCCTTATGTCTTCTCAGTGATATCCATTTTATACGCTATAAAAAGAAAATGGTACATTATTAGTCAGCATGACATGCTGCGCAACTGCTTTGATCTTGTAATGGGAATGGCGATAAACTATGGTTATAGCCAATGGGGGTTATGGGCGATCGTCCCGGTCGGGAGCAGGTGAATAAGAAAATACAGGGAAATGCGCTCAGCACTCTTAAGAAAAGCAGAAATGCCTAGCACTCTACTCTCCCTCTATTGACCTCCATTGCTATATCGTCTATCATGTCCGTGCTTTACGATTTATACGAGAGGACGTATCAAACGATGATATCAGTACCAGAGCAGAAAATTGCTGAGTTTATTCAGATGATGCGCCGTTTTGATATCTTCCCGATCTACCTGGAACGGTCTGAATATAGCTCTCCTGAAAGTCACCATCCAATTTACCCGTTTTTGCGCGATATTGTTGCTGATATAGCTCAATCGCTTCATACCGCCACAGAGGAAGAGGTAGTAGCATCCTATCAAGCTCTTGATTGGTATGGACAGGCGCAAGTCTCGAAAGGCCGCCTTCTTGCAAGAGATACCATCGCAGTTGAGAATTTCGGAGTTTATCTTATTACGGCACTTGCCCGACGACCATACTACAATCAAAGGAATTATCTTACGGAGGATTATTATGAGAAGAGCGTGGTTTTTGGCGCTTTTCCTCAGTTAGCTGCTTATCAGACTAAAAAAGATGAGCTTATGCCTCTCAACACGCCGGGTTTTGAGCCTACGGAGAGCGGTATACACTACAATAACCATGTCCTCTTTTATCACCAATTTCTTCGAAGAAACTTCACCGGCAACCTTAATTATGACTTTCTATCCAGGCTTACTGACTATTATCAAAGGCATAGACAGCAACCCATTTCTGTAGCTATTGACCACCTGCGGCTCGTACCTCAACAATGGTTCTCGCCTATTTTTGGGAAAGATTATTGGTATGGCCCACCGCTTAATTGGAAACTGATTGATGATAAATATGAGGTTGGCCCGACTGTTCATTGGAGTCCATTCAGCCATCCGCATAACATAGATCGAACAGAGTTTCATTGGTCATATCGCAATGACATAAAAACACTTCAAATCGAGGAGATTCACGGACTCAAATTACTGGACAACCCTGATACCGATGTAGTACTTAACCGCTACATTCACTCGCAGCGAGATATTGCACGTGGTACATTTATCCATTTGGACGGCGCTGTGAAAATCTACGAACAAGACAGTTACAAACAGAGATATGATAGTAAAATGACAGAGGCAGACAAGTCAAAATATAAGCCGAAGCTTTTTCGGATAGACAATCCCATCAGTGATGAAGAATGGGCACAATTAATCACCTTTTTCTTTTGTGGGAACGAAATGGTTTTAGAGTACCTGAACAAGCAATAAAGGGTAAAATCCGACAAATGGGACACTGTTGCAACACATTAACTTGCTGGGTGAATTTGATTTCTCAGATGAAAAACTGAAGAATGCTGGATGCCATACTAAATATTGTGTAATGGAGCATATCAGAAAGGCCCGGAAGTTAGGATATGAAAAAAACCCTGGCTCTTATTGTCTACATTTTTGCAATTACTCTCCTATCCGCCTGTGCTATAACAATCATAGTAAAACTTATATTCTGGCCTCCCTGCACACAAACAGGCAACATTTGTGTTGTGGATGGTTGGTCTGTAGCTGGTCTTGCAGCTTCCATTTTAGGTGTGTCAGCAACAGTTCTCGCTATACTTGGCGCAGTTGGGGTAGCTGGTTGGTGGATATGGTTGAATGATCGTGTTAAAAACTTAATCACAAAACTTTATGAAGATCAAAGGCTGGAGGTTAATAAGAATGTTGATGATCTTTTAAAGGATCAACAGCAAAAAATAGAAAGTCGCATCGAAAACTTACAAACGACTCTGTTACCTCTAGAAAATAAGGTAGAGCAAAGCCAAACAAGAATAGAAGCATTCAATGAGACTTTAGACGATTTTGAAGAGTCAATAACTAAAAGTTTTGCGGCTATGGGGCCTTTGCTTGCTGAACCCGTCGCACAAAGAGCGATAGGCACAAAAAGATTTCCTACATTTCCTTTTTACATGACCATTAGTTATCTTAATCTGATTAAACAAGAAAACAAATTGCCAGTATTAGAGCGAGAGATTGCCACATATCAAGAAGGAATTAGTCACATGCAACTCCGTACAGGTTCTAACGTCGATCTGTCCAATAGTGCTATACGTTCCGAAGTGGAAAACCACAGAAAATCGGTTTTGAGTTATCTTGATGGTTTTAATAGTCCTTCTCTTCTTATTGCTTCAATTTTAGAAGACTGTCGCCGTACATTGTACTGGTGGAAAGCAGCAAAAGATAATCAGCCAAATACCCCATCATTAAAACCTGAAGATTTTGACAACGTTCAAAAAGAGCTTGATCCCTATAACATTCGAATAGAAAAAGCCGAACAAGATTTTGATAAACTCAAATCAGACGCTCAATCTCTACTTTCACACATAGAAAATCTTTTACGAACTGCGGGGTAACTTGAAATTGCATATGTGCGCTCCTCATCCAACATGTCATCACAGGATACTTGCTAGCCTGTGTTGATGCAACAGGCACCGTTCATTATTCCTACCCATAGGAAATCTGTTCCAGTTACCTAGATTGTGTAACGTGCAGGTCAGTATTGAGTAACGCATACAAACCGACGTCAAAACTGCGAAGCGATTGCTGTCATAATTCAGCTGATGCGAGCTGCGCCGCATTGCAATACATATATTTTCTGCTATGCTCCCAGATATGGGATGGATTGATGCATTAAAACAATCACTTGATTTATTTGGCGGACAGGTAAAATCGGCACACACCTCCGAACACTCCTCTTCCCTACCCGCCCACAAAGTAGACCCACGAGAACTAGGATTCACCAACAACGCTATCGCAAAAATGAGCCAGTGGCATTTATCAGAGGCAGATGTCAAAGATGTGTTCTATCATGGCGGCACGGTTGCCAAGCAGAACATGATGGTGAAGAAATACAACGGGTATGAAATAGGCCTCTACTACTTTCAGGATAAACAGACAGGACGGTTTATCATCTCTTCTGCATGGAAAAGAAATAGATTGTAAGCAGTGTTCTGCTATAATCCACCTATCGCATGGACAGCAACATCTATCTCAACCAGTCAGTACGCATTGACCTCCCTACGCTTCTTGACACCCGCCTGTTGGTGCAGGCAAACAGCGGCGGCGGGAAATCGTGGCTTTTGCGACGCCTCCTCGAACAGTCTCACGGCAAAGTGCAGCAGATCGTCATTGACCTTGAGGGCGAATTCGCAACGCTGCGAGAACAGTACGATTATGTCCTGGCCGGCAAAGAGGGTGATACCCCAGCTGACCCACGGAGCGCAGGCCTCCTTGCAAAAAAGCTCTTAGAACTCAATGTCTCAGCAATCATTGATTTGTATGACCTCCACTACCAGGAACGAAAACACTTTGTCCGCCTGTTTTTAGAGAGTATGATTAACGCCCCCAAGCACTTATGGCATCCTTGCCTGGTCGTGATTGATGAAGCGCATAAATTCTGTCCGGAAAAAGAGCCGTCAGAAGCAAGCAGCGCGGTAATTGACCTGGCAACCCTTGGCAGAAAACGCGGCTTTTGTGCAATCCTGGCAACTCAACGCCTCTCAAAACTGCATAAAGATGCAGCAGCAGAGTGCAATAACAAACTGATTGGCAGAACCGGCCTTGATGTGGATCGGAAACGAGCAAGTGAAGAATTAGGCTTTACCGCCAAAGACCAGTACTTATCCCTGCGAAGTCTGGCAGCAGGAGAATTTTTCGCCTTTGGCCCGGCCATCTCAGCGGAAGTTATGAAAGTGACAATCGGCAGTGTCCGAACCACCCACCCGAAAGCAGGATCCCGGATTTTTACCACTGCGCCCATTCCCCCGACGGAAAACATCAAACGTATCCTTGGAGCGCTGAAAGACCTCCCACACGAGGCCGAAAAAGAAGTAGCGACCATAGCCACCCTGCAAGAGGAAATCAAACGACTCAAAACAGAAAGAAACAGACCACACGCCGCTGTCCCCGCCCCGGAGACTGCCAAACAGAAGCAGGAGATTACCAAACTCAAGAAAAGGAATGAGCAATTGGAGATCTACGCCAACGTATTACTCATGCAGATGAAAGACATCATCGGCACGATCAGAACGCTCCAGGACTTTGACATCCCACAACCACCCGATGACCTCACGATGCTGATAGCCGCGACGATGCCACCACCGAACGCTTCCGACGCACAAGAAGCGGTCGAACAAGCACATCCCAAGCCAGAGAGACAAAATACCAAACCGGCTGCCGGAATTGACCGGATCCTGCACGTTCTTGCCTCTCGCTTTCCCATGACGTATACAAAAGCGCAGCTTGCAACCTTAGCGCGTTTGTCTGCTCATGGCGGTGCGTACATCCGGTATCTGTCACAATTGAAAAGCCAAGGCTACATCACCACTGACACTAACCGCATCACACTCACAAAGGAAGGGTTAGCAGCAACAGGCACACTCTCTCATACCGCAGAACAGCCAGTGGACATGTGGCGAGGCAATTTATCCGGAGGCGCACGGCGCATCTTTGATTTTCTCGTTGCCAGCTACCCAGCTGGATTTACCAGGGATGCTATAGGGGGTCAGGTCGGATTAACAGCACGAGGCGGCGCGTTTGGCCGATATCTGAGTATCCTGCGAAACAATGGCTTGATTGATGTAGAGGACAACAAGATCAAAGCATCAGAAACACTATTTCTGGGATGATACACGTTCTCATTATTCAAAACTCACATCTCTCATCAACCATAATCAATATGTTGTGTTACTTTACCAATTAGTCCCAACATATTGACAGCCGCGAGAAGTAATGCTAATTTACACAAAACTCTGCAATCTTATTCTGTTCAGGATCGGATATAGAGAATAAAATCAATTTCTTACGAAGGATGGTGTATTTATGAGTTGGGAAGATAAGTTTCAAAACTGGGCGAAGCCTTTAAGTGACACGCAGCAGGAGAAGTGTGACAACGCGGAGCGCGCAATTAAGGATGCAATAAGCAACGATAGTATCCTCTCGGCGGTGAAGATCGAAGTGAAGCCGCAAGGCTCGTATAAAGCAAACACCAATATTCGCTATGATAGTGATGTCGATATACGTGCTTGTCTGAAAAGTACATTCTTTTACGCTCTCCCACAAGGCACAACAAAGAGACCCGAAGACTTTGGCATACTGCCCGTCTCGACCTCCTACAATGATTTTAAGAATAATGTCGAAAACGCACTTGTCAATAAGTTTGGCAGACGCAGTGTTATCAGAGGGAATAAAGCGTTTGATATTCATGAGAATACGTATAGAATTGATGCCGATGTTGTAGCCGCCTATGAATACCGCTGGTATACAGGTAGCTATAACCTCGATGGCACCCCTCATTATCACGAAGGAGTAATGTTTTTCGCAGATGATGGTGAGGGAATCATTAACTGGCCGGAGCAGACTTATTCGAATGGCGTAACCAAAAACATCGCGACTGGGAGACGGTACAAGTCTCTTGTACGCATTATAAAACGGCTTCGGAACGAAATGCAGGAAGCGCAGATCGAAGCAGCCGTTGACATCGCATCGTTTCTCATAGAGTCATTGGTATGGAATGCACCAGATGAGGCATTCGGGTACGAAACACTCTACGAAGATGTAAAATATGTGCTCTCCCACTGTTATAATCACACCTTGGATGATGCAAAGTGCAGTGAATGGGGCGAGGTTAACGAATTAAAATATCTCTTCAGGGTAAGCCAGCCATGGACAAGGCAGCAAGCACACAGCTTTCTATCGACAGCTTGGGAGTATATCGGGTTTTAATAGTTATGAAAAATGTCAGGCGAGAAGCAGTTATATGGATAAATCTAGCAACGGTTGTCGTCACGTGGGTTATTCTCATTTTTCTGTCCACACGAGAGCTTCAAATCAGTTGGGAAGCTGTCAAACTTTTACCTGAAGTAGTCACCGTATATACCGTTTTGTATCTTATATTTGTTACTTGGATATGGCGATTGCCCATTGTACAGGGTTGGCTCGTAACCTTCCCTGATCTACAAGGCACCTGGCAAGGCACTCTCTCTACTACCTGGCAACATCCCGATACAGACAAAACAGCGCTTCCGATCCCTATCGTTCTTGTTATTAAACAATCTTTTGACTCCATTAGCTGTGTTCTGTACACGCAAGAATCTATAAGTTATAGTAACGCCGCTTTGCTGAGCGAAGAGGAAGAAAGCGGTCTAAAAAAATTAAGTTACGTCTTTACAAATACGCCTGAACTTAATGCACGTGGCCGCAGCCCCATTCATGACGGAGCAGCAATCTTACGAATTATCTCCACACCGAAACGGTCACTCAAAGGAGAATATTGGACAAACCGAAAGACAACAGGCGAAATAGAACTGACCTTCCGGTCAAGAAAGCTATTAGAGAACTTCCCCGATGATCTAACATCAACTGCTTAATAGGCACGCTCCGCGAATTGATAGTCCCCTCCTCCCGCGTGGCTACCGTCTCCACCTTGACTTTATGTGGTAAAGCCTGAAGGCCGAAACGACCGACCGACACGACCGACGCCAGCCCCACCACCTTCGGTCATTCGTTTCGCTCTGCGAGTTTACCACATAGTCAAGGTCGTACGGCTTCACGCCACTTCCCCGCCAGGTACGTGCCTCACTCGCTCCCTCTACTCCCTCTGCTAGCCTTGACCCTTCTCCTCCGCCCAGGACGTGCCCGCATGGCGTATTTTTGTTCGTATATTTTATTCACTTTAGATTGTCCTAGCAAGCTAAACTCTTACCCCATTCTCACATTGAGTTGCCATAATCATAAAGGTATCAAGCGACCAGTATTCGAAGTGCATGATCGGTTGGTATCTCTATATGTGGTGCTGATTGCATCGCACCTTGAAAAATTGTTGCAGTTTTGCCAGGAAAGGAGCAAAACAATGGATGATGAGTTGCTGACAGTGAAGGAAGTAGCGCACCGTTTGCGAGTGGATGAATCCACCGTTCGACGGTGGGTGAAGTCTGGTATTCTTGAGGCTATTACGCTGCCCCATCAGGGCACGCGAAAGCAATTCCGCATCAGAAAATCCACTCTGGACACCCTTTTCAACCCAATACAGCCGGAGCAGCAAGATGCCCAAACGTCAGTTCAGAGGAGGTAGCGTCGTGTAAGTCGTTAGGTGACGCCTGGCAGCATGCCAGCGCCACCTTTCTTGAGAAAAAGGAGAATGGCATGGACTCACCGGATTGGAACAGAACGTTTGCCATCCTCTCCATCAGCAGGACGCAGCTCGAATCGCTGGGTATTGCCCGCGACCAGGTTGCACGTCTTTCTGACGAGGACATGGCTCGTATTGCAGCATCTGTAGCTAAAACGTATCCCGACTTTGACAACAGAGTCAGGATCAACGTTAAAGCGTACCTTGTGAAATAAGGAGGATCACTTTGCAGTACACAATCATTGCAGAGCCGGCAAAACAATGCTGGTATCCCATGTGGAGAGACAAAGACCAGGAGATCTGGAAACACTTTTTCTCAGCAGGAGAAATCGTATCTTGCCCCACACAGCCGGAAGCGCAGGCGTATATCGACACGTGGGAAAGGACGTTTCCGGTTCTCATAATCAGCAGGGCCTACCTGAATGGCATCGGGCTTTCCGTTGCACAGGTCAATTCCCTGACTGATGAGGAGATGGAACGTATCGCGGACATTTTAATCGCCCACCATTTTAACAGCGAGTTTGACGAAGACGTCGTGTTCACCGCGAGACTGGTTCTTGCAGGAAAGAGGCACTCATGAGGAAGAACCCATGGTGTTTTTCCAGCAGAAAGGAGTAGCTATATTGGCATATCCCTTTTACCTTGCAGCGCGTTTTCCAAGCAAAGAGGCGGCAGGATCAGTGTATTTTCCACTGCAAGAAATGGTCTTTGCAGCGCATGATGACTGCGACCTCTCCGTGTACCGCATCCGGCACGAAGGTGTCTGGCTTGTGATTGTCCTGGGAGAGGCGCCGCCAAAGGCACTATACCTACGGATTGAGGCGAAGCTCACCAAGGGGACACTTGTCACGCTCAGAGAGGATGTGTTGCGTTTTCTGCAAGCCAGACGCTCCAACGTGGCACCGCTAGCACCCTGGGTAGAACTTCATCACACTCACGAAGAGGAAGAGAGGTAGGCAGGATGAGTGATTGGATTAAACCGTTTCCGGTTATGAGCGTGTACCGTTTTGACCTGTATCGCATCAGTTTGACCCAGGAACAGGTAAACGCTTTCACGGATGAAGACATGCTCACGATCGCGAACATCGTACGGATCAAGTACCTGGAAGGCGGCTTTTATTCCCACCTCTTAACAGCAGTAGAGCAAGTGATGCTAGAAAAGGAGGCGACGCCATGACGGTTCATTCCCACTGGAATACGGTAGCGCCAACCATTCACCATTTTGACGGACGCTGCTACCAGGTTCCCGATTTTGTCGCTGCCAACTGGATGCACTCAGGGAGTGCATGTGCACACATTCAGTATTGCTACTGCGAGCATCCTGACCTAATCAACGTAGTTGACGACCATTGGCAGTACGATGATTTCTGGCATAAATGGATTGACTTGGCAAAGATCGGAGAGGCACCACTTGGACTCACTTGACTGGAGTAAGAAGTACGAGGTTTTGAGCTTCAGCAGATTAACACTCAGTTCACGAGGATTTACCAACGAACAGATTGTCTCTCTCACAGATGCGGATTTAGACCACATCGCTGATGTGCTTCACAACCTCTACCCTGATTTTGAGGAAAGCGTACAGTTTATCACGGCCTTACGACTGGCTGAAAAGGAGTCACATAGCAAGCAAAAACCCATAGGAGGACATGGACATTGAAGCCTGAATTGCACCAGTACCAGGGAGAGCCTGGAAACTTCTGGCTCGCTCTGCCAATGCTTGGCGGTGACGGCTACGATGCGATAGACCTCGCGAAAAGACAGGACTGGCACGCGATCCCGTACTGGGGAAAAGACGGATACACACTCGGCTCATGGCCGCTGATTATCATTTTCTTCCGGGATCGGGAGGGATGGTTTGACGTTATCGAATACGTCGAAGGCGATGCCACTATGTGGGCATGTCCCGCAGAAGCAATTCGTGAGGAAGTCACCAACGAGCTTGCCTTTTTCCACTGGAAACACAGGAACGAAGAGTGGGTGAAAGGCTATGACAGCGTAGACCAACTCCCTGATGACGTGAGAGGCCCGTACAGGCCATGGGAGAAACAATCATGCTACCACAAACCAGACTGGCGGTTGAGGCATTGAAGGAAGCTGGACTCACCAGAGATCAGTTTCGCATCAGAACGCCTTGGAACCAAGACAAGGGGTATGGGAAAACAACGATTGTGCTGCTCTGCCCTTACGCGCAGACCGCTCCCTATCTCCAAAAGCTTGCGAAGTCATTCAGGGTAATTGTTACGCTTTTTGACGGTATTCCCTGCTCAGTCTCAATTGAGATAGCACGGGAGCCGGGACTCTATACGTGTGAGAACGGACAGGTAGAACAGGTCAACGAAATTGTGTCGAAGAACAGCTATGAGCAGCTGACTTTTGAAGAGGTTTTGAAGCAGCAAGCACTCTGTTTCTAAGTTACCGCACCCAAACAACAGAGCGCTTGCCTACACGCGGACGTACCGCTGGGGATAGTATATCTCACGCGGTACTTCCCTATCAAAAGGAGTACCAATTCTCATGTATCACTCATTCCGTTACCCACGAAACTGGCAGCAGTTAGCACATGCGTGTAAAGAGCGTACAGGCTGGGAATGCGAAGTGTGCGGCGTTTCACAACGGACTGAGCGCATATCAAAGCGGACAGGTGCAATCTACCAGGTGTTCTTGCATGCAGCCCATACTCAGCTGCATGATACCAGTAACCCTCACCCGACGCTCAAAGCGCTCTGCCCCACCTGTCACGGCCAGCTTGACTGGCAATTGCGAAAAACTGATGCAGACGGAGCGCTTGAACAGCTCAGGCATGAGCTACTTCTGTCATCGCTAAAGTAAACAGGTACATTTCAGAAAGGAAAAAGTCATGGCGACCTTAACCAATGCAGTTTCATTGGACACCTGGGCAAAGATCCCGTCCTTGAAGTCACTTCAGAGGGAAAACCGTTTACTAAGTTTTCGCTGGCAGTTGACCAAGGCAAGAACAAAGACCCTATGTGGCTCAACATCACCACATGGGACAAGCTAGCCGAAACCGTCGAACGGTTTGCTCGCAAAGGCACGCAGGTATTTGTACAGGGACGATTGCAACTCCAGAAGTACAAAGACCGGAGCAATACTGAGCGGCAAGGCGTTGATATAGTCGCTACTATTGTCCAGATTTTAGACAAAAAGCCGGACGCTACCGACGAGCAAGATCAACAGTAGCAACGCTTTATTGTTACCTATCGGGCTTGCGTTGCTTTCGTGGAGATCCACAGAGCATACGCAAGCCCTTATACTTACACAGCCCTACGACAACCAGAACACGTGTTTTCCATGCTCTTAGACTTCACAGGATGCGATTTTAGGCCTGTTTTCGTGGAAATTGGATAAATGGCCTCACTCCCCTATTATGCCATGGCGATTTTACGGCGTCTGTTGCTTTCCTCCTGAACTTTGACTTTGACACCTAAAAGTGACAGCAACTTTTCCCCCTGCTTGACAAATTGCCGTGATTATTGCCATACTATCCTAAAGTTGCCACCAACTATGGATATAGATGCAATAATTCACTATTTTGGCTTGAAAGAACATCCGTTTATGACTTCACCTGATCCCAGGTTTTTATATTTCTCCTCACAGGTAAAAGAAGCACTCGCTAAATGTGAGTTTATGGCGCATGATCGGATTGGCCCGATTTACATGTATGGCCCTATCGGAAGCGGCAAGACTTCCCTTGTCCGGCGATTGCAAGAAAAGCTAAGCCAGGATGAACGGTACAATGTGAAACTGCTTATCTCCCCCAACCTGAAAAGCAGTATGGCCTTCTTACGCCTGATCCTCGAAACCTTCGATGTGAAAACCGAGCGTTCGTATACGGCTTCGCTGAGTAACTTTGAACAGTTTTTAATTCAACAGTATAAAGAGGGAAAAGTACCTGTTCTTCTGATTGATGAAGCGCAGTATATGAACCGTGATACGCTGAAGCTCATTCACTACCTCCTCAATTTTGAAACCAATACAACCAAGCTCTTACAGATTGTCCTTGTCGGCCAGGAAGAACTAGGAACCCGGATTAGACAATACCGTGAATTGGCATCCCGTATGTTCCCTATCGCCATGAATGCGATGTCAATTGACGATCTGAAAGATATGATTACGTTTCGGCTTACCGTGGCTGGGCATAACGGCGCATTGTTTGCAGATAGCGACGAGGCATATAAGACTTTGTATACGTATACCAAGGGACTCCCAAGAGATGCCATTAAAGTGTGTTTTGAGCTACTGATTGACCTGGCTGCGGGAGGGAAAAAGCAGGCCACGGCCACGCAGATTGAGGAGATCGCCAAAGGACAGAATTTACGTGTCTAGCTTATGGGAAGATTTGACATTCTGACACAACTTGATAACAGACCTCCTCTCTCGACGCCAAAAAGCGAGATCACTTCTCCTGCTTCCCCATCAGAACGTGAAACAGCTACTGGTTTGCATGCAAACCAGCAAACACGTTTGCAGGCAAACAGACAAACCAGTAAGAGTGCAAGCATGCAAACAGGTACATCTGCAAACCCGCAAGCAGGTAGACATGCAAGCGTGCATACATCTAAGCCTGCAAGCCAGCAAACGCCTTTGCCAGCAAACGCACAAACAGACATACCTGCAATGATCGTGAAGTATTCTACGTACCTGACTCCTGCGTGTAAAAAGGGATTGCAACGCATCGCGTTTGAAAACGATAGAAAAGATTATGAGGTGCTGATTGAAGCAGTAGAGCAGTACTTAGAAAAACAGGGACATCTTAAGTAAATTGCATGTAAACCAGCAAACAGGTAAGTATGTTTACCGGTAAGGAGGTGGACAGGTAAACGGGTTTATCAGCAAAGACGCAAGCCAACATACATGTTTGCGAGTAAGCCTGCAAAAGTATTGACAGTAATCTACCAGTAGTGCTACTAATTGATGTGCTGAGTATCAATGAAGCACAAAAAAAGGCTTTCCAACAAGCCGTTTAGGAACTTATTAAAAAACCTCTTCTATCTCGACAATAGCAGAGTAGCAAATCTCCTAAACCCTTGTCAAGCCATAGATTTCTATGCGCTGCCCGACTATTTCAAACCATATCCCACTGCGTACAACTAGAAACCTTTGCCCAGGGTCTCCTTTTTTCGCCTCCAGATACAGCAACCGTCTTTTCCTTTATAGGTTTTGAGGATAATAAAGACTTGGCTGGCCCGGAAACTTCGATACGGAAACCTCAATGCAACGGGTTGGTTGTATGCCAACTAGGGAACCGCCATCCAGACGGACGGACTACCTGAGTTACCTCACCGGATAGGTGAAGCGTTGCTTTGCGACGATTAATTTTTTTTCGTCGCGAAGCGACGGATAGGGAAGCGTTAGGAATACGGCTCAAGCATACGGGAGAATGGGTAGCCTCCCAGGGGGTCATAAGGGGGGAGGGATTGTTGTGCGCAAATTCGGCCACGCTTAAAAAAATCGTTGCTACCAAATAGAGACGTACAAACACCGGAAGTATAAAAATGTGCATGGAGCAGGGGAGAGAAGACAAGTGGGGAGTTGGTTTGAAATGCCTTTTTTAGGGGCGTAGGTGCGCCGCAGGCGGGCCAAATACGCGAGGACGGCTAAATGGTCATCTTGGGGTAAGACGGCCTTAAAATCGCAACATACGCGGTCAATTTGTAAAAGAGATCACTCGTTCGCAACAGAATGGTACAATTAGCCGCCATCGAATGACCTCATTTACAGCCTTAGATCGTTTCACCGGATTTTTGGTGTTTAAAATATTGCTCAAGAATAAATGCTATCTCCCCGCTTAGAGTCCGGTAATTCTCCCGTGCTGCTTGTTGCACTTGCTTAATTAACGCCGGAGGCAAATATATAAGTTGCTGCTTTGCTTTCTCTTCTCCCTTTTTATACATATCGCCCTAAGTTTAGCCTCCCCAATAATAAGTCAATATTATCTACTATTTTGTAAGGAATATGTATTATAAATGTCAAGATAATAATATTACTTAATATTATAATATTATCAAATAATAGTATAACAATATTATTATTCAGTTCTTTGACAGGGTAGGCGACAAAGCGATAGTTCTGAAAACTAACTTGATGCGTTCTAGTTGAGTACGGGCAAGCAGGGAAATCTGCTTGAGGTGCGCATCGCCCCGCTATCACAAGAGAAAATCTGAACAATCAAATGAGGCTTGTAGGAGTCCGAGCGTCAGGACTCCTTCTCAACTCGGAACTATCGCAGCCCTGGAAATAAGACAATTACCATTGGAACGTTTCGGCAAGGATCTACTTAGCCAGTACGCTGGGCACCTGTTTTGCGTGCAAAGTACTCATCCAGAATATAGAGTATCTGTCCGTTTACGCTACGAAAGGTTCTTTCTGCCTCCTCGCGCAGTTGCGATTTCATCGCAGGCGGCAGATAGAGCAGGAGTTTCTCTACATCTGTCTTCTTTGCATCTTTCTTATGGAACGCTTTCATATAAAGCGATCATAGGATAATCATATTAATTTGTCAATGTCAGATATATTTTGAAATGCAAATGTAAGGATTAAATAAAGAATAATATTAAATTAATATTATAATAATATCATAAGAAATAAACAGAGGCACCTTAACAACTGAAAACGTAGCACTCCTCACCACAACCTTGCTTATCTGCTCTGTCCGTACGAGCGGGCGGAGGCAGGTCAACAAGACCTGAGAAAGGAGGTGATGTCCATGAAAGTGCAGATACAAGAACCGCTTGAAGCGTTCTACCGCTACGACATACCCGGTTATGTCAGAAGTGCTGGGAAGACATATATCACTATCAAGGTGAGTGACTGGGAGGGAAGCAGTACCCTAAAAATCACCATTGGAGATGTAATTGAGTACTATGCCACCCAAGCGCGAAATATCTACAGCGGGATGAGAACGCTTGCAGGTTACTACGGTGACTGGCGAAAGATTGACAATCTCGCAAAAGAGGCCCTTGAATGGTTCAAGCTCGTCAACCGTACGCAACTGGCGCGGCAAGGGGAAAAGCGAGGCATGACCTTGATTGATTAGCACGCCCCGCTTTAACTTATCTGTCCACCGGGTAGTCTAGCAAACTACTCGGGAACAGGCAAGTTAAGGCCTAATGCTGCGTTCCTCATTGGCATGAAAAAAACCGAATCAAGGTCTAGAGCCAAAGCAGGTATATTCTACCCATAGGTTTCTCATGCGGGAATGATAGCGCCAATGAGGAACGCAGCACTAAGGAGATCCGGGGACTTGTTGATAATTGATATTATTTTGATATAAACACGTAAGGATTATATAAAGATTAATATTATAAATATAGTAAAATAATATCATAAGAGATAAATACAAGTACTTTGACAACTGAAAACCAAGCACCTCTCACCAAACCTTGTTTATCTGCTCTGTCCGGATGTGTGGACAGGGGCAGGCAAAGAAGCCTGAGAAAGCGAGGTGAAGACAATGGATAAAGAACAATGGGTTAAAGCAGTTTTATCAAATGACGAAGTCTCAAGCGATGAAGAGCTTGTAGACCACTTCGTACAAGAGGGGGGATTGATCAAAGAAGAAGCAGAGGGATGGGTGGCAAAACGGAGCTTCTACCTGAACAATCTTGTCAGGGATGATGGAATGGTTTTTGACCCCAAAAGTAGAACTTTTTATGACCCTGAAAGTAAAAAGTAGTTTATCTACCAATCGCTTATCAGTCTTGCACACTGGTAAGCGGGAGTAGGTGAGTTACAAGACGATCAAACCAACCCAGCACACAATCGTCAACTTCTACCTGAGAAAGGAGATGATATCTATGGATGAGTATGTAGTGCCACTTACCCTCAATGGTGTAACCGCGACAGTGACTGTTGAGGCTAAAACAGGCGAAGCGGCGCAAAAGAAGATAATAAAGCTTTTGAAAGCATTGAGAAAAGAGACGCCGGAAGTAGAATTCCCTGAGCGCATATAGCTTCTCTACCAACTGGCCAGGAGCTGCTAAATTAAAAATAATTATGTGCACCGATTTAAAAATAAACGTGTGCATCTTGTTTTCTGTTATATGCAAACGCGGCTTAGTCGTGTAGGAGAGTTTGGATTACCAAGACGTACGCCTTGTAGTTATTAGAAAACTACTTCAGGCTTAACTTACTCAGTTATCACATGCACACTTTTATTTTTAATTTTGTTCAAAAACTGCACATTTTTATACTTTATTTCACAAGAAGGGGGAGTGCAAATGAAGACCAGTGCACAATTTTATTTTCCGGTTCGGTCGAAAAAGTGCACATAATTATTTTCCTTGACACCACGGAAAGAAATACTATTTGAACACAAATTGAGGTATCTTCACCGCGTTTTCCAACAGATGATTGGTAATATGATCCTCAGTATGACCCATACTATGCATCGTACTGAGAGAAGGCCCCCCTGTGCGGGCTGTCAACCGCCGAAGCTGAAACAGCGTCCCCCGGACGCTTGTTCCATCTCCTAAAAATAAGTCCCCCGGACTCATTTTTGCGCTTGACAGCCCGCACCCCCCTCAGCGCCGTCTTCGTGCCTCAGACGGCCAACTGCCTCCTTCGTCGCAGTTGCCCCCCTACGCGATTGCGGGAACCCTGCGCCCACAATCGCTTTCCCCACGACAGCAGGGGAGAGTACGCAATGTATCCGAACAGTTATTATCATCAAACATATACTACCCCTTGACACACAAAGGAATGCTTTGTGTGTCATCCCGCCCCTTTTGCTACTTTGGCAGAAGAAAGACTGGTCTGGTCGAAAAGGGCATAAACCACACTTTTCCTTGGTAAAACACACGAGGCACAATGCAGCCGGTGTCAAATGGGGGAGTGGTGGCAAAGTAAAAGACGTTGCGCGGATCGTATGCCCGGTCTATTTTTCTCGCCTGTTGAGAAAATACCGTTCCTTTCTCTTTCTGTGATCTTTCCTCCAGGACTTCTTCCGTCCAGCGTCGTAAGGAGCGTTTGCGAAATTCACCCTTGGATGTCGTGATTGCCACTTTAATGGAATCGATGTCTACCAGTGTTTTATACACACCCGAACCAATCACCTCAAGAATTGCCCGGATTTTCTGCTTGAAGCGCTGCGCTCCGCCAGTTCTATTGTGTTCGTGCCAGATGCACATTCGGTCATACGGCTTGCCGGGTATCCTGCTTGGCGTCCGGACAAAGCCAAGCATGGCATCAGGGACAACGCCGACTGATTCCTCTTTCCACTCGGTTTTTATCACCCCGTCAATTCGTTTGCGGATCATCCGCTCAGCGCTCACAAAGAGGGGAGTGCGCCGCAGATCGTAGTCATGCAACAGATCGGGGAGGGAATAGGCAGGTGCATATCTGGGGAGGAGGCGAGCGGCAATTAAGATATCATTTAACTCGAGCAGATGCAGCAGTTGGTGGTAGTGTTCGGTATTGGGGTGTCCTTTCTCATTGCCTGGCCTGAAGTAGTCTTTGACATCCTCTTCCGCTTCAAAAAAGTAGTTGCGGCCCTCGCGTGCCAGAAAGTAGAGGTACTTCCCTTGTGATAGGGTGTCGTGATCCACAAAGTGATGCTCCTCAAGTCGGGTCATGCGGTTTTTGACTGTCGTAAGGGAACCTGCCATGTAGTAGCGGCGGGTCAGCTGCTCCGCGCTGAGTTTTTTGAGTTCCAGGAGAGCGTCAAGCAGCTTGCTGTATTTCTCTTCTCTGATAATAAACGGCTCAGCCTTTGGTTGCCTTTTTGTTGCAGTAGTTGGACGGATTGAACCATCAAGAGGCGCAGATTCGAAGACGATCTTCCTCATTAGAAAAATGCTACTCTAAACGCTACATGCATGCAAGCAAGTTGGGATTTCTTACCTATTTATTACATCCCTCCCATGTTCCTGAAATACCTTCTTTTGGTATGTTTACTTTCGTTAAGGCAGCTATGCCGGAAATATACTCTATGGTACGACCTACCTACAGGCGAGCATATGGAAGTGGTGTAACATGTCCTTCATATTGAAACCATGCCTGGGAACAGGCAAGAAACTTTCGTTGCGTTCTTGTTTTGCTTCCCAGGCATTTTCATACTTAAGAGCGTCTGCCTACAGACGATACTTCCATCCAGCTATGAGCGAATACGGTACATGTATCACACACAACAGCCCTGCTCCCCTCCGTACGCATGATCCTATCCAGGAGAAAAAGGCAGCCCGCAGAAAGGTGTTAGAAGACGTAGAGAGTCGGCGACGGGAACATTATCTGCGCTGGCGTAAAAAGATGCATACAGTTGCACGCAGCCGCCCGCACCCCAAGACCGACGATCAATGAACCCACAAGGGAAAGCGTAACGAACCTTTTTGTGAAGTTATGGTTTCGATTGTGGTAGGCGGGGAGGGGGAAACCAGGAACAAGAGACAGGAAGCCAGGTGAGACGCTGTAACAATGGTGTCTTATACACCACTTTTTAGACGGCAATACACCACATGCTTGAGGAGCAATACACCACTACGGGGAGGCCAGTACACCACACTACCACGGCTTTTCAAGAAGCGCGTGCGGGGATGTATCCAGACCCCGAAACACAGGATCAAGGTACATGCGAGGGGACATCGTCTCTATAGGCACACACGCAAACAAGAATAGTGATGCGAGGTCACTCTCACCAATAGCCTCTTTTGCACGCTCCATAAGAGAGGTGACGCGCTTCATACCGCCCGTCGTCACAAGAAACGCAATTGTCAAAGCGTCTACGCCCATGCGTTGTATCCACGCGGGATAGCCGGTAAATTTCTGCTCGATGCGGCTGGTATTTTCCGTGTTCCGGTCTATTTCAAGGGCAAGCGTAATCACTTCACCCGCTTGTGTTTGGTAGGAGAGCAGCCCATCAGGAATAATTGAGGAAGAAGAAAACGCTGCTTTTAATGTCCTCTCATGCGTGCAAGCGGTAAGTGTGAGTGATGGTTCAATGGTTGGCACGTGGAAACCGGCAATCAACGCCGCGCTGCAATCAAGCGTGTGCTCTACAAACTGGTGTTTTCGCTCACCAGGACCAGGAGCATAGTAGACTTGTAACGGCTTGCCACCAGAGACACGCGGGAGGAGGGTAACTGCTACTTTGTTTTCGTCTGTCATGGTCGAAAGCTTCTTACGCAGGTAATTCACGCTCTTTTCTCTCGAAAGAAGTGTTGCTAACTGCTGCAATGTGGCATAGGGAAAATGCGTCAACGCAACACGAATATCGTGCTCTAAATCACCAGTGAAGAGCGCCAGTGGCCTGCTCGTTTTTTGTGCGGGTGCATATGTCCGACGCTTGATAATGGCAGGAGCTGAGGACACAAGCACCAGGTTTGATGCGGTTCGTTCTTTCTCGATGGTTGCAAGCGGTGTGAGCAGCCGACGGGCATACTCATTTTCTATCTCTGCTCGTTTCCGATCGTCCACGTGTACGTGCGGCACTGAAGGCGTCCTCACATGCAGCGTCTGGTCATTCATGGTTACTATGGCCTCGGCACGCGCTACGTTTTCAAATATGTGTTTTGCGTCTTGCAGGGTTTTCACCTGGGCAAAGGGCGAGGACACAGCGGTATTCGTACCAAGGAACAGATCAAGAAACCCTGGCTCTTGCACTTCTTGTTTCCTCACGAACCGTTGCGATGCCCAGGTGCTATCTTCATAGCCAAGCTTAAAGAGAATTGAGATAGCGTTCTGCAAACTGCCTATGATGCCTTTTGATAACTGGCTGGTTGTTTGGTGACTGAGATACAAGACCCCGCCGTATTTCCGACACTGCTCCATGACAACAGCAAATGAGTTTTCAGACGCGCAGAAAAGCGGAAATTCATCGACAATCACATGGTAGGGTGTCCGTTTTTCGGCGGGGATGTTTGCCCGCGATAGAAAGGCTTGCTCCAAACCGACCATGAGTAGACAGCCAAGAAAGCGTTTCGTACTATCATCTAACCCGCCCAGGTTGAAGATGCAGGAGGTTTGACTCTCCATGAGAGCACGGAAATTTAGCTTGTTCTCTTTTTGCCCTAGGCTGTTGCGCAGCGCTGGAGAAAAGGTGAAGAGGAAACTACGCCGGAGCGTGCTATCGACTAACTGACTGCTTACTTTCTCTTCAAACTTACTTTTGAAGAACTGGACAACTAAGGGATCAGTGACGTTTCGCAGGAGGCCCTCTCGAAAGTGACGGTCGACAATGAGGTTGTTGAGCGCGGTCAAGGGCTTGCCGTTCACGACAAGCACCAATGCTCCGGCGAGGAGCATATTGTCCAGACTGGCAGTTGTCCCAGCAACAGGGAACGCCCGATGCGTTGCTTCAAGGAGGTTATTAGCTATCGTATGCGGTTCATACTGCTGTTTGAGGACATTGAATGGTACAAATCTATCTTCCCGACTACAATCAACAAACCACAGGCGATCATAGGCTTTCGGGTTACTGAAAAAGTCACTCGACGCAAGCAGGGAAAGAATCAGTGTTGCTAAATCACCCGTTGGATCGACTAGGGTGAACGGTACACCTTGCCGAAGGAGGAGGAGAGCGCAGGATGCGAGAAACGAACTTTTACCTGAGCCAGATATCCCTATAATGTGCTTATGCCGTTCAAAATCAATACCGGTGAGGGTAACGACTTTGTTACCCTCAACAGTTGTCCCAAGAACGAGCGCCGGTTGCGGTTTATGCTGCAACTTGCTCATTTTCGCTCTCCAATGGTTTATCTTCAGAGCCCCACCAGGAGGCATGCAACACCTCATCCACAATGTTGACGTTTTCGCGCATGAGGGTATCCCTGTTCTTCAAATCAACAGCCAGGCAGGTAATCAGAAGCACTGCGATTCCGATACCTACCAGTGCAAATGAGCCGCCGGATGCCGTGAGTTTGAATACGAGCCCCGCTCCGATACACAAAGCGATGCAGACAGCTAAGGCAATCCAGAGCGTTTTTCGACTCTTTGGGTACTTCACAAAGGTTTGCACCACAAACACCACTGATACCACTATGGCAAAGGCGACAAGCAGGATGAGGAGTATCCCCAGGGTAATCCCTAACCCGAGAATGCTCGCAGCAATATCAGCATCAGATGAGTCTCTGCGATGGTTCATAGCCGCCTCTCTTTACATTGCAGTCTTGGTATTTTTCCGCACACCACGCTTTGACGATGCAGCACCTTTCTTCTGTCGCACTGCTGTTATCGCTTTCGATGCTTTCGCATGTTGCTTTTGCTCTCTCACTGGTACAAGACCATTCCCGCTTGTTGGTTCTAGTGCTGTCGTGGCTGGGTACAGAGAGGTTACTTTTACCTGCTTGCCCTCTTGGAGATGCAGCAGTGAGGCAGGAGCAAGAGGGTACAGGCACGAGGCTTGCACCAAAAAGCGGCCCCCGATGTGATGCGGATACGCGCACCCATTGCCACGAACCGTTAGACTCGTTGCATTCGTGTAGTGCTGTCTCACATAGCGTGCATTGTCCTGCACACACTCAGCATGCCGCGGATCATTTAAAGCAATCGGCACCGACGTGAGTATCGCTACAGGTGCATCAGTACTCACGGAAGCAGGAAATGTGCGCGTATTCTCATCTGTGACAACTCTCTCTATGGCTACTTGCGTTTGTGCAAGAATATCACTATAGTTTCCAGTCCCGGCTTGATTTTTTACCCCTGGAACCCAGGCCCAGCGTTTGGGCATTGCACCAGTTGCCACTGGCTCAGAGGCAAAGCTTACCGAAGCAAACGGCGAGAGGCTATGCAGGTCATGGAGCACGTTGACAAACGAACTGTTATGCAGCGAATGTTTGTGAGCGATCACCAGGCTTACCAGTGTTTGCGCGAGAAAGTGATGCTCTGTTTCCTCACCAAAGCGGCTAGCAAACAGGAAGTGCGGATCGCAGACGATGGTCGTCTCAAGAATATCTTCCGCATATAGACTCTGCATATCGGCAATGCCCGTTTGGACTGTTGTATTTTGCACGTCCAGGCTCGACAGCTCGGTGACCACCACCAAGGAATGCAGCGGCAGCCGACGCTTGATGGACTCAAGCATGTCAACCGCATCGACGAGGTTATGGCAATCAATGACAAAGATCAAGGGAGCAGGGGAAGCTTTTGTTTCAAGATGGGTATCTACCAATCTATCAGCAAGCTGGTGTAAGAGCGTCTTGTATGCTTGTCCCTCAGTATCACTGTGCAAAAGGGTCTCTTTACGCTCTCTCTGTGTGGGTGAGAGGTCTACGATACTAGGCATCATCGTTTGCACATGCGTGATAGCCAGATCAAGGTACGCACTACTTGCGATGCTCTCAGTGGCACGAAGCGTTGCGATTTTCTGCGTGACAGGCGTAAACATCTTTGTGGCGAAGCGTCCAACTAATACGAACGTCACGTTTTTGTCGGGGTTACTCATGGTTTCCTCCAATTCACTTGGTTCAATGGGAACAATGCCGTTCGCCTCAGCGTCAATCACCGAGGGAGAGCCAGGCAAGGATTGTCTGTTCTGCCCTGGTTGCAGAGGCTCAGACGTAGCAGCAGAAAACGAGGGGAATGTATGGGGATCGCGTTCTCGCTGTTCACCGTACACGCCAATCGTGCCATTGGTGAGATGTAAGGCCAGGGTGTCTAACAGTGAGGGGACAAGCGATGCAAGCGCTGCAATGCCCCGTGCGATGAGTTCTCCAATCCACAGCAAAAGCGAGGCCACACCGCACCCGCCGACCACGAGCGTCCACAAGGCGAGAACACTCACCGCAGCGATCAAAAGACCTAGGCCCCCCAGAAGGTAGAGGCTCATGCCTTGCGTACTGGTCGGATCAGCAAGGTAGGCAGCCCGGTAGAGGTAGAAGTAGCCTATCAGGAGTATTGAGAGTATGAGAAACACTCCTGACAGGACGCCAAGTACCCAGCGGGTCAGCTTGTTCATGCGTGGGAACAGACCCGCACCGTGCGGAATAAGCCCAACAGTTTCCAAAATCACGGCACCAAACAGCGCCGGGGTGCAGATGAACAAAGCGGCTGAGGCGATGTCCACAATGCCTGGTAAGGCAAAGTGGTTTGCTGTATGAAACAGTGCAGGCAACACCAGCAAAGTGTTGACTGTCTCACCGCCCAGGATGCACACGGCAAGGACAAAGTACACAATACGCGAGAGCACATTGACCCCAAACCAGTAGTCACTCTCACCGACCCCAGGGGGATAGTGCAGTGATGCCACCGCCGCAGTACGCGCATAGTCAGCAACACTATACATATACTGCGCAATCTTGACCAGTATCCGCCCGGCAACCGCGCACACAAAGCCAAGGCTCTGACCAAACGGCTTGATACGATGGGCGACGAGGTAGAGCAGGATGAGCCCTGCTATCACGACAAGGACAATAACGGCAACAGGGGGTAGTTTCATAGTAAGCCTCCTTTAGAATGTGGGTTTTTCAACCGCACTTTGCGCCGGATCGTACATTGTTACGTCCTTAGCGCCATACTTCAAAAAGATGTGTTGCCAATACGCATTATTGGCTTGGCAGGTAGATGCTATCGCGCAGGTGTGCCAGATCACCCGAACCGACGCATCGGCAAGCGAGATGTTGCGTGACGCTTGCAACAGAGTATTGTTGATGAGCGGTGAAGCGATGAGAAGGATTTTTTCACCGGCCACTCCCTGGAAATGTTGCGAAGCATCTTGCAGGCATCCCCAAACATCGGCTCCGGTGTTATCAAATGGGGCAGGCAGTGAACGCAATGTATTCGTCCACTGCTTCACCTGGGCACGAAGTGCAGCGAGTTTTTGATGCTGGGCAGTCAGTTGCGCTTGCCAGGCAGCAACCGCTTTTTGATACTCACCTTGCGATTGCGCATTTGCATACGGGTCATCTCCTTGCTTTGGTGGAGGAGGGGACACCGGATCGGCAGGAAACGCGGGTACCGAGAACTGTATGGCAGCGTTTTGATAACTGTCATGGCTTATATACGAGACGAATACTAACAGCCCGCCAAAATTTACGGTCACAGCCGAGTCAATCCTATCAGCTATTGTCGAAGTAGCTCCGTGCATAAGACGCGCTGGAAAAAGAGGCGGCGTATCCAGACAAAGCTGAACAATACGAACCGGCTGATAGGGGGCACTCATCGGTTGCTCGATATGCGTTGGTGAATGACTTCCTATTTGTGGCATGATGCTACACCCCCACAGCGCCACAAACAGAAGACCCACGAGCAAGACGGTTAGACGACCTTGTTTCTTGTATTGAGAATCCATGAACCAATCTCCTTTACTTGCATTGCAACAACTTGATAAAGGGTGGCACTCATGCTATCCTCTGCATGAGTGCCTATTGACGCTCACCTCCGGCATAGGTACGCTGTCAACGAATGCCTATGTCGGGGCGCCTCTCTACCCAATTCTCCCTCTTCTCCTTTCTCTAGATTTTCAAAAACTGCTACACGAAATGAACTACACAAAAGCACTCCAATCATTACTCAAAGCCTCTGTTTGCTGATACATTGCCAGCAGCTTCGTACCAGTAGGAGAAGTGTGCCATAACACCACAAGTTTTTACAGGACATACTGGACATCCAACTAGACATTTTTTCCCACCACCAAAAAATTGACTACATGACGAGTTTCTGGAATATAATTTGTTTAATCAACCGACCTTTTTACAAACAGTGAGGCAAAAAAGAGTCCCTAACAGAATTGGAGCAGTAATGTGGAAAACAAGGCCAACGAAGCAAAGCCAAATACACTGCTGCGAGACGCACGTATGGCAAAAGGATTGACACAGCAGCAAGTTGCCGACTTGATTGGCAGTGATGCTAAAGAGGTTTCCCGTTGGGAGCTGGGCCTCAACGTCCCCAACCCTCATTATAAAGAGAAACTCTGCGAAGTCCTTGAGAAGAAACCAGAAGAGCTCGGAATAATCAGGTCAGCACGGACACCAAATGTCCCTAACCAGGAAAGTATCGTAGAGCCAGAACCAACTGAGAAAAGTTTTGATGACAGCAATAAGGAACCCTTTACTCCGACTGAAGCGAGTGAGGGGTTGCCAAGTGGAGATACCCATAGCACGCTCCCACAGGCTGTATCATCTGAGATCCATTCACAACACAGCACCATCAACCACAGGCCTCGAGGACGACGAGGACGAGCAATACTAATTACTGTTATTATTGTAGTTCTTGTGCTAGGCGTGATAGCCAGAATCGCTTTACCACCCCTCTTCCAACTCTTCCAAAGGCAACAGACGCCTCCAACTTTCCAAGATTTTTCGGGCACATCACATTCAGCACAATGGACTATAAATGGGAATACGATAGTATCTGATGGGAGTGCCTCCTGTTGCAACCAAAGCGACATAGCCCTCATCTCCCCGAACCGACCCCCAACGAACGACTATGCAGTAGGGGCGCAAATACAAGAAACTGGCGTAAACCTGAACCAGCCGCAAAAATTCTATTTCTTCGGGTTCCTTATACGAGGAAGCAAAATCGGCCCTATTGGATACAAAGGGTATTTTGTGGAAATCGTTGGTTCAACCAATCAAGCAGAAACAGCAACCGTTCTTGCTGTTAACCCGCCTAACGAAAAACCTATAAAATCAGGCCCCGTTGATAGTCTAGGCGCAGCTTCGCATACTTATCGAGTTGAGGTTCAAGGAAGCAGGATTAGATTTACGATAGATAAAACCACATGGTTGGATGTAACCGATCCCACCTTCCTAAGTGGAACTACAGTAGGTCTTGTAGACTCTGGTTGCATACTCCAGGTGCATAATTTCACCGTGAGCTAATTATAGGGGAGAGAAAGATACTCATCTCTCACAAAAACATGCCGATGCGACACAAAAGGAACAAGCTTGTATCGGTAGCCTATTCGCTATATACTCATGGCCGAATTTGTACTTTTGTAGGATTTTACCCTATACAACTGAAGGCTTCTTAGGAGCCAAACCTGTCATTTTTGGCAACACACTCTACATTGGAGGAAGTAGCGGCTTATATACGCTCACTATCAATGGCAAGTTAAGTCGGAAGTTTATTGATACTCATGTTACAGCACCAGCGATAGACTCTAGCCAGACCTGAACAGGAGAAAAACGGCTTGGTCAAATATTTGGCCAAGCCAGTTGTGCTCTATGAGGTTGGTTTCTTCTTGAGAAAGATTACAATCGTAGTGATACATCCGACCGTATAACCCATTTCTCTGTACCACCGCTTATCGTTTTGTATCTCCTCTGGGAGGGCATACAAAAGATGCTGTGCCGCCTCGTAAAGATCACGTGCTGCCTCGAAATTGCCTTCACGTCTCTGTTTATTCCCAGCAGCGATGGTATAAATCACCGGCTTCAAGGCTTCATCTACCTTGTCTGCCATAAAAGCCTCCAACTTTCATGTCATACCGCTCTCGCTATTCCGTAACGTTTGTTCCGCAGCCCACTGTTTAATTCTCCAATTGGTAAAACAGATTGGCTTCCAAGCGTGAAGCTACAAGCGCCCACGCTGATTACGATATCAATGATAGATATTATATAAACAGCATTGTATGAATAACGTAATAAAAATCAAATTATAAGGTATTAATCTTCTTATGTTTTTCACAAATGAAGAACATCAGCATGATAAGTTATCCTGGTTATCATTTATCACCAGATGGTTGAGTGGAAAGATTAAAATTTTTCCTGGTGACAGAAAAATTGGAAAATTCATAGGCTAACCTATTGAATTTCGTGTAAGTAGGAGTGTACTATTAGATCAGCATGTATTCAGGAGTATTTAGATGCAAGAGAGCACATATGTCTCTCCTGAAGAAGCTGCAAGAGTGTTCTCGTTACAGCCGGAAACCATTAGACGATTGTGCAGGGATGGAAAAATCCCAGGAGCGCGTAAAATAGGGGGAGTATGGCGAATACCAAAAAGCTTTTTATCATCCGATGTTTCACAAGTACAACAAATGGTAGAGGATGATAAGAAGAAATAGCTTTTGTAGCTTTCTTTTTGAAAGGGGTGATGCCAAGAAACGCTCGAGCAAACAGCCCAAGCGTTCCCTGTTAGACCTTTTCTTCTCATGTTGAGTACTGCCGCCCTGACAAGCCACCGCAGTACAAAACATACCAATTACTGTCCCTAATAGTGCTGTTGTTAGCAGTGGCAGCAGAACGGCTCGCTATGTCGTTTTTGCTGCCAGGACAGGCTAAAGGTCTATTCACAGTATACGTGCAATTGCCTGGCCTGTCAATTGAAAGAGGCGAGACATGCAAGCGAATTTATGGGATGAGAACAAAACCCACCCCCGCAGGAAGAGAAAGAAAATCATTCATCTTCCACCCGTAGCCCCGTACTCGATCACCGGCAGTGATGATTGTCACATTGTAGGGCATACACTGACTAGTTGGGACTTAGCAGGGTGCACCACGTGTAGTGATTGCGGTGTCAAGATATTTTGCCCTCAGTGCGTTGCACACCACCCATCCGATGAGAACGCCGCACCAGTACTTTGCCACCGGCATGAAGAAAGCACGGTGAGAGGATGAGCGGAGTGAATGACTACGGCTTGTCTGAGCAGGGGAGCGGGCTTGGAAAACGGGGAGGCTGGACAAGCCAGGGAGACCGAATAACAACGAGGCGACAACACATCCAGGCCAACAGACCAGTGCAACCGGACATAGACGAAGATGAAATAATTGAAGAGGTATACCCCGCACGCATGCCAAGCAGCACGAGACGCTACGATGTAGGCTATGACATTTCAGACGAAGAAGTGATTCAGCAGGGCAACCAACGGCTCCATATCCGGTATGTCGATATACCCAAACGCCGGCACGCGCAACTCCCGCCAGCATCACCAGCGCCGCAATACCACCCCCAACGCCAGCAAGACATTTATAAGGACGAAGCGCCAGAGCAGCCAGCCAAACAAAAGAGAAAGATTCACTGGCTCGTCTTTTTAGGGCTCGGCATGATTGTTGTGCTGCTTGGATGGTATGCGCTGAGTTCACTGGGTACCTGGTGGCAGACCCACCAGGATGACAGCACCTATGGCAACCCAAGAACATTTCAGACCGACGCGGTTGTCGGCCACTCGGATAGCTCGACCAGTCAAACCCATTTTATCGCCGTCAATCTCAACGGAACCATTATTGTGATTGAGCTTCCTGGAGGAGACGCGAGCAAGGCGAGAAGTTACACGATCACCTCTCTCCCAGGCAATACCGGCAATCCGCCGGTAAAGCTCGTTTTTCAGGACATCAACCGCGACGGGAAACTTGACCTGGTTGTTCAAATAGGCGATCCAGGGCAAGTGGTCACCGTCATCTTGTTCAACAATGGCACACAATTTGTCAGTAAGGTGTAGGGGAGCGGCGTCACGCCGCTTCTTTCCACATTTCACAGAGGGAAGATCATGCAGAGCAACAATATGCAAGAGGAAGTCATCAGCATACTCGCACGCATGGACAGCGCAAGAGAGGAGGACGAAAAGGCCCCGGAGCAATCACTACCACTTGCGGGGGCAGAACCGATCCACGACATTTACATCCTGGTTGTGCGGGAACATGAAGAACCAGATCAGCCAGAAGAGACGGAGAGTATAGAGACAACCCTCGCGATGCAAAAGCCCTCACTGCTTGTTATCGCCGTGTGCTTTTTCGCTCTCACGCTTCCGATTGCCAGCATCGCGTTTCAGCTCTATGTAGCGTTCAATCCCTTTACTGCAACTGTTACCATTCTTCCCAAAAGCCACCAGGTGACACTTTCCGGCACCGTACAACTCGGGCGGATAGTAGCTCCTCTCACACTCAGAGCGTCGCAGACCGTCGCAACCACGGGCAAAGGGCACCAGGACGCCAGAAACGCAACCGGATTTATCACCTTCTATAACGGCGCATTCTCAGAGCAGACCGTACCGGCAGGAACGATCCTGACCGGTACAGACGGCGTACAAGTAGTTACCGACCAAGACGCGTACATACCAGCCGGCAACCCGCCGAGGTACGGGCAGGTCACCATCGCAGCCCACGCCATACACCCAGGAAGCCAAGGCAATATCCCACCCTTTGCTATTACCCAGATCTATGCCAGTACGGTTCTTGCAAAGAATACCACCGCCTTTTATGGGGGCCAGGACGAGCGAGATTTTCAGACCGTAGCAAAGGCAGACATAGTAAACGGCGCGACCCCACTAACATCATCGCTTGCGCAACACATACGCGTTGCGCTCCGAAACCAGCTCCGAAGCGGGGAAGTTCTCATTTCTCCAACATGCACCTCACAGGTATCATCGGATCACCAGCCAGGAGCAGAGGCGAACCAGGTAACAGTAACGGTTGCAGACTCCTGTAGCGCGATTGCCTACAACAAAGACGGACTACACAAAGCAGTAACGCAGCTGCTCACATCCCAGGCAATACGAACATTAGGAACCAGCTATCATCTGATAGGGGAGTTCACCGTGATAGTGAACCAGGCAACGAGCAGAGACACAACCCCTACCCTCGTGTTCTCATCTCACAGCACCTGGGTCTATGGCGTTACCGCGAAAATGGAGGAGCGCATCAAGACCCTGATCGCGGGGAAAACAAAGCAAGAGGCACTGCATCGTCTTTCCTCTCTGCCAGGCGTTGCGCAGGTAGCAATCGCTTGGAGCGATGATACGAACCTCCCGAAAGACACACACTCCATTCACCTGATTCTTCTCACCCAAAATCGCTAATAAAGGGGAAAAGACTTGCAAAAACGCATATGTTTATGGTATCTATATAACAAGTATCCTCATTCGTTGGGAACGGCAACGCCTACCCAGCGAAACTCACCACGCCTCTTTACTTATCTCTCTCACTTCGCAGGAGAGAGCATACCATGGTTGAAAAAACCCCCGTAGAACATCGCTACATGGCGCAGCAAGCAGCCAACGCCACCACACCACCTCGTGTTCTGACTCAGGAAGACGTATTGAAGTTCTTTATTGGGCTTCGGCTCTTGGGTGAGAAGAAACAGAGGTATCTTGCATACATGGCAAAACTCCTCAAGGAAACCAACGAGAAAGAAGGCTAAACATGGCATTTACTATCGTCCAACTCGACCGAAAGCCCACACTGTTTCAAAGCAGCGTACAGCTTGATTTATCACGCAATACCGCTATTCTGATACGGCAATCACGGCGAGGATCGGATAAAGCCCACATCGAGTCAAGAATGCTTCAGGAAAGTTTAATCCCTTTTGTCAAAATGGCACGAGGGGAAGATACCCTTGACCACATTCACATTTTTGACGAGGGCTCAGGAGTAAGCGGCACAAAGGGCATTGACAGGCGGAAAAAGCTACGCAGCATGATGGATGAAATTGTTGACGACCAGATAGGGGACGTTGTATGCGCCCGTCCTGACAGGCTGTTTCGAGATAAACACTTTGCCAACGTCTCAACGTTTACCGAACTGGCAGAGCGAATGAGAGTGAAGGTAGTTATCCCAACAGAGCGGGGCGTTATTGTCTACGATTTCTCAGATGTCAAGAGTTTACAAGCGTTTCAGCAGGAGATGCAGCAAGCCTACGCGTATATTGACACGCAGATAGGCTACATGAACAGAGCCAGGGCGTTTAAGGTATCAAAAGGATTTTACGGAGGCGGCTGTATTCCTTTGCCGTATGTTCTCCTGCGGGATATGCCCAAAGAAGAACAAGTACGAGTCATTTACGAACCATGGAAAGAGGCGGCGGAAGACCTTTTTGAGAAATTCACGCAGTTTCATTTTGAAACAGGCAGGCTAGCCCGCTACATTGAGGACAAGCCCTATATTTTCAAGTATATGAGCGCAGAACATCTTGAGGAATACCAGATTGTCACGACTATGGCAAAGGGAAACGGGGGATACACTTTTGCGAGAATGAAGACCATGCGCTACTACCTATCAAACTTCACGTTGGCAGGGTTTACAAGAGCAGGGAAAGACCCCGACACAGGAGACACTATTCTTATCCCCAACGCTTTTGATGCGGCTGTCCCTCTTGAGCTTTTTGAACCGTGTTTTGCTGCCATCACAGGCGCGTATCTTGACGGAACACCGTTTGAAAAGAACGGGGGAAGGCGACAGTTTAGAGGCGCATCGGTTGAAATAGACGCGCTTTTACACGGCCTATTGACTTCTAATGAAGGAGCAATCAATTGTTTCGCGAACGCAGCGGAAGACTACCCAGTCTATGAACTGCGACGGGACAGCTTCGTAGATGCATATGCCAAAGTAGGGTTAGGCAGAGTTGACGTGTTATGGGCACTGCCCGCCCGGCCCATTGACAAAATTATCCTTGACCGCCTCATTGCTCTTGCTGAATATGATAGCGAGCTTGTAGAGCGGGTGAAGCAATTTTTTGCTGAGGCTGTCAAAGAAGGAGAAAACAGCCTTGTTGTGTTGGATACTGCCATCCGCAACACCCAGGAAGCAATACAACGGGTAAGTAAAACCATCGTTCTGCTGACAAAAGGGAACGTTGACGACGAGGGGAAGGAAATAGAGCTAGACGAGAATGACCCGATTGTGATAGAGCGCCGACACCTGCAAGTAACCTTGAGGCGGCTTCAGAAACAGCGCGAAGAAGCAGCGCGGCAGACAAAGGAAGACCCCGCCCACTCGATAACGAATTTCTATCACGTCCTCTCCCACCTACGAACCGAGTTTACCAAACAAAGCCCGCAGAGGAAAAAAGACTTTATCAGAAAACTCATTGAAGAGGTAAAAATAACAGCGATATCACCACATCTGTTTACCCTGTACATCACCTGGATACAGCCCTTGGCAACAGAGAGAGACGACGTAGCGCTCCTTTGGCGATGCACACCAACAAAAAGCGATACGGTCAGCGTGTGGACAAAGGAAGAAGAGGCCGCACTGAGAACCCTTTACCCGTTACGCCCGCAGCTCGAGATCATGAAGAGCATACCCAACAAAACACCAGGGATGATAAAAAATAGGGCTTACCATTTGCACGTCCGGCGGCAGAGGAATATGCGGGGAGGGGAACGGTTTTTCTGGACAGTATGTTACGCAGACTTGCAAGCCGCCGCACAATTTACCGAGACGACAATTGAGAAAGACTTTCTGTTTAGTCAAATAAACCGCATGGCAGAGGAAACCAAGAAAGGAAATATCTCTGCTCTATGGTTTTTCCCTGTTGACATGGTTTCTTTCGCAAAGTCCCTCAACGTCACAGACATTCTAAAGGACGGCTTGTCTGGTCAAGGGAAGCAAGCAACATGACTATGAGTACGCCAACCATAGTCAATAAGGTGTCTCGCCGCGAATAGCGGGGCTGCTCATATTCTTCTACAACTGTACCCGGGCGCTGCGATGTCAAATCAGCAGCACCAGGTTGAGTCGCATTTGTCTCCATCAATAACCCCTTCTAGTTAATTTAGTTCCATTAGTTATACATGTATTAGTACGTCAATCAGCAGCAATACCTTTGAAGTAGATGCGCCCAAGGCCCTTCGCCACTTCCTCTGCCGTTATCTGTTCGTCAACAATCAAGCGTTCATAACTTCGTGGTGCTAATAAACCAGTAAATGCGCTTAGCATAACAACGGTTGGCAGCGTTTTATCAAACTCACCAGCCGCTTTTCCCTCATCAAGCACAGAGGTTATGCGTGCAGAAAGCTGTTCCCATATATCACGCGTACAGGCCTTCTTCTCGAGAAAGATCCGCCGCAATTCTGCGGTATTGGCTAGAGAAGAGAGCAATTGCATGCGCCTGCTAAAGAGACCTCCATAGGTGAATTGGAGAATCGCTTCCAACTTTCCACGGGCTGTAATTGATGACGAGACGGTTGCGTCTATGAATTCTGCAAGCTTCTGCATATCACGTTCGAAGATCGCGAAAACCAGGTCCTCTTTGCTAGGAAAGTGCAGGTAAACAGTTCCCTTGGCAATGCCAACACGGGCGGCAATCTCTTCAATCGATGTTTCGTAATAGCCCTTCTCCATCAACACTTCTTCGGCCACCTGGAGAATAAGCGCTTCACGTTCCTGGCGCTGCTTCTCCTTCCAGGAATGAGGAGCAGTTACTGATTGCATCGTTGCACCTCCTCGAATAATTTATGACTACTACGTTATTCTCTGACGATGAGAACAATTTTTGACTAAACTGTATTCCAAATGACTTACCAGTCATAATTTTACGTCATAGTCATGGGAAAGTCAAAGAGGGTTTTTGTGGTTTTATAAGTTGACAAAATGTAAGGAAAAATGATAATATCTCCTTACGAAGAAGTAATACCTTCAAAATGGAGCTGACCATGAAAGAGATCATTTCCACTGTCACAAGTAAGGGGCAAGTGACTATACCTGCTGAGGTTCGCAATTATCTAGGCATCAAAACCAACGACAAGATTGCATTTGTGATTGACTCAGAGGGAGTAGTGAGAATAAGAGTACCCCATTATCCAGATATTGCCTCGCTTCGGGGTGCTGCTGGTAGCCTAAACAACCCATTATCCTGGCAACAAATGCAAGAGATTGCTCATGAGGATCGCATAAAAGCAAAATATGAGTCCAACCAATGACAAAGCCGTTTATCGATACGGATGTTATAATTCGTTTTCTGACGGGAGATGACCTGCAAAAACAAGCTGCGGCAACGACACTATTTGAACAAATTGAACAGGGCATTCTCACAGTTGTAGCTCCTGATACTGTGATTGCAGATGCAGTGTATGTGCTTTCTTCTCCTCGACTCTATCATGTTGCACGCGACGAAATTCGAGAGTTGCTGACCACTTTAGTTCGTCTCCCACACTTTCAAGTCCAAAACCGTTTCTGTGTCTTGCGGGCACTTGAACTTTATGCTTCCACCAAGTTGGATTTTGGAGATACCCTTATAATAGCCTCAATGGAGCAGCAAAATTCTCGCATACTCTATTCCTACGACACAGATTTTGATCGTATCCAGGGAATTGCTCGACGAGAACCCTGAACCATTTATAGGTGGGCATATATTTGCATATTACCTTCCTGCTCAACTCTGACTTGCTGCACTATCAGGATGCCCCTTTTCGTTCTACAGGCACCTGTTTCAGCTTCTCTTGCGATATCGCTGGTTGGTCAGTGTGCTGATGATTGTTGTTACATCCTTCCATCTGGCAGTAGAGACCATTCACTGAGCAATATGTCTCCTTGTGGGGATCACATTCAAACTGGACGGTGACATGACCAATATGATACTTCTCGTTAAGCATCGTGTTCAAAGAGTGCAGGATGGACGCGCTGCCACTCGCTGGGAGATCACCTATGAGTGCGTGGCAAGACAAGGCGTACATATTACTGGTGATGCTCCAAACATGCAGATCATGCACATCTTGTATTCCCTCAACACTTTCCATGTCTTTTACGAGATCGGGCATGGATAGACCCTTCGGTGCAGCTTCCAGCAAGATACCGGTGATTTCGTGCAGGATGCGCCAGGCGCCTATCGCGATAAGCACGGCAATACCAATAGAGAGTACCGGGTCAGCGATTGTCCAGCCGGTAAAGAGGATGATGAAGCCGGCAACGATAACACCCACTGAGGCCGCGACATCGCCAAAGACGTGCAGCATTGCGGCACGTATATTAAGGTTGTTGCTTTCTTTGCGCAAGCCAAGGCCGATGAAGAGATTGATGACAATGCCGATTCCAGCCGCGAGAAACATAACTAAAGGCTGGACCGGCTCGGGATGCTGGAAGCGCTGAATGGCCTCCAACAGGATAGCGAGGGCTATTACGATGAGCGTCGCTGCATTCGCCAGGGCTGCCAGGATACCAACGCGGTGATAACCGAAGGTTTTGTGTTCATTCGCGGGTCGTTCTGCCTGAACTGCGGCAAACCAGGCCAGGCCAAGCGCAAAGATATCGGTAATTACATGGCCCGCATCAGAAAGCAAAGCGAGTGAATTTGCTAGCAAGCCACCGGCTACCTCCGCAATCAGAATGACCACTGTCAAAAAGAATGCTAAACGCAGGCTTTGCCTCGCCATGCCATAAGTATGATTGTGCCCGGCATGTCCATTACTCATATCAACGCCTCTACCTCTCTTTTTAGAGACTGTACGGACGACTGCTCGTTGGCGTGGGTCATGCCCATTTCAAGCAGGAGGCGCACATGATCATCAACCAGCCGGTAATACACTACGCGCCCAACTTTGCGCACGGCTACAATTTGCTGGTTGCGTAAAACACGCAGTTGATGTGAAATGGTGGTATCATCCCGGCCAAGTCCAGTAGCTAAATCACCAACGCACAACTCGCCAGTTGGAGCCTGGAGCAAGGCGTAAACCACCTGCAGGCGAGTGGGATCACTCAGTACGGCAAAAAGAGCGGCTATGCGCATTGCTTTGTCGGCGGTCAACCGATTACGCTGGACTGCCAGCACATGCTCCTCGTGGACAAAACGTTCCTGGCGCATGTCCTCTAATGTTGTGGGAGGTGCGGGTACTATAAACTGAGCATCTACGGATCGAGACGCCATGTAAATCATCCTTTTCTTCTTAGATAGTATCTGTGAATAGTTGTACAATCATGCAACTATCCATGCATAGTATAGCACAAAATACAGCCTGTTACCAGTGCTATGTTTGTTTTTGTCTTGCGCCGGCTTTATCAGCATGCTACACTAGAGTGTGTCTATTTCTACCGCGTACACAACTGATACCCGGTGGCGGCAACTACGGCTTCGCCTTACACTACTCTATCTGGTCCTTGCGCTGGCCCTGCTTATCATCAGTGGAACAGGTCATGCGCGCTTACTAAGCCAGGTCGGGCGGACCTTTGGCGGCTTTTTCTGGGCAGTCGATACAGATAAACAGGTGGTTGTTGTCTCTACCCCACCCGCATTGCCTCCATTTGTCGCCTCCCCCGGCTCTATCACCAGCTTCGACCACATCGTCCGGGTGAATGGCAAGAGCGTCTCCTTGCTTTCGGATGTCTATCAACATGCTCATCCTGGCGGCTTGATCAACTATATCATTCAGACGAATAGTTCAGCAAAAATAGTCGTTCGTCCCGCTGTGGCATTTACCACGGACATGTGGTTTGAGAGCTATGGGTTGACGCTGATTGCAGGTATATGCTGGCTACTGGTTGGCTTCATACTGCTTGCCCGGGCTCCCAATTGGACGGGAGCCGTTGAGGGCATGACGCTGCTGCCGGCGGCTATGCTCTTTTTACTCTTTAGCCACTGGGGAAACGTTCAGCAGGCATACGAGGCAGATATCGTTTTTCAATTATTGTGGACGCCAGCATTTGCATTACTTGGGGCAGCCTTTATCCACCTCAGTTTGACCTACCGGCCGGAAGCCATGCGCGCATCCCGCACGCCGCGCCTGGCTATAGATGCTTTGCCTTATTTGCCGTTGATCGCGCTGGTCGCATTCGATGTGGGTTCATACCTCATCAGAGGCAGCGTGCCGGGCCATCTCCAATTCGTGCTCTCGCTTGGCTATGCTGCGTTCGGTGGGATACTCAGTCTCATTATTGGTATTACCTCGTTATTGCGCATTCTTCGCCTGCTTCCTGGAGCAGATATCCCCGACTACATCCGGCGGCGCCTGGGTGATCTGTTGACCTTGTGGATCGGCGGCGTAGGTCTGGGGTTCTGCTTAGGTATTCTGCCTATCCTGCTGACCGGTAAGCCGCTTTTACCGCTGCAAATTTTCTATGTACTGGCGAGCGTCTACCCGTTCATTCTCCTGTACGCCTTACGCTCGCTACGGCTGATTGACCGCCTGCAAAGCACGCTGGCACAACGCGAGGAAGCGCTGGTTGAGCAGCAGAAACTGGCCGAAGAACTGCGCCAGGCAAACAGTGAACTCCAGCGAGCAACTTCGCTGCTGCTGCATGCCGACGCACACTTGCGCTCTCTACTTTCGCAACGCATCCACGACCAACCTAAACAGCAAGCGTTACGTATCCGTTCTTTGTTGGGCCACTGGCAGCATAAATTGAAAGTTGAAGCAGAGCATAACCCCCCTATGAAGCTTTTCGTGCAGCCCATCATTGAGGCATTGGGCAAGGTACGCAAGATCAGCGAGGAGTTAGATGGCGATTTGCGCGGGCTGCAACTGCTTGTCGAAGATGCATACCAGAGACGCAGTTTAGGACTGAAATTGCACCTGGAGAAGTTGATACGTGAGGACCTGCCCGGGCTGCATCCAGAATCTCCACTCAAGGTGCAGCCGGATTTGTGGGCGCTGGATGCATTAAGCCCTGACCTGGAGCAGACGGAGGCAGGTGAAAAGTTTGCAGAAGCCATTTCTTATACTGTGACGCAGGCGCTGCTGAATGTGTATAATCATGCCGGGGCAAGTTTCGCAACCGTGCGCACCGTATGTGTCAACCGTTACCTCGAAGTCTATATCACCGACGATGGGCGTGGCTTCGATCCGAACGCCATTTCTCCTGAAAAAACTAGTTTGTTCAAGGCGCAACTAAAGGTTCGCGAAGCGGGCGGGACACTTACGATTAGCTCGGTCCCTCGCCCGCAACCAGAGCACGGCACAACTATTATCTTGCGTTTGCCATTCCCCGATAGCCAGCAAGCACCACGTTCCGGGCCGCTTCCAAGTACTATGGTCCCAGGAATATAGTGAATTGAGGACACCAATAAGCGCAGCCCAGCTTACGCGTCATCCTCAGCAAGCTCTTCCGCAAGTTCGAACGCCCTGGTGGTACCGCCGGCTGCTGAGGCAACACGCGCAGTACCGGTGACAGGCGCGATTGCTATTACACGCCGGTTTGGGCCTGCACTCGCCCTTCTTTAATGGCGGTAAGGAGAGCCGCATGGTCGCGTTCGGTCTGGTCAGCATAGGCCTCAGCGAATGAGGCAATGGCCTGGTCGAACACATCCTTGTTACCCAGGTAGCCGCTGATCTGTGCCGGGTCACTGGTGCGCGCGTGCGCTCGCGCCAGGGTTGCCGCGCATAACTGGACGTACGCGGTAAACAATACCGGGTCCATCGTCTCGACCTCCGCCGAGAACTTCATGTCCCGCAACTGTCGTACATAATAGTCCTTGCCATTGAAGGTAGTCCACCCCAGCAAGACATCACTGGCTGCTTGCATCAAGCGCTGTCCTATCACCACCCGCTCCCCGTGGTTGGCATACGGACTCGCCCCCGCGTACGGCTCGAGCACCGACGCCGACGCCTCTTTGATCTGCATGAACAGC
>WNGJ01000157.1_pt1 | contig 54929 bp, 45 predicted proteins | sample 5400611 | NCBI WGS metagenome assembly WNGJ01 (sample SAMN13153375, study PRJNA577476) | soil metagenome | isolation source: 40 cm soil or saprolite under Garry oak tree replicate 1 | place: USA:California | collected 2016-06-15 | reverse complement strand
CCGGTGATGGTCGCGTAGTTGAAAACCGAGTTGCCGACGGCGTCGGTCGCGGTCACTCCGATGGTGTATTGGCCGCCGTCCGGGAGCTGCTTGCCGCTCGAGTCCTTGCCGTCCCAGGCGAAGGTGTTTGATCCGGGATCGCCGGAGCCGGTGCCCGTAAACACCGTCTTGCCGGCGGCGTCCTTGATTGTGATCGATACGTCCGTCGCCGCTGCCGACAGCGAGTAGCCGAACTTCGCCGAACCGTCCGTCAACTCCGCGGTATCGGTCTTCGCTTCGACGATGTGGCCGATGTAGTTGACCGAGTTGAGCGTCACGAGGCTGGAGAACGCGCCGGCCAGCGCATTCAAATTGCTGTTGATCGACTGCTGCTGCGAGAAATTGGTGTAGGCCGTCATCTGATTGATGAAGTCGGTCACGCTGGTCGCGTTCATCGGATCCTGGTTGCGCAATTCGCTGACGAGCAGGCCGAGAAATTGCTGCGAGCTGATCGTGCTCGAGGGCAGGCTCGAGGAGGCGCTGGAAGACGACGCTGAGTTCGTCCCGGAAACAGTCATGAGAAACTCCGGCTCTCTTCGCCGCTTACGCGCGGCGCTTTCCGCTGATTGCAGTCGTGAAGGTCGTATGCAGATCAAACGGACAGTGAGCCGAATTCAGGCGCGGATTCGTGCGGCGGAATCGATTGAGAACGCGGCAGAATTTGCCGCCAGGCCTGCGTGAAATGAGAGCGCAATCGCCGCGCGCGAACACGCGATCGTGTCGGCGAAATCGCCGCGATCAAAACTCAAATTGTTCGGATTTCAGGGGAAGAAAAAACCGGATGCAACCACGCCGTCCAGCCCGCAAGCCTTAGTCAGCAAGTCTTAGCCGGAATGCGTGACGCCCGCGGCATCCGTTGCCGTCTCGTCGTCGGCGCGCGACACTTCCGCGTTGAGCTTGGCGGCGGCGGTGACGATGCGATCGGCGAGCCCGGCCGGGGCACGTACCGGCGGTCCGGCGAGCGCCTGACGAAGCGTGCGTGCCTCCTCAAGCAGCGCCCGCGCCTCGCGTGACGATGTGAACAGCTCTTCGGCAGCCACGCGCTGACCGTCAGGCCAGCGCGAGATGTCCTCCCCGAGCCGGTCGATCAGATCTTCGAATTCGCTGACGTCCATCGTCCGCTCAATCCAGCGTCCCCAGGACTTGTCATAAAGCATTCGCAGGCAAGGCGGAATCGATTTCCGTCCGCGCGGCATTGGACCGCAGCCTGCTACCGCTGGCCGAAGGTTCAGACCAACCTGCCGGCTACTTTTGACCTATTGCCGCGCCGCAATACGGCACGCGCGGATGATTCGCCGACCTGGAGCGACCGCTCAGCGGACGAGCGATTCGCTGGAACCGACTTTGGTCTTTGCCGAAGCCGCCTCGACGAACTCCCAGGCCTCGCGCAGTTCCGAAAGGCTCGCGATGATGCGGCGAAAATTCTCCGGCGCCTGAGGCCGGGCGTAGGAGCGCAGGCAAGACAGGATCAGCGAATTGTAGGTCTGATAGAGCCGCTCCGCCATCGCCCCGCCGCGGGTCGACTCGAGATGATGGCTGAGCCCGCGCAGGATCGCGGTTGCCCGCGTCAGATGTTCGTAGCCCTCCTCGAACCGCCGTGCTTGCTGAGCCTGCAATGATTTCTGCAGGAAGGTGATCGCGCCGTTGAGCAGCATGATCACGGCCCTGAGCGGAGGCACGGCGACGGCAGCGCCGCGATAGGCCTGGTTGGCACGATAAGCCACCGAACTCTGCGTCATCGGGTATTCGACCTCGCGTTGAGAAGTGCTGAGAGATAGTTCAGCGTGTTGTCGGCGGCCTGGATGGCGGCCTGGTACTGGGCGTATCGTGCCTCGAGTTGGGTCTGGAAGGCTGCCGCGGCGCTGTTGATGTCGTTGACCTTCTGCTGCATCGTATTGTCCTGCGTCTGCAGGCTTTCGATCAGCGATTGCAATGAGCCGGAATTTGCCGAAGCGTCTTTGGCGATCTGGGCAATCTGCGTCGCAAGCCCCGAGGTCGAGGTCACCGCGATCGATTGCGAGGTCGAGCCGGTATAGGTGAAGGCCATGCCGGCATAAATGGTCCCGGAATTGCCAACAATACTGTTGCCGTTGATCGTGAACAGCGAATTGTCGCCACCGACGGACGCGCCCGAGAGGTTGCCTGAGGCGTCCACCGTCACGTCCAGGGTGAACGACTCCGGCGACGTCCCGGTATTGACCACGCTGAGCTGGCTCGACGACGTCTTGGTTTGCGCCGACAGCAACGCGGTCACGCCGCTCAGATTCGTGCTGAGCGCCGTGGACAGCGTGCCGGTATTGAGCACCAGCTCGTTTTGCGCGTTGAAGGACAGTCCGATATCGCTCATCGTGAAGCCGTTCACCGACGTGCCCAGCACCTGCTCGATTTGGGTCATGATCTGGCGCATGGTGCCATCGCCGAACAGGACTGAATTCGACGACGCCGTTCCGTCCGGATTGGCGGCCTGCTGCGCGATCACGTCATCGCGGAACGCGTTGTAGTCCGTCACGAACGTCTGCAGCGCGGTCGTGATCTGGTCGGTATCGGCGCCGATGCTGATGTTCAGCGAGGCGCCGCTCGGCGTCGGCTGCAGGAGATCGAACGTGATGCCGCTCAGCACATCCGTGATCTCGTTGCTGTTGCGGGTCAGCGCGATGCCGTCGAGGGTGAATTTGGCCGATTGCGCCGTCTGCAGCACGTTGGAAAACGCTCCCGTGATGTCGGTGACACCGAGCTTGTTGAGGATGTCGTCACCCGACGTGCTGGAATAGCTGATATCGGCTGCATCCTGCGTGCCGGTCAGCACCAGCTCATAGGAGCCGCTGGACACCTGGACGATCGAGGCCTCGACATTGCTGGTCGAGCTCTGGGTGTTGATGGCGTCGGCGACGTCCTGCAGGGTCATGCCGCTCGTGACGGTGATGCTCGCGGAGCTGCCGCCGGCAAGGCCAAGCGAGAACGTCCCCGAAAAGCCAAGCGGCGTGGTCTGGCTGGACTGCGTCGCCCCTGCCACCTTGTGCGCGACGGCGATCTGGCTGATCTGCAGCGTGTGGTCGCCGGTCGCCGCGCCGTTTTCGACGGTCATCGACAGCACCGAACCGGCGTTGACGTTTCCGGTCGCGCCGATGGTGGCCGCGCGCGCGGCGAAGGCGTTGGTGGCGAACGGATTGATGATCGAGGTACTGAGCGAGGCGAGGTCCGACGACAATTTGCTGAGGTCGGTCTGCAGCTTCTGATACGCGTTGATCTTCGCCTGGTTGGCGGTGATTTTGGTGGAAACGGCCGTGGCTCGCGCCAATTTGGCGTTCACCGCGGCTTGGATCAGCAAATTCCAGTCGATGCCTGTCGAGGTGTTCGTCCCGGAGGTCGTCACCGTCGCCCCGGAATTCGACGAGGTTGGCGTGCTCGTGCCACTCGTGGCGCTGCTCACTGTCATGATTGCGGATCCGTCGTAGGAGGAACCGGGCCGGCATTACGCCGGCCCGGCAGGTCCTTCGTTAGCCCAACAGCTTGAGCAGGTACTGCGGCATCTGGTTCGCCGCGGTTTCGGCCGACACCGCGGCCTGGGTCTTCACTTCCGCCGACGACAGCAACGCCTGCTCGGCGGCGACGTCGACGTCCCTGATCGCCGAATTCGCGGCCTGCAGGTTCTGGGTCTGGGTCTGGATCGAGTCGGCGCTGAAGTTGAACCGCGACTCCTGGGCACCGATCGAGGCGCGTGCGCTCGACACGGTGTTGATCGCGGCGTCGAGCGCGGTCAGCGCCGCGCCGGCATTGGTCGGGGTCGTGACGTCCAGCGCACCGCCGAGCAGCGTCGCCGATGTCAGGTTCGACAGCGAGATGTTGATGGTGTCGGTGCTCGAGGAACCGACCAGAACCGAAATGCCCGTGCCGGCGAAGGGGCTAGTGGCATTGAGCAGGGTCTGACCGCTATAACGCGTGCCGTTGGCGATCGAGTCGATTTCGCTGGTGAGCTGCTGGAATTCCGCGTCGATGTAGGGACGGCTGGTGGCGACCGTGGTGCCGGAGGCGGATTCGGAGGCCAGCGACTTCATGCGGGCCAGGATGTCGCTGATATTGGACGCGCCGCCGTCGGCGGTCTGCAGGATCGCGTTCGCCTGCGCGGCGTTGGTCGCGGCCTGCTGCAGCGCGGTGACGTCAGACGAAATGCGGGTCGAAATCGCGAGGCCGGCGGCGTCGTCGGAAGCCGAGGTGATGCGCGAACCGCTCGACAGCTTCGACAGCGCGCTGGTTTCCTGGTTCGAGTTGATGTTGAGGTAGCGGACCGCCGAGTTGGCCGCGATATTCGTGGTAATTGCGGGCATGCTGGATACTCCTGATGATGATGGGCAAGACATGCCGCATCTTGGTAGGGACCGATGACGGCGCGTATCAGCCCCGTCTGCCCGATCAAACGAAACGGCGGGCCGCGATCAGGCGACAAATTTTGCGAGCAGGAGAATTTATGGTTAGGAATCGGTGAACGCGCCGCGAATGTCGCGTTCGTGCCTGCGCAGCAATTCGCGAAGCTGCTGCCGGCCTCGCTTCAACAGCGACTCCACCGCCGACACCGTCGTGTCCATGACCTCGGCGATATCGCCGTTGCTCATGTTCTCATGATAGGACAGGATCACCGCGATGCGCTGCTGCTCGGGCAGCCGCAGCATCGCCGCCTCAAGGAGATCGTTGACCTCGTTGCGCTCGATGACCGAGCTTGCATCCGGCTGCTTGTCGGCGACTTCCGGCACCGCGTCGACGTTCTCGGTGCGCGGCTTGCGCCGCAGGTCGATGCAGCGGTTGGAGACGACGCGATAGAGCCAGGTCGAGAACTTGGCGCGGCCGTGCTGCCACTGGCCGCGATGAGTCCAGACCTTGAGCATGGTGTCCTGCACCACATCCTCGGCGTCGGCCGCGTTGCCGACGATCCGCAATGCGATCGCATAGGCCCGGTCGATGTGTCGCACAACCAGAAGGCGAAACGCCGCCTCATCGCCAGTCGCGAGACGATCCAACAGCTCCTTGTCTTCGTCGAAGACGACGCCATCGGCAACTGGCGCGCTGTCCGGCACGGTCGCCGCCGACTCGCTCCAAGGCACCATCGTCGAAGGCACTACCGCGGCGTCCTCGGGCGCGGCGGCCGCCTTGTCCTGCTCGCGTTCGGCGGGAGCCGTGACATCAAGCGCGTAGCTCATTCCCAATCTCCAACCCGCAGTGCCGAAGGTGCACATTGCAAACGGCTTCCGAACCTTGAACGCTATGGCCAAACAATCCAGGCGAAGCATTTTTGTTATTTTTCAATAGCTTAGGCGGAATCTTTTGCCGATCGCCCGGCAAGAAGTGCCGGTCGCATCGCGGCGACAAAATGGGATGAGGACTGAGACGATCGCTCGACATCGCAGAACATTCGTTGGAGACGGACTGTCGCAGCGGGAAAACACTGCTGCTACACGCACTAACGCCGGTCGAGATCACGCATGCGAAGGGCACGCGGATGATCGGTTGTGGCTGGCCGCAAATTCACGCGAGACGATTTCGCACGCGGCAATTTTTTCCGAATCATCGGCTCGAAGGTATCGCATTTTTTAAATCTGTCAGTCGCGGCGCATGTGAATTTGAATCGTGTGCTTATTTTTTTCGATTGCGCGCCTGATTTCGCACGCGAGCACGTTGAACCCTGAAGGCGGTGGGGAAATCAGGAATGACGATCGCAACGTCCGACGCATTGCGTCCGACGCATAGTATTTCTGCGTTCTCGTTCGACGTTTTCGATACGTATCTGGTCCGAGCCTGCACAACGCCTGATGGCAGAGGTTCGCATCGCCGAGATCTATTTCCATTTTTCATTCGGACTGCTCGGACTTACCCGCGATCGTCTGAAAGATCTTGCTGCGGCCGAATTCCGTGCCGAGCTTGAGCTGTGCCGGGTAGATCCTGAAATACTTCGGCAATAGAAGGCCTCAACATCCGCCTGCACGCGAAATCCCTGCGCCTGATCTGACGACGTCGTGCGTAGAATCTGACGGGGTGACGGGCGCATGAGGCGGAGCAGCGTGGAACGGGTCGATGACGCCGAGGCGGCTATCGAGCGGCTGTTGGGGCCGAACGGCATCCGGCTCGGCCAGCCGCAACTGCGCCGTCTGGCCTTGCTGGCGCGGCGTTTCGGCGGGCCGTCGCTGTGGGAGAACGGCGCTCATCTGACGGCAGGCGACGGCCTCGTCATCGTGATCGATCCTCCCAACGGCGCCGGTGCCGAATTGCTGTGCCGTTCGCTGCACGCAGAATCCGTCATTGCGATTCCATTCGGCGAAAATCCCGGTTTTGACTTTCTAAAATCCAAGCTGGCCGACTTCGGCACCATCGGAGCATGCGGTATCGACTACCCCCACGAATTGTGGTGGGGCGGCCTTCGATGGACGACGCCGAAGCCGGACAATGCCGCGATCGAGAAGATGCCACGCGTCGTGTCCTGCTATCCCCGCGGCCTTGGTGAGAACAATGCTCGCCGCCTGAAGCTATCGCTGGCGCGTCTGAAGCTCGACTTCGACATCGAGCCGCTCGATGCCGTATTCGACGACCGCATGTTCGGATTCGAGAAGGCCGATTTTGTCACCCGCATGTGGGACCGGCATGGCGGACCGCTGCTGTTCGTGGAGGCCGATGCGGAGCTGCACGAGCGGCCGACCTTGCCGGTGCGTCTCGACTGCGATTTCGCGGCCCACAGATGGAATCGCTGGGAGCTATCCGCGCGCACCATCTATTTCGGAAGCTCGCCGATCGCGGAAATGTTGCTGCGTACGTGGCAGGAGCTGTCCGCCAGCTATCCCTCGGTCTGGGACGGTTACCTGCTCGATCAGGCCTGGAGCCTGATCTCGTCGCAGATGCCGCTCGACACTGTATGGCTGCCGCGCTCCTACCATGCCTTGGCTGGGGACATTGACGCGCAACGGCCCGCGACAATCGTCCACAATCTCCCAGCATCCACTATCGATCTCGGACCCGATCCCGATTTCTCCGACGTGGCGCGTGGCGCACGACGCGCCGGTCGCACCGGCGCGCGGGAAGCGCTGCTCGTCGTCAATTCGCCCATTCCTTCGGAGAGCGGCGTCACCGTCATCCTGCGCGATTTCGAGGCGAGCAGCGCGCGCGCGATCGCCGCGAGCATCGAGGCCGTGACCGACGCTTTCGCCGCCGATTGTGGCGGCTTCGGCCGGCTCGAACTATCGCTGTGCCCCTGGAAAGAAGACGTCCGTGCCGCAAAGGAAGCGGCGCGCAAGGCAAACAACCGCGTCATCGAGATCGCACCCTGGCAGGAATTATCCGGCGATCTGTTCCGCTCGCTCGCACGATCTCACGCCACAGGTCACGTCTGCGCCATCACGGACCGCCGCGGCTGATGTTGAGATAAGAGAACCAACCCCAACATGAAGACCATCATCCTTCTCACCGGCACCGCAGGCCAACAACTCGCGCTCACCAAGCTGCTCAACGAGCACAACCCGGCGCTGTCGTTCCGGTGCGTGCTGACGCTCGAGGACCTGACCGCGATCGAACCCGAGGTGTTCGGTGACGCCCGCCTGATCGCCTTCACCAGCGGCGTCATCGTTCCGCGCCCGATATTGGCGGCCCTCGGGTATGGCGCCTATAATTTCCACCCCGGCCCGCCGGATTATCCCGGCTGGGCGCCAGCGCATTTCGCGCTCTATGACGGCGCGCGGACATTCGGCGCGACGGCCCATGTCATGACGACGCGGGTTGATTCCGGCCCGATCATCGGCGTTGAATCCTTCGTCATTCCCGACAATGTCAGCGTACGCGAACTGGAGCAGATCGCTTTCGTGCGTCTGGCCTATCTGTTCTGGCGTTTGGCGCGCAGCATCGCCTGCGAAGAAGGCCCGCTGCGGACGCTGCCGATCGCCTGGAGCGGCACCAAAAGCACGCGGCGGATGTACGAGAAGCTTTGCGATATTCCATCGAACATCGACCCGGCCGAGTTGGCCCGCCGAATCCGCGCCTTCAATGACGATTTTCGCGCCATCCCACTCACCGTGACGCTGCACGGCGTGCGCTTTCGCCTCCCGTTCCTGGACCTGCACCAGCCGGAAGCCACCGCAGTCAGCGACGGCCGTCCCGGAACCGATCGCGCACGCGCAGGCGCAGCGCCCGGAAAACCCGCCGAACGCAGCAGGCTCGAGCCTTTGAACTCCTGATCAGGAATGTCTCGCGCCGGCCCCCTACCGAGCGCTTCAGTCCGACAAACGCATGACCTGATGCAGGCTGCGAGCGAGCGCATCTGCGCGCAAATCCGTCGCCCAAGATGCCACCAAAGACGCCGCCAAAGCGCGATGACCTCGCGATGAATCGCGCCGCAAGTTCAATGACCGCCAAGGACACCTCTCCTCGTCGTCACGCGACGCGCTTCGCGGCTTGCGCAATCCGGCGCCAAGCTTGCCGGAAATTTCGGCTTGATATCCCTTTTGCGCCGGAACTAAATTCGGGACAAGGTTCCGCTTTATGGAACCTGGACAACCGCCATGAGCGCCCTGACCAACGCCATCGAGATCCTGCGCTGCTTTTCGAGCGCGCGCCCCGACTTGTCGTTCGCGGATGTGATGGCCCTCACCGGCAAGCCGAAGAGCTCGACCTCGCGGCTACTGCGCTCGTTGCGGGATTGCGGGCTCCTGGAGCAGGATCCCCACACCCGCCGCTACCGGCCGGGCCTGCTCACCTTCGAACTCGGACGCCTGCATCGGGCCCATGACGATTTGATCGGTATGGCCGAGCGCGAGCTGCGCGAGGTCTGCGCGCGTACCGGCCACACCGGTTACATCGCGGTGCTCGACGGCTACGAGCAGGTCGTGCTGCGCATTGTGCCCGGCTCAAACCCGCTGCGGGTCGTCAATCCGCCGGGGCAGCGCACGCCGGCGCTTGCCACCTCCAACGGTCGGGCGATGTTGGCGCGCCTCTCCGACCAGGACATTCGCGCGCGCGTGCCGAGCGTGTATCCGAAACTGCCGCGCAACTCACCGCAGAATTTCAAGCAATTGATGGCGCGGCTGGACGAGATCAGGCGCACCGGTGTTTCCGAAGCCGCCGATGAATCCATCGAAGGCGTCGGCTCCCAGGGTTTCGCGCTCGCCAGCGGCGAGACCGGCGAGCTGATCGGCATCGCGGTGTCCTATTCGGTGCAGGCGACCACCGCCGCCGAGCGCGCCAACGTCCGCCGCGAGCTGAGCTCGATGGCCGAAAAGCTACGGCGCATGACCGCAGATCCGTTCGGCCAGGCCGCGCCGCCACCTCTGCGCGCGGGAGCAACATCGCGATGAGCAGCGCCGCCCGCATCAACGGCGTTGCGCTCCTTATCCTGCCGAGCGCCCTGCTCTTCGCTCTGTTCTTCTTACTGCCGATCGGACTGATGGCGCTGATGAGCCTCCTCACTGGCAATCCGGTGGTGGCTCCGCATGTCGACGTCACCGCGCGGCATTACGCGCGCATCATCAACGACCCCTATTATCTCGAGGTGATCTGGACCACGATCCGGATCGGGCTCTGGACCACGCTGATCTCGCTTGGAATCGGCTATCCGTTGGCGCACTGGATGGCGCGGATCAAGAGCCGCGCGGGGCATGCGCTGTTGCTGATGGCGGTGCTGGCGCCGATGCTGACCGGCATCGTGGTGCGCACCTTCGCCTGGATGGCGCTGCTCTCCGACAAAGGCGTCATCAACCAGACCTTGATCTCGCTCGGCATCGTCACCCAGCCCTTGAAGCTGATGTATAATGAGACCGGCATCGTGATCGGGCTGGTGCACATCTACGTGCCGTTCATGGTGCTGACGCTGACCGGGGTGATCGGCCGCATCGACGAGTGCTTGGAGCAAGCTGCAGAAAATCTCGGCGCGAGCCCGTCGCGCGCCTTCCTTGAAGTGACGCTGCCGCTCAGCCTGCCGGGCATTCTCGCCGGCTCGCTGCTGGTGTTCGCGCTGTCGATCAGCGCCTATGTCACGCCGATCCTGCTTGGCGGCTTCCAGATCATGACGCTGCCGATCCTGATCTACCAGCAGATTTCCGCGAACTTCAACATCGGCTTTGCCGCAGCCCTCGGCATGGTCCTGCTCCTGGTCTCCTTCCTCCTCGTCGTCGCCTATAACCGCGTGCTCGGCCTCGTCTCCGGCCAGCACGATCTGCAGTGAGGCCGAATGATGAGAACTTCCGCCCCGCAGAGTCCGTCGCAAGCCTTATTATCGCGCCAAGGCGATGCTGTCGCGACCATCGAGGCGGCCCGCGCGGCCATAGCGCCCCATCGTTATGGCCGCGCGATCTATTTGACTGTCAACATCGCCATCGTCGCCTTCTTGCTGGCGCCGATTGTCATCGTCATCGTCTTCGCGCTCAATCCGACGCCGTTCATTCAGTTTCCCCCGGTCGGCGTCTCGCTGCGCTGGTTTGCGAAATTCTTCGCCGCGCGCGACTTCATGCATGCGCTCGGCTTCAGCCTCGAGGTCGCAGCCCTCACCACCGCATGCGCCACGGTGCTCGGGGCCTCGGCGGCGCTCGCGATTGCGCGCGGCAATCTGCCGGGCGCACGCCTCGTATTGGCGACGATGCTGTCGCCCTTGATGCTGCCGGCGATTCTCACCGGTCTCGCATTATTCCAGGCCTATGTGTTGCTGGACGTCGGACGCCCGCTCTGGGGTCTCGTCGCCGGCCACACGCTCCTGACAATCCCCTATGTGGTGCGTACCACGCTTGCAGTGCTGCACAATTTCGACCTGCGCCTGGAGGAGGCGGCGCGCAATCTCGGCGCGAGTCCGGCCCGCACGTTCTTCGAGGTCACGCTGCCGCTGGTCAAACCCGGCGTGCTGGCCGGCGCGATCTTCGCCTTCATCGTCTCGTTCGATCAATTTCCGGTCTCGCTGTTCTTGGTCAGTCCGGGCAGCGAGACACTGCCCATCGTCCTCTTCAACTACCTAAAATTCGATCTGGATGGCACGATCGGCGCTGCTTCGGTGGTGTCGATCCTGCTCGCCTTTGTCGTCGTCGTCACACTCGACCGCACTGTCGGCCTGCGCGCCTACGTCAAACTGTAACGGAGAATCGGGACATGACGAATTCATCGCGACTATCGCCGCTGAGCCGCCGCCGCTTCCTCAGCCTGAGCGCATCCCTCGGTGCCGGCGCGCTGGCCGCTCCCTATGTCGCACGAGCGGAGGAAGCAGTCCTGAGGGTCACCGGGTGGGGCGGCAAGTGGGGCGACATCATGAAATCCGAGGTGGGCCCGGCCTTCGAAAAAGAGTTCAAGTGCAAGCTTCAGACCGATACCGCGCTGCCGTTCCTCCCGAAGCTGCAGGCGAGCTCGCGCTCAGCACCGATCTACGACGTGTTGCACACCAATTCCAACGAGCAATGGGCCGCGGTCGAGATGGGCCTGGTCGAGCCCAGGATCGATCCCAAGCTCGTGCCCAATATCGCCGACGTCTATCCCTACGCGGTCAGCGACAAGATCGTCGGCGTCTCGATCTTCACCAGCGCCATCGGTCTCGGCATGCGCACCGACAAGGGCTACTCCGGCATCAACTCCTGGAAAGAGCTATGGGATGCGAAATACGATGGCGTCCGCGGCGGCTATGTGATTCCGGTCAACAGCCTGGGCCAAGCCTTCGTGATGATGTGCGGCACGCTGTTCGGCAAGGGCCAGACCGATCTCGACGCAGCCTATGCTGCGCTTACGAAGCTCAAGCCGATCAAGCTGGTCGATTTCACCGGCGCCATGGAAAAAATGTTCCTGTCGGGCGAGGTCGGCCTCGGCGTCATTCACGACTCCGGCATCTACCGCTACGACGGGCAGAACCAGCCGATCGACTTCGTCACGCCGAGCGAGGGCGTGCTGTCGCTCGAGCAGGTCCTGACGATAACGCCCGGCAGCAAGATGAAGGAACTCGCCAACGCCTATGTGAACTACATGCTGCGCCCCGACGTGCAGAAGCGGCTCGCCGAGACGGTGTGGTATTCGCCGGCCAACAAGACGGTGAAGCTTGACGCCAAATACGACGCCAAGCTTTTGACCACGCCCGAGAAGGTCTCCAAGCTGATCCAGGTCGACTGGAAGTGGTACAATGCGCAGAAGGACGAGATCGACTCGCGCGTCAACCGGATTTTTCGGGCATGAGCGCGACGATCGAGATCGCCGGCGTCAGCAAGATCTATGATGGCGATGTCCGCGCGGTCGACGCCGTCGCCATGGAAATCCGGCAGGGTGAATTCTTCTCCCTGCTCGGCCCTTCCGGCTGCGGCAAGACCACGACGCTGCGCATGATCGCGGGCTTCGATACGCCGAGCATGGGCGCGATCCGCGTCGACGGCGCCGACATCACCCATGTGCCGGCGCACAAGCGCGACATGGCCATGGTGTTCCAGAATTATGCGCTGTTTCCCCATCGCACGGTGGGGGAGAATGTCGCCTTTGGCTTGCGCATGCGCGGCCTGGAGAAAGAGACGATCGCCCGCAAAGTGAAGGCGGCGTTGGCCATGGTCGAACTATCAGGCATGGAAGATCGCCGCCCCAACCAACTCTCCGGCGGCCAGCAGCAGCGCGTGGCGCTCGCCCGCGCCATCGTGATCGAGCCGCGCGTCTTGCTCTGCGACGAGCCGCTCGGCGCGCTCGACAAGAAGCTGCGCCAGCAGATGCAGTTCGAGCTCAAGCAATTGCAGAAGACGCTCGGCGTCACCTTGGTGTTCGTCACGCACGATCAGGAGGAGGCGCTGGCGATGTCCGATCGCATCGCGGTGATGAATCGCGGCCGAGTCGAGCAGGTCGGCACGCCGGTCGAGATCTACGACCGGCCGGTGACGCGCTTCGTCGCCGACTTCATCGGCGACACCAACATCTTTCGTGGCGAGCGTGTCGCGACCGCGACGGGCCTAGGTCTTGCGGTCGGCAACGGGTTGACCTTGATGCTGCCGGGCTCCGCCCAGACCGGAACAGGTGTGCTCTCCGTGGCGCTCCGGCCAGAAAAGATCAGCCTCGCGTCCGCCAACGACGCGGGACGCGCCACGGCTGAAGCCTGCGCGCAGGGCGTCATCGAAAGCACCAACTTTCTCGGCGGCTCGGTGCTCTATCGCATCGCGCTCACGAGCGGACATCACGTCCTGGCGCAACAACCCAATGCCGGCGCGGGCCGGCTGTTCGCCCCCGGCAACACGGTCATGCTCGACTGGAAGCCGTCCGATCTGGTCGTTCTAAAGGATTGAAAGTCATGAACAAGCCTTTGAAACACCAGCGCATTGGCGTCGTTGTGATCGGGCAGAGCCCGCGTCCCTCCGTCGCCGCCGAAATCGCCGCCGTGCTCTCGCCTGGGATCACCATCGAGCTACGTGGCGCGCTGGACGGCATGAGCCGCGCCGAGATCGACGCCATCGCGCCCACGGACGGTTACGACACGCTGTTCACGCTGTTGCCGGACGGTGACGGCGTCATCATCAGCAAGAAGGAGGTCGAACGGCGCGCCGGCCAGAAGCTCGCGCAGTTCAAGCAAGAAGACGTCGGCGTCACAATGCTCGCCTGCACTGGAAAATTCCCAAACCTGTCGCCGGAAGGCCTGGTGATTCTGCCCTCCGCCGTGCTGCATCGGCTCGTCGAAGCGGTGCTGCCGAAAGGTCGGCTCGGCGTATTCTCGCCGCTGCCGGAACAGACCGCGCTGATCGACAAGAAGTGGCAGCGCGAGGGCGTCGAGGTGGTCGGCGTCACGCTGCGGCCCGGCTCTGATGATGTCACGGTCGACGGCGCGGCACGAACGATGGCGGCGCTGCGGCCGGATCTCGTGGTGATGGACTGCATGGGTTACACCAGCGCCAACAAAGCGAGGGTGCGGCTCGGCTATTCCGGGCCGGTGATTCTGGCGATCGCCGCCGCGGCGCGCGTCGTCGAGGAGCTGGTGTCGTGAGCAAGGCTTCGTTGAAGACGATCAGCCTCGACGACATCGAGGCGCTGGCGGTCGGCGCCTGGATTCTCGGTACCGGCGGCGGCGGCAGCCCTTATCTGGGCCTCCTCAACCTGCGCCGGCTCTATGCCGAGGAGCACCGCGTGCAGTTGATGTCGCCGCATGACCTCGATGACGACGACTGGGTCGCTGTGGTCTCCAACATGGGTGCGCCGCTGGTCGGCCAGGAACGGCTCGCCGACAGCCGTAATATCGCTCGCGCCGTGCGCATGCAGGAGAAGATCAATGGCATCACCTTCCGCGCCGTCATGTCGGTCGAGATCGGCGGCGGCAACGGCGTGCAGGCGCTGATGGCGGCGGCCCATCTCGGCATTCCCGTCGTCGACGCCGACTGCATGGGCCGCGCCTTCCCCGAGGCGCAGATGACATCGGTGGCGATCGGAGACTTACGCCCCTATCCCTGCACGCTCTACGATCCGCGCGGCATCGAAGCGGTCGTGACCAAGGTGCCGAGCTGGAAATGGATGGAGCGGGCAAGCCGCAAGATCTGCGTGGAAATGGGCTCGATCGCCTCCACCAGCAAGGCGCCGCGCACCGGCCGCGAGGTCAAGGATTGGGGCATCCACTTCACGACGACAAAGGCCATTCGCATCGGCCGCGCCGTGCAGGAGGCGAACCGCCGGCATGAAGACCCGATCGCCGCGCTGCTTGCAAGCGAAGGCGGCAAGAAGCTGTTCACCGGCAAGATCGTCGACGTCGCGCGCCGCACCACTGAAGGATTCCTGCGCGGCGCGGCGCTGGTCGAAGGCAGCGACGCCAACCGCGGCGAGAGGCTGAAGCTCTCCTTCCAGAACGAATGGATCGTCGCCTGGCGCGACGAAAAGCCCATCGCCACGTCGCCCGACCTGATCTGCGTGCTCGACAGCGTCAATGGCCACGGCGTCGGCACCGAGACCGTGCGTTATGGCCAGCGCGTCACCGTCGTCGCGCTACCAGCGCCCGAGGTGCTCACCAGCGCGCGCGGCCTCGAATTCGTCGGCCCCCGCGCTTTCGGCTACGACCTCGACTTCCATTCCCTCTTCTCCCCCGCCGAGGCAGGAGCCTGATGTCATGAAGCGTATCGGCATCGACGTCGGCGGCACCAACACCGACGCCGTCCTGATTGCGGACGAGAAAGTCGTTCATTCGGTCAAGTGTCCGACCACCGCGGACGTCACCTCTGGCATCCTTGACGCGCTCAAGACACTGCGCGCCAATCCCGCTGCGGCTGTGCCAGTCGACGCGGTCGTCATCGGGACCACCCATTTCATCAACGCCGTGGTGCAGCGCCGTTCCTTGCAAAAGGTCGCGGCGATCCGCATCGGCATGCCGGCGAGCGCTTCGCTGCCGCCATTCTGCGATTGGCCGGCGGATCTGGCCGCGCTCGTCAGCGGCGAAGTGTTCATGCTGGAAGGTGGACACGATTACGACGGCCGTCCCTTCATGCCGTTGGATATCGCAGGCCTCAAAGCCGCGGCGCGCGAGATCAGGGATAAGGGCCTGCGCTCGGTCGCGGTCTGCTCCAGCTTCTCGCCGCTCGACCCAAGCTGCGAGACGACGGCGCGGGACATCCTCGCCGAGATCTGCTCGGAGACCGCGGTGACGCTCTCGCACGATCTTGGCCGTATCGGCCTGCTAGAGCGCGAGAACGCCGCGCTACTTAACGCCGCGCTCAACGACCTTGCCGTGACAACGGTGGCGGCTTTCCGCCGGGCGATCGCCGACAGCGGGATCGATGCGCCGCTGTTTCTGACCCAGAACGACGGCACGGTGATGCAGGCCGAGATCGCCACCGCCTTTCCGGTGATGAGCTTCGCCTCCGGCACCACCAATTCGATGCGCGGCGCCGCCCATCTCTCGGGCCTGCACGATGCCATGGTGGTCGATGTCGGCGGCACCACCAGCGATATCGGCCAACTCCGCCACGGCTTTCCGCGCGAGGCCAATGCCGTCGTCGAGGTCGGCGGGGTGCGGACCTTGTTCCGCATGCCCGACCTGCTGTCGATCGGCTTGGGCGGCGGCAGCCATGTCGAGAAGGAACCGGTGCGCGTCGGCCCGCTCAGCGTCGGCTACCGACTGACGGCCGAGGCGCTGGTGTTCGGCGGCACCCGCCTCACCGCCACCGACATCGCGGTGGCCGCCGGCCTCGTCGAGGTCGGCGATCGCACACGCGTCGTAGCACTCCCGAAGAGCCTGATCAACGCGGCGCTCGCGGACGCCCAACGCAAGCTGGAAGCGGATATCGACCGCATGAAGACGGAAGCCGGTGACGTACCGCTGCTCGCGGTTGGCGGTGGCGCCTTCCTGGTGCCGGACCGCCTGCCCGGCATCTCCGAGATTGTACGCGTCCCGCACGGCGACTGCGCCAATGCGGTCGGCGCCGCGATCGCGCAAGTCAGCGGCGAGGCCGACCAGGTGTTTCGCGAATTGTCACGCGAGGAAGCGATCGCCGCCGCCCGCCGCATCGCCGAAGATCGTGCCGTGCAGGCCGGAGCCGACCCCGGCACTCTCAAAATGGTCGACGTCGAGGACATGCCGATTGCCTATCTGCCGGGAAATGCCCTGCGGGTGCGCGTGCGCGTGGCCGGCACGATCGTGAACCCGGACATCGAGGCGGCGGCATAATCACCGGCGCTGGTTGTATACGTCGATGCAGACGGCGCCGAGCAGCACCAGGCCTTTGATGACCTGCTGATAGTCGATGCCGATGCCGAGGATCGACATGCCGTTGTTCATCACGCCCATGATCATCGCCCCGACGACCGCCCCTCCGACCCGGCCGACACCGCCATAGGCGGAGGCGCCGCCGATGAAGCAAGCCGCGATGACGTCAAGCTCGAAGCCGAGGCCCGCCTTCGGCGTCGCCGTGTTGAGGCGCGCGGCGAAGACGAGCCCCGCGAGCGCGGCGAGAGCCCCCATGTTGACGAAGGTCAGGAAGGTGAGCTGCTCGGCCTTGATACCGGACAGCTTGGCGGCCTTCGCGTTGCCGCCGACGGCGTAGATCTGCCGGCCAATGACCGTTCGCCGCGTCACAAAGCCATAGAGCGCGATCAGCGCCGTCATGATCACGAGGACGTTCGGCAGTCCGCGATGCGAGGCGATCAGGTAAGTGAAGTAGAGCACCGCTCCCAACAGCAAGGCGCTCTTCGCGACAAAGACCGCATAAGGCTCGACCTCGATCCCGTGCGACTGTTCGCGCGCGCGGCTCTTGACGCTGGCAAAGACCAGCGCCAGTGCCAGCAATGCGCCGATCAGCAACGACGTCGGATGGAGCGTCCCGGTGTCGGAAAGGACCTCCGCAATGAAGCCCGACGACAGTTTCTGGAAGGTTGGCGGAAACGGCCCGACCGACTGACCCTGCAGGACCGCGAGCGCAAGGCCTTTGAAAACCAGCATGCCTGCCAAGGTGACGATGAAAGAGGGAATCTTGAAATAAGCAACCCAGTAGCCCTGCGCCGCGCCGATCGCCGCACCTACCAGGAGGCAGGCGATGAAGGCCAGGGGATAGTCGACGTGATAACGAACCATCAGCACGGCTGCGACCGCGCCGACGAAGCCAGCGACCGAGCCGACCGAGAGGTCGATATGGCCGGTGACGATCACCAGCAGCATGCCAAGCGCCATGATGACGATATAACTGTTCTGCAGCACGAGATTGGTGAGATTGAGCGGCTGCAGCAGCGTGCCGTCGGTCACGACCTGGAAAAACAGCATGATTGCAAACAGCGATAGCAGCATGCTGTAGTTGCGCAGATTGTTTCTGATGAACCCGGCATGCCGCGGTCCCTCGGGGAGCGAAACCGTCTTGTCGGTCATGGCCGCATTTCTCCCGTCCGCATTTCGTTCCCCTCCATGCCATTCTTGAAGGCCTTATTGTTTCGCATGATGGCGCGCATGATCTTTTCCTGCGTCGCCTCCGCCCCGGTAAATTCGCCGACGAAGGCACCGTCGTTCATGACGCAGATCCGGTCGCAGATGCCGAGCAGCTCCGGCATTTCCGACGAGATCACCACGACGCCTTTGCCGGCCTCGGCCAGGCGGTTGATGATCGAATAGATTTCGTATTTCGCGCCGACATCGATACCGCGGGTCGGCTCGTCGAGGATCAGGACCTTCGGATCCGTCATCAGCCATTTCGACAGCACGACCTTCTGCTGGTTGCCGCCGGAAAGCTGGCCGACCTCTTGATATACGTCGGAGCAGCGAATGCGCATCTGGTTCCGGTAATCGCTGGCCGCTTTCAATTCGCGGATATCGTCGATCACGAGCCGCGACGCCACCTGGTCGAGACTTGCGAGCGTGATGTTCTTGCGCACATCGTCGGCAAGGATCAGCCCGAGTTGCTTGCGGTCTTCGGTGACGTATGCAAGGCCGGCATCGATGGCCAAGGGAACGCTGGACAGCTCGACCACGTGACCGTCCAGCCGGACCCGGCCGCTGATGTTATAGCCCCACGCCCTGCCGAACAGGCTCATGGCGAATTCGGTGCGGCCCGCGCCCATCAGGCCTGCGATGCCCACGACCTCGCCGCGCCGCACGTGAAAGGCGACATTCTTGATCACTTGGCGCTCGGGATGGAGGGGATGGTGCACGGACCAGTCCTCCACCACCAGAACAGGATCTCCGATGCTGGCGGCGCGCTCGGGAAAGCGGTGAGCGAGGTCGCGATCGACCATGCTGCGGATGATGCGGTCTTCCTGCACGGGCTCGGTTCGGCAGTCGATGCTGTCGACGGTGCGGCCGTCGCGCAGCACTGTGATGCGGTCGGCGACGCGGGCGACTTCGTTCAATTTGTGGGAAATCAGGATCGAGGCGATGCCCTGCCGCCGGAACTCGATCAGACGATCGAGCAGCGCGGCGCTGTCGGCCTCGTTGAGGCTGGCGGTGGGCTCATCCAGGATCAACAGGCGCACCCGCTTGGAGAGTGCTTTGGCGATCTCCACGAGCTGTTGCTTGCCCACGCCAAGATCGGTGACCAGCGCGTCCGGATGTTCGCGTAAACCGACCTGGGCCAACAACTCCTGGGTGCGCCGATACACGACGTTGCGGTCAACGACCCCGAACCGCGCGGGCGGATGCGAGAGGAAGATGTTCTCCGCGATCGACATCAGCGGAATCAGCGCCAGCTCCTGGTGGATGATGATGATGCCGAGCGCCTCGGAATCGTTGATATCGCGAAAGTGTCGCTCCTCGCCGTCGAAGATGATGCTCCCCTCATAGCTGCCGTGGGGATAGACGCCGCTGAGCACCTTCATCAGCGTCGACTTTCCGGCGCCGTTCTCGCCCACAAGCGCGTGGATCTGGCCGCTCTCCACGGTGAAATTGACGTCCCGCAGCGCCTGAACGCCGGCGAAGCTCTTGCTGACGCCGCGCATTTCCAGCATTGCCGTCATGGGATCATGTCCTGCCGCGCCGAACTGTTTCGGCAAGGTTCTGTCCGGCAGACGCGGATCGCCGCATCTGCCGGACGGATTTGTTTCACTCGAATTGCGAACGCTTGTAGTAGCTGCTGTCAACCAAGACCTTCTCCCAATTGCTCTTGTCGACCACCACCGGCTTGAGCAGATAGGATGGCACCACCTTGACGCCGTTGTTGTAGGTCTTGCTGTCGTTGACGGAGACCTGCTTGCCACTGAGCGCCGCATCGACCATGTCCGCCGTCACGCGTGCAAGGTCGCGGGTATCCTTGAAGATTGTGGAATATTGCTCGCCGCGCAGCATCGCCTTGATCGAGGGCACTTCCGCATCCTGCCCGCTGACGATCGGCATCGGCTGACCGGAGCTGCCATAACCCACGCCTTTCAGCGAGGAAATGATGCCGATGGAAAGACCGTCATAGGGCGAGAGCACCGCGTCGACGCGCTTCTTGCCGTAGAAGGCGCTGAGCAAGTTATCCATGCGCGCTTGAGCGGTCGCGCCGTCCCAGCGCAAGGTCGCCACCTTGTCCATGCCGGTCTGCCCGCTGACGACCGCCAGCTTGCCGCCGTCGATATAGGGCTGCAGCACCGACATGGCGCCGTTGTAGAAGAAGTACGCGTTATTGTCGTCCGGCGAGCCGCCGAACAATTCGATATTGAACGGCCCCTTCCCCTCCTTCAGTCCGAGCCCCTGTTCGATCGACTGCGCCTGCAACACGCCGACCTGGAAATTGTCGAAGGTCGCGTAATAATCGACGTTTGGCGTGTCGCGGATCAGGCGGTCGTAGGCGATCACGGTGATGCCGCCGGCCTTGGCCTGCTTGAGCACGTCCGAAAGCGTAGTGCCGTCGATCGCCGCGATCACCAGCACCTTGGCGCCCTTGGTCACCATGTTCTCGACCTGGGAGAGCTGGTTGGGAATATCGTCCTCGGCATATTGCAGGTCGGTGCCATAGCCGCGTTCCTTCAGCACCTTGACCATGTTGTTGCCGTCATCGATCCACCGCGCGGAGGATTTGGTCGGCATCGCGATTCCGATGGTCGGCTTGCTTTGTGCAAACCCGCTGCTGCCCGAAACCGTTGCGACAACGCCCACCAGCGCGAGCGCGAAAAATGTGGTCTTTAGCTTGAACATACTTCACTCCCTTTGGGGTCAGAACCTGATTCTTGATTATTCGACTTGCAAGAGTTCGTGGCGGCGGTCACCTCCTAGGAGTTGGCAAGTTTGACGTAAACGACTGTGCACCCCGTCTCGACTTGGCATTCGAACAGGCGCCGCTCCAGAATATCGAACCACCGGGCGGTATCTGTCGCGGGTCGTAGGTTGGTCCCTCGCCGAGATGGCAGCGCTCAGCCGACAGGATCGAGGTCGGCACGTCTTCGACGGACTCATCGGTCATCGACATGATCTTCGCCGCGCATTCGGGTCACAGGGTGGAGTCCAGCACGAACCGATAGATGCTCGCATACCGCTAGAGCTGCCCTGGGTCGAGCCGCGCCTAGGGCGGACGCGGCACCGGTCATGGGTGATTTCTCGAACGGCTCGGCCGTGCGGTGCCGGCCGAGCATGAAGGCGTCCGCAACATGCTCACGAGTGTCACGATGAAGGGCGGCAGATTGAAGACATGAACCATGCCGCTCATCGCAGCGCCGAACGCGATCCGATCTGGGAAAAGCCAATGGCGAGCTAGGCCGCGTCAGCCGGCAGCGCAAGCATCAAGGCGGGCCGTGGCCGAGGCACCAAGAAGCGCTTCGAGGTACATGAAGGGCGTTCTCCCAGAAAAATGTTATCCGGGTGCCACACCAGCTTTGCCAGTTTTGAAGCACCATTTTGGCTGCACATTGCGAGCAGCGCCCGTACTATTCCACGGAAAATGGCCTTCGACTAGTCATATTATTTGACTATTGCCCCAAAAAAATTGGCCTCTCGCCGGGGCAAAGGCGAGCTTGCGGGCCGCCTCATTAGCGATCGGGACCTACCGCTCTCTGGCGTACCTGTGCCAGCCCGCCGCCGGATGCCGTCGCACCCCGGCCAGGACGCCATCAAAATCAACGCGTGTCAGCGATATGCACTCGCCGACGCGGCTCAGGCACATCTCGCTCTCGAGAGCCGAAGGACGACCGCTTTTGCTTCGGTAAAACGGTTTTCGTGAGCCCGCGCACGGCGGAATCCACTCGCTTGCAGATCGCCGTGCTAGCGATACCGAATTCAACCCGCCTTCCGGGTCGGCAACCGCCAGCCGGGCCGGACGAAATGGCAGGTATAGCCATCGGGATAACGCTCGAGATAGTCCTGATGTTCAGGCTCGGCCTCCCAGAAATCGCCGGCTGGGGCGACATCGGTCGTCACGCGCCCGGGCCACAGGCCGGACGCCTCGACATCGGCGATGGTGCCGCGCGCAACCCGTTCCTGCTCCGGCGTGGTGTAGAAGATCCCCGACCGGTAGCTCAGGCCGACATCATTGCCCTGGCGGTTGAGCGTGGTGGGGTCGTGGATATGAAAGAAGAACTCCAGCAGTTCCCTGAAGCTGGTGACCTTGGGATCGAACACGATCTCGATCGCTTCGGCGTGCGTTCCGTGATTGCGATAGGTGGCGTTGGGCACATCCCCGCCGCTATATCCGACCCGCGTTGATATGACGCCCCTAAGCTTGCGGATCAGATCCTGCATGCCCCAGAAACAGCCACCGGCCAGAACGGCCCGTTCCGTGTTCGTCGCCATTTGCCGGCCTCCTTGATGGACTGGTTTACCCGCATTGCGGTCCGATGCCAACGACGAAGGCCGCTCCTGGCAAGCTAATGGCTTTCCCGACGGTCACAAGCCCCATCATTGAGCATCAAAATTGACAACCAGCGTCCCAAGGCGATAGGCGATTACAGCATATGACACCCGTAAGGGTGAGTCGAACTTGGGAAATCATGATGGACTTGAGTTCAATTTCCGCTGCCGAGCTCGCCGACCGCATCGCCCTGGTGCGTGACAATATTCGCCAGATTACCGAACGCGCAGCCGCTGAATCCGGCGCGGCCGATGAGGAGCGCAACGCCAGCCTCCTTGCGCGGCAGACCGATGAATTGGACGCTTTGCTGGCGGAACAGGAACGACGCCGCAAGACGTGACGGGGACACATCGCCACCTGCCGACGGCGCCGCTCCAAAGAGCGGCGTCAGCCTTTCCTCGCGACCTGCACCACATGCACGGTCGCCGGCACATCTGGCGCAATCGTTGCGCCCTCGCCGTGATGCGTCAGCGGCTTCATCCCCGTGACGCTGCGCAGCAGCACGTAGAACACCGGCGTCAGGAATAGCCCGAAGATCGTGACGCCGATCATGCCGGAGAACACCGCAACGCCCATGGCGCGGCGCATCTCCGAGCCGGCGCCGGTCGAGAGCACGAGCGGCAGCACGCCCATGATGAACGCCATCGACGTCATCAGGATCGGGCGGAGCCGCAGCCGGCTTGCTTCGATCGCGGCTCGGACCGGGGAGCGGCCGGCAAATTCGAGCTCGCGTGCAAATTCGACAATCAGGATCGCGTTCTTCGCCGACAGCCCGACCAGCACGATCAAGCCGATCTGCGTGAACACATTGTTGTCGCCTTTCGACAGCCACACCCCGAACATCGCCGCCAGCAGCCCCATCGGCACGATCATGATGATCGACAGCGGCAGTGTGAGGCTTTCATAGAGCGCGGCCAGCACCAGGAACACGAGCAGGATCGCCAGCGGAAACACCCAGATGCCGGAGTTGCCGGCGATGAACTCCTGATAGGTCAAGTCGGTCCATTCGAACGCGAAACCGGGCGGCAGCGTCTCGGCCGCAATCCGCGTCGCGACCTCCTGCGCCTGCCCCGACGAATAGCCGGGCGCAGCGGCAGCGTTGATGTCGGACGACAGAAAGCCGTTGTAGCGGATCGCGCGCTCCGGGCCCGCGCTCTGGCGGACTTTCAGCAGCGCCGACAGCGGTACCATGTCGCCGGAGGACGAGCGCACCTTCAACTGGCGGATATCGTCGGCTCGCGCGCGGAACGGCGCGTCGGCCTGCACATAGACCGAATAGGTGCGGCCGAACTTGTTGAAGTCGTTGACATAGTAGGAGCCGAGATAGATCTGCAGCGTGTTGAACACGTCGGTCACGGGCACACCTAGCTGCAACGCCTTGGTCCGGTCGATATCGGCGAACAGTTGCGGGACATTGACCTGGAAGCTCGAGAACACGCCCGCGATCTCGGGCGCCTTCGACATCGCCGCCATGAACGCTTTTGTCGCATCGTTCAGCGCGTCGTAGCCGAGTCCTGCCCGATCTTCGATCTGCAGCTTGAAACCGCCGATGGTGCCGAGGCCGTTCACCGGCGGCGGCGGGAACATCGCGATGAAGGCTTCCTGGATGCCGGCGTATTTCTTGTTCAACGCGGCCGCGATCGCCGCACCGCTGAGCGAGGGATCCTTGCGCTCATCGAATGGTTTCAAGGTCGAGAACACGATGCCGGCATTCGACGAGTTTGTGAAGCCGGAGATCGACAGACCCGGGAACGCCACCGAGCTCTGCACGCCGGGCTGGGTGAGCGCGATGTCGCTCATCTTGCGGATCACCTCCTCGGTGCGATCCAACGTCGCGCCGTCCGGAAGCCGCGCGAAGCCGACCAGATACTGCTTGTCCTGGCCTGGAACGAACCCGCCCGGCACCTGCTTGAACAGGATGGCGGTCACAGCCACCAGGACCAGATAGAGCCCAATGACGGCGATCTTGCCGGAAATGACGCCCTTCACGCTGCCGCTGTAATTGTCCGACGCATAGGCAAATCCGCGGTTGAAGCGCCGGAAGAACCATCCCAATCCCTTGTCGAGCGCCATGGTGAGCCTGTCCTTTGGCTCGTCATGGCCTTTCAACAGCAGCGCGGCGAGCGCCGGCGACAGGGTGAGCGAATTGACTGCCGAAATGACGGTCGAGATCGCAATGGTCAGCGCGAACTGCTTGTAGAACTGGCCGGTCAAGCCGCTGATGAAGGCAAGCGGGACGAACACCGCAATCAGGACAAGCGCGATGGCGATGATCGGCCCCGAGACCTCCTTCATCGCCTGATAGGTCGCATCCCGGGGCGACCGGCCGGATTCGATGTTGCGTTCCACGTTCTCGACCACGACGATCGCGTCGTCGACCACGATGCCGATCGCAAGCACCAGCCCGAACAGGCTGAGCGCGTTGATGGAAAAGCCGAAGAGATGCATCACCGCGAAGGTGCCGACGATCGACACCGGCACCGCAAGCAGCGGAATGATCGACGCCCGCCAGGTCTGCAGGAACAGGATCACCACCAGCACGACCAGCGCGACCGCTTCCAGCAAGGTGTGGATCACGGCCTCGATCGAGGAGCGCACGAACTGCGTCGGATCGTAGACGATCTGATATTCGACGCCCTCGGGCATGTTCTTCCTGATCTCGGCCATGGTCGCGCGGACATTGTCGGAGATCTGCAGCGCGTTCGAGCCCGGCGCCTGGAAGATCGGAATGGCGACGGCCTGCTTGTTGTCGAGCAGCGAACGCAGTCCATATTCGGAGGCGCCGAGTTCAATACGCGCGATGTCGCGGAGCCTTGTCACCTCGCCGCGCGAGCCGGTCTTGACGACGATGTCGGCGAACTGCTCCTCAGTGGAGAGACGTCCCTCGGCGTTGACCGAGAGCTGAAGATCGAGGCCCTTGACGCTCGGCGAGGCGCCGACCACGCCGGCGGCGGCTTCCACGTTTTGCGCCTGGATTGCCTTGACGACGTCGTCCGCGGTCAGCCCGTGTTCGGCGGCCTTCTGCGGATCGACCCAGACCCGCATCGAATAGTCGCCCGCGCCGTAAAGCTGGACGTCGCCGACGCCATCGATCCGCGCCAGGCGGTCCTTGACGTTGAGCACCGCATAGTTGCGCAAATACGTCATGTCGTAGCGGTTATTCGGCGACAACAGATGCACGACCATCGTGAGGTCAGGCGAACTCTTCTTGGTGATGATGCCGAGTTGGCGCACCACGGCCGGCAGCCGCGGCTCGGCCTGCTGCACGCGGTTCTGCACCAGTTGCTGCGCCTTGTCGGGATCGGTGCCGAGCCGGAACGTCACGGTCAGGGTCATCGCGCCGTCGGTCGTCGCCTGGCTGCTCATATAGAGCATGCCCTCGACGCCGTTGATCTGCTCCTCGATCGGCGTCGCCACCGTCTCGGCGATCACCTTGGGATTTGCGCCGGGATAGCTCGCCCGCACCAAGACGGACGGCGGCACCACGTCGGGGTATTCCGAAATCGGCATCGCCAGCAGCGAAATCAGGCCGGCGAGGAAAATGAGGATCGATAGCACGCCGGCGAAGATCGGCCGGTCGATGAAGAATTTTGAGAGATTCATGGTGCGCTCCTCGCGCCAGCAGGATTTAGCGCCGGGCCACACGCTGATTGTTGTCCGCCGAGGCGCGCTGCTCGCCATGCGCGCCCATCGCCGCGACCTCGATCTTTACGAGCGCACCCGGCCGCACCCGCTGCAGGCCGTTGACGACGACGTGATCGCCGGACTTCAAGCCGGATGTCACGATGCGCAAGCCATCCACGGCGCCGCCGAGCGTGATCGAGCGATATTGCGCGCGGTTGTCCGTGCCCACCACCATCACGAACCTCTTGTCCTGATCGGTGCCGATTGCGCGCTCGTCAACCATGACCAGCGACTGTTGCTGCGGCTGGCCCATGCGCAGCCGCGCGAACTGACCCGGGATCAACCGACCGTCGTCGTTCTTGAACACGGCGCGAACCCGGATCGTGCCGCTCTGTCCGTTGACCTGGTTATCGATCAATTGGATATGGCCCTTCGCGGAGCTGCCGCCGGACGTCGACATCTCCACCGGAATCTGACCAAGCCTGTCGCGCGTGCCGGAGGAATCCGCGATCGAATTGAGAGCGCGCAGCACGACGTCTTCGTCGGCGTCGAAGCTCGCATAGATGGGATTGACCGATACCAAAGAGGTCAAGACCGGCGATGACGTCCCGGCGGCAACAAGGTTGCCGACGGTCACCTCGATCTTTCCGACCCGTCCATCGACGGGCGCGCGGACTTCCGTGTAGTCGAGATTGAGTCGTGCCGTTTGCAACGTGGCTTCCGCCGCCTTCACATTGGCGATGGCTTCGCGATTGGCGTTGTCGCGCTGATCGAAGTCCCGTCTCGTGACGATGTTGTTGCCGACCAGTTGCTGGCCGCGCTCGAGTTCACCGGCCGTGAACACGACGCGCGCCTTCGCCGCTTCGAGTTGCGCCTGGGCCTTGTCGACCTCGGCGGCATAGGGCGCGGGGTCGATCTTGAACAGAACGTCGCCGGCTTTCACCAGCGTGCCCTCGGTAAAATTCGCCGATAGAATCGCGCCCGCCACACGCGGCCGAAGCTCGACGCGGTTCACCGCCTCGAGGCGTCCGGAAAAATCGTCCCACAGGGTGGTCTGGCGGGGTTCGACGACCGCGACCGTGACGGCAACCGCCTGCTCCGGTGCGGCCGGGCCGGCGGCGGCGCCCGTGGTAAAAAGGTAGCGATCAACAGCAGCTGAGCCGGTGACAATCACGGCACCGGCGATGGCAAAGCCGACGAAAAGGCGCCGGATCCGGCCGTTTCGAGAGATTTTGGAGAGTTCAGTCATGGAGTCTGCCCCATAAATGTAGTGTTCACTACAGATGTGGAGCTGGACGATCACCGTCAAGGCACTTATGTATCGCATACTAAAAAAATCTGGAGGAGTACGCAATGGCCATGGGACGCCCGCGCGCCTTCGATGCCGACGCGGCGCTGGATGAAGCGATGGAAGTGTTTTGGCGGCACGGTTACGAGGGCGCGACCATCGCGCAACTCACCGAAGCCATGGGCATCAATCCTCCCAGCCTCTATGCTGCATTTGGCAGCAAGGAAGGGCTGTTGAAAGCCGCGTTGACCCGCTACAGCGCGAGACGCGCGGCCTTCATGGACGACGTCTTGAGCGCGCCGACGGCGCGCGCGGTGGCTGAACGGATGTTGATAGGCATTGCGGACACCCAGACCGATCCCGCCAATCCGCCGGGCTGTCTCCTGGTCCAGGGCGGCCTTGCATGCGGAACAGGTTCGGAAAACGTGCCCTTCGAGCTCGCGGCCCACCGCGCTCAGACCGAGGAACAGCTTCGGCAACGGTTCGAGAAAGCCAAAGCCCTAGGCGATCTGACCGCGACCGCCGACCCGGCTGCCCTCGCACGCTATCTTTCGGCCGTCACGGTCGGCATGGGCGTGATGGCCTCCTCCGGTGCCGACCGGGACGCGCTCCGTCAGGTCGCCGCCGTCTCGCTGAAGGCGTTCGACGAACAGTCGGGAAGTGACGGTGCCTGAAAATACGAGACGGTAACGCGCTCACGCCGGCACTTGCGAGCGATACCAGTCGAGGATTTCGGCGCCCGTCCACATCACGACATCCTTGTGGCCCAGGATGTAGTCGTACAGCATCTCCAGATATTTGATCCGGTGCGGGACACCGGTCAGATAGGGATGGATCGAGATCGCCATGACACGCGGCGCTTTCGCTCCGTCGAGATAAAGCCGATCGAACTGGTCGCGCCCGCGCCGATAGATTTCGTCGGATGGCTGCTGCTGCACCGCGCTGATGACGACGTCATTGATTTCGACCGTATAGGGAACGGAGACGATGCTGCCCTTGGCGGTCTTTAGCGGCACCGGCTGGTCATCGACGACCCAATCGGCAACATATTCGATCCCGGCTTCGGCCAAAAGATCAAGCGTCTCGTCGGTCTCGGTCAGGCCCGGACTCTCCCAACCGCGCGGCGGGTGGCCGGTGAAATCCCTGATTGCCTTGATGGTGTCGGCGATCGCCGCCTTCTGGTCTTCCACCTTGTGCATCGGCTTCTGCACAAAGCCGTGGCCCATGAAGTCCCAGCCTGCATCGCGCGCCGCCTCGCACGCTTCGGGGTATAACCCGCACACCGAACCGTTGATCGCGAAAGTCGCCTTTAGATTGCGGCTCTGCAGTGTTTCGACGAAGCGCCAGAACCCAACGCGCATTCCATATTCGTGCCAGGACCAGTTCGGGACATCCGGCAGCAACGGCTGTCCCATCGGCGGCGGCAGCACGGCGCGCGGCATCGCCCCTGCCGGACTCCAGTTCTCGACATTGACGATGGTCCACACCGCCACGCGCGCGTCGTTCGGAAGATGCAGCGCCGGCCGCCGGTGGATCGGCACGTAAGCCAGGCGGCCGCGAACACTGCCGCCGATAGTCTCCGTCATCGCTTCTCTCCTTTTTGGACCCTCTTCCGATCATACGCTAGATGTGGACTTTCAGGAGGTTGTCCATTTGGCCCAGACCGGGAACTCTGAAGTCGCCAAACCACCAGCCGCGCAATGTCGTGGCATTCGAGGAGCGCGACGTCAGGCGCCGCCACGACGATCATCACCGGATTTTCGAGGCGATCATCAGCCGCGACCCATGGCGGGCGGAAAATGCTGATGCGCGATCACGTTGCGAGCGTCAAATCGTCCTTGGTGCGCTCGCTGTCATCGCCGGCGGCCATTCGCGAAGTGCTCCGCCGCGCCTAAAGCCGCCGATCGCTGGCGATCCGGCAACCAACGCTTTCAATTCTAAGATGGGCGTTGGGTCTTTCGCTGTCGTCGCCATCAACGTGGACGCTATGCGAAGCGACGGGTTGCGCAGCGCTGCCGCGCAACCCGTCTCACTCACTTTGCTTTCTGTAGTTTCGTGACAACGTAGCCGCTGTCGGCGTTTTCCGCCTCGAACTTCACCTTGTCTCCGACCTTGACCTGCTTGAGCACGGCCGGATCCTTCACGCGGTAGACCATCGTCATGCCCTCATCCATGCCGAGGCTCTTGGCCGGACCGTGCTTGAGCGTGATCTTACCGGCGCTCTCATCGATCTTCTTGACTTCACCGTTGATGGCGGCGTCCTCGGCGGCTACTGCCGTAACCATCAAAGTCGCGGCAAGTCCAACCGCTCCTGCCATGCGCATCAATTTGTTCATCATGTGCTCTCCTTTCGATTCGTGATTTCGTCGTCTCATTTCACGGTGATGTGGCCGATCATGCCGTAATCTCGATGGTCGGGAATCAGGCAGGAATATTCGAATGTTCCTGCCTTCGTGAACTTCCAAAGGATTTCGGCCGTCTTCTTCGGCGCGAGACGCACGCCATTGGGATCGTCGTGCTCCATATGCGGATTCTTCTTCATGACCTCCGCGTGCTTCAGGTTCTCCTTCGTCGTGGCGAGAAGGAATTCGTGATCCTCGGTGCCGGCATTGCGCAGCACAAATCGTATCTGCTCGCCGCGCTTGACCTCGATTCTCAACGGCTCATAGGTCATCTCGCTCATCTCAATCTCGATGGTGCGCGAGGGTTGTTTCGGATCGCCAGGCTCGCCGGCCGAGTAGGACTCATGACCGTGGTGCTCGTGGGCTCGCGTGGGCACTGACGCGATCGATAGTGCGATCAGCGCGCCGGCAATGGTGGTGAGTTTCTTCTTCATTGGATTCTCCAGGTTGATTTTCGTCCGACGGTTCACGGGCTGCGCTACATCTTCATCCCCTTCATTTGCCTTGACTTGCTGTCGCCCGGCGGCGGCTTCGAGGTTGCCGGGGTTTTCTGGCGCGTCGGCTCCACTTGCGGCGTATCGACTTCGTAGGCGACGGTGCCTTGCGGATACTGGTAAGGGCCGGGATCCCTGTAGTCGTCGCGGGCCATTCCCTCACGGATCTTCATTACCGTGAACATGCCCCCCATCTCGACCGGGCCGAACTGGCCGGAGCCGGTCATCATCGGCAGCGTGTTGTCCGGTGCGGGCATCTCCATTTCGCCCATCGCCATGCCGGTAGACCCCATGACCATCGCGTCGGGCGCGAGCTTGCCGACCGCCCTGGCGAGGTCCTTGCGCGATACGCCAATGAAGTTGCGCATGTCGTGTCCCATCGCGTTCATGGTGTGGTGTGACTTGTGACAATGGAACGCCCAGTCGCCCGGATTGTCGGCGACGACGTCGAACGCGCGGATCGCACCGACCGGCACGTCGATCGTGACCTCCGGCCATTGTGCACTTTCGGGCACCCAGCCACCGTCCGTGCAACTGACCGCGAAGCTATGGCCGTGCAGATGGATCGGATGGTTGGTCATGGTGAGATTGCCGATCCGCACGCGGACCTTGTCGCCGAGTCGCACCGGCAGCGAATCGATTCCGGGAAACACGCGGCTGTTCCACGTCCACATGTTGAAATCGGTCATCTCGTTGACCTTGGGCAGATACGTTCCAGGGTCGATGAGATAGGTGCTCATGATGAAGACGAAGTCACGGTCAACGGTGCGGAACGAGGGATCGCGCGGGTGGACGATGAACATGCCCATCATGCCCATCGCCATCTGCACCATTTCGTCGGAGTGCGGGTGATACATGAACGTCCCGCTCTTCTTCAGCTCGAACTCGTAGACGAAGGTCTTGCCGGGCTGAATGTGCGGCTGGTTCAAGCCGCCGACACCGTCCATGCCGTTCGGCACGATCATTCCGTGCCAGTGCACCGTCGTATGCTCAGGCAATCTGTTGGTGACGAAGATGCGGACCTTGTCGCCCTCGACCGCTTCGATGGTCGGCCCGGGCGCCTGGCCGTTGTAGCCCCACAGGTTTGCCTTCATGCCGTCGGCGAATTCGCGCACGACGGGCTCGGCGACCAGATGAAATTCCTTCCAGTCACCGTTCATCCGCCAAGGCAGCGACCAGCCGTTCAAGGTAACGACCGGCCGGTAATCCGGGCCGCTGGTCGGGTGCAGCGGCGGCTGCATGACGGCTTTGTCCATAGTCGGCGCCTCCGGGATAGCGGCGGCCTGGGCGCGACCGCTGACGGCACTCGCCCCGACCAGAGCGGCGGTTCCGAGAAATCCCCTTCGTGAAACCATAGCTCTTCTCCGTTCAGTGGCCGCCACCAGCCGACGGGGCGGCCGTGGCTACGTTCATTGGATTTTCTCTCTCGCCGTCCGATCCCCCGCCGTTGACGGCGGTCTGCAGTCCGGACTGCGCGAACCAGAATTCACGCTTGGCATCGATCGCGGCGCGCAGCGAGGCGATGCGCTGGCGGGCCTCGGTCAGCAGGGCGAAGACGTCGACCTGCATGCTCGAGAAGCGGAGTTGCATTTCCTCCGTGATGATCTTGCGCAGCGGCAGGATCTCGCGCTGATAGTGATCAGCGATGTCATAGGTCGATCTGTAGACGCGGTAGGCGTCGCGCGCCTCCGAACGCACATTGGTGGCCTTCTCGGTCAGGCGGTTGAACGCCTGGTCGTAGGTCTCCGTGGCTTGTCTGACGCGCACCTCGCCGCCATCGAAGATCGGGATCTGGAACTGGACATCGAAGCCGCGTTCGCGGAAGGGCGGTGTCTCGGGATCGCGGGTACGCCGGTCGATGCCGGCGACCTCAAGCAGCGTGACGAAGCGCGTCGCCTCCGTGAGATCGAGCGACTTTGCCAGCGCCACCAGCTCCATGCGCGCGATCTGCAGATCGATGCGATGGCCGACGGCGTCGGCCTCGATGCTGGGAAGGGCCGAAGGCCGGCGCGGCAACGGCGGCAGCCGGTCGGGAATCTGAAATCCGAGATCGCCGTCCCAAAGGCCCATCAGGCGCGCGAGCCGTTCGCGCGCGCTGGACGCCTCCTGGCGCGCGGTCGCAAGCTCCGCGGTCGTTTCTGCATAAAACACCTGCTCGCGAGCCTGGTCGAGCTTGTTGAACGATCCGGTCTCTCCCAATTTCTTCGCAAGCTGCGCCGTCGCTTCCGCCGTCGACTTTGCGTCGGTGAGCAGGCCGACCATTTCGTTCGCGGCAACAGCACGGAAGTACGCACGCCGGACGTCGGCCGCGAGCCGCAGTGTTTCCAGCGCCGCCTTGAGCTGCGCCTGCCTAAAGCGGTCGCGCGCGATGTCCGAGCGGAACGGCAACGTCGCCAGCGCCAGGATATCGCCGACGATCTGTCGCTCGATCTCGCTCGCCCCATCGCCGGAAATGCGCGAGATCGAAAAGGTCGGATTCGGCGGCAAGCTTTCTTGGACGAGACCGGTTTCGGCCAACGCGAGTTCGTTGTAGGCCGCCTGCAGGCCCTTGTTGGTGAGCAACGCGACCTGCACGGCAGCGTCGGCGGTAAGCGTGCGTGACAGCAGCCGCTGGACGGCGCTGCCGGTCCGCGCGGCGTCCTCCGTCGAGCGCACGAAGGCGACGTCCTTCTTGATGGTCTGCCCGGTGATATCGGACACGACGGTCATGCCGCTGTCCGGCGAGAACGACGCGCAGCCCGATAGGCCGAGAGCCGAGACCAGCAACAGGGATCGGACGGGCCGGCGCTTTGCGGGATGGCTTCTCATCGCGCGCTCCTAGCGGTCCGATTTCGGTTTGACGCTGTCGTTACCCGAGCGCCAGGGCGCGGGCTCCGATGGACGCATGCTGGTATAGGGCGCTATCGTCGATCGGTAGCTGATGCCGGCGACTTTGGCCGCAGGGTTCGCAGGATCGGCGCCCGCCAGAGGAACGACCGCGGGCATGCAGGCCGAAAGCAGTCCGGCCGCGACCGCGAGCGCCACCAACGTCCGAATATTGCATTTGCAATGACGTCCGTATGCCGAACCAATGGCGGCAAACTTCGCCACAAACAGCGCTAACATGAAACATCCCCGATCTGTCGATGGACCACAGGCGCATGCGCGCTCTTCGCGCGCCGCGCCACGCAGCTCAGTCAGATCAGGCGATAGGGGGACGATAAAGAAGAGGGGGAGCTTTTCGCGTCAGGCGCCGATAGGTCTCGGAGGCGACCACGGATATCGGCTGCGACGGCTTCGTAATCGCCGGCAGATTGACCGGCATGGCTGACAGACACAGCATTGCACAGCACGGCCCCGGCGAAGTCTTGCCGTGCGAAGTCTTGCCGTGCGAAGTTTTTCCGTGCCAAGTCTTGCCGTCATGACGATGGTTGGCATCGCCTGCATTGGCCGCCTGATCCGCATGCATCCCGCTGTGATCGTGCACCGAACCATCCGTGTGCACGTGTGTCATACCCGCCGGGACGGCATGGAGTTCGTGGTCGAAGCAGGGCGCCGAGGCAGTTCCGAGCGCAAGCGCGGCGCCAGGCGCCAGGACGCAAAGCACGTAAACCGCGGCGGCAATCCACCCCGCCCTCACCCGTGCCAATCTGGTCAAACGCACGAACATGCGCCGGATTCGTCCCTTGCCGCCAATGCCTTTAACTAACTCGAAATCAGGGTTTCGCCAAGCGAAGATCGGCAATTGCGGAAGGTCGGCGATGAGGGCCCGATCCTTGGCAGCCCGGACCCCGCATCGACTGCGGTCCTCCGCGAGAATGCCTGAACCCTCACAACGTACGCGGATGGAAGCGAGGTGATCGGTGCCCCGGCAGCAATCGCCACGGCTCACACCTCATTCGGCAGGCTCCGGAATGCGCATCTCCTTGACCTCGTCACCTCCCGCCGTACCGGGAACTGGTGATCACCCCGATCGCGCGACGGCAAGCCAAAACCCTTGACCAGCCCGAAGATCGCCGGGATGACGATGAGCGTCAGCAGCGTCGAGGAGATTTAGTGCAATTTTCCTGATGATTGCCATCAACTCGGCGATCGATAGCGGCGTTATCGTGGTTCGCATTCCCAAAACGTCGTGCCCCTGAATGTGGCCACGTATCTTCGTTGTGTCGACCCAGACGATATTCGTCCAAAGTTTTCTCAACGCAAATGGCAGGCGACCCAGTGCCCATCGGCACTTTGCTTGAGCACCGGCGTCTCGCTGCTGCACAACGGAAATTGCGCGATGGGGCACCGGGTGTGAAAATGACAGCCGGCTGGCGGGTGAATTGGGCTCGGAACTTCGCCTGCCAGTCTGACGCGCTGCCGTTTTACTTTTGGATCCGGAATCGGGACCGCCGACAACAGCGCTTCGGTATAGGGGTGCAGCGGTGAGGTATAGAGCTCGCGGGCTGGTGCGGTCTCGACGATGCGCCCGAGATACATCACGGCAACGCGCTTGCTGATATGCTCGACGACCGACAGATCATGGGCAATGAACAGATATGCGATGCTGAATTTCTGCTGCAGATCCTCCAGCAGATTGATGACCTGGGCCTGGATCGACACGTCCAGTGCCGACACCGGCTCATCGCAGACAATCAGTTTCGGCTCGACGGCGAGCGCACGCGCGATACCGATGCGTTGGCGTTGACCGCCGGAGAATTCGTTCGGGTAACGTCCGATGTGATCCGCCCGCAGACCGACGGTCTCGAGCAAATTCACGACACGCTCCTCAAATTGGCGTCTGGTCTTCATCAACTTGTGAATGATCAGCGCTTCGCCGATGATCGCGCCGACGGTCATGCGCGGATTGAGCGATGCATAAGGGTCCTGGAAGATGATCTGGATGTCGCGACGCAGGATGCGGAGCTCGCCGGCATCCAGCGATCTGACATTCTTGCCTTCGAAGTGGATCTCGCCCCAGGTCGGTTCGATCAGGCGAAGCACGCAACGCCCAGTGGTCGACTTGCCACAGCCGGACTCACCGACCAACCCGAGGGTTTCGCCGGGGTCGATGTGAAAATCGACACCGTCCACCGCATGGACACTGCCGGCTTGACGGCCGAACAAGCCGCTCTTGAGTGGAAATTCCTTGGTCAGGTTCCAGACTCGCAGCAGCGGCTCGCTCATCGAACAACCGTCTCTTCCGCATGGATGCACGCGACCTTGTGACCCGCTTCGAGTTCGCGCATGGCCGGCTGTGCGCGCCTGCATTCCTCAGTCGCAAAGCCGCAGCGCGGTGCGAAGCGGCAGCCGGCCGGCGGGTCGATCAGCTTGGGTACGGCGCCGGCGATCGTCTGCAGGCGGGTCTTGCGGACGGCTGCCAGATCGAGGCGCGGGATCGAGCGGATCAAGCCTTGGGTATAGGGATGGCGAGGATTTGCAAACAACTGCTCGACGGAGGCTTCCTCCACGACCTTGCCCGCATACATCACCACGACGCGCTGCGCGACCTCGGCCACGACCCCCATGGCATGGGTGATCAACATGATCGACATGCCGAGACGGGACTTCATATCCTGAAGCAGATCCAGGATCTGCGCCTGAATCGTGACATCAAGCGCCGTCGTTGGTTCGTCGGCAATCAAGAGCTTCGGATGGCACGACAGCGCCATCGCGATCATCACGCGCTGGCGCATTCCTCCGGAAAACTGATGCGGATAGTCGTTGACGCGGCGCTTCGGATTGGGGATCTGAACCAGCGCCAGCATGTCGATGGCTCGCTCCAACACGGCGCGACGGTTCAAGCCTTCATGCAGCGCGATGACCTCGCCGATCTGATCGCCTATGGTATAGACGGGATTGAGCGAAGTCATCGGCTCCTGGAACACGATTGCGATTTCCTTGGCACGGATGCGATTCATCTCGTCCGCCGCGAGCGGAACGAGATCGCGGCCCTGCCACAAGATCTGCCCGCCGGCGATGCGTCCGGGCGGCATCGCGATGAGCTTCAGGACCGATAGCGCAGTGACTGTCTTGCCGCAGCCGGACTCGCCGACAACGCAAACCGTCTCGCCGCGTCCGACGGTGAGATCGACACCATCCACCGCATGCACGATGCCATCGTCGGTGGCGAAGTGAGTCTCGAGACCTCTGATGTCGAGCAGCGCGGCCTCGCCCGCGGGTTTCTCCTCGATATCCATCACAGGCGGCTCATCCAACATCTACATGACTTTCCTGGGATCAAGCGCGTCGCGCAATCCGTCGCCGATGAAATTGATGGCAAGCACCGTCAGGAAAATGGCGGCGCCGGCAAACAGCGCCCAGTGCGGTGCGATGTCCAGATAATCCTTGGCATCGAACAACAGACGGCCCCAGGTCGGAATATCAGGCGGAAAGCCGAGGCCCAGGAACGACAGCGTCGATTCCGCGATGATCGCCGCCGCGATGTCGATGGTGCCGGCCACGATGACCGGTCCCAGCGAATTTGGCAGGATATGCTTGATAACCAGACGCGGCGTCGTCGCGCCTAGCGCCCGCGCCGCTTCGACGAATTCCTTCTCGCGCAATGACAGGAACTGCGCCCGGACCAGGCGCGCGACCGGCATCCAGCGAAAGCCGCCAATCACCATGACGATCAGAATAAAAACACCGCCTTCCGGGCCAACCAAGCCTTTTAGGAAATCCCGAAACAGATAGATCACCAGCAACAACAGCGGCAATTGCGGCAACGCCAGAAACAGGTCGGTGATCCACATCAATACGGCGTCGACGCTGCCGCGGGAAATGCCTGCTATCGCGCCGATGAGAGTACCGGCGATCACGGCGACGGCCATGGCCGCGAAACCGACCGCGAGCGAAATACGTCCGCCGTACAGCATGCGCGCGAGCAGATCCTGACCGAGATCGTCAGTGCCGAACGGGTGCTCCCAGGTCGGCGTGCTGAGCCGCGCGGTAAAATCGATTTCGTTGATCGGTACGCGCCAGATGAAAGGCCCGAGCACGACGGCCGACGTCAGCAACACCAAGATCACCACGCTCGCAACAGCCATGCGGTGGCGGCGAAACTTTCGCCACGTCTCAAAGCCGGGCGAGACGCGGCGTGGGCGCCCCTCCAGAGGGACGGCAACGTCAACGGTAGGAGATGCGTGGGTCGAGCCAGCCATAGATGATGTCAGCCAACAGGTTGAAGACAACGACGAGACACGCGAACACGAACGTCACGGCCATGATGACAGGCGTGTCATTGGCGAGTATAGCTGTGATCAGCAATGAGCCGATGCCCGGGATGCGGAAGATCTGTTCGGTGACGATGGCGCCGCCGAACACGGCAGGCATTTGCAGCGCGACCAGCGTCACCACTGGAATCAAGGCATTGCGAACCACGTGCTTGACGATGACCTTGCCTTCGTCGAGGCCCTTCGAGCGCGCGGTCGTGACATAGTCGAGCCGGATGACATCAAGCACCGAAGAGCGCACATACCTTGTATAGGATGCCGCCTGGAACAGGCCGAGGACCGCGACCGGCATGATGGCTTGCTTGAAAATTTCCCAATACCAGTGCCATCCAGTGGCGGCGATATCGGCGCGATAGACGAAGGGCAGCCAGCCGAGATTGACGCTGAAGATCAGGATCAGCAGCAGGCCCGTGAAGAACGTCGGCAGCGAAAATCCGACAAAGGCAACCGTGTTGGCGATCTGGTCGAAAATCGAATAGGGCCGCATCGCAGCATAGACGCCGACCGGGAGCGCAATCGCCAATGCCAAAATCTGCGACGAGCCGACGACAAACAACGTGGTCGGGACACGCTGCAGGATCAACTGGTCTACGTTGATACGGCTTGCGAACGAAAAACCCCAGTCGCCTTGCAGCATCGCAACGAGCCAGCGCACGTAGCGAATGAGAATGGGATCATCGATCCCGAACTTCACGCGCAGCGCCGCGCGGACCTCGGGTGGAATATTGCTGTTGGCCGCGAGCTCGCCGAACGGATCTCCCGGCGCGAGCGCAAGCAGGACAAACAGAATGAGACTGATGCCAAGGAGACTGGGAACAGCGATGATCAAGCGCCTGAGAACGTATTTTCCCATCGATCGTCCGCCATCGCCCGTTCAGTTTTTACGCATCACAAGTGTTTACGCATCACAAGTCTTGCGTCTGATCTCACGCGTCCCGGTACCAGTTCGCGATCTGCCACAGGTCATTGTCCCAGCCGCTGAAATGCGTGGTCAGATTGCTGCTTACGGCCGTGACCTTCGGCCGGCGCACCACGGGCTGGATATAGTTGTCGCCGACGACCAGCTCGTTGAGCTTGATGTACATCGCCGCCCGCTTCACCGCATCGAGTTCTTGTTCGGCCTGATGGTAAATCTCGTCATATTCCTTGCTCTGCCAGCGGCTGACATTGCGCCCCTGCCACTTGTTATCCTTGTTCGCCACTTGCCATGAAACGTACTGATTCATGAACACCTGGGGATCCGGCTGGAACATCGTGGTATTGTACATCTGCGCGTCGCAATAGAAATGCGGATAGGTATCTGGGTTGGCCGTATCGGAGGAGAAAAACACCGATGCCACGACCGACTTCAGCTCGACATCGATGCCCGCCTTCTGGCACGCCTGCTTGACGATGGCTTGCGTCTTCTGCCGGGGCGCATTGATCGAGGTCTGGTACACGAATTTCAGCGACTTGCCGTCTTTGGCGCGAATGCCGTCCGGGCCCTTTTTCCAGCCGGCCGCCTCGAGAATCTGGTTGGCCTTTTCGATATTGAATTCGAATTTGGTATTTTTCGACCGCACGCGTTCCGGACTGTTCAGGAAGTTGGCGGTCGCGCTGCCGGTGCGGCCGTAGATGAATTTCTCGATCGAGCTGCGATCGATCAGCAGGCTGATGGCTTGACGCACCGCCGGGTCGCCGAACAGCGGGTGCTTGGTCTTGACACTCGCGCGTTCACCATCAACCTCCATCGCCGGATCCGTCACGTTGAGCATGATGAACTCAATGGCGCCCGTCTCGACGATGCTCACCTTGCCCTTGCCGGCGCTCTCAAGCTTGGTCAGGATTTCGTCTTCCACCTGCATGTTCCAGGCATAATCATATTCGCTGGTCTGCAGCACCGCGCGCGCGGCCGACACCGCGTCGCCGCCGCCCTTGATTTCCACCGTGTCGAAATGCGGCCGGTTGGGGACATGGTAGTCGGGATTGAGCTTGGCGCGGACGATATCGCCCGGCTTGAAATCGACGAACAAATAAGGACCGGTGCCCACCGGTTTCAGGTTGGCCGGCGCCTCGCGTGACTTGCCGCCGATGTAATCCGCAAACAAGTGCTTGGGGATCATCATGCCGTACTGGCCAACAAAGGCATCGGCCCAGAACGGGGTCGGTTTCGCAAAAATCGCGCGAATGGTGAAATCGTCGATCTTCTCGACCTTGACGTCCTTGTAGCTGCCGATCGAGACTGCTGCGGTCTCGGGCATTCGCGCATATTCCCAGTTGAAGACGACGTCGTCCGATGTGAACGGCGCCCCGTCATGCCATTTGACGCCCTGTTTCAACTTCCAGATGACCGATAGCCCGTCTTCGGTGAGACCACCGTTCTCTTTGCTCGGAATTTCGGCGGCCAGAACCGGGACGAGATTGCCTTCCCTGTCCCATCCCGCCAGCGGCTCGTAGAAAATCCGGCAGCCTTCCTGGTCCTTGGTTCCGATGGCGAAATGCGGGTTGAGCAGGGTCACGGCCTGCCAATAAAGCAGCTTCAGCGCGCCGCCACCACCGGCCTTGGTCGGCTTGTAGGGGATTGCAGCCTCGGCCATCGCAACCCCGGATTGGCTCAGCATCATGCCGGCCATCGGTGCAGTCAGACCGACCGCGATCATCCGCTGGACGAAGCCCCGCCGCGACAGTCGACCGGTCTTCACATCTGCAATCAGCTCTCGAAGTTCCGGCTCTTTCATCGGATCGGCTCCTCGCCGGTTGTGAATGCCTCGTTCAGCTCCCGACGCCCCCACGCAAGGGGTTTCGGCAGCTGGAAATCGATCAGGTCAGGGCCACCCCGTGAAAGCAGGATCCGGGCCAACGCCAAGTCACCCTCCGTCCTACCCCGCGACTGGCTGGCGCTGCCCGAACGCTGCGAACCCGTTTCTCCGGTCGGCCCTGAAGAAGCCATTTTTGACTGAAGACGCCATTTTGAGACCATGACGCAGCATGCAGGATCATGGACGTCAATATCAAGTCGCGACTGCAGCCAGCCCCGTCTCGATATGCGGCACGGCCGCGACCAGTTCGCGGGTGTAAGCGGTTTGCGGATTGTCGAACAATACCCGGCTTTCGCCCTGCTCGACGATGCGGCCATTTCGCAGCACGATGGTCTGATCGCACATCATGCGAACGACGTTCAGGTCGTGGCTGACAAAAAGGAAGGCTAGGTCATCCTCACGCCTCAGCCGATCTAGCAGTTGCAGCACGACCGCCTGCACCGAGACGTCCAGCGCCGCAGTCGGTTCATCCAGCACCAGAAGACGTGGCCGGCATGCGATGGCGCGGGCGATGCCGACACGGGCCTTCTGGCCGCCGGAGAGTTGATGCGGAAAGCGCGGCAGCAATTCGACCGGCAATCCCACACGCTGCGCGCACTCCTCGACGCGTTGTCGCAAAGCGTCGCCCTGGCGCATGCCGCCAAGCCGCATCAGCGGATGGGCGATGCAATCAAAGGCTGCAAAGCGCGGGTTGAGACTGTCGTTCGGGTCCTGAAAGACGATCTGGATGTCCTTGCGAAACGGTGACCGGTGAAAGTCGCGTGCCGCGATATGGCCGATCGACTGTCCCTCGAACACGATCTCGCCCTCGCTCGGGTCAATCAATCGGCAGATCATGCGCGATGTCGTGCTCTTGCCGGAGCCGGATTCACCAACCAGCCCGACGCTCTCGCCGGCGTTGATCATCATCGAAAAGTTCACGACCGCCGCGGAGCCTTGATCGAAACGCTTCACGAGCTTCTGCACCTCAAGCAGCGGCGGCGTCCCTGGCGCAGGCGGCGGCTTGGGCGCGACCTTCACCGCAACATACTGTCCCCTCTCCTCGTCCGGCACCAGGTCCGCGATGCGGGAGCTCGCCGTCGGCGAAGCGGCAACGAGACGCTTGGTATAGGCGTGCCGCGGCGCCCGGAAGAGAGTCTTAGACTCGGCCTCCTCGACCAGGCGGCCCTGCTCCATGACCACGACCCGGCGGCAATAGCGGGCGGCGAGACCGAGGTCATGGGTGATCAGGATCGTCGCCATGCCACGCTCGGTGGCAATCTCGGTCAAGAGATCCATCACGACCTTCTGCGTCGTGACATCAAGGCCGGTCGTCGGCTCGTCGGCGATCAGGAGCGCAGGGTTGCAGGAAATTGCCATCGCGATCATCACGCGCTGGCACATGCCGCCAGAGAGTTCATGCGGATAGGCAGCCAAGCGCTTTTCGGGATCGCGGATCTGCACGGCACGCAACAGTTGCAGCGCCTCGGCGCGCGCTTCGTGTCGCGAGATTCTCTTATGGGCCAGGATAGCGTCGGCGATCTGCTCGCCGATGGCGCGGATCGGATTGAGCGCCGCACGCGGATTCTGGAAAATCATCGCCATCATAGCGCCATGCAGGCTGCGGAAATCGCGCCCCGATGTCTTCGCGATGTCCTGCCCGCGAAACAGGATCCGGCCCGCCGTGATCCGCCCGGCGGCATCGAGCAGCCGCGTGATCGCAAAGCCCGTGACGGATTTCCCCGAGCCGCTCTCGCCGACAAGGCCGAGCATCTCGCCCGCATCGAGCGACAATGTGACGCCACGCACCGCCTCGACCAAGCCGCGTCGCGTCGAGAAGGTGACGTGCAGGTCTTTGACCTCCAGCAGCGGCTGGGTCATGTTCGCATACGTGGATCGAGAATGTCGCGTATCCCGTCGCCGAGCAGGTTGAAACAGAGCACCGCCAGCATCAGCGCCAGGCCTGGAAAGGCGACCAGCCACCACTTGCCGGTCGAAATGAAGCGCGCGCCCTCGGCGACCATGATGCCCCATTCCGGCGTCGGCGGCTTCACGCCGAGGCCGATAAAGGAAAGTCCGGCGGCATTGAGGATCGCCCAGCCGAGATTGAGCGACACCTGCACGGCCATGGCCGGCAGCACGTTCGGCAATAGGAAGCGCAACACGACCGAAAAGTGGCTGTCGCCACATGCGCGCGCCGCTTCGACCCAGCCGACATTGCGGCGAACGTTCACCTCCGCCCGCGCAAAGCGGATATAGAAGGGCAGATTGATGATGGCGGTTGCGACGACGATGTTCTCGACGCGGTTGCCGAGCGCCGCGACCATCGCCATGGCCAGCACAAACAGCGGAAAGGCCATCAGCACGTCGACGAAGCGGCCGACGACACGATCGAGCCGGCCTCCGGCATAACCGCAGACCGCGCCGATAACGGCGCCGATGGCAAAGGAGATTCCGACCGCCGAAACGGCGATGGCGAGGTCGAGCCGTGCCGCGACGACGAGGCGGCTGAACACGTCACGGCCGAGTTGATCCGTGCCGGCAATATGCGCCGCGTTTGGAGGCATCAGCGCTTGCGGCACATCGGAAGCGACCGGATCGTACGGCACCATGAAGGGTCCAACAAAGGCGATGAGCATAAACAAGAAGACGCCCGCAGCAGCGACACCAGTCAGCGGGTTGCCACGCAGTATCCAGCCGGCATGGCGAAGCGTCGCGCTGGTCATGAGATCGTCACCCTGGGATCGGCGATGCCATAGAGAATATCCACGACCAGATTGACGATCACGAACACGCTCGCCATCAGCAGCACAAAACCCTGCACCGGCGCATAGTCGGAAGTGAGCAGCGCATCGAGCGCATAGGAGGCGACACCCGGCCAGGAGAACACCTTCTCCACCAGAACGTTGGCGCCGAGCATGGTCGAGAACACGATGCCCGCGATGGTGATGACAGGAAGGATGGCATTGCGCAACGCATAGGTGACCACCACCCGCCACCAGGGAAGCCCGACGGAACGCGCGGTGCGCACGAAATCACTGCCAAGCGAAACCAGCATCGAGGCGCGCGTGATGCGCGCCAGCGGCGCCACCACGAACAGCGCCATGCTCAGCGCCGGCAGAATCAATTGCCTGAGGGCGGCCAACCATCCCTCGATGTCGCCGGCAAGCAGAAAATCGATCAGCAGGAAGCCGGTCCGCGATGGCGGCAGTGTCGCGAAGATATCGACCCGGCCGGTCGGATCGGGCGCCAGTCCGAGCAGGTAATAGAAGACGTAGATCAGCAACAGGCCCGACACGAACGTCGGCACGCAGACGCCGAGCGCGCAGAATAATCGCACGCCGTGGTCGATGACCGAGCCCGGCCTCAATGCCGCCAGCACGCCGAGCGGCACCGCAGACACCAGTGCGATCAGGAGCGCCGTGAAGGTGAGTTCGAGCGACGCCGGCAGCCGCTGGCGCAGATCGGTCGTGACCAACTGCCCGGTCATCATCGATCGACCGAGGTTGCCGCGGCCGACGTCGTAGAGATAAAGCATCAGCTGATCCGGCACCGGCTTGTTGAGGCCCATCTGTTTGCGGATGGCCTCGATCTCCTCCTTGCCGGCACTCGGCCCGGAGGCGAAGAACACCGCCGGATCGCCCGGTAGCACCCGCATCAGAAGGAAGGTGAAGACAAGCACGCCAAACAGGGCCGGAAGCGAGGACAGGAAGCGCTTTCCCGCCCGTATCATGGTTGCGCCAAAGGCCGCCATGATGCCGACCGATTACTTGCGGCTGAGGTCGCGATAATCGACCTGGCGGTGAAACTCGTAGGTGTAGCCTTCGACCGAGGGCACCATCACCGCGTCCTGGTTGGGCTGCCAGAGCGGGATCTGCGGCATCGCGCTGAAATGGATGGCGTTGAGCTTCTTGCCGTCTTCCTCGTACTTGGCCTTGTCGGGCTCGAAACGGGCCTCCTGTGCGATCGCGACCAGCTCTGGATTGTCGATCGAACTGTAGTTCCAGCGCTGATTGCCGGTGTAGAAATTGCGGTAGAAATAGTCGGTCGAGGGCAGCCAGGCGACGATACCCTCGGTGAAGAAGGGAAGCTTCTTCTCATTGATCTGCGTCGACATCTGCGCATCCGGCAGTTTCTGGATATCGACCTTGATGCCGATCTTGGCAAGCGATTCCTTGACCAGGGCGGCCATTGGTTCGGCGGTCGAAGCCTGGCCGACATTGAAGCTGAACGTGGTCGAGAAGCCGTCCGGGAGATTGGCCGCCCTCAGATAATCCTTGGCCTTCTCGAGGTCGAGTTTCACCGGCTGAGGAATCGGATAGGCGCCGCTCGACGGCTTGTCATCCGCCCAAGTCGCGCCGAACAGCGGCGCCCCACGGCCGAACAGAGCCGCCTTGAACATGTCGTCGTAGGGCAGCGCAAAGGCAACGGCGCGGCGCACGTTGATGTTGTCGAAGGGCGGGATCTGATTGTTCATCGCAACGAAGGTGACGGCATTGTATTGCGGCGTCGAGATCACCTTCAGCTTGCCCTTTCCCTCAAGCGACTGGACGTCACTCGCCTGCAGATCGATGACGAGATCGGCGTCGCCGCGCTCGACCAGGTTGGCGCGTGTCGCCGGCTCGGGCACCGACTGAACGATCACCCGCTTGAAGTACGCGGGCTTGCCGGCCGAGCCGCGATTCCAGGTCTCGTCGCGGGCGATGATCACCTGTTCGCCCGGCTTGAACGTTTCGAGCTTATAGGCGCCGCTGCCGGCCGCGTGCTCCTTCAGCCACGCCATCGCCCAGGGATCTTCCGCCGTCGCATGCTCCTTGGCGAGTTTGGAGTTGATGATGATCGGATAGACGGTGGCGAGATTTGGCAAGGCAAGCTTGTCCGGCTTCGGCAGCGTCACCTCGAAGGTCGAGGGATCGAGCACCTTGAACTGGTCGGCGCTCGTCATCGAACCGGTGAGGAGCTGCGCTTTGCCGAGGACCGGCGCGGTGACGGCGCGGTCCAGCGACCATTTCACATCGTCCGCGGTCACCGGCGAGCCGTCCTGGAACTTGGCGTCTTTGCGCAGGTGAAATGTGATCTTCAGCCCGTCCGAACTGACATCGTAAGAGTCCGCGAGCTCGCCCGTGATCTTGTCGAGATCGAACACCCATTTGCCGTTGAGCTGCTTGCGGCCGAAAGACACCAGCCGGTCATAGGTGCAGAGGCTCACCGCAAAGGATTCGCGGGTCGAACCCGGAATATTCGGATCGAGCGTATTGACGGATGCGCCGGTCACGTAGCGCAGCGTTTCCGAGCGCGTTTGCGCCTGCGCCGATCCGGCGGCGAGCAAAAGCGCGATAGAGGCAACCACTGAAAGCAGACGCCTGGTTCTTGTAACGCTCATCGGTCCTATTCCCCTGTTCCCAGACCTGTTTTCTGAGTCTATTTTCTGAGTCTATTTTCTGAGTGAGTGCCTCGAGCCTGAAGCAAGCGATATGCCAACCGGCATGTCCTTGATGAGCATCTGAGCGGGTCCGATCGACTACCTCATAACGAGGCATCACTCTTCGTCCAAGGCTAGCGTTTGCCGCCCAACGACCGCCTGCGGCACATCATACGCCCCAAACGACGCCCAGTGACGCTCGATGTCCGCGCGAAACAGTGCACGCGTCAACCCATGCACGAGCTTGGGCACAGCCGTGGTCATCGCATTGATCGAGGAGCCCGAGGGACCAAAGCTCATGGTGGAAGCGATGGCGAACACGTGAATGTCCGCAATCCACGGTGTTTTTCCTGGGATGCGCTCACTCAGCGCGTAGTCGTCGGCGAGATAGGGAAAGCGGCCGAGGCGTAGGCTGCGCTCGTCGATCGGCGGCTGGTAACGGTCGGCCCAGGTTGCGATGTTGGCGGCACAATTTCGCAATTCGCGCCGGCTGGTAAAGTTCACGTCGATGCCGGTGCCGCAGATGACGAAATCCGCCGCGAACCTGCCCCGCGGCGTCCGCAGTTCGACGCCACGCCCCATCTCTTCGGCGGCTTCGATCGGCGCAGCTTGGTGGAGGTGAAAATTGGCATGGCGGGCGCACCGATCGTAGGTCGCTTGCGGAAAACCTTCCCGCATGTCGAGAACGGCGCGCATGAAACGCCAGCGCCAGGCATCATCCAAATCGCAAAAATGCCGCAGGAAGCCGCGGAAGGTGAGCCAACGGTACGGCTGGATCACCTGGATCTCCGCACGGCGGCAAAAAAGATGCACCGCTGCCGCGCCGGCCTCCAGCGCCGCAGCCGCATTATCGAATGCGGAGGCGCCCGCGCCGATCACCGCGACCTGTTTGCCGCGAAGGCTATCGAAATCAATCGGCTGCGCCGTATGCACGCACAGCGATGACGGCAGATGACGCAGCGGCTCCGGAATCGTCCAGTCCCCCATGCCCTCCTGCCCCGTCGCCAGCACGATCTTGCGCGCATGAAGAATTTCCATGCCGGCGGCACTCTGCACCGTGGCGGCGAGCAGGCCTCCTGTCGCGGGTGCGATCTCAACGATCTCACAGCCATTGCGCACGGGCACATCCACGACGCGCCTGTACCAGAGCAGATACTCGGCCCAAAGCTCGCGCGGAATCAGGTCGAGATTGCGCCAATGGTCCTCTCCGAACCGCGCCTCGTGCCAGGACTGGTAGGTGAGGCTGGGGATATCGAGATCGGGGCCGGTGTAAAATTTCGGGCTGCGCAGCGTATGCATGCGGGCATAGGTGAGCCATGGCCCTTCACGCCCCTCCTCGGATTTGTCCAGCACCAGGATGTTGGTCACCTGCGAGCGCATCAGCCCAAACGCGGTAGCGATGCCCGATTGGCCGGCGCCGACCACCAGCACATCGATGGCCGGCCTGCCGTCGGGTCCGACCTTAGGCTCAAGCCAGGCTGCATGCGGATGCGCGATCCTGGCGAGATCCGCGTGAACCTGGGCTTCGAGTGCGATAAGAGCGCTGCTCATGCCGCGAGCCAACCGCCATCCACCACCATCACCGTGCCCGTCGTGAAGGACGACGCGTCGCTGGCCAGATGAAGCGCGGCTTCGGCGACCTCCTCCGCCCGGCCAAATCGCCGCATGGCGTGGCGATTGCGCGACGCTTCGCGCACCGGATCGGGATCAGCGTGACGGGCGAAGCTGCGCGCCAGCATCGGCGTGTCGATGGCGCCGGGCGCGATGGCATTGACGCGGATTCCATCGGTTGCGAAATCGAGCGCCATGGTCCGTGTCAAGCTTATGATCGCTCCCTTGGCCGCGATATAGGCGCTGTTGTTCCTGCCGCCGGCCACTGCAAGTTGCGAGGCAAGCGTGATGATCGAGCCAGAGCTCTGCCGTTGCATCTCGGGCACCGCGGCGCGCGACCAGAGCCAGGTGCCGCCGACATTGGTGCGAAACACCGCGTCCCAATCGGCGGGATCGGTCGAGAGCACCGTGCCGCCGCAGGAAAAGCCGGCCGCGGTCATCAGCACATCGAGCCGGCCGCGCCGCGCCACGATCTCGCCAATCGCGGTCTGTGCGAAATCGAGATCGCCGACATCGCCGACATGCACCGATGCCTCGCCCTTCGCGCGCTCGATCGCCGCCAGCGTCTCCTGCAATCCGGCGTGATCACGATCGACCAGCGCTACACATGCGCCCTCTTTTGCAAACAGCACCGCGCTGGCACGGCCGATGCCGGAGCCAGCCCCCGTGACGATCGCAATCCGCCCTCGCAGCCCCATGTCAGGTGTCCCCTCGATGCTCTGTCCACCAACGACTCAAATCGGCGGCGGACTCAGCGCAGCCGAACCGCGCGCGCCAGCCGAACTCTTGCGCCAGCCGTGCGACCGAAAGCGGCGCACGCCGGGGCCCATGCAGCTTTACAAAGGTCTTTTCTCCGGGTGCCGCCAATCGGCACTGCAGGCCGGGATACAAGGCCGCAAACGCCTCACCCCATTGCAGCGCGGACCATTCCATCCCGCTTGAGATGTTATAGAGCCGATGTTGCGGTTGCTCCGCTTCGAGCAGCACTGCCAAGGCTTCGGCTACGTCAGTAGCATAGACCCAGTCCTTGACGCCTGGCTCGGGCAAGATCGCCGGCTTGCCGCGATTGAACTCGGCGAGAATCTGGAACTGCATGCTCGGTGTATCGCGCACCTTGCCGATCCGTTCCCAAGGGCCAAACACAGCACTCAGCCGCACGCTCAGGAACTCGCGCTCCCAGAGCTCGGCATGCCGCGCCACGCTGCGTTCCGACGTGAATTTGCTCAGCGCATAAAACGAAACCGGGTCGCAGGGAGTTTCTTCATCGAGTATCCGGTAGCGCTGACCTGCGGCGCCGTAGGCTGCCGCGGAAGAGAGATTGATAACCCGGCGAACGCGATGGCGGATCGCTGCGCTCAGGATCGGGATTTGAGCCAGTACGTTGATCTGGAGGATGCTCTCGGTAGCAGTCCTCTCCAGATGCTCGCCAGCAGTAATCGCGGCACCAAGGACGATCGCATCGCAGCCACTGGCGACAAGGGCTCCGATCCTTTCCGTGTCCAGGATCTCGGCCCGAACAAGCCTGAGCCTTTCCCCATGATCGGCCAGGGATCGCTGCGCCGTCTCCGGCAGTTGCTTGCGATCGTACAGCGTCACGTAATGGCCGCGCGCCAGCAAGGTGCCCGCCAGATTCAAGCCGACAAAACCGGTCCCGCCAAAGATAACGACCCTCATCGCGGTAGGGCCATGGTTACAATAGCCTGGCGCCGAAATTCTGCTCCGGATCCATATCCGATACCAGACGCCCGGTCGGTTTCGCCGCCTCGCCTCCCGTGCGTGCGAGGAAGCGGCCGGAGCCTGCTTCGACCGAACGTTTTCCGTCCGCCACGATGACGCGCCCGCGTGAGAGCACGCTGACCGGCCAGCCGCGCAGTTTGCGGCCGGCAAAGGGCGTGTAACCGGTGAAGTCGTGCATCATGGCGTCGCTCAGCGTAACCTCGCGCTGCGGATCCCAGATCGCGATATCCGCATCGGCGCCGACGGCAATCGAGCCCTTGCGCGGATGCAGATTGTAGATCTTGGCCGGCGCCGTCGCGGTCAGTTCGACGAACTTTTCGAGCCCGAGGCGGCCCTTCGACACCATCGCATCGAACAACAGCGGCAAACGCACTTCCAGGCCCGGCAATCCGTTCGCGATCTGCTTGAAATTAGGATTGGGTCCAGCACGCAATTTACCGGTTTCATCGAAGCGATAGGGCGCGTGGTCGGAGGAGACGGTCTGAAGATCGCCAAGCGCAAGCGCCTGCCACAGCGCCTCCTGGTCGGAGGCGCGGCGCGGCGGCGGGCTGCACATCCATTTGGCACCCTCCACGCCCGGTCTGTCGAGATCGTCGGCCGTGAGAAACAGATATTGCGGGCAAGTCTCCGCGAAAACCTTCAAGCCCTGCCCGCGCGCGTCGCGGATCGCCCTGGCGCCTTCCGCCGTCGACACGTGAAAGATCATGATCGGCTGATCGATCAGCGCGGCCATGCCGATCAGCCTGTTGAAGGCTTCCGCCTCCGAAATACGCGCGTGGCTGATGACGTGATATTTGGGCGCCGTATAGCCGCGCGCAAGCAGCCTTTTCACCATCCAGGAGATGATCCCGTGGTTCTCGGCATGGGCGCAGAGCATTGCGCCACCGTCGCGCGCCGCAAGCAGAATGTCGAGAAGCGGCTCGTCGTCGATTTTCAGCAGATCATAGGTCATGAAGATCTTGATCGAGCCATGACCCTGCTTGATCAGTGCCGGCAGATCCCTCTCCAACGTGTCCTTGGTCGGGTCGGCGATGATCATGTGAAAGGCATAGTCGATGACGGCGCCGCGTCTGGCGAGCGCATGATAATCCTCGAGCACCTGCGGCAGTTTCATGCCGACATGCTGGGCCGCGAACGGGATCACGGTGGTGGTGCCGCCGAAAGCTGCCGAGACGGTCGCGCTCTCGAACGTATCGGCGTTGACGATGCCGGCGGCCGAAAGTTGCTCGATATGAGCGTGGCTGTCGACGCCGCCCGGCAGAACCAGCTTGCCGCGCGCGTCGATCTCGCGACGCGCTCCCGGCAGCCCGCGGCCGATGGCTGCGATCGTCTCACCGGAAATGGCGACATCGGCCTCGAACACGTCGCTCGCGGTCGCGACGCGTCCGCCGCGAATGAGGAGGTCGTAGGCGGGCTCGGTCATGGCAAACTCCCAAATCTTCACGCTCAAGTCTTGCGTTCACCGGATGGAAGCACAGATCGTGCCGCCCTGCTCCCTTGCGTTTAGGGAATAGACAGCGGATCATGCCGCGCTCGATGGCATGGTCATTGCTTCTATCTCGTATCTCGTATCTCGGCTTCTGCTGATGCGTCATCCCGCAAGAAAGAAACAGGTAAAAACACGATGTCTCGCCCGCGCATTCTCGTCATCAATCCCAATTCCAACCGCCTCGTGACGCAAGGGCTAGAGGACGCCTTGAAGCCGCTATGCTTTGATGGTGGACCGGAGATTGCCTGCGAGACGCTGGCCGAAGGACCTTATGGGATCGAGAGTCAGGCCGATGCCGACAGCGTAACGATGCCGCTACGGCGCCTTGTCGAGAGTGATAACCGCTCTGCGGCCTTTGTCATTGCCTGCTATAGCGATCCGGGTCTGCATGTCTGCCGCGAAGGAACGGATCGTCCGGTTTTCGGCATCGCCGAATGCGGCGTGCTCACGGCGCTGGCGCGCGCGGAGACTTTCGGCGTCATTGCGATCGCGCAGCGCTCTGTACGCCGCCATATCCGCTATCTCAGGCAGATGGAACTTATGGAACGGCTGGCCGGAGAACGCCCGCTCAACATGAGCGTGGCGGAGACCGCCTCGGGCGAAGGAACGCTGGCGAAAATGATCGAAGTCGGCCGCGCTCTTAAGGAGGAAGACGGAGCCGACGCCATCGTGATGGGCTGTGCCGGCATGGCGCGTCATCGCAAATCGCTGGAGCAAACGCTCGGGATTCCCGTGATCGATCCGACGCAGGCGGCCGTGACCATGGCGCTGGGCACGGTGCAATTCTCTCATCACTGACGTTCGCTGAGCGGCTTGTCCGCACGGTCAACGCCGTCTAGGTTTCGGGCGGCGGCACCGCGCCGGTGCGGCTGGTGATCAGGCCATAATGCTCAATGCGGCGGTGGCGCGCGAAGTCGAAGATCGTTTTCTTGCCGAAGACGGTCGTGTCGAGATCGCAAGGGTGAATCAGAAGCTCGTCGTCTTCGGTCTTGGCCTCGGCGACGATCTCGCCGTTGGGATCGACGATCAGGCTGCCGCCGATCAGCGGAAAACCGTCCTCGACGCCGGCCTTCGCGACGGCCACGACCCATGTCGCGTTCTGGTAGGCGCCGGCCTGCACGGACAGGCGGTTATGGAACAACCGCTTCTCGGGTCCCTCCTCGCTCTTCAGGGCATTGACCGAAGGCGTGTTGTAGCCGATCAGCACCATCTCGACGCCCTGCAGGCCCATGACGCGATAAGTCTCCGGCCAGCGCCGGTCGTTGCACACCGCCATGCCGAAGATACCGCCCAGCGCCCGCCAGACATTGAAACCGAGATCGCCGGGCTCGAAGTAGCGCTTCTCCAGATGCTGGAAGGCGCGCTCCGTATCGAACTCCGAATGGCCCGGCAGATGAACCTTGCGGTATTTGCCGACGATCCCGGCGGATTTATCGGTGAGGATGCAGGTGTTGAAATGATGCCCGTCCGGCGTCAATTCGGCATAGCCGAAACTCATGGCCATCTGGTGTCGCGCGGCGCGCTCGAACAGAGGCTTGGTCGCCGCGTTCGGCATTTCCCGTTCAAACCAGCCATCGACGTCGGCCTGATCCTCCATGTACCAGCGCGGAAAGAATGTGGTGAGGGCCAGCTCCGGATAGACGATCAGATCGGCGCTCCCGGCCTTGGCTTCATCCATCAGCGCGATCATGCGCTTGACGACGGCCTCGCGGCTGTCCGCTTTCTGGATCGGGCCCATCTGGGCGGCGGCGACATTGACGACGCGCATGGATTACTTCCTGGGTACAGTTATTTGCGGCTGTATGAGACGGGGTCGTTGAGCATGTTGCGTCCTTCGGAGGACGTTCTGGCTCGATCGGAGTCCAGCAATTAAAGTTCCGGCCCGCTCGGAGTCAATTCCGAACAGTGTCCGGGGACAGCCGGCCCTCAACCAGGAAGCGTCCGGCAGGCATTTCAATCATCCGATGTTAAACATCGGATGATTGCCGGTCGACGGCGCCTGTGTTAGAGCTTGCCTCAACGGCAAAGTGGACGAACACAGTCGTTTGTCGGCGAACAACTACCGCGCCCTGTTCAGCGCGGAAGATCGGCTTCCGCGCCTCGGCATTTTGCAATCAACCTTCGATGTCAACGCGCATATCGAACCAAGACATGTTTTGAAGGTCATGAAGGATCATCCCGAGCTGTTCTCCGATCTGTCGCCGATTCCGGAATCGGCTGCGATCGGTCCGGGTTACGCGCTTGCTACCATCAGTCGCACCGATGACATAATGCACGGCAGAAGCAGCCGCGCATTGCCGGACAAGATGAAGGCCTGTTATCGGCCGGGCCGTGGCGCACCGGCTCAATTTGAATCCAGTTGTCAATTCGCCAGCCAATTGCGTGAAGCCGTCAAGCTTCCTGCGATGCCTGTGCCGGCCCTCCCGCTTGCGTTGCGCGGCGACGTCGGCGATCTTCAGGATTTCAGAAACACCGATCGTGGAGATCCGCTGCGCAGCGTGAAATACGCCTGCAGCAGGCGGCTGGCCGGGACGAGCCACGACGTTCATGATCGCGCTCACGAGACTTCGAAGGTTACGCCCTGCGCGAGCGGCAACTCGCGGCCGTAATTGACGGTGTTCGTTGCACGCCGCATATAGCCCTTCCACGCGTCCGAACCCGCTTCCCTGCCGACGCCGCTCTCCTTCTCACCGCCGAATGCGCCACCGATTTCGGCGCCCGAAGGGCCGATATTGACGTTCGCTATGCCGCAATCCGAACCTTGATCGGACAGAAAGAATTCCGCTTCCCGCATGTCAGTCGTGAAGATCGACGATGTGAGACCTTGCGCGGCGGCGTTCTGCAACTGCAGCGCTTCCTCCAGCGTCTTGTATTTCACGACGTAGAGGATAGGCGCGAAGGTTTCGCGCAGCATCGGACCGGCCTGTTCGGGCATTTCGACGATAGCCGGCTTGACGTAGTAGGCGTCTGGATATTCGGCAGCCATGACGCGTTCGCCGCCGACGACCGACGCACCGAGCGCCCCGACCTCTTCCAGCGCCTGCCGCAGGCTGTCGAACGCGCGCTTGTCGATCAACGGACCGACCAGCGTCTTCGGGTCGCGCGGATCGCCGACCCGCACCGACGCATAGGCGGCCGTCAGCCGCGGCACGAATTTGTCGTAAACGGTCTCGTGCACGAACAGACGGCGCAGCGTGGTACAGCGCTGGCCCGCCGTGCCCATGGCGGAGAATGCAACCGCGCGCAAGGCCAGATCGAGATCGGCAGACGCGCACACGATGGACGCGTTGTTGCCCCCCAATTCGAGAATCATTCGCGCGAAACGCTGCGCGAGACGCGGACCGACCTTCTTGCCCATCGCGGTTGATCCGGTCGCGGAGACGAGCGGCACGCGCGGGTCGTCGACCAGCAACTCGCCGAGGTCGGCGCCGCCGATGAGCAAGCTCGACAGGCCGCCCGGTACCTTGCCGAACTTCCTTGCCGCGCGCTCGAAAATCGCCTGTGACGCGAGCGCCGTCAGCGGCGCCTTTTCCGACGGCTTCCAGACACAAGCATTGCCGCAGACAAGAGCGATGGCGGAATTCCATGACCACACGGCGGCAGGAAAATTGAAGGCGGAGATGATTCCGGTGACGCCGAGCGGATGCCACGTCTCCATCATGCGGTGATTGATGCGTTCCGAGGCCAGTGTCACACCGTAGAGCTGGCGCGACAGGCCGACCGCAAAATCGGCGATGTCGATCATCTCCTGGACTTCGCCTAGCGCCTCCGACCAGATCTTGCCGACTTCAAAGGTGATGATCTGGGCAAGTTCGTCTTTCGAGGCGCGAAGCTCTTGCGCGAACAGGCGGATCAGCTCGCCGCGCTGCGGCGCGGGAACTCGTCGCCAGGTGAAAAATGCCTCCGCCGCCGTGCCGATGACGGCCTTGGCGTCGTCCGCGCTCGTCTCGACGCATTGTACGATGATCTCTCCGGTGACCGGAGAGCGCACGGCCAACGTGCCGGCGGTGAAGGCGCTCGTCGGAATGCCCAGTTTCTCGAGCACCGAAGCGACGTTCTCGGCCAGACTGCCGGGACGAGCATGGACGTTCATGATGACCTCCTAGCGAGGCTTCGCCTCAGACCGACGAGGCGTGTGGCAGTTGTGGCTCCGATCGCCGGTTCATTGCGAGCTCTGGTAAGACCAGTCTCAAGGACCGATGATCGGCCTAAACGCCTGCTAGAGGCAAAACCTGCACGACCGGAGCCGGGGAGATGATAGCATAGAGCGTTGCGGAGATCATCAGCCGTCATGTGAAGCTCACGGTCGAGGGGATTGATCGCATGTACCTCAACGTCTTTGTGCCGGGGCTACGGTACGAACGGGGGATTGTCGGGTTTTGCGGCTTCAGTCCTGATCTCTACAAAACCGACGGCCGTGAATTTTGAGTGCATTGTTGACGAGACTGATCAGGATTTGACGCGATCTCAACGGATCGGCACTCACATGGGCCGGCAAGTTCTCGTCGATACAGGCGCGCAGGACGAAATTCTTCTGTTTCGCCTCGAAAAGATGCACGATCTGGTCGAGCGTCGAATGCAGCCCCACACTTTTCGTTTCGATCCGCAGTTGCCCGTGCTTGATGCACGAGACGTCGAGCATATCGTCGAGCAATTTTGGCGAGCGCGCGCGCCGAGG
>WNGJ01001044.1_pt1 | contig 54947 bp, 48 predicted proteins | sample 5400611 | NCBI WGS metagenome assembly WNGJ01 (sample SAMN13153375, study PRJNA577476) | soil metagenome | isolation source: 40 cm soil or saprolite under Garry oak tree replicate 1 | place: USA:California | collected 2016-06-15 | reverse complement strand
ACCACCACGGACCATCGCGAGAGTCTCCGCGTCAGAGTCATCGTCGTCTCCACATCCAGAGGGCGACTCGGTCGGGCCGGTTGGCCGGACCATAGCCCTGCTGGGGAGTCGAGTCAATGACCGGGAGCCGGACTCACTGCTCTGCGCGTCGGATCTCGAAGAACGTCTTGGCGTAGATCACTTCGCTCCTCCACCGCGCGCGTCAGGCGCGGCCCCAGAGCTGCCGGGTGGCGAGTCGGGCGCCCTCGGCCATCGCGGCGAACTTCAGCCACGCCACGCTCGCATGGGTGTCGTTGAACCGCGCCGCGGAGGCGGCAAATCCACAATCGGCGCCGGCGATCACGTTCTCACGCCCGACGATTCTCGCGTACCGGACGATCCGCTCGGCGATCAGCGCGGGGTGCTCGCTCAGGTTGGTCGTGTGGCTGATGACGCCGGGAATGAGGATCTTGCCGTCGGCCGGCCGGAACTCCTCGAAGACGTGGTACTCGTGCTCGTGCCGCGGGTTGGCCGCCTCGAAGGAATAGGCGCCCGTGTTGATCCGGTAGATGATGTCGACGATGTCCTTCAATTCCATGTCGTAGATCCGCGGGCCGACGTCGATGCTGTAGCAGGTGTGGAAGCGAACCTTCTCGGGCGGAATGTCGCGCAGCGAGTAGTTGATCGCCTCCACGCGCCGAGCGGCCCACTTCCGGCAGTCCGCGATGCTGAGGTCGGGGTTCATCATGTACTGGGTGACGAGGCGCGGGTCGTCGATCTGCAGCACGAAGCCTGCGTCGACGATGGCCCGGTACTCTTCGCGAAGCGCGTCGGCAAGGGCCTGCTCGTACTCTTCCTCGGTTCGGTAGTGCTCGTTCTTGAGGGTGGCGAAGATGTAGGAGGGCGCGATGGCCGGCATGAACACTTCTTCGTGGGGCAAGCCCTTCAGCGCGGTCTTGATGCGCTCGATGTCAGCCTGAACCGCCGCGTGTCCCTTGTAGCGGACGGGTCCGACGCAGACGTCGACGCCGAACTGGCGGCCGCCCCCGCGGCCGCCCGCCCACTCCGCGATCCGCTCGGACCACGCATAGTAGTCGGGGAACGCCCGATAGTCCCGGCTCGCGTTCCGCGGGTTACCTTCCAGTCCCGCCGGAGCCGGCTTGCGGGCGAAACCGTCGAAGCGCTCGACGATGTAGCCGAAGAAGCTCGCCTTGCCCTGCTCCCCGTCGGTGACGATGTCGACGCCCGCCTCGACCTGTTTGCGAACGACGTCCGTCACGGCGTCGCGGACCAGCTTTGTGTAAGTCTCCCGGTCGTACGGCTGGCCGCGTTCCATCGATCGAAGGATCGGGATGAGGGCCTCCGGCCGCGCCAGGCTGCCGACGTGAGTGCTCATGATCCTCCGTACTGCGCTTCATCGCTCCCTCCTCAGAAAATATCGAACTTCGACTCGCGCCGGTTCGGCGTCTGGTTCACCCCGGCGTTTGCGCGCGGGCTCGAGCTCTGGTTTGCGTCGAGGTCCACGCGCTCGATACGTGGACTGCAGAGGGTGACCACCACCGGCGCGGGCTCGGCGGCGAAATGCCGGCTCGCGTCCCGCCGCTGGAAGAGTGCCGTGCCGCCCACCCCGACCTCCCCGGGGCCCGGCGGGACCCACCCGTCGCCGAGGAAGAATGGAAGGTGCGCGAGCAGTCGATCGGGGAGCGGGCGTCGAAGCATCTGGCGCTTGTCTATCAGGCAAGTCGCCGAGACGTCAAGCGCTGAAGACACGACGAGCGTCGAGAAGGCTCGACGCTCGTGCGTGCTCGGGTCGGAGGGCTACTTCTTGTCCTTGATCGCCGCTTTGACCTTGGCCGCGATGTCAGGTGGAATCGACGTCATCTTGTGGGCCGTCTTGGCGTGCTCCGCGCCTTTGGCCATCACCTCGGCCTCGTCCTTGCCTTCGATCACCGCATTACAGCCAGGCATCAAGTCACCGCACCGAAGCACCTTTGCCATCTCGAACTCCTTTCTCCCGTGCCGCCTCATGGCGGCTCAGCATACCGGCAACGTCGCCACGGTCGCTTCGCGTGACGACGCCGACAAGACGAGTGTCCGCGTCGCCCTCCGCGCCGTCAAGCTGAAGACTTTGCCGCCACGGCTCACGGCCAGAGCAGTCGCCGGAGCGCTCCGGGCGTGAGAGGCATTCTCTCGACTCTGACTCGCGACCCGGTCAGCGCGTCCTCGACCGCCGACGCGATGACCGCCGCGACCGGAAGCGAGCCGGATTCGCCGACCCCCTTGACGCCGAGAGGGTTCAGGGGCGACGGCGTCTCGAGGTGGTCGATCTCGAGCGGCGGGATATCGTCGCTTCGCGGCAGCGCGTAGTCCATGAAGGTGGCGCTGAGCGGCTGGCCGGCGGCGTCGTACTGGATCTCCTCGAACAGCGCGCTCCCGATGCCGAGCGCGACCGCGCCGTGGATCTGACCCTCCACGATGGTGGGGTTGATCAACCGGCCGCTGTCGTGGCTCACCCAGTAGCCGAGCACGCGCACGCGCGGCGCTTCTCGATCGACCTCGACCAGCGCGACGTGGGCGCCGCTCGAGTAGGCGATGTCCGGCGGCTGAAAGAAGTGCGTCGCCTCGAGCCCTGGCGCGACCCCTTGCGCCGCCGAGGCCATCGCCGCCACCGACGCGAGGCGTCCGAGCTCGATCCGGCGCTCGGGGCGGGCGCGCTCGGCGAACATCTTGCCGTGCTGCTGGATCTCGTCCTCCGCGACGCTGAGCGCCTGCGCGGCAAGACGCACCGCCTTCGCGTGCAGCTCGCGCGCTGCCAGCGCAACGGCGCTGCCGCCCACGACCGCCGCGCGGCTGGCGAACGTGCCGATGCCCTGGCTGATCCCCAGGGTGTCACCGCCGACCACCGAGACATCCTCGGGCGTGACGCCGAGCTCGCCCGCGGCGACCTGGGCGAGCGTCGTCTCCAGCCCCTGCCCTTGTGAGGGCACGCCGGTGAAGACGGTGATACGACCGGCCGCGTCGGCGCGAACGGTCGCGCCCTCGAAAGGGCCCACGCCGGTCAACTCGACGTAGCACGCGACGCCGAGGCCGAGCAGCCGACCGTCCTCGCGGGCGCGCAGGCACTCTTTCGAGAGGCGCGCGTAGTCCGCCATCTCGAGCGCGTGGCGGAGCACGGCCGGATAGTCGCCGCTGTCGTAGACGACGTTGCCGGAGCCGCGATAGTTCGGCAGGCCGACGTCGTGCGGCATGTCGGACGGCTGCACGAGGTTGGTGAAGCGCACGGCCGCGCGATCGCGACCAGTCTCGCGGGCGATCAAGTCCATGACCCGCTCGATGACGAATACGGCCTGCGGCTGGCCGGCGCCGCGGTACGGCGTCACCGGCACGCGATTGGTGTAGACGCTGTCGAAGGTGACGTCCATGGCGGCGATCCGGTACGGACCAGCCAGCATCGAGGCGCTCAGGAGCGGCACCACCAGACCGCGTGGCGTGTAGGCGCCGGTGTCGTGCAGGAAGCGGTCACGCAGCGCGAGCAGGCGGCCCTCATCGTCGAAGCCGACCTCCACCGTGTGGACCTGGGTGCGCTCCTGCGTGGCCGTCAGCATGTGCTCGAGGCGATCCTCGAGCCACCGCACCGGGCGGCCGAGACGTAGCGCCAGCAACGGGATCAGCACGTCTTCGGGATAGACGATCAGCTTGGCGCCGAAGCCGCCGCCGACGTCGGGCGCCAGCACGCGCACGCGATGCGGCTCGAGCGCGAGCAGATCGCAGATGAACTGGCGCACCTGGTGGGGGACCTGGGACGACGCCCACACCGTCAGGAGCCCTGCCATCGCGTTGTACTCGGCGACGAGCCCTCGCGTCTCCATCGGCTGGCCGCCGGCGCGGCCGATGCTCAAGGTCAGGCTCGCCCGGCGCGGCGCAGCCTTCAGCGCGGCCGTGACGTCGCCGCGCGAGAGGCTCACGCGGCCCGCGAGGTTGTCCGGGATGTCGTCGTGCACGCGCGCCGCCCCCGGGGCCGTCGGCTCCTGCACCGAAGGCAGCGGCTCCCAGGCGACGTCGATCAGCGCGCGCGCATCCTCCGCGGCGTCGCGGCTCTCCGCTACCACGACCGCGACAGCTTCGCCGACGAAGCGCGCGCGGTCACCGGCGAGGAGAGAGAGGTTCTTGCCCGAGAGCGCCGCGTGAGGTGGCACGATCGGTAGTGGGCGCGCGGCGTCGTTCAGATCGGCGAACGTCACCACGCCCACCACGCCGAGAGCCTTCGACGCGCGTTGGGCGTCGATCGCGCCGATGCGGGCATGGGCGTGTGGGCTACGGAGGATGGCGGCGTGGAGCATGCCCGGCAGCGCGATGTCGCCGACGTAGCGCCCCCGGCCCTGTACGAGACGCGGATCCTCCTTGCGGAGGAGCCGGTCGCCGATGAACTTCACCGGGTCGCTAGACCTTGCCCAGGCGCGGATGGTCGAACATCGGAATGCTGACGCCCCACGGCGCCATCCGAGTGCGGATCTTCTTCAAGAAGTCGGGAAAGACCCGCATCTCGTCCTCGGGCGTGTTGCCCCCCAGGCCCGCCTCGCACGAGATGCGATCGGCGTCGATCTCGGCCGGCGTGGCGCTGCCGCCCTCGATCGCCAGCCAGAGGTTGCGGTAGCCGCGGAACTCGACGTTCTCGATCATCGTGATGACGGCGGCCTCGATGTTGCGCACGGTCTCGGGTGTGAACGACGGCGCCCACGCGTCCAGGCACTGCCAGCCGAACGCGATGTGGCGTACCTCGTCGCGCAGGATCAGCTCCATCAGCCGGCGTACGGCCGGGTTGGTCGCCTTGTGCACGGTGGCCTTGAAGACATCGATGAGGATCTCTTCCGCCGCGCAGACGAGGCTCGCGAAGATGCCTTCGAGCGAGGTCTCGGGATCGAACGCCATGCGGCGGACACCGTGCGTGCCGACGGCGCCGGCCGTCGGCGGATTCTGCGGCTGGGGAAAGTAGCGCCCGAGACGCTCGGCCATGAGCCAGGAGGCCTCGGCGTGGCGGCCTTCCTCCATCGTGCGCATCGTGAAGAAGAATTGAAGATCCGGCAGCTGGCGCTCGAGGCAGAAGCGCAGGAGCAGCGCCGGGCTCTCGGAGATCGCGCCGTATTCGCCCCACGTCCGCCGGCTCCAGTACATCTGGGCGGCCAGCAGCTGCTCGGCACTGTAGCGCTCGGCGTGCAGCTCTTCCCAGGGGATGTCGGTCTGCGGATCCCACTCGAGTGTCTTCGCGCGCCGCCACAGCTCCCATACGTCGGGCATCGCCGAGGAGAGCGGCAGCGGATAGCGCTGCTCGAGGACGTAGGCTCCGGCGCGCTCCTTGTCGATCAGCATGACGAGTCTCCCCTCTATACGGTGCCGAGCTCGGCGTGCTCGACGCGTGGCAGGTCGAGCTTCCACGCCGCGAGCCGCTCGCGCACCTGCGTGATCGTGGCGCGCAGGACTCCCCGCTCCTGCGCGGGAGTCGAAGCGCCGAGCCCGTGACGCGCCGTCTCCGCCTCGGCGGCCAGCCACGGCTCGCGGCTCTTCTCGGGCAGCAGCCACGCGTTGCGGTAGCCGGCGAGGATGACGTTGCTGAGCATATCGCTCACGGCAGCGATCACCGCGGCGCGTCTCTGCGCGTCGAGCGTCGGCACGCGGCTGCCCAGGAACGCCCACGCGAAGGCCACGTGGCGCGCGCGATCGCCGGCGATGAGGCGGAGCGCGGCGCGCACCACCTCGTCCTTCGCCTGCTGGAGATGGCTCACATACAAGTTGAAGTCGAGCTGGTCGTCGAGCGCTCCCAGCGCCGCGATGTACGCCTCGACCGGCAGGTCACCATCGAGCGCAGCCTGTCCGAACGGATGATTGCTGATGCGCGCCAGACCGGCCTCGCCGGGGTCGGCCTCGTACCCGCCCAGTCGCTCGGCCAGCATGTGACAGACCTCGAGATGTTTGGCTTCCTCCGCCGGCCGGAACGACAGGAACAGCTTCGCGTCCATGCCCAGCGAGCCGGACTCCAGACAAAAACGGATCAGCAGCGCGGTGCTCTCGGTCAGTCCGGGATAGACACTCCACGCACGCCGGCTCCACGTCCGGCTCGCCGCCTGCCGCGTTGTCTTGTCGTAGCGAGAGGGGTCGAAACGGTCCCACGCGATGTCGGTCTCGGGATTCCAGTGCAACCCCTTGCTCTGGCTGTAGAGCTCGCGGAGCGCCGGCACTTCCGTGGCGAATTCGAGCGGGAATCGTCGCTCGACGAAACGCTTCTCCTGCGCCTGATACGCGCGGAGCAGCCGCGTGGCGTGTTCGCCAGTCTCGCTCATCGGTCGGCGCTCATCCGGGCGCTAGTCTACGCGGCTGAGAATCGCGGGGCAAAATCAGCACGTTACTCGTGGCGGAGCTGCCTTTCCAGCTCCGCGCGCACCCGGGCGTTGTCCTCGAGAACCTTGGTGATCCGGCCGATCTCGTCCTGGTAGCGGGCCAAGGTGCGCCGATCACGCGCGTCGAGGAAATCCAGGAAGGCGAGCGAGCTCTTCGCGTACTGGAGCTGCGCGTCCCGCAGCTGGCGGATCACGAGCGGACGCAGCTCTGGTCCGGCCCCGCTGTACTGAGCCTGGGCTTTCTGGAGCGCGGCGATCGCCTGGCGCCGCGCATCACGGAGCACCACGTAGTGATCGGCGCTGCCCGGATCCTCGCGCCGCAACACCTCGACGAACGACCGCTCGCGTTCGTCGTCGGCATCACCGGCCGGCGCCTGCGTCAGACCGGAGGGTACTCCGACCCACAAGCTCGCGACCAGGGATACGCCACTCAGAATCGCGCGGCTGAAAGCCCTTCGTGTCCCGATCTTGGCCTCCACATTCAGATCACCCCCAGCTCAGCGCATGCTCGACCGCAGCGCACAGACCGGTGGCGATCGCGCAGTCGCGCTCGCCCCACAGTCGAGCCGGATCGAACAGCACCGCTCCGAGGCCAGCCCGCCGGGCGCCGACCACATCGACGAAATATGAATCGCCGATGTAGACGGTCTCTTCCGGCTTGGTGCGCGCCGCCCGCAGGCCCAGCTCGAAGATCCGCGGATCGGGTTTCGCGACACCGACCACGCTGGAATCGATGACGAACTCGAGATGCGGGGCGAGCCCGGCCTCGTCGAGCGCTCGTTGCGCCGAGCCGTTGGAGTTCGAGATGACTCCGACCACAAGCTCCATGTCACGCGCGCGCTGGAGAGCCTTCGCGGCTTCGCCGTCCGCTCGATGACACAGCCCGATCGGGACGTTGAAGCTACGCCGCCATTCCGCGATCGCGCTCCGCTCCGCTTCGTCGGTGATTCCGAGGTACTCCATCAGGTAGCGGACGTAGCGTCCCTCGCCCGTGCGCTCGCGAGTCGCTTGCGCCGCTCGCTCGACGTCGAGACGAATCCGCGCGCGACGCTCGGCCTCCATCACGGTCGCCTCGCCGAGATCCCAGCCTCGCGATACCAGGTACTCGGTGAGTCGCGCGTAGTCCATCTCGAGCAGTGTGTGCCCGGCGTCGAAGACGAGAGCCCGGATGGGCGGGCGACGCGTCATGACGGGGAGTTTACCGCGCCGGAGTCGTCGAGGCGAAGCCGGTCACCTGTTCCTTCTCCTCCGGGCGTTCGGCCCCTGAGGGAAGACGAAGCACTCGCGTCGTGACGAGGCTGCCGCATGACCCGACCGAGCGTGAAGAGGTAAGCGGCCAGTACCCAGTGAAAGACGATCGGGATCGGGTGCGAGCGCGTGACCACGTAGCGGACGACCATGGACAGAGCGTAGACGTTGGCGAACCACTGTAGCGCACGGCCGGCGCGCGGCCGAGGAAGAGCGAAGAAGCCACGGCCGCGCCCGACGTCGCGATCGATCACCGCCTGAACGAGCAAGATGACGAGCTGAATCGGCAAGAGCACCGGATACGGCAGCAATCCCGAAAACCACGCGTCCATCGAGGGCAGCCAGGCGACGTCGAACAACGCGACCAGCGCCTGGCCGACGACCCGGATACCGAACAGGACGGTGAGCGCACAGAGCCCGATCGCCGAGCGCGACAGGGGGCGGCTCACGACGGGATCTCCTTTCGCTCGAGCCCATCAACGAGCTCCAGCACTTCGTTCCGGCTCGGCTCGTCCCACTCGGGGCGCATGACGCACCACTTGTGCTGGATCTCTCGCCGGCCTCGTGCGAATTCCTCCCGGCAGCGCCGTTCGGCCCAGCCCTCCCGCATGACGCAGAGCCGCGGCGGCGCCAGCCGCGCGGAGGCACGCTTGGACCCGTACTCGACGTTGACCTCGGCAAGACCCCGATCGAACGCGGCTGCGAAGCGCGCAAGCCGACTCCCACGCTCAACACGCGCAGACAGCTCGACCAGAAGATCGTAACGCGCGGCCTCGACGTCCGGAATCAGACGGAACTGCCAGACCGGGAGCCCAGTAGCGCGCTCGGCCGCGCGCACTGCGTGCAGGACGTGGTTCAGGTGAAGCTTCTCGCCGGTGATGTTCAGCATGTCCCGACCCTTGCGGACGAACGCCACCTTGGGGGTCTGCCCATGAAAGCCGCGGACCTCGACGACGTCGTTCATGTCGTAGCGGTAGAGTCCGTTCGCCCCGGTCACGATGACGTAGTAGCGACTCCCCTCGGTGAGCTCGTGGCACAGAAGCGCGCGAGGTGTCGGGTCGTCGATGTCCTCTTCGGCGATGAACTCGTAGAAACTGGTGTGGAGAGCGAGGACGCCCGCCGCAGAGTCGTCATCAACGGGGATGGTGAAGCGCCCCTCACTGGCGACGAGCCCGAGGTCGCGCCGGGCGACCTGCTGGCCGAAGTGTGCGTCGAGATGGCGCGCCTGGATCCCCGCGCTCCCCCCGAGCCAGCACGCGACGAGGACAAGCTCGGGCCAGCAGTCACCGAGGACCAGCCCGTCTCGGCGCCTGGCGACAGCCTCGATGAACGCGGCCCGCCGAGGGTCGGGGCGCAGCGTGGCCACGAGCGCAGCGCGGACATCGCGACCGGTCACGCCCGCCCCGGCAGTCGGCTCGAGCTGGGCCGCCCCCAGCGTGCCATCGTGGATTGCGCGCAGGAGCTCGTCGCCGCGGCCCGCCACGATCGCCGCGAGCCTGAGCAGCGTGCTGGGGTTCGGCGTGGCTATCGAAGAGATCGAGTGGCCGAGCGCCAGGCGGAGCGTCACGAAATAGCGGCTCTCGTGATCGCGGATCAGTGCGGCGGCATACGGCAGCGCGTGCTGCCGCCGGACGAGCCACGGCAGGCGCTGATACGTCAATCCGGTCATCGCGCCGTAGGGCAGGCCGCCGGGCGCGACGCCCTCGGTGGCCGGGCCGACGATCGTCAGCACGCGGGCGTCCAGCATCCCGGGATGGTCTCGCAGCGCGTAAGAGGTCCAGAGGCGCATCAGCGTGGCCATCGCCCGTGCCCAGCCGGCCGTCACCGGGATGAGCTTCGGCTCGCCGGTCGTGCCGCTCGACGTCGTGAACATGAACGGCGCTTCCGCGGTCAGCACCCCTGCCTCGCCGGCCATGATCCGGCCGATATACGGTCGCAGAGTCTCGTAGTCGCGGATCGGCACCTGCCGCGCGTACTCGGCTGCCGACCCGATCGTCGCGAAGCCGTGCTCACGCCCGAACACTGTGTCGGCATTGTCGCGGAGCAGAGCGCGCAGGACTCGGGCCTGGGCCTGTTCCGGGTCGCGGGTCGCTGCCTCGTAGGCGCGGTGATGGAGCCACTGCTGGGCCGTGAGCGCGTGCCCGAGCAACCGTCCCATGTCATCCCTCCGTGGTGAGCTCGCGGACGGCTACGGCGCGCCGACGTAGGCGCTCCTCGACGACGCGGATGCCGAGACCGGGTCCGGTCAGGATTGGAGCTTCGCCGCGGTGACCGAACCGCACGCTCTCGACGCTGACGTCCTCGGCGAGCAGCAGCGTGCCGAACGATCCCTCGACGAACGCGACCGCGGGCAGCGCGGCGGCGAGATGCCGGCCGGCGGCGGACAGGATCGCCGTCTCGCCGACCTGGCTTCCGACCTGAACGCCGAGGCCGGCGTGGAGAGCCGCGAAGGAAACCGCCAGCGAACCGGCGAGCCCTCCACACTTCGAGATCCTCACGTTGAAGAAATCGGCCGCCCTGGCCGCGATCAGCGCATCGGCGTCCGCCTGGATCACGAGTGACTCGTCGACCATGATCGGGACCGGAGTCGCTTGTCGGAGCCGCGCAAGCTCTTCGACCGGGCCGCGCGGCAGGGGCTGCTCGACGGCGGCGATCCCGAGATGTGCCACCGCGTTCAAGACCTCGCCGGCACGGTCGAAGCACCAGGCGCCGTTGGCGTCGAGCCGAAGCGACGCGTCGGGCCCGAGCGCTTCGCGCACGGCTGCCACCCGGGCGACGTCGTCGTCGAACCCGACCTTCACCTTGATGTCGCGGAGGCCGATCGCCCGCATCTGTCGTGCGTGCTTCACGGCCCGCGCGACCGGGCCGGCGGTGATGACGCCGCTGTAGGTCACGCGATTGCGGCGGGGCGGCAGCAGCGCAGCGAGCGGACGCACGGTCCGTCGCAGCGCGCAATCGAGCACCGCGAGCTCGAGCGCGGCACGGCTCGCGTGTGGCGCGATCGCGCCGGCAAGATGGGTCTCGGGCAGGAAGGCGGCGAATGCCTCTAGATCGTCGGCCGACGGCACCTCGCGGTCGGCGACCCGCGGCCACAGCTCTTTCGCAAGATGGTCGAGCATGGTCTCGACCGTCTCTCCGGTGACGTAGGGGCGGGGCGTTCCCTCACCGTACCCCTCCGTCCCGACATCGTCGCGCACCCGCACCACCACCGAATCGGACCAGCGCCGTTCGCCGGCGCTATGACTGAACGACTCCACGAACGGAATCCGCAGCGCGTACAGCGTGGCCGCCACCAGCTTCATCGCCGGGCGCCACCCGCGCCCGCCGCCACGAAATCGCGGAAGTAGCGCCGCGCGAAGACGTTCTCGCGCAGAGTCATCTCGACGAGTGTCAGCGCCTCGCCGTCAGGGAACTCGTAGTAGCGGACGTAGGCCTCGAGATCGGCCAGGCCCTGCTCGGCGTGGCGCATGTCCACCTCCGAGTGGTGCGTGAACCATTCGAGCGCCGGCGCGGGCAGTCCGCGGTGGTGCGCCAGCGCCCGCGCGATGCGGCCGGCGACGCGCGAGAGCATGTACTCGAACGCGACGATCTCGGTGAGGGCGGCGAGGCCGACTTCGCGGAGTGATCCGTAGAGGAGCGGGTCGACGATGAGGCGGCGAAGGTCCGCGTCGGCCTGGGCTTCGAGGGTCGCGAGCCGGCAGCCGAGCGCAGCAAATCGGGATGCGGCCGTCCCGAGTCCTCGTCGAGCCCCAGCTCCTCGAGCAGGTTGTGACGAAGATCGGCTTCCGCGGCCGGCGGTGCCAGTGCATAGAGAAACGCGAGCAGCTGCGGCGACCGAAGATGCGCGCGCGCAACGTTCTCGACGAATGCGTCGTACCGATCGGGCCCCGCGCTCCCGTCTTCCAGGGCCTGGAATTCGGCGGAGGCGGTGAGGCTCTCGACCTGCTGGGCGAAGAGGGTCTCGATGGTCGATCGCAGCGTCTCGTGACCGTCGTTCATATCGTCCTCCCGGCTCGGGGAGGGTCACGGGGCGTGCCACGCGAGTGCGCTCGAGCTCATGTCGTCATTTCACAGACTTACCTCGCGGTGCCGGGTCGCGCCGAAGCGCGGTATAGACATTGGATGATCATGGGCTATACATTCTGTGCCTAGGCTAATGGCTTTCTTGACGGGCTCCGACCGGACGCTGGCCGAAGCGATCTCGCGCCTCGCATACTGCAACCCGTTCCTGCCCGAGCGGATCGAGTGCGAGCGGCAGGCGCTGGGCGATGCGTTCGTGCCCGGTGGCACGCTCTGGCACGCCACCGGGGACCCCGAGCCTCCGCCCAACGTGTTCGCGCTGCGCGAGCGCGCCGGGGCGCTCAGCGAGCGGCTCGCCGCCCGGTTAGCCGAGCAGGCCAGGCCGGGCGCGGAGGACCTGCAGCTTTACGAGGACGTCGTCATCTACATGTTGTTCGCTCGCTACGACGACGACTTCTACGGGCTGATCGACGAGCGTGCGGCCACCGCCGCCGTGGGCTTCTATCGCAGGTTCCGCCACGACGTCGAGCGCCTGCTCCAGATCTCGCGCGCCAGGCTCGTGGCCGACCGCGACGTGCCGCATCTCTTCGCCGCGTTCTTCCAGGTCCGGCGCGCATTTCACTATATCTTCCACAACATCATCGGTAACTCCGCGCCGATCGTCCGGCTGCGGGCCACGGTCTGGCAGTCGATTTTCACCCGCGACATGCGTCGCTATCGCCGCTCGCTCTATCAGCGCATGGGCGACGTCGCCACATTGATCTCGGGGCCTTCCGGCACCGGCAAAGAGCTCGTGGCGCAGGCGATCGGGCTGGCGCGTTACATCCCGTTCGATCCGGATAAGCAGGCCTTCGTCGAGAACTTCGCCGGATCCTTCTACGCCCTGAATCCGTCGGCGCTGGCGCCGACGCTGATCGAGTCCGAGCTGTTCGGCCACCGCCGCGGCGCCTTCACGGGTGCGGTCCAGGACCGGGCCGGGTGGCTCGAGGTCTGCCGGCCACTGGGGACGGTTTTTCTCGATGAGATTGGGGAGCTCGAGCCAGCGCTGCAGGTCAAGCTGCTGCGCGTGCTGCAGACCCGTACGTTCCAGCGGCTCGGCGACACCCGCGATCGCCGCTTCCACGGCAAGATCATCGCCGCCACCAACCGCGCTTTGCCGAACGAAATGGCGTCGGGCCGTTTCCGCCAGGACCTCTACTACCGGCTCTGCTCGGACATCATCGTCACGCCCTCACTGGCAGAGCAGCTGGACGCCGAGGCTGGTGAGCGGCAGGCCCTGGTGCGCTTCCTCGCGAGGCGGGTGGCGGGCGATGGCGAGGCGGCAAGTCTGGCGGAGGAGACCGAGCGCTGGATCGACGGGCACCTGGGCGATGGCTATCGATGGCCGGGCAACGTCCGCGAGCTGGAGCAGTGCGTGCGGAACGTGATGATCCGCGGCGAGTACCGGCCGCCTCACGCAACGAGCGTTTCGGGCAGGCAGCGGGTCGCCGAGGAGATGCTGGCGGGGGCACTGAACGCCGACGAGCTGTTGCGCCGTTACTGCACGCTGGTCTACGCCGAGACCGGCAGCTACCAGGAGACGGCGCGGGGGCTCGACCTCGACCGGCGCACCGTCAAGGACAAAGTCGATCCGGAGCTGCTGTCTCGGCTCGAATCCGAACCGGGCATAGAGAAAATGCCGCGGCGATCGCGAGCTTAGTCCAGACCAGGGAGCTGCCATGCCGGAAGCCGTGTCGACCGATTACCAGTCCAGGGTGCGCAAGCCGGATGACTTCGACGCGTTCTGGCAGGACGTGCTGCGGCAGGCGGCAGCGATTCCTCTCGAGGCCGAGGTCGTCCCGGACCCACTCAGGACATCGAACGACGTGGAGGTCTTCGAAGTCTTCTACACCAGCCTCGACCATGTGCGCATCGCCTCCTGGTATTGCCGTCCGGCCCGACGGGCGGAGCGGTCACCGGCGATCATGTTCTTGCCGGGCTATCAAATGGACCCGCCGATTCCCAAGGAGTGGGCGCGGAAAGGCTATAACGCTCTCTCCGTCGCGCCGCGGGGCAAGCTTCGGAGCAATCGTCAGTTCAACCCCGGGTACCCCAATCTGCTGACGCACAACATCGTCGATCGGCACACGTACGCCTACCGAGGCTTCTACGTGGACGCCTGGCGCGGCATCGACTTTCTGCTGTCGCGCCCTGAGGTCGACGGCACGCGAATCGGGGTCGCAGGCAGTAGCCAGGGCGGTGGCCTCGCCGTCACGACGGCCGCGATGCGGCCAGAGGTGCGCGCGGCGGCCGCCGGGGTGCCTTACCTCTGCGGCATCATGGATGCCATCGAGCTGACACACACCTATCCCTACGAGGAGATCAACGACTATCTCCGTCTCCATCCCGAACGTCGTACCGAGGTAGAGACCACTCTCGCGTACTTCGACGGGATCAACTTCGCCGAACGGATCACCTGCCCGATCGTCGTGAACATCGGCCTGCAAGACAACGTGTGCCCCCCGGAGACCGGCTACGCGCTGTTCAACCGGATCGGCGCTCGCGACAAGCAGCTCGATCCCTACGACGGTCACGGCCACGATGGCGGGCGCTCTCGCCACGGCGCCATCGTCGACCGCTTCTTCGCCCAGCATCTCCTCAATGAGAGGTGAGTGATCGATGGATCAGCTGCCGCGGAATTTTCGTGAGTTCTGGCAGGAAACGCTCGCCGGCCTGGCGCGTTATCCCGCGTGTCCAGAGCTCGAGGCCATCCCCCTGCGGAGCACCGCGTTTGCCACGTTGTACGGTCTGCGGCTCACCAGCATCGGCCCTTATCGGCTGTTCGGGTATCTCAGCATCCCGACGGGCACCGGGCCGTTTCCGGCGATCTACTACTCGCCCAAGTACCAGAGCGTCCACGAGATCATTCCACAGGGGACCGCGAACTTGCAGCGCAGCCGGTACATCACGTTCTCGCTCGCTGGACGCGGTCAGCGAAATGCCGACACCCCCTACGCCGCGATGTTTCCGGGGTTGCTCACCGAGGGGATCGACGATCCCACGGCGTACATCTTCCGGGGCATCATCGCGGACAGTGTCAGAGGCCTGGAGTTTCTCCTGACCCGGCGCGAGCTCGATCCGACGCGAGTGGTCGTGGTGGGCAACGACGTGGCGCTCATCACGGCGGCGTTGACGGGGGGCGCGACGCACGTGGTGGCCACCCCGGCGCTCTTCTATAAGACGGCCGAGCTGGCCGTCCGGACACAGACGTATCCTCTCGAGGAGATCAACGATTATCTTCGGATGTTCCCGGCGCGCGCCGAGGCCGTACGCCGCACCCTCGCCTACTACGACCTCTGCGCCTTTGCTCCCCGCATCGCGGCACCCACGCTCCTGATGACAGGCGCGCCGGGCACCTTGCTCGACGGGCAGGCGCTGAAGCCGCTCATCGACGCGCTCGCGGGCCGGGTGACGGTCCACGAATCCGCGCAATCGCTCTACCGGGACGGCCTCTACGCCGAGCAGTGGATGGCCGCGCAGTGCGGGATCGTCGACGCTCGGAGCATTCTTCCGGAACACTGGCGGGACTAGAGTCATGCCGCGCGCCGCGCCGCTCAGCATCGCCGTCATCGGCGCCGGTCTCGGCGGCCTCACCGCCGCGGTGGCGCTGCGCCGGGCCGGCTTCGACGTCCAGGTCTACGAGCAGGCGGCCGAGCTGACCGAAGTCGGCGGCGGGATCAACATGGGACCGAACGCGGCGCGCGTCCTCTATCGCCTCGGCCTGGGCGACGCGCTCGACCGCGAGGCGGTGCGCCCCCTCAGCACCCACCAGCGGCGCTGGCAGGACGGCCGCACGCTCCAGCGCGCGCCGCTCAATCCGCGCTGCGAAGAGCTCTACGGCGCGCCCCACCTGACCGTTCACCGCGCCGACCTGCTCGCGATCATCGCCTCGGGTTTCGTGGCCGAACGCGTTCACCTCGGTCACCGCCTGGTCGGCCTGGACGACAAGGGAGACCACGTGGCGGCCCGGTTCGAGAACGGCGCGCAGACCACGGCCGACGTCCTGGTCGGCGCCGACGGCATCAATTCGACGGTCCGCGCCGCGCTCTTCGGCGAGGAAGCGCCGCGCTTCGCCGGCTGCGTCGCCTATCGCGGCCTCGTTCCGGTCGAGCGGATCGCGGATCTCGGCCTCGAGATCGGCTCGCAGTCGTGGGTGGGACCCGGCGGCCACCTGGTGCACTATTTCGTCTCGCGCGCCCGCCTGCTGAACTTCGTCGGGTGGACCGAGCACGACGCGTGGAACCGAGAGGACTGGACCGATCGCGCCACGATCGCCCGCGCGCTGGCCGCGTTCGAGGGCTGGCATCCGCAGATCCGTCGCGTCATCGCCGCGGCCGATACGTGCTTCATCTGGGCGCTGTTCGACCGCGAGCCGCTGCCGCGCTGGTCGATCGGCCGCGTCACGCTGCTCGGCGACGCCTGCCACCCGATGTACCCGTTCATGGGTCAGGGCGCGGCGCAGGCGATCGAGGACGGCGCGACGCTGGCCGCCTGCCTCGTCGCCGACGGCGCCGGCGATCCGGCCAAGACCTTGCAGCGCTACGAGGAGCTGCGCCGCCCGCGCGTCATTCATCTTCAAGAATTGTCGCGGGCCAACAAGACGCGCTTCCATCTCCCGGATGGGCCGGCGCAGGAGGCGCGCGACGCGGAATGGGCGAGGGCGGGCGATCGCTCGCCCGAAGCGTTGCGCTGGCTCTTCGACTTCGACGCGACCGTGGTGCCGGGCCGGTGATGCGCTCAGCGAGCGCCGGACAGCTGCTCGGGACCGCTAGGCGTTAGGCACCCACGGCCAGTACTTCGCGATCGCGCCGCCGTCCACTCGAAGGTCGAAGCCGGTGACCATCTCAGCGTCGTCCGAGGCCAGGAACACCGCGGCGCGCGCATAGTGGCGCGGGCTCGGGAGCCGGCCCGCGGGCACCATCTTCTGGAAGTCGAGCATCGCGCCCTCGCGCCGCTCGGGTCGGGGGCGGCCCCATGCGACGGCGCGCTCGGCGGCTTCCGCACGGTCGGTCGCCGTGGGCGTGAGGCTGTTCACGCGGATCCCGTGCTTCGCGAGATCCATGGCCGCGGCGCGCGTGAAGTTGAGCAAGCCGCTCTTGCTCGTGCAGTAGCCGATGTTTCCGGCCTGCCCCTGATGGCCCGCCGTCGACACGATCACAATGATGCTGCCGCGACGCCCGTCGGCGACCATGAGCCGCGCCGCGTGCTTGGTGCACAGGAACGTCCCGGTGAGATTCACGGCGAGCTGGCGATTCCAGCGCTCGAGCGGCATCTCGAGCACGCTCAGGCCGCCGAGGATCCCGGCGTTGTTGACGAGCACGTCGACGCCGCCGAAGCTCTCGCGGGCGCGCGCGACCATCGCCGCCACTTGCGCTTCGTCGATGACGTCACAGGTGACGCCGAGCGCCTGGCCGCCGCGGCGCTTGATCGATTCGGCGCACTGCTGGGCGTTCTCGGCGACCTGATCGACGCACACGACCGAGGCCCCCTCGTCAGCCAGCCCCTCGGCGATGCCGCCGCCGATGTTGGGGCTGGTCCCGGTGACGATCGCGACCTTCCCCGCGAGCTTCATCGTCGAGCTCGCGGTCAGGACTTCCGCGCCTGTTCCTGCAGGTAGCGCACGGAGACGCGGCTGAGCGGCACCTGCTCGGGCGCGAGGCCGTCGGGGTTCCGGTATTCGTAAGGCGCGTCGCGGCCGCCGAAGTGCTTGGTCACCACCAGGCGCCGCCACTGGATGACCTCGGCGTCGGTGCCCGAGAGCTTCTCAGGCGCGTCGTAGCGCTGATCGAGCATCACGCGCTCGTCCTGGCGCGAGAAGTTGTACTCGATGATCCACCGGTGCACCGCCCCGTAAAGGAAGCGCTGCCAGAGCCGCTGGAGCGTTCCCTTGGGCCGCAGGCAGTGGTAGTACCAGACGCGGGTCAGGTTCTCTTCGATCGGCACGCACATGCGGGTGTAGAGATCCCAGGAGAACTCGGTGCGAAACATGCCGGGGAGCCGATGCCCGCCGGCCCACCGCGCGGTCCGGGGCGCCGGGATGTGACGCCGGGCGCGCTCGGCGAGCGGCCGGAACAGCCAGGTCCAGTAGCGGCGATAGTTCGTCTTCGGCCACCGGCGTCCGTCGGGGTACACGTCGTACTTCGGGCTCTTGCGGAGGTAGTTGCTTTCCCCCACGTCGCCGGCGAAGCCGTTGCCGACGAAGATCGGGTGCTCGCCCTGCGCCCCGCGCGCGATGAAGCCGGAGCGGGCGACGACGAGGGCGTTGCGGTGCACGTAGTTGACGTGGGAGTCCATCGAGTTCTCGAGCGCGACTTCCCAGTTGCAGCGCCAGACGACCTGGCCGATCAGGACGAGTGCGTCGTCGAAGAACTCCTCGGGCACGTCCACCTCGATCGGCGCGGGCTCGGCGTCGCCCATCCACACGAACACGAGCCCCTTGAGCGTGCGCGTCGGGTAGATCCTGGCCTCCGAGCCCGGCTTGCCGCACACTCCCGAGAGCGGTCCCTCGGACAGCACCATCGTGTTCTTGCCCGATTCGTCGAACACCCAGCCGTGGTACGGACACGCCACGGTGCCCCGGTAGTGGCAGTCGCCCTGGCTCAGGCGCGCGCCGCGGTGCGGGCACACGTCCTGGATCGCGACGACGTTGCCGGCGGCGCCTCGGAACAGGCAGATGTCCTCGCCGAGCAGCGAGACCTGCACCGGCTTGCGCCGGCCCACCGCGCGGTCCTTCAAGGCGGGATACCAGTAGTTGCGAAGACCGAGCTTGGGGATCAGAGGCCGGATGTCGCCGCTCAGCTTCGGAATCACGCCGCTCTCGAGCCCGTTGGTCCTCTCTTGCGGTGGTGTCACGACGGTCCCTCCTCTGCGCGTTCGAGGCTTAATATCGCACATCTGCGGAGCCGGGCGCCGCCTTCCCCGGAAGGGCGTGGAGTCACGCGGCGCCTCGGGGCCGCCTGACCAGGAACAATGAATCGGATCGCGCGATCGGTGATCGCCCTTTCTTCAAAGTCGCGCCGCGACGTGCTAGAGTCGCGGCGTTGCGTTCGGCAGCGCGCTCAGCCCCAGGGAAGTAGCGAAGCAACCAAGGCGCCACCTCTCCCGGGCCGGCGAACGGGAGGACAGCGCAAGCTCGGTGGACCTGGAAATCCTGATCGAGAACGTGCTGAACGCGGCCACCGCGGGCATCACGATCGGCTGCATCTACGGTCTGATGTGCATCGGCCTCGGGCTCATCTTCGGCATCATGCGGATCGTCAACTTCGCCCAGGGCGAGTTCCTCATGCTGGGCATGTTCGCAAGCTTCTACCTGGTCACCGGGGGCAAGGTGCTCGCCTTCCTTGGTCCATACTGGGGGCCATTCATCGGTGCGATCTGCGCCGCGCCTGCCGTCTTCGTCGGCGGCGCCGTCCTGCACAAATTCCTGATCTCCCGCGTGTCGGGCCTGCGCACGGCTGGCTCTCTCGATGAGGGCCATTTCGGTCAGCTGGTCGTCACCCTGGGCATCTCGCTGATTCTCCAGAACGGCGGGCAGATCGTGTTCGGCTCCACGCCCGTCGCCGTCCGCACGCCCTTGTCCGCCGAGGCCTACCTGATCGGTCCGGTCTACGGCGCGGCGACGGTATTCCTGAACAAGGCCAAGCTGATCGCGTTTTTCGTCGCTATCCTGGTCGCGATCGTGCTGTACCTCACCTTGGAATACACCCGGCTGGGCAAGGCGCTGCGCGCCGCAGCCGACAACCCGACGGCCGCCACCTACATGGGGATCGAGGTCGACACGGCCTACCGCATCGCCTTCGGTCTTGGTGCCGGCATCACGGCGATCGCCGGCGGGCTGATGGCCACCTATATCTCCTTCGGTCCGTTCGTCGGCTTCGACTACGTCATCATCATGTATTCCGGCGTCGTGCTGGGCGGGATGGGGAGCATCCTCGGCGCCTTCTGGGGTGGGCTCACCGTGGGCTTCGTGCAGCAGTTCTCGGCGCTGATCCTGCCCCCGCAGCTGCAGAACGCGGCGATCTTCGTCGTGTTCCTGATGATCGTCCTACTGCGGCCGCAAGGTCTGTTCGGGCGTTCGGCGGAGCGCGCGTGAGACAGGGCACCGGCCGCCAGCTGAGGCGAAACCTGACGGCGCTCGCCGTCGTGTCGGTCGCCTACCTGGTGGTCACGTTCTTCGTGACCAACAGCTACTATCAGCTGATCCTCACCCTGGTGCCGGTCTGGGCGCTGTTCGGCGTCTCCTGGAACATCCTGTCCGGCTACGGCGGCCAGCTCTCGTTCGGCCACGCCTCGTTCTTCGGCATCGGCGCGTACACCGTCACGCTCGCCGTCGTCTACTGGAGCCTCTCTCCCTGGCTCGGCATTCTGCTCGGGATGATGCTCGGCGGGTTGGCGGCCATCGCGATCGGGCTGCCGACGTTCCGCTTGCGCGGGCACTACTTCGCGCTGTCGATGCTGGCCTACCCGCTCGCCATTCTCTACGTCCTGCAGTATCTGGGCTTTCAGGAAGTGTCCATGCCCATGCACCGGGAGCATCCGGTGGTGTTCATGGAGTTCAGCGAGCCGCGCCTCTACACGCTGATCGCGGTGTGCCTGCTGGTCGGCGGCGTGGTCGTCTCGCTGGTCATCGAGAGCTCGCGCTTCGGTCTGGCCTTGCTGGCCATCCGGCAGAACGAGCTCGCGGCCGAGGCCGCCGGTATCAACGCCCGCCTTTGGAAGATGCGCTCCCTGGTCGTGTCGGGCATGATGGCCGCCGTTGCCGGCGGCTTCTACGCCCGTGTACTGGTGGTCGTCACGCCGGATTCAGTGTTCGGCATGCTCGTCTCGGCTCAGGCGGTGGTGGTCACACTGTTCGGCGGCGTGGCCTCGGTCTGGGGGCCGCTGATCGGTGCGGCCATCCTGGCGCCGCTCGCCGAAACGCTGCAGGCCGAGCTCGGCACCTATTTGCCCGGCATTCAGGGCGTCGTCTACGGCATCGCCATCATCGCGATCATGCTGCTGTCGCCCGACGGACTGTTCTGGACCATCCGCGACCGGTGGTTTCGCCAGAAGGCGTCCACTCCGATCCCCGATCTGATGCCCGTGATGACGCCTCCGGCTCGTCCCGCATCCGCTCGCGCGGGCGCGCCGCTGCTGACGGTCGAGAACCTGTCGCGCGCCTTCGGTGGCCTGAAAGCGGTCAGCGCAGTCAGCTTCTCGATCGCCGAGGGTGAGATCCTCGGCATCATCGGTCCGAATGGCGCGGGCAAGACGACGTTGTTCAACGTGTTGAATGGCGTCCTGTCGGCCGACGACGGCTCGGCCCAGCTCGCCGGCCAGCCGATGCTCGGTCGCAAGACCTTCGAGGTCTGTCGCATGGGTGTCGGCCGCACGTTCCAGGTGGTGCGCAGCTTCCCCCGCCTCCCCGTGCTCGACAACGTGATCGTCGGCGCCTACGGCGCCGGCCTGTCGGATCGCGACGCGATCGCGTCGGCCGTGCGGGCGCTGCATCAGGTTGGGTTACAGGATCAGTCGGGTGTGGCCGCCGGCCAGCTCACGAACAAGCAGCTGCGCCTGATGGAGCTGGCGCGTGCGCTGGCCGGCAGTCCGCGGTTGCTGCTGCTCGACGAGACCCTGGCCGGCCTGGCCCGGGAGGAATGCGACAACGTGCTCGAGGTGCTCGCGCAGTTGCGGGAGCAGGGTATGACGATCTGCATCATCGAGCATACAATGCACGCGATGATGCGGCTCGCCGACCGCTTCGTGGTGCTCGACCACGGCCGCGTTCTCGCCACGGGCCTGCCGCGCGCCGTCGTCGAGGACACTTCGGTGATCGAGGCCTACCTCGGCAAGAAATGGCTGGCACGCCAGAATGTGTAGGATCGGAGGCGCGGCGTGCTCGAAGTAACAGATCTCTCCGTCGCCTACGGCGGTCTGCGTGCGCTGACCGACGTGACCCTGTCCGTTGCCGAGGGCCGATTCGTCACCCTCGTCGGACCGAACGGCGCCGGAAAATCGACGCTGTTCAAGACGATCAGCGGCGTTGTTCCCCCTGTTTCCGGGATGATCACTTTTGGGGGTGAGAACTTGTTGTCGCGTCGGGCCTCGGACCGCGCGCATCTCGGCATCGCTCATGTCCCGGAAGGCCGGCAGGTGTTCAAGACGCTGACCGTTCGGGAAAACTTGGAGATGGGCGCGTACCCCAAGACCGGGCGCGCGCAATGGACGAAGACGCTCGACCGGATCCACACGCTGTTCCCGATCCTGGCCGAACGAGCGGGCCAGATGGCGGGCACACTTTCGGGGGGCGAGCAGCAGATGCTGGCGATCGGCCGCGGCCTGGCCTGCGCGCCGCGCCTCTTGATGCTGGACGAGCCGTCGATGGGGCTGGCCCCGAGCGTGGCCGACATGATCTTCGAACGAATCTCCCAGATCCACCGGGAAGATGGGCTGACGATCCTGCTGGTCGAGCAGCGAGTGGCCGAGGCCCTCGAGCGCTCGGATCATGGCTACGTCCTGGAGACGGGCCACATCGTCCTCGAGGGGCCGTACGAGACGTTGCTGGCCGACGATCGGGTCCGCCGCTCGTACCTCGGTCTGACGGAAGCGTAGAGCGGTCTATGAAAGACAACCACACGGGAGAACGATGGCAATGAGCAAGCCTTCGACGTTTGGACGCAGAGCCGCGATCAAGCTGGGCCTCGCTGGTGCCGCCACCGCGCTCACGCCGCGTCGCGCGCGCGCGCAGAACCCGAAAGAGGTGAAGATCGCGCTGGTCGTGCCGCTGTCCGGCCCCTGGGCCCGTCAGGGCATTCTGGAGCAGATGGGCGCCGAGCTGGCGATCGAGGACGTGAACAAGAGCGGTGGCATCAAGGCTCTCGGTGGCGCCAAGCTGAAGCTGGTCCTCTACGACACCGGGGATAGCGCGGAGAAGGCCAAGAACGCCGCGCAGCGCCTGGTGGCGCAGGAGCCCGACGTGGTGGGCGGCATCGGCTGCTGGCTCTCGAGCTTCACCCTGGCAGTGACCGAGGTGACCGAGCGCGCGGAGCTACCGTGGCTCACGCTGTCCTACTCCGACCTGATCACCGGACGCGGCTTCAAATACATCTTCCAGTCGGCCCCCACCGCGGATGCCCAGGCCACCGCGCTGCTACCGCGGGTCGTCGACCTGGCGGCCAAGGCTGGGAGCGGACGCCCGACGAAGGTGGCCTTCGTCGGCGACAACTCGGCCGCCGTGGTCAGCTTCATGAAGCCCATCCGTTCGCACGTGGCGAAAGATCTCGGCTTGACGATCGTGGCTGATGAAACGTACACGCCGCCGCTGGCCGACGCGACGACTCTCGTTCAGAAGATCCGCTCCGGCCGTCCAGACTTCATCGTCCTCCAATCCACGAACGTCGGCGACGACAAGCTCCTGCTCGACAAGTTCGCGGAGCGCGGGATCACCGCCAGCACGGTTCCGCTGGTCGGCGGCGGCGGCCACTGGACGGTGCCCGAGCTGATGAAGGTGGCGGGCAAGGAGCATCTGGAGGGCCTGATCGTGGGTCTGGCCAACTGGCCCGGCAAGGACCTGGGCGACCTCGAGAAGCGCTTCGTGGCCAAGACGAGCGAGCCCTGGTTCGGCCACGACTCGATCTTCCCGTACGCGCACGTGATGATCTTCAAGGAAGCCCTGGAGCGGACGGCGTCGACCGATCGCAAGAAGCTGGGCGAGATGATGCACCAGATCGACCTCAAGGACGGACCGGCGAAGCTCTTCCCCGATGGCCGCATCAAGTACGACGAAAACGGCCGCCGCGTCGGCGCCGAGCTGTGCATCGTGCAGTGGCAGAAGGGACGGCCGGTCGCCGTGCATCCGGAGAACATCGCGGTCTCGAAGGCGGTCTGGCCGAAGCTCTCGTAATCTCTACCTCGCCCAGTTGAGGTCCTCGAGGAGATCGTTGATGACCGCCACGACGCGGTTGTGCTCGACCGCGAGGCTGTTCCGGCGGGAGACCGCGCCGTTGTTCTGCTCGACGAGCGCGTCGTAGGCCGTGACGAGCCCGTTGTAGCGCTGACAGAGGGCCTGGGTTCCACTCGTCGGGCGAGATTGCGGGCAACTTGCCAGTGAGGCGCCGGACTTGACCAGCTCGGCTTTGACCGCGCCGATCTCGGCGCGCGTCCTGTCACGCTGCCGCTTGAGGTTCTCAAGCGTTTGATCGAGGCCTCGGATCTCGGAGTTGATGGCCCCGAGGCGCGTCTGATTCACGTCGATCCGCGCTCGCAGCGGCTTCTGACCTTCCCGGAGCCGCGCCTCGTCTTCGAGGTGAAACTCGTTCTGCGCTCGTTCGATCTCCGCTTTCTGGCTCTCCCAGATGCCGCGAACCTTGCTCTCGAGCTCAGAACAGGAGGACGTCCTCGTCGATGTCGCCTCCACGAGGCTCTTCATCCTCCTCGCACCGTTGAGATAGATGTCGACGTGACGCTGCTCATGCGCGGCGACGCGGGCGGCGAATCGCTGCCAGTTCGTCCTGACGCTCTGCGAGAGGTCGTTCAGCTGGTCGTGCTTCGGGAGCGTGACCACGAGGACGAGGGCAATCGTCATCGATTCGGCGCTGCACGCGCCGGGCCGAGTCTCGCTGCCTTTCCAGTCGATGCTCCATTCCGCGGATGTCAGGCCGACCGCGCGCCGCGCCTCGTTGTCAAACAGACCGTTCCGATCAATGGCATCGAAGATCGCGCTGGCCGTCGTCCCCCGGACCGAGTAGTACTGGGTCGAGCTGCTTGTCTTGAGCACGACCCACTCGCGCGGTGGGGTAGGCGGTCGGCTGGCGCACCCCCAGAAGGCGACGAGTACGAGGAGGAGGAGTGAAAGAAGGCGGATCGGGGGTCGCGCCGGCATCCATGTCCGAGGATACCCGGAGTCATGCCCTGGAAGTATCGGCTCGGATCGTGTATGAATTACGCAGGGAGAACGTCGACCTGTTGACACGCCGGGTCGACCCGTCGCAAAGTGGCCGTGTTTTCAGGTCGAGGTGGCGTGGCCCATGCGGCACGTGATTTGCGTGGTACCGTGAATTCTCGTGGACGACCTATGAACCCGGTCACGTGGGCGAGCTATCTGACCGTTTCTTCCTTCGCGCGTGCGCGTCTGTTGACGCGAGCGTTCGGCTACTTCCGGCCTGACGCCGGGCGAATCGGTCTTGCTGTCGGTCTGCTCCTGACCAGTATCGGGATCAACCTGCTCAAACCGTGGCCACTTGCCGTCCTCGTCGACAGTGTCCTGGGCAACAAGCCGTACCCCTCCTGGCTGCCGGGGGCCGTGCAGACCTGGTCGCAGCCAGGCCAGATCACTGCGATCATCGCGGCGTCGCTGGTGATCTATCTGGCCCACTCCACCGTCTGCGCCGGGTACGTGTATCTCACGATCGGCGTCGGACTCCGTGGCTTGCGCAGGGTGCGCGACGAAGTCTTCGGCTGGCTCCAGCGCCTCTCGCTGCGTTATCACCACGGCACCGAGGCGGGGGACATCATCTTCCGGGCCGGAACCGATACCTGCGCCTTTCAGATCCTGTTCCAGGAGGGGCTGCTGGTCGTTCTCAGCGCCACCGGTACCCTCCTGTTCATGGCGGTCATGATGGCCCGCCTGAATCTATATCTCACTGCGGTCGCTCTGGTCGCGGTGCCGATTCTCCTCGTGTCGATCAAGGTCTTCGGTGGGGCGATGCGGTCGCGGGGGATGGCCGCCCAGCAAGCGGAGAGCAAGGTCTACTCGCTCATCCACCAGGGGATCACGGCCCTGCCGCTGATCCAGAGCCACGCGCGCGAGCACCACGAGCAGCGGCGCTTCACCGCCCACACCGAGCGGGCGCGGCAGAACAAGATGGCGCAGCAGGGTCTGGAGGTCTTCTACTGGGGCTCGATCTCGGTCATCCTGGGCGCGTGCACGCTCGGCGTCACATGGGTCGGCGCGCAGGAAGTGCTGGCCTCGAACCTGACCCTGGGGGAGCTGCTGGTCTTCCTCGCGTACGTCTCCCAGCTCTTCGAGCCGCTCCATCAGCTCTCGAAAGTGGGCGCGACGTTATCGAGCGCGAGCGCCAGCACACGGCGGGTGTTCGAGATCCTGGACACGCCCGAGGAAGTGAAGGACCGGCCTGAAGCGCGCCCGGTCCTCCGGGGACGGGACGTCGACGGACCCGCCGGATTGCCGACGTCAGCCGAGGATATGTTCGCTCCCTCTGGCGCGCCCGCGGTGCTGCTCGGTCGACCGCTCCAGATTTACGGCAACGTCGACTACGACGACGTCTCCTTCGCCTACGAGCCGTCGCGGCCGGCGCTCCGGCATATCAGCTTCAAGCTCCTGGCGGGGACGTCGGCCGCTATCATCGGGCCGAGCGGTGCCGGCAAGTCGACGCTGTTGAATCTGTTGCCGCGATTCTTCGACCCGGCGAGTGGCGCGGTCCTGCTGGAGGGTGTGGACCTGCGTGACCTCCGCCTCGAAGATCTCAGAGCGCAGATCGGCCTCGTCTTGCAAAAGCCGATCATCCTGCCCACCACCGTCGCCGAGAACATCGCCTACGGGAAGCCTCACGCGACCATGGCGGAGATCGAGGCGGCCGCGCACTATGCCAATGCCAGCGCGTTCATCGAGAAGCTGCCCCAGCAATACCAGACGGCCATCGGCGATGGCGGCGCGCGCTTGAGCGTGGGCGAGAAGCAGCGGATCAACCTGGCCCGCGCGTTCCTGAAGGACGCGCCGATCTTGCTGATGGACGAGCCGACGAGCGCGCTCGACGTCGAGAGCGAGGCCCAGGTCGTGGCCAGTCTCTTCGCGTTGATGCGTGGCCGCACGACCTTGATGGTCGCCCACCGGCTCACCACCATTCGACGCGTCGACAAGATCCTGGTCGTGGAGAACGGACGCCTGACCGAGATGGGCGCGCCCGACGATCTCCTCGCTCAGCAGGGCTACTACGCGCGAGTTGTCAGCGGTCAACTCGATCTGTAGTCGCTGAATCCCCCGGCGTCTCTTACTTCCCGCCCCGGGCCCGCTCGGCCGCTTCGCGCTCTCGCTGTTTGGCCTCGCGCTCTCGGGTGGCTTGCTCGAGCTGCCATCTTGCCCTGAGCCGGTCGCCGGCCTCGGTCACCGCGGCGTCGATCCGTGTCGCCTTCTCGAGCACGTCCGACGAATTCGCCCCTGATGGCGTCGCCGCCTTGGCCGCCTTCGTCAGGTTTGCGTTGGCGCGCTCGAGGTTCTTCTGCACGGCCGCCATGGCGTCTCGGAGCTTCTTCCGCTCGGCGCCCTGGGCTCCCCACTCATTCGTGACGACGTCGAGATACTCGCCTTGTTCTCGGAACAGGTCGGGCAGCGCCTTCGCGTCACCGGACGCCTTTTCGGCCGCGTCGGCGAGGCTCTTCCCTTTTCCGCCGCCCTTCAGCGAGATCCGGACCGACGTGATCTTGTCTCTCGTGATCTTGTCCGCGCGTTGCTGCGGATCCGGAATGCCGCGCTCCTTCGCCTCGATCTCCCCGATCCGCTTCTCGTATGTTTTGAGCGCGTTGTCGTAGCTCTCACGGATCTGCTCCCACTCGCCCGCCGGTGCGTCCGAGACGGCACTCAGCGTCAGCAGGAGGCCAGCCGTCAAGGTGGGGAGACTTCGTCTCGCGGGGCCGCCGTGGTGCATCTGCCGCCTCACTTGATGTTCTGGATTTTGCCCTGAATAGCATCGAGCCGGGCCGCCAGCTCCTTGAGCTGGCCGCCGAGGCTCTCGGAGAGCTGGCGCAGGGTCTCTTCCATCCTGGCCGAGCTTGCGGTCAGCTCCTGGCTGGTCGCCGCCATCTTCCGCATGCCGTTCGAGCTCTCGACCACCAATTCGTGATTGAGCCATCCGAGCTGGGCCGTCTGCAGCATGAACTTGCGGACCGAGGCCAGATCGTCGGCGAGTGCGCGCATGTCGGCCAGCGCCTTGTCCGTGTCCTGCTTGGTCCCTGCGAGCTCGCGCTGCACGAGAGCCAATCGTTCCTCGATACGCCGGAGCTCGGTCGTGAGAGCGGCCGAGGACGTCCGTTGCTGTTGCAGATCGCTCTGGGTGACGGTCTCGGGAGCCTTGGGAACGTCCGTCCGGTATACGAACGTGACCACGGGCGGCACTGATATCGGGTTGGTCTGGCTCTCCGACGAGGTGGTGTAGCGCGCCCAAGCATCGGCCGGACTATCGCCCGGTAGGAGCACAAGACGGCCATCCTGGGCGTCGAGAAACGCCAGGGCGCCCAGGTCTCCAGACTGTTTCACCGCGGCCTGAATGGCTTCGGCGTGGGACGCGAGCGCCCGCTCTCGATTCCTGATTGCCGCCGATTGCGCCGCCGGCACCAGCGAGTGGTTCGCGCAGCCGACGACCACTAGCAAAAGGCTAGCCAGGGAAATACCTGAGCCCAGAACGTACCGGCCGCGACTCCCTTTACGTCTCAGCGCCATGAGCAGTAGCTGGCGCATCGCGATTCCTCCGTTGCCTGTACCTCGGGCACCCCTCGGGTTTCCTTCTCTGCGCCTTCACGATACCCTTCTCGGCGGCCCGAAAAGTGGGTATCCGCAGCCGGGTCCCATAGAATCACATGTGGGACCTCACTATGGATCATTATTGCCAAGTGTTTCAAGCGAGCGCCATATCAATAGCTCGCCACCGCCGCAAAACTCCTGTAGCGTCGCCCTGGTGTGCCGCTTTCGCGTCGCTGGTGATCGCCGCGCCTCGGTGATGCCACAGACAGAGTCTGCCGTGGCGGCTCGTGGATAAGAACCTCTCAGAAGCTCCGGTCAGGATCAGCCTGTCACGAACGCTTCCCCGCGCCTGGGCCATGATCCGCCCGTACTGGTCCTCAGAGGACCGGTGGGCCGCCCGGGGGCTCCTCCTTAGTGTCGTGCTCCTCACGCTCGCCATGGTCTATCTCACGGTTCTCCTCAATCAATGGAACAACGCCTTCTACAGCGCTCTCCAGGACAAGAACATGGCCGCCTTTCGCGGCCAGCTCTTCCGGGTTACGTGGCTGATCACCATCTTCATCTTCCTCGCTGTGTACCAGGTCTACCTCAACCAGATGCTCGAGATTCGCTGGCGACGCTGGTTGACCGACCGCTACCTCCGCGCCTGGCTCACCGATGGCGCCTACTATCGGATGCAGCTCCAGGAGACCGAGACCGACAACCCCGACCAGCGCATCGCGGAAGACGTGCAGTTACTCGCGGCCCACACGCTTGGCCTCTTCACCGGGGGCCTGCGGGCGATCGTCACTCTGGTCACGTTCGTCGCGATCCTCTGGGGGCTTTCCGGTTCCCTTCACGTCACGGTGGGGGAGTACGCCATCCGCCTGCCCGGGTACATGGTGTGGGTGGCCGTTCTGTACGCGATCCTCGGCACGTGGGTGACCGACCTGCTCGGCCGCCCGTTGGTCCGCTTGAACGTCGATCGGCAGCGGTACGAGGCCGACTTCCGATTCAGCCTCGTTCGCTTCCGCGAGAACACCGAGGGAGTGGCCCTCTACCGCGGCGAGGCGGACGAGTTCCGTGGCTTTCGGGAACGGTTCGAGGAAGTGGTGCGCAACTGGTGGGGCATCATGCTCCGGCAGAAGCGCATGACCTATTTCACCTCCGGCTACGGCCTCGGGGCGTGGATCGTCCCGTCCATCGTCGCGGCGCCTCGCTACTTCCGGGGCGAGCTCGGGCTCGGCGGGCTCATGCAGACGAGCCAGGCCTTCCAGCAGGTCCAGGACGCGCTCAGCTTCTTCGTCCAGTCCTACAAAGAGATCGCGGCCTGGAGCGCGGTGGTCGAGCGGCTCGCCGGCTTCGAGCGCACGCTCGAGCGGGTGCACCGGCAGGCGGCGAGCGGCTTTCGGCGCGTCGAGGGGCTTGCCACGCACCTGACCGTAGCGGGTGTCGACCTCTATCGACCCGACGGTCAGGTCCTCATGGCGAACATAAATTTCTCGCTCCGGCGCGGCGACACCGTCCTCTTGAGCGGCGCGTCGGGCTCGGGCAAGAGCACGATCGTTCGCGCCATCGCCGGCATCTGGCCGTTCGGACGTGGCGAGATCCGCGCGGCGCGAGACGCCCGGATCCTGTTTCTGCCGCAGCGGCCGTACCTGCCAATCGGCGTGCTCCGCGACGTGGTAAGTTATCCGATGCCTGCGAGCGGTGTGGACGACGGGACCCTGCGCGAAGCGCTCGAGGTCGTGGGACTCACCGAGCTCGCCGTGCGCCTCGACGACGCCGCCCACTGGGCGCTTCGGCTTTCCCCCGGCGAGCAGCAGCGCATCGCCTTCGCGCGGGCCCTGGTCCAGAAGCCCGAGTGGCTCTTTCTCGACGAGGCGACCTCGGCGGTGGACGAGGCGACGGAGGCGCGCCTCTATCGGCTGGTGCGCGAGCGGCTGGCCGAGACGACGGTGTTCAGCATCGGCCATCGGGCGACCCTGCACGCCTTCCACACGCGCCGGCTCGTGGTACAGCTGGCCGGAAACGGTCCCGGCTCTATCGTCGAACTACCCGCCACTGCCGACTTCGGGTCGGAGCGTAACCCTCTCCTGCGTGACGAGAGGGCGAAGGACTGGTAGTCGCGCTATTCTTCTAGAGCCTCACCGTCCTGGCCTCCGCCGACGACCGCTCGATTGCGTCGATCAGGCGGTGTCGCGTCACCGCCAGGTCGAAGTCGGGATCGAAATCGCGGGCATTGCCCATCGTGTCGACGAAGCGCTTGTAGGTCTGCGCGACGTTGCTCGGTGAGCCCGGCGGCGTGCCGGCCGGCACCAGCTTGAAGCGGCTCGGCACCTCGAGCCCCGTCGCGGCCTCCCGGCCTCTCGTTGCCAGGAGACGGTTCGGCCCGACGCTCAGCGCTCCGCCCGCCGCCAGGGTCATAGCCCCTGCGCGGCCGTAGATATCGAGACGGCTGTGGCCGCCGCCGAACGGAACGCTCGCGATCTGCACCGAGACTTCGGCGCCATTCTGCAGCCGTCCGGTAACGTTGATGACATCCGGTGAATCGACCGAGACGGTCTCGCCGGTCTCGGTGTGACGCCACGTCTTGATCCGCGTGGCGAGCCGCGCGGAGACCTCCGCGAACTCCCCGAGAACGGTGCACATGGCTTCGATGCCATGGCCGCCGGCAATCGTCAGCGCGTTGGCGCCGGCCTTCCGCTGGCCCTGCCAGATGCGGCCCGACCCGCGCTCGAGCTGAGCGGCGGCCAGCACGGTCAGGTGAACGGCGAGAATCTCGCCGAGGTAGCCATCCTTGATCAGCTCGCGCGCATACATGACCGTGGGGTCACTCCGCGCCTGGAGCCCAACGATCGTCCGCAGCGACCTCTCGCGCGCGAGGCCGGCCATCTCCTCCGCCTCCTGGAGGTTCGCGCCCAGAGGCCATTCGCAGAAGGTCGGCTTGCCCGCCCGCAACGATTTCATGACCAGGTCGTGGTGCCCGGGCACCCGCACACAGACGACGACGAGGTCGATGTCCTGGTGCTTGACCATGTCGTCCATGCTGTGGAACGCCAACGCGGCGCCGTACTTCTCCGCAGAGGCTCTCGCCGTCGCCTCGTGCGCCGTGCATACGGCCTTCAGCTCGTACTCCGGCAACGCATGCAACGCCGGCACGTGCGCGTTGGCGCCCCATCCGCTGCCACCCGGCGTCACCGTCGCTCCAACGATCCCAACCCGAATCCTGGCTGCCATGTCCCCCTCCTTCCTGGATCGGTGCGATGATGGCACGCGCTCGACGCCCGCGCCAGACCGAGGGTCGGCTCGGCCAGGGAGGATGCTGATCGGCGACCACGCGCCGGTGTGGCCGGCGCGTGGCCCGAGTCGGACAACAACTACGCGTAGCGACCTGTTTGCTAACGCAGGGCGCTACAGCTAACGGATGACGTTACCTCTTATCTGTAGCTGTAACGGCTCGCGCTCCACTGTGATGTCCGGCTCGAAATAACTGCAAGTGACGAGATATAGCGCGGGCTCGTAGCGCGCCGCGTATGACTCGATCGATGCCATCCCCGCCTTGCCGGCCATCATGCGTTCGGCTTCTCTCACGAGGGGTTCGAGTCCCTCGGGACACTGACACTCTTCATCTCCGCTGAAATCGCCCTCTTCGTCTCGCCGTATAACGCGGCGGATGCGCCAGGCCCTGGTCGGCAACCTTGCGGAACTCCCGATCATAGGGAGAGCCCGGGCTGAGACACCGTGATGAGCAGGTACACTGCTACATGTGCGCCCTTTGATCGCGCCAGACCGGTCGCGGTACCGATCGATCTTCACCTCGGCGACTCGGCGAGAGCGAATCGCCAATTTCGAGGCGTACTGGGCTTACTCTGTGAGCCACGACTGAGAGATCCTACAGAACGAAAAGGATCTCATGAAGAAGCGGGACACCCTCGTCGGTTTCCAGGCACATCCCCGACTGCAGCACCATCGCGCCCGAGATGCTCGAGAAGAGCTGGGTGCCCTCTTACTGCAAGCCGTAGTCGTGGCGCTACGGACCGCATTCCTCGGCTTCGATCGGCAGCCCGGAGAACTCCGCTAAAGTTCGTCAAGTGCAAAACGCCATGGATGTGCTGGTCACGGGCGCCACCGGCTTCGTGGGAGCCAATGTAGCGCGCCTGCTCGTCGCCCATGGGTACCGCGTCCGGATCCTCGCCCGCCCGGCCAGCAGCCTCAGAGCCCTCGAGGGCTGCCCGGTCGAGGTGCGGCGCGGCGACGTTCTCGAGCCCGACTCCGTGGCACAGGCAATTGACGGTTGCGCTCAGGTCTTTCACGTGGCGGGCGACTACCGGCTCTGGGCCCCCGACCCTAATGAAATTTATCGCAACAACGTCGACGGCACGCGCACGGTGCTCGAGGCCTGCGCACGGGCCTGCGTCGAGCGCGTGGTCTACACTTCGAGCATCGGCACGCTCGGTCTGCCCAAGGACGGCGAGCCTGGCACCGAGGCCACACCCGTGTGCCTCGACGACATGATCGGCCCCTACCGGCGCTCCAAGTTCCTCGCTGAGCGCGTGGCCGAGGAGTATGCCGCCCGCGGGCTGCCTGTCGTCATCGTCAACCCGAGCGCTCCGTTCGGACCGTGGGATGTCAAACCTACGCCCACCGGCCAGTTGGTCTTGGACTATCTGCGCGGGCGCATGTTCGCCACTCTCGACACCGGCTTCAATGTGGTCCACGTGGCCGACGTAGCTCACGGGCATCTGCTGGCCGCCTCGCGCGGGCGCGTGGGAGAGAAGTACATCCTCGGCGGCGAGAACCACTCGCTGACCGAGATTGTGCGCATGCTCGCGCGCATCACCGGCATCCGCGCTCCCCGCGTCCGCGTGCCCCATGCCCTGGTTTATCTGGTCGCGCTGGCAAGCGAGGGGCTGGCCTGCGTCACGGGCCACTCGCCGCGCGTGACGCTCACCGGCGCTCGCATTGCACGCCAGCGCATGTACGTCAGCGCAGACAAGGCGGTACGGGAGCTGGGGCTGTTGCAAACGCCCGTCGAGCAGGCGCTACGCGATGCCGTCGATTGGTTCGTCAGCCATGGCTACGCGCCATCGCCGCCAGCGTAGAAAGCTGAACGAGGCCGGGGCTCGGTTCCTGGAATCCCCGGGAACGGATCGGACTACGGGGCGACGCGCGCGCGCCAGCGGGCGAGAGGCTCCGGCGCCCACCAGTTCCAGCGACCGAGCAACCGCATCGTGGCCGGCACCAGGAGCATGCGCACGATGGTGGCGTCCACCACGACGGCAATCCCCATGCCGATGCCGATGGCCTTGATCACCACCAGGTCGGCCAGGGCGAAGCCGAAGAAGACGGCGGCCATGATGGCGGCTGCGGCGGTGATGAGACGGCCGGTACGCTCGAGCCCCACGGCGACGGCAAGCGTGTTATCGCCGCTCCGCAGGTACTCCTCGCGGATGCGCGAGAGAAGCAGCACACCGTAGTCCATCGATAGGCCGAACGTCACGCAGAACATGATGAGCGGGGTGCCGCTCTCGATTGGGCCGTGTGTGAAGCCGAGCCAGCGGGCAAGGTGGCCGTCCTGGAAGATCCACACCAATGCGCCGTACGAGGCGCTGATCGACAGGAAGTTCATGATCACCGCCTTGATGGGAAGCAGGAGCGAGCCCAGCAGCCAGAACAGCGCGAGCCAGGTCGCGGCGACGATAACCGCCACCGCGCGCGGCGCATGGTTGCGCACCAGGCCGGTGAAGTCGAGATCGAACGCGGTGTGGCCGGTGACGAGCACGCGCGCGTCCGCCACTGTGCGCTCGGCGCGGATCCGCCGAACCAGCGCCTGCGCCGCGTCGCTCCCGGCGGCGTGCGGCGTGTGCAGGACCAGGATGGCGATGTGCTGGCCGACCGTCTGCGCGAGCGCGGCCTGGATCATCGGCGGCCGCGCGTCGGCGGGCATGACGGCCAGCGCCTGATACTGGGCTCGATCGATGGCCGGGTCGAGCGTCACGAAGCTCTCCACGCGGTTCACGCCCGGCTCACGAGCGAGGCGGCGAGCGTAATCGTAAAGCCGGTCGATCCGCGGCGGCGTGAGCGGCGCGCCCTCGCCATAATCGAGGACGACGATGATGCGGTTCGTCTCCTGTCCAGGGAACTCACGCCGCAAGATCTCCTCGCCCTGTCGAGCCTCGGCGCTGGGCGGCAATATGCCGATGTCGCTCGCCCCGAGCCGGATCCGGCTGAAGGGAGAACCGAGCAGCAGGAGCAGGGCGGTCACCGGGAGCAAGATCTTCCACGGATGGGCCATGACCACGGCGGTCAGACCTCTCCAGAAGCTCTGCGCCCTCCGACCCTGGCTCGGCCGGAACACCGGCCACGCATTGACTCTGGGCCCCAGCACTGCCAGCAGGGCCGGCAGGAATGTCAGGCTATAGATCACGGCCAAGGAGACCACGAGGGTGCCGCAGAGCCCGATGGACCCGAGGTTCCCGAGGCCGAGCGCGTAGAGGCCGAGCAGCCCCACCGCGACTGTGAGGCCGGAGAAGAAGATAGAAACGCCCGCCGTCCCCAGCGTCCGGCCCAGAGCATCGGCGACCGGGCCCTGGCGAATTTCGTCCCGGAAGCGGCTCACGATGAAGAGCGAGTAGTCGATGGCGACCGCCAGGCCGATCATGGTTACGACGTTGCTGGCATAGATGGAGACGGAGCTGACTCGTGAGAGCAGCCCGGTGCCCGCCAGGCCCCCGACGACGGCCAGGAGCCCGACGCCAAAGGGCAACACCGCGGCCATCACGGAGCCGAAGGCCAGGAGTAGCAGCACCGGGACCACCGGAAGAATCACCATCTCGGCCCGCCTCACGTCACGGCGAGTGGTCTCGTTGAAGTCATGATGGAGGGCGAGCGCTCCCGCCGCGACGACGGCGAGCACGTCGGACCGCACGAGCGGCCTGAGCTCGGAATACGCCTCGGCCCCCTCGGCCGCGAACACCATCGACTCCACGGCCGAGCTATAGCCTCGCAACTCGACGGAGGCCCGCGTGTAGCGGCCGTCTCGCGACATCCGCTCGGGGTCGACGGGCGACACGTCCCAGGCCGTACGAATGGCTGAGACCCGGGGATGATCGCGCAACGGCGCGAGGGCTCGTAAGACCTCGGCGCGGACGATGGAATGCGAAGCGGGCAGCGTCGGGTGCCGAAAGATGAGGTGGAAGGCCAGAGGGCGCGCCGGCAGGTCGCGCTGCATCAAGTTCAGCGCCTGGCCCGATTCGGTCTCGATCGGAACGAGGGTGCTGTCGAACCGTCCTCCCTGGCCCGTCAACCAGAGGGAGACGCCCGAGGACAGCAGGGACACGACGAGGACGATCCAGCGGTGTCGATAGACGAATCGCCCCCAGGACGTGAGCAGTTCACACCCGATCGGCAGGCGGGTCTGAGAGGTCCGCCGCGCGCCGGAGCCGGGCCTCGGCGTCCGTGATGGGCGAGGCCCCGCGCAAGATGCTCTGGGCCATGCTGAGCATCGAGTAGCCGTTCCGGGCCTCGGCCTGGAACCGTTCCGCAAAGGATCCGCTCTTGATGTCCTCGAGCACACGGCGGAAGCGCGCGGCTATTTCCTCGCGGTCGATCTCGATGGCCCGCGTGAGCCCGCCGAAGATCGCTGTCGGGCCGTGGTCCTCGGAAGCCCGAAGGAACCCCGCCGTCCGGAAGCTCTCGAAAACCGACTCCATCTCGCCCGACATATACATTTCCATCACCAGGGCCTCAGCCGGGATCCCCCCCTCGCGGCCGATCTCGAAGGCGATGATGAGAGCCGTGCCGAGCAGCGGGCCGATGGTCTGCTCCACGAACAGGTCGAGCGCCGACTCCGTGGCCGCGCTCATCTCCAGCGCTGCCGGGCGGAGGGCGCCAAGCGCGTCGGCAAGCCCGAGCATGCGGCGGTGAGCGTGACCGCTCCGGTCGGCCTCGACCCCGATGCATGCCCAGAAGCCCTGGCCCGCCAGGTATCGCGTCCGTGTCGCGGCGCCAGCCATGCGGGGGGCGACCAGGAGCACGTCCACCGTCTCCGGCGGGCGCGCGAGGCCGAAGGCCAGGCTGTAGCCCGAGCCAAAGACGACCGCGCTTCCGGGCCGTAGCTCGGGAGCGATCTCACTGGAAAAGACCTCGGGGATCACTTCGTCGGGCAACAGCACGAAGACGATGTCGTCGCTGGCCGCGGTGGCGAGCGGAACGACCTCGAAGCCGTCGGCTCTCGCTCCGTCGGCGTACTGGTCGTCACGGTTGCCGACCCGGACCTTGACGCCCGAGTCGCGGAGGTTAAGCGCTGCGCTGCGTCCCAGGTGGCCGTACCCAAGCACGGCAACGGCCTCCCCATCCAGAGCGCCGGGCGGCGCGTCCCCGGCGCGGTACACCTTCATAGCAGTCTGTCGTGGCTTGGTCATGTCGTCCGGACTCGAGTGATCGACGCGCCTGTCTTGGCTGGCTACGATTCTAACGCATCGGGCCGGTCTGATTAGTGTACCCGCCGCTTCCTAGTCGGTCGAGCCCGATCGGTGCGGGCGCGCCGCGAGCCGCGCGTGGCAGCGCGAGAAGACGCCGCCACGGCGGCGGCCGATGAGGAGTAACCGTAAGCGAAATCGCGATGCCGATGCGCAATCCCAGCGAGAGCGCGAACTCGGCGACCACGCGCCGGTGTGGCCGGCGCGTGGTGCATACGGAGCGTCAGATGACCTTGTCGGTCTTGAGGCGGTCGAGGTCCGCGGGGCCGAGCGACAGCCACTCCTTGTAGATCTCGCCGTTGTGCTGGCCCAGCAGCGGCGCGGGCCGTACCGCGGTCGGCGACCTTGAGAGCTGCACCGGGTTCGCCGGCATGGTGAACGAGCCCCAGCCTGGATGCTCGATGGTCGTGACCATGCCGCGCGCGATCAGGTGCGGGTCGCTGAGGATCTCCTGCGGCACCAGCACGGCGCCCGTGGGCACTCCGGCCTTCCCGAGATCGGCCATGACCTCGTGCTTCGTGCGGGTCATCGTCCAGGCCTCGACGAGGGCGTTGACCTGGTCCTTGTGGGCGGCGCGCCACTTCGGATCCGACCACTCCGGGTGGCCGATCAGGTCCGCGCGTCCGATCGTCTTGAGCAAGGCGTCCCACATGTGCGGGCGCACGGGCTGGCAGTAGATGTAGGCGTAGTCGTCGCGGCCACCCGGCTTGCACCGATAGATGCCCGAGGGCGACGTGTTCGCGATCTCGTTACCGCGTCGCGGCTCGAAGTCGCCCCCCGCGTACGCGAGCCGCATGGCGATGCGGGAGAGATTGACGACGGCGTCCTGCATGGAGCACTCGACGCGCTGGCCATGCCCCGTCGCTTGCCGCTGCCAGAGAGCGGCCATCACGCCCAGTGCCGCGTGCATGCCCGTGCCCGAGTCGCCGATGGTGGGACCGGGCTTGAGCGGGGGCGAGCCCGGGAAGCCGGTCAGCGCCATCGCGCCGCCCGTGGCCTGCGCGATCATGTCGAAGCTCTTGTACTCGCTGTAGGGACCATAGTTACCGAAGCCCTTCACGGAGAGATAGACCAGGCGCGGGTTCAGGCCCGAGAGGGTGTCGTAGCCGAGACCCATCTTCTCCATCCCGCCGGGCGCCTGGTTCTCGGCCACCACGTCGGCCCGCTTGACCATGTCTTTCTCGGCGCGACCGTACCGCCCAGGCTCCCCTTTGCCGGGCTCCTCGACCTTGATGACCTCGGCGCCGAGCCACGCGAGCATCTGGGTGCACGACGTGCCGGCCTCGAACTGGGTGAGGTCCAGGATGCGGATGCCGTTCAGCGCTGTGCTCATGGTCTTCCTCCCTCCGGGATCATACCGCGAGGGCGCGAGCCGCGGCGTTCTTCGTCTGCCCTGCGGACGTCATCCCTTGCGCGCCCGCAGCCCGCGCGTAGGATGATCGCGTGAGCCTGGACCCGGCACTCTGGTTACCCACGACGGCGGACGAGATTCGCGCGCGCGGGTGGGACGCGCCCGACGTCGTGTTCGTGACCGGCGACGCCTACGTGGATCATCCCTCCTTCGCGATGGCGGTGCTCTCGCGCGTCCTCGAGTCGCATGGGTTCCGTGTCGCGATCCTGCCCCAACCCGACTGGCGGAGCGCCGCGGTGTGGCGCGCGCTCGGACGGCCCCGGCTCTTCTATGCCGTCTCGGCCGGCAACATGGACTCGATGATCAACCACTACACGGCGAACAAGAAGCGCCGCAACGACGACGCGTACTCGCCGGGTGGGAGGATCGGGCTGCGTCCGGATCGTCCTACTCCCGCCTACGCGCAACGGTGCCGCGAGGCGTTCCCGGGCGTGCCGGTGGTGATCGGCGGGATCGAGGCCTCGCTCCGGCGCATCGCGCACTTCGACTACTGGTCGCAGCACGTGCGGCCGTCGATGCTGGCGGCGAGCAAGGCGGACCTGCTCGCGTTCGGCAAGGGAGAGGCGACGATCGTCGCCATCGCGCGACGGCTCGCCGCCGGACAGCCGGTGACGGCGCTGCGCGACCTGCGCGGCGTCGCGTACCTGCTCGGCGCCAGGGAGGCGTTGCCGGTCTGGCCCGGCGAGACGCTCGCGCTGCCGTCGCTGGAAGACGTGACGCGCGACCCGATGGCCTTCGCGCGGATGACCCGCACGTTCCATCACGAGACGAACCCGTTCAACGCCAAGCGGCTGACGCAGGCGCACGGCGACCGCACGCTCGTGCTCAACCCGCCGTGCCTGCCGATCGGCGAGGCGGAGATGGACGCGATCTACGACCTGCCGTACACGCGGCGACCGCACCCGCGCTACGCGGAGCCGATTCCGGCCCACGCGATGATCAAGGACTCCGTGCAGATCATGCGGGGCTGCTTCGGCGGCTGCACCTTCTGCTCCATCACGATGCACGAGGGCCGCGTCATCCAGAGCCGGAGCCCCCGCTCGGTTCTCGCCGAGGTGCAGACCATCGCCGCCGATCCCGCCTTCAAGGGCACGATCAGCGACCTCGGCGGCCCCACCGCGAACATGTACCAGATGCGCTGTACCCGGCCCGAGGTCGAGGCCGTATGCAAGCGCCTCTCGTGCATCCACCCGACGATCTGCAAGCTGCTCGGGACGAGCCACGCCCCGACGATCGAGCTGATGCGCCGCGCCCGCGCCGTCCCCGGCGTGAAGCGCGTCCACATCGCCTCGGGCATCCGCATGGACCTCGCCAACCTCGACGACGCGTACGTCGACGAGCTGGTGACCCATCACGTCGGCGGCCATTTAAAAGTGGCGCCCGAGCATCAGTCCGACCGTGTTCTCGCGCTGATGAAGAAGCCGAGCCACCGCGAGTTCGAGACGTTCGCGGGGAAGTTCCGTCGCGCGAGCGAACGAACGGGCAAGGAGCAATACCTCGTGCCCTACTTCATCGCGAGCCATCCCGGCTCTCGCGTGGAGGACATGATCGAGCTGGCCGTCTTTCTCAAGAAGCACGGCTACCGGCCGCGGCAGGTGCAGGACTTCATCCCGGCCCCGATGGACATCGCGACGTGCATCTATCACACCGGGATCGACCCGCTGACCATGGCGCCCGTCGACACCGTCAAGAAGCTGCGCGACCGGCAGACGCAGCGCGCGTTGATGCAGTTCTTCGAGCCTCGCAACTGGTTCGTCGTCCACAAGGCGCTCGTGGACGCCGGCCGACGCGACCTCATCGGCAGCGCGAAGCACTGCCTGATTCCCGCCACGCCCCCGCCCGAGGCGCTCGCCGCGAAGCGCCAGGAAGCCACGGAGGCGACCCACGTCCACGCCGAGGACGCGGGGACGCAGCCGACGATCGGCTACCGGCCCGGCCGGAAGGGAGCGAGGCGACGTTGACGGCGCTGACCCCACTCGACAACGGAGACGACATATGACAACCACGAACGCGCGTACGGGACTTCAGCTCCGTTCAACGGTCAAGAAGGAGGGCATCGTCGAGATCTCGCTCGCGAGCGTCCCCACCCCTGAGCCAAAACCCGAAGAGGTCATCGTCCGCATCGACGCCTCGCCCATCAACCCCTCCGATCAGGGACTCCTCTTCGGCGGAGCGGACATGAGCACGGCCAAGGCCTCCGGCACGACTGCGAACCCCGTGGTGACAGCGAGCATCTCACCGGCGGTGCTGAAGGCGCTGGCTGGGCGTTGGGAGCAGTCGTTGCCCGTCGGCAACGAAGGGGCCGGGGTGGTCGTCCAGGCGGGAGCGTCTCCGGCAGCGCAAGCGCTGATGGGGAAGACCGTCGCGATCCTCGGAGGCGCGATGTACGCGCAGTACCGCTGCATCAAGGCCGTGCAATGCCTGGTGTTGCCGCCGGGTACCACACCGGTCGAGGGCGCCTCCTGCTTCGTCAATCCGCTCACCGCACTCGGCATGGTCGAAACCATGCGCCTGGAAGGTCACAAGGCGCTCGTGCACACCGCAGCGGCCTCCAATCTCGGGCAGATGCTCAACAAGATCTGCATCAAGGACCGCGTCGGGCTGGTGAACATCGTACGCAAGCCCGAGCACGTGGACGTCCTGAAGAAGATCGGCGCCACCTACGTGTGCAACTCGGACTCGCCAACCTTCATGGACGACCTGACCGAGGCACTCGTCGCCACCGGCGCCACGGTGGCTTTCGACGCGATCGGTGGTGGAAGACTGGCGGGACAGATACTCACCGCCATGGAGATCGCGGCGAACAGGACGGCGAAGGAATACAGCCGCTACGGGTCCACGACGCACAAGCAGGTATACATCTACGGCGGACTGGACCGCGGGCCAACCGAGTTCAATCGCACCTTCGGCATGGCTTGGGGTATCGGCGGCTGGCTACTCACCGCCTTCCTGCAGAAGATCGGATTCGAGGCCGCCCAGAAGCTGCGAGAGAGGGTCGCGGCCGAGATCAAGACCACGTTCGCGAGCACCTACACGAAGGAAGTCTCCCTCGCCGAGGCGCTGCGGATCGAGGAGATCGCCGTCTATAGCAAACAAGCCACTGGTCAGAAGTATCTGATCGACCCGAACAAAGGACTCCGGTGAACCGCATCAGGCTCGGTTCGGGGGTGGGGCAGCGGCAACGGCAGCAGTCATCGAACGGTCGCCGGCAAGATCAGCCGGGCGCAGCCACACGAAGGCGAGCGTCCCGAGGAGCAAGGCGATCGTGACGTGGCCGAAGGCAATCCCCCAGCTGAGCACGCTCGGGCCGCCGAAGAGATCGAGCATCGCGCCGAGCGCGAGCGGACCGAGAAACCCGCCGGCATACCCCAAGGTCGAGTGGACCGCCAGGGTCGCGCCGCGTCGGCCGGGCTCGGCGCTGCCGGCGCTGCCGGCGGTCAACGACGAGGAATCCGACCAGATCAGCATCGCGTAGACCAGGACCAGCGCGGCGGCGCCCGCGTACGGCAGCGCCGCGCTGAAGCCGATGACGCCCGCCATCGCGGCGGACGCCAACATGGTGCTGAGGATGAAGCGACGCCTCCCGAACCGGATTGCCAGCTCGTTGCCCCACACACTCGCCCATACGCCGAGCAGCCCCATCACACTGGCGACAGTGGCGGGAGCGAGAACCATCCACGTGCCGGCGGCACTCTGCGCGGCGGCGAACGTGAGGAACGTGACGACCCATGCTCGCAGGGCGGACATCTCCCAGGTGTGGACGCAATAGGCGAGCGAGTAGGCGAGCGCCGACCGATTACGCAGGATCGGTCGGAAATCGAGCAGCGCCGCTCGCGGCCCGCTCGAAGTGCGCGGGGGGCGCGCCGGCAGTCCGATCATCACGAGGACGAAGGCCAGCGCCGCGCCGAGTGCGCCCGGCACCAGCGCCCATTGCCAGCCGAGCCGAACGTTGACCGCGCCGGCGACGCCGAACGAGAGTGCGCCGCTGATGCCCACCGCCGCCGCGTGCGCGGCGACGGCCCGCGACTGCTGGGGCCCCTCGGTGACGTCGCTCAGGGCCTTGAGCCCCGGCATGTAGCTGCCCGCCCAGCCCACCCCCATCAGGGCGCGAAACGCGAGCGCCGCCCAGAAGCCCGTCGCGACCCAAGCGAACCCGACGAAGGCGACGGCCGTGAGCGCGACGGAGGCGAGGTAGATGCGCTTGGGATCTACCCGATCCGTCAGCGACGATAGCAGCGGGACGACCAGCGTGTAGGCCGCATAATAGATCCCGCTGATCCAGCCGGCTTCGGTATTGGTCAGTGACCAGGCCGGGATCAGCGTGGGAATGAGCGCCGCCACACCGAACGCGCCGATCTGCGCGCAGGACTGGGCTGCGCACATCACGACCACGGCGCGGTTCAAGCGCGAGACCGCAGGCATTCGCTACGGGATTCTACCGGGGCCGGCGGTTCCCGGACAAGAGTCGGAGTCCTCGGACTCGTTGTCGTCACTTCTCGTGACGCGAGCGATAGACTTGTCATGGGCGGATGAGACGCCCACGCCGGGCTGGTCCAGCGTCATGCGGCGCAGCGGCGGCTCCGTCAGCATGCTGAGACGGAGCCACCGGGGGATCTCGGGCGTGATCTCCGTCTCGTCCGCCCACTCATGTATGCAGCATTCCGCATCTCCTCATGCCGGGCGCGGCACGCCGCCGATCTGGAGTCAGGCCGTGCGCGTGTGTCGTGAGCGACGTCCCTCAGAGCCCTCGACCCGGTTAGGAGCTTCTACTCGGAGCGCTGCCTCGGACGTGGGCGGCGTGTTCATTGAGCGGCCACAGTTGAGTGACATACTGATGCATAGGCATCCGCAGAATGCCGCAAAGAGACGGTAGCATCCGCGGACGGATCAAGGGCCAGCGATGACTGCGGACACGGATCAACAAACCCGTCAATACCTCCTCGCACGGTTTTGGGAAGCGGCCCTGGGCTTCTGGCGGAACGGTGGGGGCCGCACCGCGCGGGTATTGACGTTCGCGGTCATCGCCATCGCGCTGGTGAATCTCGTCCTGCAGTATCGGTTGAACGTATGGCACCGCACGATGTTCGATGCCCTCGACAAGCATGATGGCAGCGGGGTGCTGCACCAAACCGTGATCTTTCTCCCTCTGATCGCGGCGGTCGTGGGCGTGGCGGCAACGGGCACTCTTGCAAAGATGACCCTGCAGCGCCGGTGGCGCGCCTGGCTGAACGCCCACATGCTCGATCAGTGGCTCACCAACGGACGGTACTATCAACTCAACTTGGTCCCGGGCGATCACACCAACCCGGAATATCGCGTGGCCGAAGACTTGCGTCTGAGTGTCGAGGCCCCTGTCGATTTCGCGATTGGGATCTTCTCGGCCGTTACCTCGGCGATGGTCTTCATCGGGGTGCTCTGGTTCATCGGCGGTGAGCTCACGATCCCGATCGGAAGCACGGTGTTTCGCATCCCCGGGTTTCTGGTCGTCGCGGCCTTCCTCTATGCGGTGCTGGCCAGCGGATCGATGGTCATCTTTGCCCGCGGCTTCATCAAGGTGTCCGAGGACAAGAATCAGGCGGAAGCAGATTACCGCTACGTGCTCACCCGGTTCCGGGAAAATGGCGAGAGCATCGCGTTGCTGGGCGGCGAAACTGAAGAGCGCGCGGGTCTTGACGGGGCATTCACGACGGTCCGCACACGTTGGTACGAGTTGATGATGCAGTACTTTCGCACCACGATCGTGTCGCAGGGCAGTAACGGCCTCGCGCCAGTCATTCCGATTCTCCTGTGCGCCCCCAAGTACGTGGTCGGGGCCATGACCCTCGGTGAAGTCATGCAAGCCGTCTCCGCCTTCATGATCGTGCAGGCGGCGTTCAGTTGGTTGGTGGAGAACTATCCACGTCTCGCCGACTGGACCGCCTCAGCGTCCCGAGTCGCCTCGCTCTTGGTGTCACTGGACCGCCTGCAGCGAGCCGAATCCGCGGGAACGACCGGACGCATTGTTCGCAAGCAAGCGGAGGGTGGTGTCCTCCGGTTACGGGACGTCTCGGTCACGTTGGACGATGGGAGCGCGGTGGTGAACGAGGCCGACATCGAGATCGCCCGGGGTGAAAAGGTGCTAGTCGTCGGCGAATCCGGCACGGGCAAGAGCACGCTGGTCCGGGCGATCGCCGGCCTGTGGCCCTGGGGCTCGGGAGAGATCGTGCTCAAGTTCGAAGGGCTGTTCTTGATGCCGCAAAAGCCTTACGTGCCGCTGGGAACGCTGCGCCGAGCCGTAGCCTATCCCCTCTCGCCCGACGAAGTCGACGATGCCGGGGTCCGTAGGGCGGTCGAGGAAGTGGGTCTGGGCCATTTTCTCGATCGGCTCGATGAAGATACGACGACGTGGGAGCACATCCTCTCGGGTGGAGAGAAGCAGCGCCTTGCCTTTGCCCGTGTGCTCACCCAACGTCCGGAAACTATCATCATGGACGAAGCGACGGCTGCGCTCGATCCGCCGGCCCAGGAACAGTTGATGCGGCTCCTGCTGGAGCGGCTCCCCGACGCAACCGTTATCAGCGTCGGCCACCGCCCCGAGCTCGAAGCATTTCACACCCGCAAGCTCGTGTTGGAATACCGTGCCGATGGCGCGCGCCTGGTCAGCGACGAATCGCTGCTAACAACCTTCGGCCGCTCCGCGCGCTTGCTGTCGAAGCTGCCGACTCGCAGGAGATCGCGCAGGACGTGAGAGTCAGCTGGACGGCTCCCTCCGAGGAGACAAGCTCCGACGTCGAGGTGTCCCAATTTTCGGCGTTTTTCGGGATGGTGTGGTGGGAACAGGACGTGGGATGGTGAGCCTCCAGCCGCATTCATTCGCGCGATTCGGGAGAGAATGCGCCGATGAGGAGTGACGTCAAGTACGCGAGGAGTGGAGAAGTTCACATCGCCTATGGGCGACGACCATCTGCTCCAAGCCTTCGATCAGGAAACCATGGACCTTCTGATCGACGAGACCGAAGAATTCATCGCCGGTGCGCGACCTGGTCCCGAACCGGATCGCGTAAGATCCTGCCGGTCAGCGAGAGCGGAACCATAGACGGTCACCTGGCAGGCCGACGATCATCGCGCAGGCTTTCCTCCGGAGAGGATCGATTGCGCCGCCAATTCGGCTTGGTGCGACTTGAACTTCGCGACCAGCGCCTCGTACGAGGAGGTCCGGATGATCTTGTTGAATTGCGCCCGGTAGTTCGCCACGAGGCTGATCCCATCGATGCTGAGGTCATAGACCTGCCAGCGGTCGTCGGTGCTGTGCATCTTGTAGTCGATCGGCATCTCTTGCCCTGAGCTGAGCGGGAGCGTCGTCCGCACGACGGCGTACTCGCCGTCAACCTGCTCGCTCTGCACGGTCATCTTGTGAGCCCCGTGCTGGTCCACCTTGGAAATGTACGAGCGCTGGACCAGTTCGGTGAAGAGGCGAACGAACTCCCCGCGTTCGGTGGGCGTCCGCTGCGCCCAGTACTGCCCGAGGGATCGCTTCGCCATCTCGCCGAAGTCGAACATCTCGTTGGCGGCGATGACGATGGCGGTTCTGCGCTGGTTGAGCTTCTTGTCGCCGTCCAGCTCGGGGTCGGCGAGGATTTTGAACACCCGGTCGATCCCAGCGCGCAGCTGATCGCTCGGCGAGCCTGCCCACGCGCCGCGAGCGGAAACGACTGCGAACAGGAGAATCAGGATCCCGAAAACGCGCGCCTGATATCTGACCATGAGAGAAACCTCCTCCCGCGCAGTCCAGGCGATGGCTCGCGCGGCAGACTCGACGTTGCGATTGGATGAAACGTCGCGCCGCACATTGCAAGGACCGCCGACGCAGGGTCCGGAGTCTGGTCAGAATTGCTCAACGACGGATAACGGCTGCCGACGCTCGGGCTCATCGGTTGTCGTCGCGCCGGCAGCCGCCAGGAGCGTCACGCCGATCACCGCCACGACGGTCTTCGCTTTCATCACGGTTGTCTCCAGACATTGTCCAGCTCGACGATCTTCCACGCCGCGATTTTCACGTCCGACCCGCGCGGGACATTGGACCTTGGTCCCATAGAGAGTCACGTACGCATCTGCGAGCGTGCCCATCTCAGCGTACGGGGGCGGCGGCGCCCTGCCGTTCGAGGGGCTGAGGCTGTCCGCCCTGGCCTTCGACCCAACGGCACGCCGACGAACAACGACGTGACCGAGGCTTTCGACGACGGGGTCATGGTGCTCGCCGGCGGCAAGCTCGACATCAAGCCTTTCGGTCTCGTTGGGCACCAGAGTGTCAGCATGATGTGGAGCAACAAGGAGGGCCGATGCCACAGCACGCACCCAAAAGGACAAAGCAACGGAGAGCACCGAGACGTACCGGGCGAACTACGTCTGCCTCCCCGACACCGAAAGCTGGCGTGAGCTGGTGGATCACCACGATCCCCGGACGCCGGGCAATCCTGACATCCTCGATCGCAATTCTCGCAGGCTGCACGGCGCCGCTCTACACATGGGATATCCACACCACGGCCACGCCAACGTCACGGTCCTTCGATGTCACTGAGCTGACTCGCCAGCCGGTTGCGACGCTTGGGCTCGTAGCCCCGGCCGGTCTCCTGGGCTTCAGCGCTTCTCTGTCGCACGCCCTCATCGCCGCCCTCTCGGAGGCGTCGCCCTCCATCCGGGGAATTCCGGCTCACGAGACGGTGAACACGTTCAACGAACAAGGCTTAGTTGCTGAGTACGGCGATCTGATCTCAGGATTCGCTCGCAGCGGAATCCTAGAGCGTGAGCGGTTACGGCGGATTGGATCAGCGCTCGGCTCTCGCTATGTACTGCTCCCGGGGCTCGCGGAGTTCAATCAAGCTCTGGTGGACAAATTCGAGACCGCCGGCGTCAAGCTAGTCAAGAATCGGGTCACCGTCCTGCGGCTGTGGCTGCAACTCTGGGACGCTCGGATGGGCCACCTTGTCTGGGAGTCGACGGGAGAGATCACCGCCGCGAGTGAGCTGCTGACCGCCGCACGGGCTGTTCCCCTGGACGAGATCGCGCAAAAGCTGTGGCTGCGCATGATCCAGGACGACTTGTTAAAGGGAAAGACTCCCGGTTGAGGGTGTCTTAGCGTCGCACGGCTTCATGACCCGTCGGACGGGACCTTGTCGGGCATCGCCCATCGCGACCTGCCTTGAACCCGGACGACCTCGGCACGCCGGCGCAAGCCGCAGCGGGCCACCCTGCTCAGCTTGCGCCCCGCGGCTGCGCGGCTGACAGCGCCAACGCGATCGGGTAGGATACGCTACGGCGTTCATGAAGATTCCAATGAACGACCGACGTGGAGCGAGCGCTCCATCAGCTCTTCGCGTCGCCGCGACGGCGCTGTTAGTGTCGGTCGCCTATTACATTGGCGCAAACATCGGATTCATCTTGCGCTTCCCGCCGTCTACCCCGTCGGTCCTTTGGCCACCCAACGCGATCCTGACCGCGACCCTCCTGCTCGCTCCGGTGAGTCGGTGGTGGATCTATCTGCTGGCCGCCTTCCCGGCACACCTCGTCGCGGAAATGGGTGTGCCGTTGCCGGCCCCGCTCGTGCTGGCACTGTTCGCAACCAATTGCAGCGAAGCCCTTATGGCGGCCGTCTGTGTGCGGCGGTTCAGCGACGCCCCGGAGCGATTCGACACGCTTCGCCGCGTCGTCGTGTTCGTGCTGGGGGCCGTCTTCGTGGCGCCCTTCGCTTCCTCGTTCGCCGACGCGGCGGCCGTCACGGGGCTGATGAGCGAGCCCTACTGGCGGGTCTGGCGCACGCGGCTCTTTTCCAACGTGCTGACCGAGCTGACCCTGGTGCCGGCGATCCTCACGGTGGTCACCGCCCGCTCGAGCTGGTGGCAAGACCGTCGACTGCGTCGCCGCATCGAGACGGCGCTGCTGGCGCTGAGTTTCTTGGCCGTCGGAATCGGCATCTTGACCCGACCCGCATACGGTCCGGCCACCATTCCAGGCTCACCCTATACACTGCTGGCGCTGCTTCTGCCGTTCATCCTGTGGGCGACCGTGCGCTTCGGACCTGAAGGTGCGAGTCTAAGCCTCCTGAGCACCGTGCTGCTCGCAGTCCTGGTCAGCACCCACGGTCGACACCCGCTCATGACGCTTGTGACTCCGGAGACTGTCGCCGCTCTCCAGATCTGTCTCGGCGTGGTCGCCATTCCGCTGATGTGCCTGGCGGCCGTCATTGAAGAGCGGCGCCGGAGCAACGAAGCCCTGGCGGAGCGGCTGCGCTTCGAGGAACTGCTTTCGCGTCTATCCGGCGACTTCGTCCGCGTACCCAGTAACGAGATCGAGACCGTATTCGAAAGCTCTCTGCGACAGCTCGGAGAGGCGCTGGACCTCGGCCAACTCACGCTTTACCGTTTTCCCACGAACGTGGCGCAGTTCGAGGTGGCGTACTCGTGGAGCGGCCCGGGAATCGACCGGGTGCCCCGTGGCGCGCTGGGCGACGAGTTTCCATGGGTCATCCGACAGATCCTTGGCGCGAACCAGGTCTCCTTCTCGCGCCCGGAGGAATTGCCGCCCGAAGCTGGCCGAGACCTCGATACTTTCCGCCGGCGGGGGATTCGTTCGAATCTCGTGATCCCGCTCGGGGCGGGAGGGCGCGTCCTCGGCAGCCTTTCCTTCGTGACGTACGTTATGGAGCGAGCCTGGCCAGACGAGTTGGTGCAGCGGTTGCACTTGGTCGGCGAGCTCTTCGCGAACGCCCTCGCGCAGAGGGAGGCGCAGGAAGCCCTGCGTGCAAGCGAGGCGATGAAGTCCGCCATTCTCGCCTCACTGAGCAGCAACGTCGCGGTGCTCGATCGCGACGGCCTGATCATCACGGTCAACGACGGATGGGTGCGCCTGGCTCGCGACAACGGAGGCTCGGCGGATGCCGAGGCCGGCGTCGGCAGCCGTTACTTCGATATCTGCAGGGGCGCCACCGGCATGAGCGCCGCCCACGCCGACGAGGCGGTGGCAGGTATCCGGGGGGTTCTCGAAGGGTCGAGTGCAGGATTCGGGCTCGAATATCCCTGCCGCGCTTCGCGTACCGAGACTTGGTTCGCGCTCTCTGTGGTGCCGCTCGGCCGACCCGAAGGCGGCGCGGTGGTCTCGCACACCGAGGTTACCGAGCAAAAGCTCGCCGAGCTGGAGCTCCAGCGAAGTCGGCATGAGCTGACGCATTTCGCACGGATCTCGACGATGGGCGAGCTCACTGCCTCGCTGGCCCACGAGCTGAATCAACCGCTGACCGGGATCCTGACCAATGCCCAGGCGGCCCAACGGCTCCTGCAAGCCTCGCCACCCGAGCTGGGCGAGGTCGGGCAAATCCTCGCCGACATCGTCGAGGACGATAGGCGTGCCGGCGACGTCATTCAGCGCCTGCGCTATCTGCTCAAGAAGGACGAGGCGCAGTTCCACCCGGTGGACCTCAATGTCCTCATCCGCGACGTCGCGAAGCTTCTCAACAGCGACGCCGTGATTCGTAACGTCACGGTCACGCTGGAGCTCGCTTCTGGTCCGGTCCTCGTGAACGCCGACGCTGTCCAGCTGCAGCAAGTCGTCCTGAATCTCCTTCTCAACGCCATGGAGGCGATGGCCGACTGCGCCGAAAGCAGTCGGAGCATCGTCGTCCGGAGCGAAAGCAGCGACGTAGACGCCGTCCACGTATCGGTCCAGGATGCCGGCGTAGGGCTGCGCCAGGAGACACACGACCTCGTCTTCGAGCCGTTCTACACCACGAAGCCGGACGGAATGGGCATGGGGCTCGTGATCGCAAAGTCCATCGTCGAAGCGCACGGCGGTGTCATCTGGGCGACCGACAACGCGAACGGCGGCGCCACCTTTCACTTCTCGCTGCCGGGCGCCAGCTCAGACGAGGCACGGGCGTGACGGAGCGCCCCGCGACTGTCGTCGTGGTCGACGATGACCCATCTGTTCGTCGAGGGCTCACACGACTGCTCCGGGTCGCCGGTTACAACGTGGAAACGCACGCTTCGGCGCGCGAATTTCTAGAGGCTGGCAACTATAGCCAGGCGGAGTGTGTTTTACTGGACGTCAGGATGCCGGGCCAGAGCGGGCTCGACCTGCAAGACGTGCTGATCGCAGGTGGTCATGACATACCTATCATCTTCATTACCGGCCACGGCGACATTCCAATGGCCGTCCGAGCGATGAAGGCTGGGGCTGTCGACGTACTCCCCAAGCCTTTTGAGGAGCATACGCTCCTCAATGCCATCCAGCAGGCCATCTCGCAGCGACGCCGGGCCTCAGCGAGCGCCAAGCCTTCTTCGCTGCCGGAGTCGGGCGCGACTCCGCCTCGTCACGGCCAGTAGTTCAGCTCTAGTCTGGAAGGCGTCCGGACGCGGCAGAACAGCCCATCACCTGTCGTTTCAGCGCTCGACGGCCTGTGGGCGTGAGCAGGTAACAGAAGACGATCACGGGCACAACGCCCCGAGCGACGACATTTATCGCCGGCGTGCCGGCGGAGATCAGCATCACAAGGCCCACGCGAATACCTGGCCATCGAGCGGCTTCGTGAGGTAGCTGACGGCACCGGCGCGCTTGGCACACTGATGGGTCGCTTCGTCATCGTACGCCGTGATGAAGATCGTCGGGATACGCACACCGCCGGTTATCAGCGTACGCCGCAGCTCGAAGCCGATCATGTCACCCAGATGGACGTCGATGACCAGGCAAGCCGTACGGGCGAGGCCACCGAAGTCGAGAAGCTGGCGGCCGGACGCGAATGTCTCCACCGCGAAGCCCGCCGACTCGACGAGGCGCTGGAGCGCTCGGCGCACGGACGCATCGTCGTCGACGATCGATACGAGAGTGGCGGTGTCTGCTGGTAGGGCCGGCATCGCGCTGAACTTTAGGGGCCGGCTCGGGAGCGGGGCTATGGGACTTTGGTGCCATGCGAGCGGAAACTCAGTGCGGAGCCGGGAGTCGAACGGTCTCGGACATCCGGACCAGCCCGGCGAGGGAATCGGCTTGCATCTTCTCCATGACTCGCGCGCGGTGGGCTTTGACCGTCTTCTCGCTGATCCTCAGCTCGCCGGCGATCTGCTTGTTAAGCCGGCCGGTGACGACGAGTGCGAGCACCTCCGCCTCGCGTGGCGTGAGAGTCGCGATCCGTCGTTCGATCTCGGTGACCCGGGCTCGCTCGTCCAGATCGCGAACATCCTTCTCGACGGCCCGACGCACCGCTTCCAGCAGAACATCGGCGCTATAGGGCTTGGTGATGAAATCCACCGCGCCCGCCTTCATCGCGCGGACGCTAGCCGGGATGTCACCGTGCCCAGTGATGAAGACGATCGACACGGGCTGTTGGCGCTCGGCGAGCGCCGCCTGCAACTGCAACCCCGTGAGTCCAGGCATCTTGATATCGAGCACCAGGCAGCCGGGTCGGTTGCGCGGCGGCTGCTTCAAGAAGTCCACGCCAGACGCGAAGCTCGCCACCTCATAGCCTGCCGACGTCAGCAGCCGCGTAAGGCTCTTCCGAACGGACGAGCTGTCGTCGACGACATAGATGATGGGCCGAGGCGCCATCACCCCGTGTACTCCGGAGCCGCCGGAAGACTGAATGTGAGCGTGACGCCAGCGCCCGTGTTGTTCTCGGCCCGGAGCTGGCCGCCTTGCGCCTCGATCAGGGAGCGCGAGATCGAAAGGCCCATTCCAAGCCCCTGAGGCTTTGTCGTGTAGAACGGCTCGAAGATGCGCGGCAGGTCCGGCTCGGAAATGCCACTGCCGCTGTCGCTCACCGAAACGAAGACGGTGCCGTTGGCATCCTCGCGACTGGTGATGACGAGACGACGATCGGGCGTCGCACTCATCGCGTCGAAGCCGTTCATGATCAAGTTCAAGACGACCTGCTGAAGCTGAACCTGGTCAGCCGGCACCGGCGGCAGGTCGCGGTGAGGTTCAAGTCCATGGAGACGCACCTGATAATGGCATCACTGTGCACCAGACGGACACTTCCTGGATGACTGCGTTGAACACGGGCGTCGTGGACGCGGGTTCGTATCGCCGGGTTTGAACCGACGACCTTGGGTAATTCCTATGTCTGGCGGCTGGTCAGACTTCGGGCGTAGTCCGAAAGACAAAACGCCCACCCATCATGACAGGATGTGTCACGTCGTCCGCGCTGTGGATCTCTTCGCCGACCCTCAACGAGGCCGCACCTACCGCCGCGGTTTGTGAAGCCTCTCCTGTTCCGCGAGCGCGATCTACGCCGATTTCAAGGCGCAACGGTTTTCGAACGAGCGTCGTCAGCCGTCGTCTCCGAGCTCAATGGCGTGACGCTCGTCAGACAGCGGAGGCGTGCTGACCAGTTACAACTGGCACTTCTCTTGCCAGAGGAGACTGATGTAGTTGCTGATGACGACTAATCTCTCGAGCCCGCCGCCTTCTGCCCCAACAGGGGGGCCCTGGAACATCGTGCACGAGCTTCTGGGGCGAGTGCCCCGGCTCAACGTCAATCTCTCCAAGTTCCAGACCGTCGTGGGATTCACGGCCGGCGTCTTGTCGATCGTTGGCGCCCTCTTGGCCGTTCCGACCTACTTCAAGCCCGCCATCGGCAAGGGCGAAGTCGTCGCGGTCGTCATGGACGCCAAGACCGAGAAGGCAGTGTCCAATGCGACCGTCGAGATCCTCACGCTCAACAATGCCGTGGTGACCACGCTGAGCTCAGGCTTCTTCGGGAAGGCCAGCTCCGTTCTTGAAGAGGGCCAGTACCGGGTGCGCGTCAAGCACCCGAAGTTCGGCGCCGAAGTCCGCCACGTGCAGGTGGTATCCGGTCAGACCGCAGAGATCCGGGTCCAGCTGCACTCTGGCGCTTCGGCTCCTCTGAACGAGGCCGTAAACGCCGTCAAGCGTCTGTTCGGCAACTAGAGTTATCCGCGAGTTATCCGCAAGGTTCTGCAGCGAGAAATTTCGCCCCGGCTTCCAACATCATCCTCTACGGCGCGCCGAGAGAGCGGCGCCCAGCGGGTTCGCGGACAAAAGCCGGAGCCCTCGGCTCGTCGTCGTCACTGCTAGTGACGCAAGGGATAAACTTGACATGGGCGGACGAGACGCCCACGCCGGGTTGGTCCAGCGCCATGCGCGCAGCGGCGGCACCCGTTGGAATGCTTAGACTGGAGCCGCCCCTGGGGATCTCGGGCGTGATCTCCGTCTCGTCCGCCTCTCGGCTCGCGCTCGAAGCGAAGCGGTTTCGGAACGCCTCGCGCAACTCGGAGCCGCACGCCGCTCCGAGCCCGAGCGATCATCGGCTGCCGGCGACCGTTGCCCGTCGAGGAGCCGGGATGCTACGCGTGGAGGAGCTCGATCGCCTCCTCGTAGATCTCCATGTTCTTGCCGTAGGAGATGGCCGACGCCTGGGCCGCGCTCACGAGATGGCGCCAGCGCCACGGAAGGCGAGTGGCGTGGAACTCCTCGAAGGTGGCCTGATGGTGCTTGAAGGCGTGCATCTCGGTGAAGTTGTCGTGCACGACAATCGTGGCCAGACGGCTGATGAGCGCATCCGGATCGTACCCGAGGTCGGCATACTGCTGCGCCAGGTTCACGGTACTCTTCACCTCGGGCACCGCGCGCATCTGCCCGAGGTTGGTGACCTTCGACCAGTCGGTCGGCGGCTGCGTGGAGATGCTCTCCTCGAGCGCATCCAGCAACGCGGCCTGGCTGCGATGGGGCAGCGCCGCGACAGCCTCCGGACTCGGCTGGGGCGGTGGCTCCATCCGGTTCTGCGTCGAGCGCACCTCCGGGCCTGTGTGCCACGTCAGCAGCGCCAGCAGCTTGTTGCGCAGGCTCACACCTTCCAGCTTCAAGAGGTACCGGCGCAGGTTCGCACCCGTGTGGAGATGCACGTCCATCGGATTCCCCGTGAGCGATCGCATGAACAGGCCAGCGGCCCCAATCGACAGGGCTTCGCCTGTGCCCTGGAGCGACAGACCGTCCGCGAGGGCCTTCGCGAGCATCCGCGGGATCTCCTGATAGTTGTCGCATCCGGTGATCGCCTCACCCAGAAGGCCGATCGCCGGCGTTTCCTCCGGGCTCGTGTGGAATCCCAGGGGGCGCTTCAGGAGCTCGTACTCCTCGAGCAGCGGCTCGATGTGACTCAGGACGGGCGGCGTGGGGAACCGGCTGACGTACCGGACGGCGGGGCGCATCAGGAACCGCGTGTGCTCGCGTCCCAGCCAGTCGAGGGCGCGCCACGTGAACATGGGGAAGATGAAGTAGTGATCGTCGAGCGTGTTCTTCGGGATCGCCACGGTCAGCAACAGATCCAGCGCCTCGCCATGGGGGATGTTGTCCCAGAGCCAGAGGAAGTGGCGATCGGCACCGTTGTACAGGCCGCGGTCCACGCAGGCGAAAAACGCCTTCCTGGTGGCCTCGACGCCGCCCGAATCCAGGGGCTCGGCATCCGCCAGGATGTACGGGCCCATGTTGGGGTGATTGATGTGCTTGTTCGACAGCGCGACGTGCTGAAGGATCGGCAGGAACCGCTGTTCTCCCGACACGCGCTCCACGGTGTTGTGGAGCGCATGAAGCCCGACGAGCGGGTGCAGCGGCCCGCCATGGTGGCCGGGCGGCAAGTCCGAGGAACGAGTGACCGCGAGCGCCGACGCGGTCAGGAGCTTCTTGACCGACAGGCCTTCGCGCAGCTTGCTCAGGGTGGCTTCGAGGATCCGGCTGGGGTCGGTCTCCTCAATGAACTGCACCAGCGGCTCGATGTCATCGGCAAACCGTACGGGCCTGTGCATGATCTCTCTCCTCTCGTTCCCCTCTCGTTCCGTAGAGAGCGCGTGGTGCCTGAATCCTACCGCGTAGTCGGATCCAGCGCAGCAACCTTGTCGGAACGCCTTTTCGCCGTCGCCACCCCTTCCCCTGCCCCGCCGCGCGCCACAATCGCGCCCCAGGCGGCC